>JAABUJ010000028.1_pt1 | contig 345810 bp, 267 predicted proteins | sample 5559131 | NCBI WGS metagenome assembly JAABUJ01 (sample SAMN10711875, study PRJNA513366) | rock metagenome | isolation source: Antarctica rocks | place: Antarctica: Victoria Land, Mt New Zealand nord | collected 2016-01-07
CGCGATGTCGGAATGAGCACCACCAGCCTTGCGCGTCAGAACGCTAAGGCCATGCCAACGGTGCCACGGATAACGCACACGCCGAGCTTCAAACGCAATATTGTGGGTCTTCTGTAGAGGGTTTGCACGCGCCGTCGCCATCCTGCCAAAGCACCACCGTCTGTTCGCCGCGCCCGCTCACCCGCTGAAATACGTCGTTTACTGTCGCTATGTTAAGAAGCATCGTTCCTGCGTTCTGAAGCACGGTCCGCCGTGATTCCATTCAGCAGCACATCGAGGACCTGTGCCGCGGTTGTCTTCGCATCATAGACGCGCCCCGTGAACACTGCCGAACTGAGCAGTTCATCGATCGCGCCGAACATGCAGTGCGCCACAACGCCGTCCGAAATGTCCTTCCGGAAGATGCCCTCTGCCTGCCCTCGCCGGACCACCTCGCGAACCACTTGGATGTATTTGACAAGATGATGGTGTGAAAACTCCGCAATGAACTTCGCGCTCTGACGCACTTCGGTTTGCATCAGGATAGCGACGCCTCGATTCGCCGTGCTAGTTCCCAAATGCACCTCCGCGATGTACTCCAGTTGTTCGCGGGGACCCTGCAATGTTTCGAATCGCTCCCGCACCTGCTGGTGAAAGCGATTGAAGTTCGCGTCGATTGCCGTCCGGAGAATGTCGTCCTTGCTCTTGAAGTAGAGATAGATCGTTCCATCCGCCACCCCCGCGCGCGCCGCGATCGCGCTCACCGGAGAGTTGAAGTAGCCGTTCTCCGCGATCACTTCGACCGCCGCATCGAGAATGCGCTGGTATTTTTCCTGGCCGTGCACCGCTGGAGATGCACCTCCAGATCCTGCGTCAGCAGGCCCTCCGGTCTCCACTTTCGTTCCCGTCCGCTTCAGACCGACCTCACCCTCTGAAAATCGCCAGTGACGCCACTCTAATGAATCTTCCACCCTTTGCCAATACTGAATGAGCGTTCATCCTCGAAAATGAATATTTATGCAGACATGCCGTCATGCATTGCATGTCATTTCACCCTGAAGTTGATGTTCAAGCATACGCTCGTCGAATCAGGCCTAAGCGATGTTCCACGTGGAACATCCCTATCTGAAAAGCCGGAGGTGCTCTCCCGACTTCCTCCACTCCCGCCGCTTGTTCAATGGGAGAACAGTACCTCTATGGAATAGTCCGCTGCTCGCACTCTCTTACTCAAAACTGTCGTCTGAGCGAAGTCAAAGAGGCTGCCTTCGCATCGCCCTCTGCCACTTCGCCCAGCCTGAATAAACATTCATTCAGAGCGCTGGCTCGCCGGTCTCCCTTACGCCAGCGGCTTTGGCGTAAGCTTCACAAACGCACCAGCCGAACTCGGCCAATCCTGCAGCATCCACGCTGCCAAGCTGCTGTGAGATTCTTCCGCATGGCGCGCAAGGAGCGCTTTGAGGCTGGCTTGCGAGTCGGTATCTATTGCATCAAAGCCCTCAGCAGTAACAAAATCCGGATGAAAACGCTGGTCGCGGACAAACGTGCCGTCCGCATCGTAGACCCATGCGACACCACCCGTCATACCGGCGCCAAAGTTCATCCCGGCCCTACCCATGCTGACGACCACGCCGCCGGTCATGTACTCGCAGCCATGATCGCCTACCCCCTCTACGACCGCGACTGCGCCGGAGTTGCGGACGGCGAACCGCTCGCCCGCGCGACCAGCGGCGAACAGGTTACCGGACGTAGCACCGTAGAGCGCGACATTGCCCAGAATCACGTGCTGGCCGCTGTCTTTCGCCGCAAGACCGCGCGCGCGGATAACCAGTTCCCCCCCAGAAAGGCCCTTGCCGACGAAGTCGTTCGCCTGACCACCGAGCACCAGCTTCATACCGTCCACGGCAAACGCGCCGAAAGACTGTCCCGCGACGCCTTCAAGACTGAAGGTGACATCGACCGGAACATCCTCCTGGGCGCGCTGCAGCGCGATCTCCCCTGCAAGACGCGCGCCAATGGCACGGTCCCCGTTCGTCACCGCAGATTCAACTATGTAGGGGACGCCGTTGCGAATGGCGGCAAGCGCAGGTTCGATCCACGCCTCATCAAGCGCAAGCTGCGATCCGGGCCGGTCATTGCGGCCACCTTCCCAGCGCATCGGCCCATCACCGATCCTGACCAGCAGCGGCTGGAGGTCGAGATTGCCGTCGAAGCGAACTTGATCGAGCAGATCGGTGCGGCCCACCGCTGCTTCCAGTGATGCCAGCCCGTACCGTGCGAGTAGCTGCCGGACGTCGCCGGCAAGCTGCTCGAAGAAGCGGACCACATGCTCGGGCTTGCCGCGGAACTTTGCCCGCAGCTCCGGCTTTTGCGTCGCGATGCCGGTGGGGCAGGTATTAAGGTGGCACTGACGAGCCATATCGCAACCAAGAACCACCAACACGGCCGTCCCGAATCCGTACTCGTCCGCACCGAGAAGCGCGGCCACCAGCACATCGAGGGCAGAAGCGAGACCGCCATCGGTTCGCAGGCGCACACGGCCCCGCATTCCGTTTTCCATTAGCACCTGCTGAGCCTCAGCGAGGCCAAGCTCCCATGGGTTGCCAGCGTACTTGATGCTCGATAGCGCAGCGGCACCTGTCCCGCCCGTATTTCCGGCGATCACAATAAAATCGGCGTACGCTTTCGCAACTCCAGCCGCGACCGTGCCAACCCCACAGCTCGAGACCAGCTTCACCCCGACCGCAGCCCGGGGATTGACGCGCTTGAGATCGTAGATCAACTGTGCGAGATCCTCGATCGAATAGATGTCATGATGTGGCGGCGGAGAGATCAGCGTTACGCCCGGCTGCGCATGCCGCAGCCGCGCAATCAGCCCACTCACCTTGTAGCCGGGCAGCTGGCCGCCTTCACCCGGCTTTGCTCCCTGCGCGACCTTGATCTCGATCTCCTCCGCGTGAGCTAGATACTCCGCTGTGACCCCGAAGCGGCCTGAGGCGACCTGCTTGATCTTGTTGTTCAGCAGCAGCTCCGAGATCGAAGCAGCCCGCACGAGTGGCTCGGCCAGGGCAGTCGCGCCCGCCGACCGCGCATGCATGGAGGTTATCCCGTCTATGGATTGCGTCTCGACAGGATGCAGCTTGTAGACGCTGCGATCTTCGCCGCCTTCGCCCGTGTTCGACCGGCCGCCGAGCATATTCATCGCCATCGTGATGGTCTGATGGGCCTCCGGGCTTAACGAACCAAGCGACATCGCACTCGCAACGAACTTCCTGCAGATGCTTGCCGTTGACTCAATCGCGCTGAGAGGGAGCTCTGCACCGGCGGGACGGATCTCGAGCAGGTCGCGCAAGACCGCAGGATCATGTGCCGCTCGATCGCGGGAGTAGATGGCAAAGGCATTTGCCGGATCAGCAGGCAGCGCCCCAGTGCGCGTGCTGCCAACGACGGACTGCAGTGCCTTCACCGTTCCGGGCTGCCAGGCGTGCGGCTCCGCAGATTCAGTCTTGCGAAACCGAACCCAGCCATAATCGGGCAAATCGGCCGCGGGTGCGGCAGCAGAATCAGCAGCGGGCGGCTGCCAGGTCTCGCGAAGGTGCCGTTCCAGTTCGGCAAAGCCGATGCCAGAGAGCGGCGCGGGCGTGTCCACGAAACACCGGTCGACCACGCTCGAATGCAGACCGAGGATATCGAAGAGATGCGCGCCGCGATAGCTGTCGACGACCGAGATCCCCATCTTCGACATCACCTTGGCGAGGCCGGCGTCGAGCGCCTTGAGCATCTTCTTCTCGCTTTCGGCTGGATCGGTTCCCACAGGTGCAAGACTGCGCGCCGTCTCGAGCGCAAGCCAGGGACAGACCACACCCGCACCATAACCGATGATGACAGCGGCATGATGAATGTCGCGGCAGTCCCCCGCCTCAACCGCAACGCCCGCCAGCGTGCGCAGACCCGCCGCGACCAGCGCCTGATGAACCACGCCGGTCGCCATGGCCATCGGGATCGGCAGATGTGTCGCGGAAGCCGCGCGATCAGTCAGCAGGAGAATGCGCGCACCGCTGTCACGAACCAGTTCGATTGCCTGCGACGCGATCGCATCGAGCGCCTGCGTTAGAGTCTGCGAGGACGAAAAGACGCACGGCAGCTCCTTCATGCGCAGCTCCGAGGCGTGCGTGTGCTCCCTCTGCCGCAGCGCGGCCACCTGCCCCAACGAGAGAACCGGAGACGCCAGCGAGAGCCCGGGCAGCGGCGCATTCTTGTCCAGCAGGTGTGGCCAGGGGCCAAGCCGCGTGTGGAGCGAAACCACGCACGCCTCGCGCAGCGGATCGATCGCGGGATTGGTCACCTGCGCGAAACGTTGGCGAAAATAGGCATAGACTGGCCGCGGAGAATGGGCGAGAAAGGCGAGCGGCGTGTCGTCCCCCATCGACCAGACAGCATCCTTGCCATCGACCGCCATTGGCTGAAGAATCATTTTGACGTCTTCGCGGGTGTAACCAAATCCTCGCTGCAGCCCGGCCAGCACCTCGGGCGCAAAGACCGGTATCGACACAGATACCAGCGGCGCATCTTCCGCCAGCTTTGTGTACGTTGCGCCGGTGTCGAATATCTCGAGCAACTCCTCGTCCTCGAAGACCCTCTGCGTCGTCATATCGACCACCAGCATCTGGCCCGGCCCGAGGCGGCCACTGTGTGTCACCTTCTCGGGATCGAGATCGACCAGGCCAGCCTCGGATCCAGCGACGACAAGGCCATCACTGGTAATCGCAAAGCGGCACGGACGCAGGCCGTTGCGGTCAAGCACCGCGCCGACGACGGCGCCATCGCTGAAGGCGATCGCGGCCGGGCCATCCCACGGCTCGGCGCAGTCTGTGTGGTAGCGCAGGAAGGACGAGCTCTGATGGCCGGCAGCAGCAGGCGGTAGCAGCATCCGGACAGCCTCACAGAGACTGCGGCCGTTACGCGAAAGCAACTCAATCGCCTCGTCCAGACTGGTCGAGTCCGTGCCGCCCCTGGTCAGGACCGGTTTGCACTCAACCGGCAGTGTCGAGTCGCGTGCAGCCATGCGCGCCCGGTTGCCCCAGACCGTGTTGATCTCGCCGTTATGTGCCAGCGTGCGGCCGGGCTGGGCGCGATGCCACGTCGGCAGTGTGTTCGTCGCGTAGCGCTGATGGAAGATAGCAAAGGAACTTATGTAGTCTGCCGAGGCAAGGTCCGGGTAAAACTCCGGCAGCAGCTTGCCGCTGCACATCGCCTTGTACACCAGGGTCTCAGAAGAGAGGGAGCAGATGTACCCGGTCAGCTCGCCCTGTTCATGCATCCGCTCGAACTGCTTGCGGGCAAGGTAAAGGCGCCGCTCCATCGTGGACACTTCGGCATTGACGTCCCTGTCACGGGTCTTCACGTCATCGACGATGAACACTTGGCGAATCTTCGGCATGGTGCCGAGCGCAATCTCACCTAGGCACTCAATCCGAATGGGAACATCACGCCAGGCCAGCGATATCAAATCGTGAGATGACAGGCACCGCTCAAGCAAGGGCTCTGTGCGCGCCTCACCCTCAGGAATAAACAGCATGCCAACTGCCAGCGCCTGATCGGGCGATATCTTCAATCCTACAGCCTGAAGCAACAGGGCACGCGGAACCGCAGTCATCAGGCCGACGCCGTCACTGCTTTTCCCATCCGCCGCAATAGCTCCACGATGGGCCAGCCGCTCAAGCGCGGTCAGTGCCTGCCTCACAATCGTATGCGAGCGGATGCCCGCCACCGAGGCGACAAATCCAACACCGCAGGAGTCATGATCAAAGCGGTCATCGAGCAGCGAGTGCTGTCGGCTAGGGTCGCCTGCATTCACCCGCAAGGCAGGTCCCCTGGACTGAGAAGTAAGACGAGATGTGTTCCACCACTCCATAGTTCACTATACTTCGCGGGCCGAGCAGATGCCGCGAAACCCTTTATTAGATTGAGAAGCGAACGCTCGCGAGATCAACGAGCGAACATCGTGTTCGGAGACTTCATGCCAACTTCTATACCGAACGACTTGCAACGTTAGAAAAGTTTGTGTATATTTATACAATTAATTGTATTTTTATACATTGAGTCTTGCCTGTGATGCTTGGGTATTCATGATCGATCAACAGAGTAGGAAACAGAGTAAGAATAGGTGTAGTTCTAACAGATGAAGCTGCAACGACACACGATCATCCGCGAGCTGCTTTCCCTGAGCGCGATTACAAATCAAGACGAACTCCGCCGCAAGCTGGCGGAGCGCGGCTTCCACGTCACCCAGGCAACGCTCTCACGCGATATCCACGAGTTGCAGCTTTCGAAGGGGCCTGCGGGTTATGCGCTGCCTGCTTCAACTGTGGCAGACGCTGACGACCTGCCCGGGATTCGAGACGTGCTTCACAGCTTTGGACTCGAGGTGCGCCGGGCTACCAACCTCCTGGTCCTGATCACCACTACTGGCGGAGCGCAACCGGTAGCTGCCGGTATTGACTATGAGGACTGGCCCGAAGTTGTCGGAACGATCGCAGGCGACGACACGGTGCTCATCATCTGCTTAGGTGAGCCACAGGCGGGAGCGTTGAAGGCACGAATGGATGAGTTGATTGGCTGAGATCGCAAACACGCAGATAAGAACACGCCGAGCACCGGTGCAGGTTGCCGTGGCCGGCGTCAGTGGCTATGCGGGTGGGGAGTTGGCGCGTCTGCTCCTGCACCATCCCCGGCTCAAGGACGCCAGGCCAACGTTCTTCGGTCGTGCAGGCGACACCCGGCAGACGCTTCTTACGGACCTACATCCGCAGCTTGCCACGCATAACACTCCGTCCAATTCCGACATAGTGCATTCATTCGACTGGAATATGCTGGTCCATGGTGGAACGGACATTCTCTTTCTAGCTCTGCCGCACGAGCAGTCCCGCACGTTCGCGCCCGAGGCACTGGCGCGAGGAATGCGGGTGATCGATCTCAGTGGCGCCTGGCGACTCCAGCGGGGCGAGCTTCGGGCGGTGTATACGCTCGAAGATGCCGACCCTGCTCTGGCCGCAACCCTGCAAGCAGAAGCGATCTATGGTGCGCCTGAGTTGCACCGGGCCAAGATTGCCGCTGCACGTCTTGTAGCGAACCCAGGCTGCTACGCGACTTCAATCATTCTTGCACTGGCCCCCTTGCTGCGGACCGGGCTGGTAGACATCACCCACGGAATCATCTGCGACGCGAAGTCGGGGGTTAGCGGCGCGGGCAAGGCAGCCACTGCAAAGACGCACTTCATGTATGCGGCAGACAACCTGTCAGCCTATGCAGTCTTTGGACATCGCCACACCGGCGAGTTGCTGGAGCAGTTGCAGCTTGATGATTGCCAGATCCAGTTCACGCCACACTTGATGCCGATTCCTCGTGGCATCTTCTCTACAATTTACCTGCGCCTGATGCATCAAATTACATCTGACGCGATCGCATCGATTTTGAAAGACTTTTACAAAGATAGTCCACTGGTGCGGCTTCACACCTCACCCTCGCTCCCGCAGATCCAGCACGTGGTGCGAACGAGCTTCTGCGATCTTGGCTTTGAACTGGCGAAAGACGGACGGCGGCTGGTGATGGTCTCCTGTCTCGATAATTTGTTGAAGGGCGCCGCAAGCCAGGCCGTACAGAATATGAATCTCATGTGCGGGTGGCCGGAGGGGGAGGGTCTGCTTTGAAATTTGTCGTCAAACTCGGCGGAGCCGCACTCGAAGACAAGGGTCTTTTACACATCTGCGGTAAGGCGATCGCAGAGCTTGTTAAAGACGGGAACCAAGTCGCCGTCGTGCATGGCGGCGGTGTGCAGCTGACGCGCACGCTGGCGCAGATGGGTAAGACGAGTGAGTTCATCTCGGGCCTGCGTGTGACCGATGCGGAGACCAGGGATGCGGCGCTGATGGTGCTCGCGGGCCGTGTCAACAAGGCTTTAGTTGCGGCTATCGGAACGCATGGCCAGGCCGCGGTCGGTCTCTCGGGTGGCGATGGCCATGTCTTCCGTGCACGCAAGAAGAAGACGAATCCCGACCTCGGATTCGTCGGCGAGATCGCCGCGACCGACCCGCGCTGGCTCGATGCGATCTGGAAGATGGGTGCCGTTCCGGTCATCTCGTCCATCGCGCTCGGCTTTGATGGCGAGTACTACAACATCAACGCCGATGAGATGGCCGCGGCATGTGCGATCTGCACCTTTGCCGACGCCCTCATCTTTCTCACCGACGTTCCGGGAGTGAAGGGCGCAGACGGCAGTGTCATTCGCTGGCTGACGCTCGCGCAGATTGTTGCGCTTGAAAAACAGGCAGTGATCTATGGTGGCATGCTGCCGAAGCTGCACGCCTGCCGGGATGCGCTGACCCATGGCGTAAAGCGCGTGCGCATCCTTCCCGCGGAGGCAGCAGCAGCACTGCCCGATATCTGCTCAACGCGGGTGAACGATGGAACGGAGGTCATGGTCGCATGAGTGAGAATCGTATGACACTGATAGAGATCCAGGCGGCGGAGAAGAAGCTTCTGCTGCAGACCTACGAACGCAATCCGTACCTGTTCGTGAGTGGTCACGGTGTCTTTCTGCGGAACGAGAATGGTGATGACTACCTCGACCTGCTCAGCGGTATTGGCGTCTCTGCACTCGGTTACGATCATCCGGCGGTCGAGGCAGCGATTCGCGAGCAAAGCGCGAAGCTGATCCATACGTCAAACCTCTTCTATCACCCTGGCACGGCCCCGCTGGCGCTTCGGTTGACGAAGCTGAGCGGACTCGACCGCGCCTTCTTCTGTAACAGCGGCACCGAGGCATGGGAGGCCGCGCTGAAACTCGCACGTGCCCACGCGGTCATGCTGCGCGATAAGGGAAAGACGATCGGCGCAAAGTTCCTCGCTCTCGAGCACAGCTTTCACGGCCGCACCTTTGGCTCCGTTGCAACGACCCACAAGCGGCAGTATCGCGAGCCGTTCGCGCCTCTGATGCCCGATGTCGAGTTTGTTCGCTTCAATGACATCGAGGATCTTCGCGCCCGGTTCTCGTCCGATGTCTGCGGCATCTGCATTGAACCGGTGCAGGGCGAGGGCGGCATTCATCCAGTCTCGCACGAGTTTTTCGCGGCTGCGCGGGAGCTCTGCGACTCTACCGGTGCGCTGTTGCTGGCCGATGAGATTCAATGCGGACTCGGACGAACGGGTCGCTGGTTTGCCTACCAGCACTACGGCATCCTTCCCGATGTAACAACACTTGCCAAGCCGATTGCGAATGGTATCCCGATGGGTGCAATGCTGTGCACCGAACGAGCCGCAGCTGCCTTCACGCCTGGAATGCACGGAACGACATTTGGCGGTGGACCACTTGCCTGTGCGGTCGCCAGTGCGGTGCTCGACACGATGGAAGGTGAGCGCCTGCTCGCGCACATCGATCAGGTAGGACGCTACTTCCGCCAACAGTTGCAGGAGCTTGCGTCACGGCACCCATGCGTCGTGGAGGTGCGGGGCTTGGGCCTGATGATCGGCGTGGAGTTGAACTCAGCGGAGTTGGCCAGACAAACGGTTGGCGCAATGATGAACCGCCGCATCATTCTGAACCGAACCAGCGAAACCGTCCTTCGCTTCCTGCCGCCATACATCCTTCAGCGCGAGCACGTCGATCACGCGATCGGCGCGCTGGACGAGCTGTTTATGGAACATGCAGAACATGCCGGCATCGCGCCAGAAGGAGCCCATGCACATGAGTAGTAAGACGATCAGCATCCATCCCGGGGAGAGCCTTACCCCAACAAAGACAGCCGCCCTGGGCCTTCAGTCAGACACTGCGTTCAACGAGGCCTCGAAGCGCCTGAACGGACGCGATCTTTGCTCCATCGCCGATCTCACGGTGGAGGAGATGGCGGCCATCATGGAGCTGTCGCATGCAGTGAAGACGCATCCCGAGGACTTTCGCCATGCTCTTGATGCGCGGCAGATGGTCATGTTCTTCGAGAAGGCGTCGCTGCGGACACGTCTCACGTTCGAGGCTGCGATCAATACGCTGGGAGGAAACGCGATCTTCGTCGATCAGACGCAATCGCCGCTTGGGGAGCGCGAGTCGCTTGCCGATATGGCCCGAAATCTCGAGCGCTGGATGAGCATTCTCGTTCTGCGCACCTATGCCCACGACACCATCACCGAGATGGCGTCCTTTTCCAAGATCCCAGTCATCAACGCGCTGTCGGACCTTGAACATCCGTGCCAGGCCATCGCCGACTTCTTTACGCTCGAAGAACGATTCGGCTCAGTCGAGGGGCTGCACTTTGCCTATGTCGGCGACGGCAACAATGTGTGCCACTCCCTGATGCTTACTGCCGCGCAGCTCGGCGCTCACTGCAGCGTTGCTTCTCCTAAGGGCTTCGGGCCGAAGCTCGAGATCATCCATAAGGCGATCGCGATCAGTGAGGCTACAGGCGGCAGCATCACGCTGCTCCAGGATCCGATCAAAGCCGTAACGGGTGCCGATGCTGTCTATACCGACGTCTGCACCAGCATGGGCTCTGAGCACGAAGCGACCAAGCGTGCACCGATCTTCAAGCCCTACCAAGTGAATGAAGAGCTAATGTCCCATGCGAAAGCGAACGCCGTCTTCATGCACTGCCTGCCCGCGCACCGTAACGCCGAGGTGACGGACATCGTTCTCGATGGGCCGCAGTCCGTCGTCTTCGATCAGGCGGAGAACCGGATGCACGCTCAGAAAGCTCTCCTCCTGATGCTGCTCGGGGGCGCAAAGCGTCTCTTGAATGGCAGGGAGCGTGGTCACACTGCACGCAAACGCGCCGATCAGGAATAGCCACAAAGCCTTTTCTGCTGAAAGGATCTTCCATGTCCGATAAAGTAGTCCTCGCATACTCCGGCGGTCTCGACACCTCGATCATCATTCCGTGGCTTAATGAAAACTATGGTCTAGATGTCATCGCCTTCATCGCCGATGTGGGTCAGGGGGAGGACATCGACGCGGTCGTCGCGAAGGCGTATGCAACCGGCGCCAAAAAGGCCATCGTCAAAGATCTTCGGGAAGAGTTCCTGAATGAGTACGTCTTCCCTACCGTCCGCGCGGGTGCCGTCTATGAGCATCAGTACCTGCTCGGCACCTCCATCGCGCGTCCTGTCATTGCCAAACACCAGGTTGAGGTCGCCCTCGCCGAAGGGGCGACCGTGCTTGCTCACGGGTGCACCGGTAAGGGAAATGACCAGGTCCGCTTCGAGCATGCGTTCCAGGCCTTGGCGCCGGAGCTGAAGGTCATCGCTCCGTGGCGCGAGTGGACGCTCGTCTCGCGCGAAGACTGCCTGGACTATGCCGAAGCGCACAACGTGCAGGTCGAGGCGAGCCGTACCAAGATCCATTCGCGCGACCGCAATCTCTGGCACGTCTCGCACGAAGGCGGCGAGCTTGAAGGAACAGATAAGCCCGTTGACCCATCCACATGGCGCATGAGCAACTCGCCCCAGGAGGCGCCCGATCGTGAGGAGGTCGTCGAACTCGGCTTCGAGCATGGAACACCCGTGTCCGTGGACGGGCAAAAGCTGCCTCCCGTGCAACTCATCAAACTGCTGAACGAGATTGGCGGCCGAAACGCTATCGGCCGTATCGACATCATCGAAAACAGGTTCGTCGGCATGAAGAGCCGCGGCGCGTATGAGACTCCTGGCGGAACGCTGATCCTCGCTGCGCTGCGAGAGCTTGAGGCGCTTACGCTAGATCGTGAGACCGCCCACTTCAAGGAATCACTCGCCCTGAAATATGCGGAACTGGTGTATTTCGGCCTCTGGTTCACACCGTTGCGCGAGTCGCTGGACGCGTTCTTTACTTCAGTTGAAGAAAATGTAACCGGCACGGTAAAGCTCGCCCTCTACAAGGGAAATATCTCTTTTGTCAGCCGAAAGAGTGAACTCTCGCTGTACTCGGCGGATCTCTCGTCCTTCACCATGGGCGAGAGCTACGACCAGAAGGACGCCGCTGGCTTCATCAAGATTCTCGGCCTGCCCGCGCGCGTTCGCGCCCAGGTGATGAAGCAGAACATGAAGGAGTATGCCAAGTGAGCAAGATGTGGTCGGGACGCTTCCGCGAGCCGCTCGACTCCAACTTCGAGCAGTGGCAGCGCTCCTTCCCCTTCGACTGGCGTCTTCTTCCACAAGAGATTGCCGCCAGTAAAGCCCACGCACACACCATTGCGGCTGCGGGTGTTCTCAGCGCCGACGAACTTGAAACTATGCTCGATGGTCTGGCCTCGATCATTCCGAAGCTGGCCTCTCATCAAGCATCTAGTCCCGCATTCGACGTTCTCGACAAGCGCGTGGGACCAGCGATTGTCGCGTCATCGCCCGATGCTGAGGACATTCACCACTTCGTCGAACTCGAGTTGACGAAAGTTATTGGCGATCTCGCGCTGAAGCTCCACACCGGTCGCAGCCGCAACGAGCAGATCGCCACGGACATGCGGCTGTTCGTTCGCGATGCGATCGACGTAACGCTTGCGGGACTGAAAGACTGGCGTCATGCCCTGATCGCCCTCGCCACCCGTGCAGGCGAAGCCGTTATGCCCTCGTACACGCATCTTCAGCGCGCTGAACCTGTGCTGGTAGCCCATTGGTTGCTCGCGTACGTCAGCATGATCGAGCGCGACGCGAGCCGCCTGACGGATGCGCGCAAGCGCATGAATCTGTGTCCGCTCGGCTCGGGCGCGGTCGCGGGCGCAACCCTCGCTCTTGACCGCGCTATCGCTACCGAGGCTTTAGGTTTTGACGCGCCCACCGCCAATAGCATGGACGCGACAAGCGACCGCGACTTTGCCCTTGATTTTACTCAGTCACTCGCCACGCTCGGCATCCACATCTCGCGCTTCGCCGAAGAACTCACGCTTTATTCGACCGCGGAGTTCAACTTCGTCGACCTTCCGGAACGCTTCTCGACCGGATCGAGCGCGATGCCGCAGAAGAAGAATCCCGACCTGACTGAACTCATTCGCGGCAAGTGCGGTCGCCTGCTCGGATCCGCCACCACCATCGCCATGCTGATGAAGGGCCTTCCGCTGGCCTACAACAAGGACTTACAGGAAGGGCAGGAGCCGGTCTTCGATGCCGCAGACACGATCAGCGGCATCCTCAGCGTCCTCCCCGACTTCACGCGCTCCCTGAACTTTCGTTATGACCGCATGGCCGCCGCCGCCGCCAGCGGCTATCTCAACGCCATGGCTGCCGCTACTTATCTCACCCGCAAAGGCGTCCCCTTCCGCAAGGCCCACGAGCAGGTTGGCAAAGCCGTCCGTCTCGGCCTCGCATCAAGTCGTGAACTCAACGACCTAACTCTTGAAGAACTTCGCACCTTTGGTGAGGAATTCGGTGAAGATTTCTTCGATGCCATCACTCTCGAAGCCACACTGGACTGTCACGACGTGGTGGGCGGCACAGCGCGACACCAGGTTCGTGCGGCTTTGAACGATACTGAAGGGCGAAGGGCTGCCTCAGCCGAGCATCCATCGATCTTAGGGCACAACGTAAAATAGAATCCGAGAGTAACGTAAGACCCAGGCTGATAAGCTTTCGTTCCTTTTGAGTAGGAGTACGTATCCTTGTCGAGCTCTTTCATGATGGCCGTAAGTGAATCGACCTCGTCCTCCAGGCCACGCGTCGGCGGCGCAACCGTGCGTAAGGCGAAGCTGCAGGACGCGGTCAACATCTTCGATCTGGTGAATTCGCTCTCTAGCGACGGTACCTTGCTGCGGCGCAACTACGCGGAGATCTGCGAGAACGTTCGCGACTTCGCGGTGGCAGAGTCGGAGAGCGGAGTCTTCCTGGGCTGTGGCGCGCTGCATCTCTATGGTCCGCATCTTTCGGAGGTGCGATCCATTGTGGTGAAACCGGAGGCCAAGGGCCAGGGCGCTGGCGGCAGGCTGCTTCAGATGCTCCTGGCTGAGGCTGAGGATCAGGGTGTGTTGTGCGTGTGCCTGTTCACGCGCATCCCCGACTTCTTCTTTCACTTCGGCTTTCGTGTCGTCGATCGAACCGTGCTCCCCGACAAGATCTACAAAGACTGCCAGGCATGTCCGCGGCTCTACGCCTGCGATGAAGTCGCGATGGTGCGCGGTCCACTGCCGAGAATCGCCGTTCTTGGACCAAGCAAGATCGCACAACCGGAGCTGGTAAAGCTGCAGGGGGCGTTGGTCTCAATTCCCTGATCGCACATCTAAAATCTCTTGCTTCAGAGTTTATTCGGAACGACACCCTCCTACTTACAGCGCAGCCGCCCAGCGTCAGGCTTGCACTGTGCAAAGGCTCTAACAGGTCTAAAGCCACGGCTGAATCACCATGACTGGAAGATAGACTCACCCTTGTGAGAGATCTACTCGCGGCTCAGAAAGGTAAGCTGGAAGAGCCTGCATCTAAGGGTTTTATGGCGATCGGCGCAGAAGAGATTTCGAGAACGCGGCGAAGGTTGATCCTCCACGACTCGCTGGCTTTTCTGTCTCTCGTGCTGATCACGGTTGTCTTGTTTACGGCGACCCTATTTCTTTTCCGATCTTTCCAGGCGCATCGAGCAGAGTTGGCTACGCGCTGGTCGGACCGCGGCTTGACGGCATTGCAGGCCGGCAGGCCGGAGGAGGCGATCGCGGCCTACCGAACTGCACTCTTGTACTCGCCAGATGAACGCCCGTATGAACTGAAGCTGGCCCAGGCGCTCGGGGAGGCAGGCAGGATCGAAGAAGCTTACAACTACTTCACAGGATTGTGGGAGATGCAGCCAGGAGATGGCTTCATCAACTTGCACCTTGCACGGCTGGCAGCGAAGAAGAACGAGACCCAGGATGCCGTCAACTTCTATCGTGCCTCCGTCTACGGAACATGGGAGGGTGACGGAGTCGAGCGGCGGCGCGAGGTCCGGTTAGAGCTTGCGCGATATCTGATCGCGCAGCATGAGCCGGGTCAGGCACGGACGGAGTTGCTGGTAGCGGGCGGGAATGCTCCGGACACTCCGGCCATCGATCTCGCTCTTGCGAAGCTGCTGGAACAAGCAGGCGCCTCAACCGATGCGTTGAGCTTCTACAGGAAAGCGTTGGCGCATGATCCGAAGAATGCGGCAGCTCTCAGCAGTGCAGGTCGATTGGCATTCGCAATGGCAGAGTACGGGACTGCTTACAAGTTCTTCGAGCGGTCCATGCGCGACCGTACCGAAGCGGGGAAGAACGGCGAGGATGAGACGCTGCTTGCACAATCGAACAGGATCCTGCAGTTGATGCCCTTCGACTCCTTGCCAGCACGGGAGCGAGTTGAACGCATTCTCGCCGCGCGAACGATTGCGAAGGCGCGGTTGACTGCCTGCGCATCGCGGCTTGGAGCTGCGGGTCCGCTGCCACCGTCCTTCGAAGCAACAACCAGCCGCTGGACTGATGGCGATGCGAAGACAAATATGGCGATAAATGCTAGGGGTCTCGCGCAGAATTCCGATCTCCAGACGGCAACTCTGCAACTGGTGTACGACACGGAGATCGAAACCAATCAGGTCTGCGGCGCGCCCACGGGAGATGACGCCCTGCTTCTCTTGCTGGCAAAGTCATCGGGGCAGGACCGCGCGCCAGGAAATGGCCGATAACGATGAGAGGATTTGGAGCCATCACGCGCAAACAGCAGAACGAGCGTAAAGCAATGCCCTCAGCGGCAGATTTAGCACAGATCGCCTCGAGGCGCGAAGAGCGGATCTTTCTGCTGCTATCCATCTTCATCGGAGTGATCTCGGGCCTGCTTGTAGTGTCCTTTCGGATGGCAATCGACTGGCTGCGCGTGCTGCTGCTGGGCTCTTCCCCAGGAGCGCGGCAGCCCCGGCTGCTGATCGCACCGATGCTGGTTGGGCTGGTGGTCGCGGTGCTGACGCGCTATGTATTTCCGCAGGTGCGCGGCAGCGGCATCAATCAGACAAAGGCCGCCCTCTACATCCACAACGGCTATATCTCCTTCCGGACGGTTATCGGCAAGTTCCTCCTATCGGCCCTCGCGATTGGTGGTGGGCACTCCCTTGGACCCGAAGACCCTTCGCTCCAGATCGGTGCGGGAGTCGCCTCCCTGATCAGCCGCAAGCTCGGCCTGTCGCGTGCACGATTGAGGATCTTTGCGCCGGTGGGTGCCGCGGCTGGTCTCGCGGCGGCCTTCAATGCGCCCATCTCGGCGATCCTGTTTGTCATCGAAGAGGTGATCGGCCAGTGGAGTGCCGCGGTGCTGGGGTCGATTGTTCTCTCCGCGATCTCAAGTGTCGTAGTGGCCCGATGGTTTTGGGGCTCGGAGCCGATGTTTCGCATCCCTCCGGTGACCCTGCGTGACCCTCGAGAACTGATGGCCTATGCTGTCCTCGGAGTCTTCGGTGGACTCGCCTCCCTCGCCTTCGCAAAGTCGCTGGGCTATCTGCGGCCGAGGCTGCGGAGTATGCCGGCATGGTTGCAACTCCTGCAGCCGGCGACGGCAGGACTCCTGGTTGGAAGCATTGGCTACTTCGGTCTGCCGCAGGTCATGGGCGCGGGCTACGAGGCAATCGACCAGGCGATGCATGCCCAGTTCGCATGGAAGATGCTGCTGCTGCTGGCGCTCTTCAAGATCATCGCGACGACACTCTCCTTTTCAAGCGGAACGCCTGGCGGAATGTTCGCGCCGACCTTGTTCATCGGTGCGATGCTGGGAGCATCAGTAGGATCGTTCGAGAAGATCTTCTTTCCGTACCTGACCGGATCGATCGGCTCCTACGCCCTGGTCGGCATGGGCGTGCTCTTCGCGGCATTCCTGCGAGCGCCGCTGACCTCGGTCTTCATGGTGCTCGAGGTGAGTGGGAACTACTCCATTGTGCTGCCCGTTATCCTCGCGAATACAGTCGCCTATCTCATCTCGCGCTCCCTGCAGCCCGTTCCGATCTTCGAGCTCTTCACTCATCAGGACGGGCTCGATCTGCCGTCCATGGAGGAGCAGCGCGAAGAGAGCAATCTGCATCTGGAGGATGCTCTGGTGCCACTCACGGTTCCTGTGCTGCAGGGCGCCGACACTCTTGCTCAGACTGCTCAATCACTCGCCCAGTATGGCGCAGAGAAGGCTACTCCGGCTGTGCTGGTGCACTGTCGAGATGGACTCTGGTATGCAGCAACCAGGCAGGAGCTGGATACGGTGCTTGCAGCGACGCCCGCGACACCACGTTCAACGGACGCCCAACACGAGCGTTCACTTGAAGAAACGCTCGGAGCCGAACGAACCCCCGTGCTCTTCCCGGACCTCCCGCTCTCGAGCGCGCTGCCGTACTTTCAGCGTTGGCCCCTGCTTCCAGTGACGAATCGTGCACTACGCGGATCGCTCGAAGGTGCCGTGTCGCTCGATGACGTCCTGAAGCGCTACCAGCAGCGATAATGCAGTCTATTCGGTGACGACGGCCTTGGTGAGATTGCGCGGATGATCCACGTCGATACCATTAGCCACCGCAACAAAGTAGGCAAAGAGTTGGAAGGGTATGACCTCCATGATCGGAAGCAGATGCTCCGTCGTGGCATCGACAAATATCGTGTCCGTCACCATCGCGGGAACATCGATATCCCCGGAGTTTGCTATGGCGAGCACGACTGCCTGCTGCTTCTTCATGTCGCGGAGAAGTTGCAGCGTCTTCTCATAGCGGAGTACGGAGTCGGGATCTGCGCGGGCGACCGTAGCAAGCACGATGAGCGGCACACTTGGACTCACCAGCGCATTTGGACCGTGCTTGAGTTCGCCGGTGGGGTATCCTTCGGCGTGCAGGTACGACGACTCCTTCAACTTCAACGCTCCTTCACGCGCAATCGCATAGTGGATGCCGCGGCCGAGAAAGAGAAAGGTCGACGCATCATGATAGTGCTCTGCTATCTCTCTGACGGAGATCTCCCACCCCGGAAGCTGGGCCGCGATCGAGTCCGGCAACGCATCGAGTGCTGCCAGCTTCTCTTGAATCTGCGCGGCGGTCAGCTTTCCCTTCTCCTGCCCTGCGAAGACGGCGAGTAGGTAGAGAACGGCAAGCTGCGCAGTAAAGCTCTTCGTCGCGGGAACCGCCTTCTCCACGCCCGCACCCGTGGGAAGACTCGCATCCGCCTCCCTCGCCATCGTCGAGTCGGAGACGTTTGTAATGGCTAACGTCCCATGCCTGCGGCCCGTGGCTTCACGGAGCGCAGCCAGTGTGTCGGCGGTCTCACCCGACTGCGAAACGACAGCAACGGCAGGGTTGCGGAGCGTGTTGACGGACCGATAGCAATACTCGCTCGCGTACTCGACATCTACAGCAACACCGCTGAGATCCTCGATCATGATCTCAGCGGCAAGTCCGGCGTGGCGGCTGGAGCCGCTGGCTGCAATCAGGATACCGGTGTGCTCCCGCATCCAGCGAGCTACCGGCGCAAATACCTCCACGTTGAACCTGCCATCTGTCACATAGGGAGCAACCGTCGCGCGAATAGCTTCGGGCTGCTCATAGATCTCGCGCAGCATGGAATGAGCGAAGACGCGATTCGTCTCTCGAGAGGGCATGGACTTATCCTAAATGTTCTCGCCCCGAGAGAACGCTATGCCAGTTCGTGCTGAGGAACGAAGGATGGTGGACGATCCCCCGGCTTTGTCCCAAAGGCCTCGTTCGGCTGCGGTCCCATGTGGAAGGTGAACCTTCCGCCTTGAATAATGTCCGCGTGGCTGAACCAGCTCTTCGTATACGGCTTCCCGTTGAACATGACCGATTGAATGTACATGTTATCCGGGCCGTTGCCGACGGATTCCAACACAAGCCGCTTTCCATTGCCGAGATCGACAGAGGCGGAATTGAACAGTGGACTGCCGAAGACATAATTGCCGCTGACCGGATCGACCGCATAAAAGCCGAGTGAACTGAGGACGTACCAGGCCGACATCTGGCCGCAGTCCTCGTTGCCCGCAAGGCCGTCCGGCAGCGCGTGGTACATCGTCGTGCACAGCATGCGCACACGAGACTGGGTCTTGTGATGGGCCCCGGCGTAGGCGTACAGATACGCAACGTGGTGGCCGGGCTCATTGCCGTGGGCATACTGGCCGACCATACCGGCGATGTCGGGGGGTGCATCGGCGGGGAGCTCCGACGATTGATTGAAGAGCAGGTCGAGCTTCGCAAGAAACTGAGGCTGGCCGCCGAAGAGATCCATATACGCATACACATCATGCTGATTCAGGAATGTCGCCTGCCAGGAGTTCGACTCGGTAAAGTCGCGCCACTTCTTCGAATGCCCCATACCCTTCGGATTGAAGGGATCGGCCCACTCACCGGTCGATAGACGAGGACGAACAAAGGTGCTCTGCTTGTCGAACACGTTTTTGTAATTGCGGGAACGCTTCAGGAGAGCCTTCGCGTCCTCCGTCTCGCCTGCGGCCCTGGCGAGGTGCGCGACCGCCCAATCGTCGTAGGCGTATTCGAGCGTCTTGCTGGCTGCCTCTTCGTCCAGGTCGGATGCGTCATAGCCCAGCTTGCGATAGTTGCTCAGACCGCGATAGGTATCGTCCATGGCGCGCTTCCTCCAATAGGGATACGCTGCCTTGTAATCAATTCCCGGGATTTTTTTGACGTACGCTTCCGCAAGGATGGACGACGAATGATAGCCGATCATGCAGCCCGTCTCAACGGCCTGCAACGGCCAGACGGGAACGCCGGCAGGGCCTTGGGCGGCCATGCGAATCAGGCTGTTTACCATGTCCGGGAGCCGTTTGGTCTGGATTAGCGTGTACAGCGGATGCAGGGCGCGATACGTGTCCCACAGGGAGAACGTAGTGTAGTTGAGGGTGCCGGCAGGAAGCGTGTGAATCTCGAGATCGGAGCCGCGGTACCGGCCATCGGTGTCGCTCATGACGGTCGGCGCAATGAAGGAGTGATAGAGCGCCGTGTAAAAAATCTTCTTATCGGCCTGATTTTTCGTTGTGATCACAATCTTCTCGAGCTCCCGTTCCCAGGCTTCGCTTGCGGCCTTGCGGACACCTTCGAAGTCGTAGGCGGGGACCTCAGCCTCGATGTTGGCAAGCGCTCCCTTCACACTGACGGCGGAGAGACCGACCTTCACGAGAATCGTTTCGTCGGCTTTGGTCGGGGTACTCAGGATGCACCGGATGTTGGTACCCTGCGCCGTCTTGACTGAGGCATTGAGATGCTCCGTCCCCGAGACGATGGTGGCACTGGTGAAGGGCTTCGAGAACTTCATGGCGAAGAAGATGTAGCGGCCGGGAGCCCACTCCGCGACCCGGCGGCCACCCGTGACAGTATCGTCGCCCACAATTTGGATGTCGGAGGTGAGCACGTGAGTCCGCTCGCCATGTGTGCCGTCGTCCTCTACTCCATGCTGTAGATCCAGTATGAAGTGACTCGCCGCGTCCTTGGGAAAGGTATACCGGTGCAGCCCGACGCGACTGGTCGCCGTAAGCTCGGCCTTCACCTTCGAATCCTGCAGCATCACAGAGTAGTAGCCCGGCGTTGCGCTCTCGTCCGCGTGGGAAAACCGGCTGCGATAGCCGGAGGAGGGGTCCGCTTCAGTCCCGGGATCGGCATGCGCCGTGCCCACGCCGGGCATCAGGAGAATGTCGAGCAGATCTGCAGCGCCAGTCCCGCTGAGGTGCGTATGGCTGAAGCCCATGATCGTCGGGTCGTCAAGGTGATAGCCCGAGCAGTGATCCCAGCCGTTAGTGCCCGTATCCGGGCTGAGTTGCACCATGCCGAAGGGTACGGTAGCGCCCGGGTAAGTATGACCATGACCGCCGGTTCCGATAAAGATGTCGACGCAGTCTGTCAGCCGCTCGCCGCGGGGTGCGGTCTCGGTTGCACTCTGGGCGAGCGCGGGCCATCGGCTGGTCGCGGCTACAGCGAGACCGGATAGGGTGGACGTCTGCAGGAACGTGCGGCGGGTCGGCTTGATCATCGATTTTCGATCTCCCAAAGTAGACGGACTAAAACTAAACGGAGCGGAGCACCGCTGGATGCTCGCGGCTGAGCTTGACGATAAGCTCCCCAAAGAGGGAGTTCGCCCAGGCGAACCACTTTCGCGTGTAGTGGTTTGGATCGTTCTTGTTGAATGATTCGTGCATGAAATCTGTGCCGGCATCGGTCGCCAGTATCCAGAGCAGGCACTGCCGGATCTCGCTCTCGGCGACGCTGGTAAGCGCGCGAATTATGATCGACATCGGCCAGATCATATCGAGGCCCTCGTGCGGGCCACCGATGCCCTCCGCTATGCTGCTCTTGAAGAAGTACGGGTTGTGCTCGCTCCATACACGCTCCCGGGTGCGGCGATAGAGCGGATCATTCAGGGAGCAACACTCCAGATACGGCAAGCTGAGAAGCCCGGGCGCGTTCGCGTCGTCCATGAAAAGTTGATTGCCAAAACCATCCACCTCGTAGGCGTAGACCTCTCCTTGCGCCGTCGTCATCCGGCCATAACGCGCGAGCGCCCCTTCAATCTCCTGTGCGAAGTTGCTGCACTCTGCAGCGAAAGCATCATCCTTCAGAATCTGACCCGACATCGTTGCAAGTTGGCGAAGCGAGGTGACTGCGAAAAGGTTCGCAGGAATAAATAGCGGATAGATGCACGAGTCATCCGATGGCCGGAACATCGAATAGATCAAACCGACGGGCTGCGCGGGGTTTCCATAGCCGCTTAAAGGCACCGTATCGGACGGGATGGGACTGCTGCGCTGAAAGTGATATGGCCCTTGCCCGTGCTTGCGCTGCTGCTCGCGAAAGGTCGCAACAATCAACCGCATGGCCTGCGACCATGGAGCATCGAAGGGCGCGGTGTCGGCGGTAGCCTTCCAGTAACCATGATGGAGGCGGATCAAGAAGCAGAGCGAGTCGATCTCCCACTTGCGCTCGGCCACGCCTGGCTTCTTCTCCGTTAGATCATCAACAGCCCACGAAAGCGGCCGGGTACTGGTCGGGTCCGGCAGAAACGCGTTGGCGTATGGGTCAAGCAGGATCGACCGGCTCTGACGATGGATCAAGCCGGTGAAGAGGCGTTTAAGGCTGGAGTCCTGCTGAACAAGCTCCAGGTAAGGCCACACCTGGCAGGAGGAGTCGCGAAGCCACATCGCATCGATATCGCCCGTAATGACGAACGTGTCGGACTTGCCATCAAGCGTGCCAAGGTTGACCGTTGTGTCGAGGGTGTTGGGATAACAATTCTCGAACATTTGCGCGAGCTTCGGGTTAACGATGCCGCCCTTCACCTGCCGGATCAGCGCTTCGACGGCAGATGAACTGAATTTGCGTGCGGATCGAGCAGGGCGACCGGTGGCTGCCTCCGGTGTTTCGGCTCCGACCGCCCACTGTGGAACGAGTGACAAACCGGTTGTTGCAACTGCGGCCCTTAAAAGTTGTCTGCGCGTCTGGATTGCTGCTCCCCTTTACTCTTTACCCTGCATTCCAATCATAGAGGACGAAGTTTATCCCTAGAATGAGGAAACAGAGGAATTCAAGCGATGGCTTCATCTCAAAGCGTGCAGATCTTTGCGGCGATCGTCTCTGTCATCCTGCTTACCTTGCTGGTCATCCGCGTGAGGCTGCATCCCTTCCTCGCGATTCTCTGTTCCTCGATATTTCTGGCGGTGGTGATTCGGATGCCGGCAGCCCGGGCTGCCGCATCCTTCAGCGCCGGTGTGGGCGCGACGTTGAGCCAGGTTGCCGTGGTTCTTGGTCTGGGCGCCATCCTCGGCCAGATGCTCGCTGCATCGGGCGGTGCAGAGACGATCGCCGTTACCCTGCTCGAACGATTCGGTGAAGAGCGTCTACCCTGGGCCATGCTGCTACTCGGAGTTGTGGTGGGCATGCCGGTCTTCTTCGAGGTAGGCCTGGTCCTGCTCATCCCCATCGCCCTTACGGTTGCCAGCCGCAGCCGGCGCTCCTCCATCTCGGTCGCGCTGCCCATGCTGGCCGGACTCTCCGTCGTGCACGGTTTGATCCCACCCCATCCTGCGGCGCTCCTGGCGATCAGCATTTATCACGCAAACGTTGGTAAGGGAATCCTTCTCGGTCTCGTTATCGGTCTTCCCGCGGCGATCCTCGCTGGGCCCGTCTACACCTGGGCGATATCGAAGACGGCAGTGATGCGACGCGTGGACCCTGAGTCGCCGCTCTTCGAAGCCGGGACCGACGCATCCCCTCAAACTCAACGCGAAGACCGCCGCCCGGGTATCCTGCTCGCATCTTCAATTACGCTGCTTCCCGTGCTTCTGATCCTGCTAGGCAGCGTCGCGAATCACATCGCGGTGCCAGGTAGCGTGCTCTTCACCCTGCTGCACGCCGCCGGAGTCCCTTCCGTCGCCCTCCTCATCGCCGTTCTGTGGAGCTTCTACGCGCTCTATCGAACCCGCGGCATCAAGCTGGTTCGCATTGAAGAACTGTCGCAGCATTCACTCGCTCCGATGGCCGGCTTTCTCGTTATCCTGGGCGCGGCGGGCGGCTACTGCCGCATCCTCGAAGACTCGGGAATCGCACAGACCATCGTCGCTGCCGCGATTCGAGGGCACCTCCCCCTCATCCTGCTGGCATGGCTGATCGCCGCCGGGGTACGGCTTGCCACCGGCTCTGCCACCATCGCCATGACGACCTCAGCCAGCATCGCAGCCACTGCAATCGGCGTTGCGGGCGTGCCTCATCCCGAGTTGCTCGCCATCGCCAGCGGCTCCGGCTCGCTCATCTTTTCGCACGTCAACGATGGGGGATTTTGGATGATCAAGGGTTTCCTCAACCTCAGCCTGAAAGAAACCTTCGCAACCTGGTCTGTGATGGAGACGATCCTGTCCGTCGCCGGCCTGGCCTTCGCCCTTCTGCTCTCGGCTGTTCTGCCCCACTAACTCAGCCGTCGGCGTCAGCCTTCAGCCACTTAATTTATTTTGAAGGAGCAATCCCTAAGCCGCGCTACCTGGTGAGGCCACGGCCTGAGCCGTTCCATTGCAAACACACACAAGGTGGCTTTGGCCTGAATCAGACTTCCCTTCGGGCTAACCCCTTTTACTTACGCCGTCCTTGTCGGCTTCGATCCAACATACCCGTAATAAGCAATAAACAGGTAGCAAAGCACCGGCAGGATAAACGCATGGTGAAGACCAATCTGGTCAGCCAGCTTTCCCTCGCCGTATGGAATAATCGCACCGCCGACAATCGCCGCTATCAGCAGGCCGGAGCCCTTGCCGGTCAGGGGTCCAAGCTCCGCGATCCCCAGTGTAAAGATCGTGGGGAACATGATGGAGTCGCAGAGACCCACCGCCAGCATCGTCCAGATCGCCACGCTCCCAAAGCTCAGCATGGAGGTGCCGACCAGCACGCACGCCAGAATTGCCACAATGCCGAGCAGCGTGCCCGGACGAAAGCGCTGCAGGATGGCCGCACCGATAAACCGACCAATCATCGCGCCGCCCCAATAGAACGAGACCAGCTTAGCCGCATGCTGCACGGTCAGACCGCCGGTATCCGGCTGCGTAAAATAGTTCACCAGGAAGCTGCCGATCGAAACCTCCGCCCCCACGTAAACAAAGATGCCGATCGCCCCCAGCACTGTGTGCCTGTACTTCCAAACGCTGTCGCCGGCATGGCCCGCTCCAGGCCGGAAGTCCTGCGTCTGCTCGATCCGCGGCAGCTTGAAGATTGCCACCGAGAGTCCCAGCAGTACCAGCGCAAGCGCGATATACAAGTACGGCAGCTTCACCGAAGACGCCTCATGCACGCGATAGAGCTGCAGCGCCGAGGCTGACATCGCCCGCACCTCGTCCATCGTCTTTGGCGCGGCGCTGAGAATCAGAATGCTCCCGAAGATCGGCGCAAGCGTCGTCCCCAGCGAGTTGAAGCCCTGGGCCAGGTTCAACCGGCTTGACCCCGTCTGCTCCGGCCCAAGCACCGTGACATACGGGTTCGCCGAAACCTGCAACGCGGTGATGCCCGCCGCAAGCACAATGAGCGCTCCAAGAAAGAGCGGGTACGAAGGGGCCGCCGCTGCGGGAATAAACAGGATCGCTCCGAGCGCCATGACAAGCAGCCCGATCACCATCGTTTTCTTATAACCGATGATCTCGACCAACTTCGCCGCGGGAAACGCAAAGATGCAGTAGGACGCAAAGAACGCCGACTGCACCAGCGAGGCCTGTGCATAGTTCAGGTCGAAGATCGATTTCAGGTGCGGGATTAAGATGTCGTTTAGCGAGGTCAGAAATCCCCATACGAAGAAGAGCGTCGTTACCATGGTCAAGGCCGCGACGTTGGTTCCCGAAGGAGAGCTGCCGGTGTTTACTCTGGAGTTCGTGCTGGTTACCGCCATCGTTGGTTCCCTCGGGTTCGAAGTCGAAGCTGGGCGCCTGGCTTATGTATCAACTGCAGCTAAAGAATACGACCGGCAGATCATGGTGCCATCTGCTCCGGTGCACCGTCAACGCAGCATTGGGATGGATGCCCGGCTTGCTACCGGGCTAAACGCGCCCGCAATGGAACGCCGCCGTCATTCACGTCGGCACCCCACCACATCGAGTAAACTGTCCTTTGGGTGACTCGCCCCGAAGGACACACACGTTTTGATCAATACAGTAATCTCGAAGGTCTTTGGCACTAGCAATGAACGTGCCATCAAGCGTCTCCGGCCACTCCTTGAACAGATTAACGCTCTCGAGCCGACCATCGAGGCCCTCTCGGACGAAGAACTGCGCGCAAGGACAGGCGAGTTCCGCGAACGCGTCGCCGCGTCCATCGCCGCCGCCAACGTTCCGGCGGATGACACCTCCGCGAGCTACATTGCGGAAAAAGCTGCCCTCGACAGCGTCCTCCCGGAAGCCTTCGCAGTCGTCCGCGAAGCCGGCAAGCGCACCGTCGGCATGCGCCACTTCGATGTGCAGCTCGTCGGCGGCATCGTCCTTCACTCCGGCAAGATCGCCGAGATGAAGACTGGCGAAGGCAAGACCCTCGTCGCCACGCTTCCCTGCTACCTCAACGCGCTCGCCGGCAAGGGCGTCCACGTCGTGACGGTGAACGACTATCTCGCAAAGCGAGATGCGGAGTGGATGGGCAAGATCTACGGCTTCCTCGGCTTGACCGTCGGTGTCATCGTGCATGATCTCTCCGACCAGCAGCGACGCGACGCCTATGCCTCCGACATCACCTATGGCACCAATAACGAGTTCGGCTTCGACTATCTTCGCGACAACATGAAGTTTGAACTGGCCGACCAGGTCCAGCGTGGCCAGTACTATTGCATCGTCGACGAGGTCGATTCCATCCTCATCGACGAAGCCCGCACACCGCTCATCATCTCGGGACCAACCGACCAGACCACCGACAAATACGCCCGCGTCAATCTCATCATTCCGTCCCTCGAGCTCGGCGAGTTTACCGAGACCATTGACACCAAAACCTATACCGGCGACTTCACCGTCGATGAGAAAGCTCGCTCCATCACAGTCACCGACGAGGGCTGGGAGAAGATCGAAGGCCTGCTCGGCATCGGCAACATCGCCGACCCAGAAAACTGGGATCTGAAGCACCACGTCGAAACCGCCATCAAGGCCCACAATCTCTACAAGCGCGATGTCGAATACGTCGTCAAAGAGGGCGAAGTCATCATCGTCGATGAGTTCACCGGCCGCCTTATGCCCGGTCGCCGCTGGTCCGATGGGCTCCACCAAGCAGTCGAAGCTAAGGAGGGGGTCGCAATCCGCAAGGAAGACCAGACCCTCGCCACCATTACCTTCCAGAACTACTTCCGCATGTACAAGAAGCTGAGTGGCATGACGGGAACCGCCGAGACCGAAGCCGCCGAGTTCGACAACATCTACAAGCTTGACATCGTCGTGACGCCCACGAACCGCGTCATGCGCCGTCTTGAAAACGCTGATGTGGTCTACCGAACCACCAAGGAAAAATACTTCGCTGTCGCCGACGAGATCTCCCGCCTCCATGCCGAGAAGCAGCCCGTCCTCGTCGGAACCACCTCGATCGAAAAGTCAGAACTGCTCTCCGAGATCCTCAAGCGCAAGGGCGTCCGCCACGTCGTCCTGAACGCCAAGTTCCACGAAAAAGAGGCCGAGATAGTTGCCCAGGCGGGACGTCTCGGCATGGTCACCATCGCGACCAACATGGCAGGTCGTGGCACCGATATTTTGCTTGGTGGCAACGCCGACTTCATGGCTCGCCAGGATCTCGTCAAGCGGTCGCAGGCACGCGCCGTCTCGGCAGCGGAAGGGATTATCTCGCCCGTCGCTGGCCCCGGTATGGTTCGCTTCTACTACTCCGGCCAGGAGTTCGAAACCACCCAGGGCGCCTGGGAGGGTGCCATCGCCAACCATGACGCCGCTGCCAAGGTCGAGCACGACGCCGTCGTTGCCGCCGGCGGTCTGCACATCCTCGGGACGGAACGCCATGAGTCGCGTCGTGTGGACAATCAGCTGCGTGGCCGTGCTGGGCGACAAGGCGATCCCGGAGCCTCTCGTTTTTATCTCTCGCTCGAAGACGACCTCATGCGCATCTTCGCGCGCGAGTGGGTCTCCACCCTGCTCCAGCGACTCGGCATGGAAGAGGGCGTGCCCATCGAGAGCGGCATGATCTCCCGCCGCATTGAAGCCGCACAGAAGGCCGTAGAAACCCAGAACTTCGAGTCCCGCAAGCACATCCTCGAGTACGACGACGTTATGAACAAGCAGCGTGAGGCCGTCTACAGCCTGCGCCGTCAACTCATGGAAGGCGTCGACCAGAAACAACTCATCACCGAGGACTATCTCTCGACCATCCTCTCCAATATTCTTGACGAGAACGCCCCCGAGAAGGTTCATGTGGACGAGTGGAAGACCGACGCCATCTTCAACCAGATCTACGACCTCTTCGGGGCTCGGCTCGAGAACGAGATCGACATTGCATCCCTCAACCGTCACGATCTCGGCGAGTCCATCTACGAAAGACTGCGCGGCCGCTACGACGTTAAGGAGCAGATCCTCGGTGCGCCCGCCATGCGCTATCACGAGCGCATCGTGATGCTGTCAGTTCTCGACGGTCTCTGGAAAGACCACCTCCTCGCCATGGACCACCTCAAAGAAGGCATTGGGCTCCGTGGCTACGCCCAGCAGGATCCCCTGGTCGCTTACAAGAAGGAATCCTTCGAGATGTTCGAAGGCATGATGATGCGCTTCCAAGAGGACACCACCCGCCATCTCTTCCGGATGCAGATCATCGGCCCCGACGGAACCCCGATCGAGACTGCGGAGCAACTCGCAAACGCCCAGCAGGCCCAATCACCAGCGCTTCCTCCAGCCGAGCAGCCCAGAAATGAGCTGTCGGCCAGTCCACAGCAGCGAACTCCTGATATTCTCTCGCCCGCCCCGCAACGTCCCCTGGTGCCGGTACCTACCCGCCCAGCGTCGACAACCATCGATGCGCTCGAGCGCGAGTTCCACAAGAAAAAGCAGCGGGAACTCGATCAGGCGCGCACCGCCGGCGCACCCGCCACCAACGGTGCCGCACCCCGCCGTAGCGGAGAAAAAGTTGGCCGCAACGACGAGTGCCCCTGTGGCTCCGGCAAAAAATATAAAAAGTGCCACGGCGCCGAAGCCTGACCCTAAGCAAGGCCTGACATTGTTCACGGTGGATCACGCCGGTCTAGCGCGAAAAAGAATCGGTCTGGTGGTGAACTTCTAAAACACTGGCATCCCGAGCGGAGTGAATCATAGCCACGTCATGATCTACGCAGTCGCAGGACCTGCATCCGCCTGTGTTGTCTTCTATTCGCCTTTCCCGGGGGCGCCTATCCTGTCCGCCCTGGCCTCTCGTCTAAACCCGCCGCACGAACAGCCGGCGCATCCGAGCAAAATCAGTGTTAGGCCTTTCCCTCAGTTTGCAAGATCGAACCACTTACCACGCGTGATAGAAGCCATCTTGATAACGAATGCTGACCTTCGTCTCAAAGAGCTCAGATAGCCTCGCTGCCGTAAGTAGCGTCTCCTTTGCCCCGTCCGCCACAATACGGCCCTCGCGCATCATCAAGATCCGGTTCATCTCCGGCAGGATATCCGCGATATGGTGTGTGATCAGCAGAATCCCAACTCCCTGCCGCGCGAGTTGCTGCAGCAGCGTTCGTAGATCCCGCTGAGCCGAGAGATCGAGCGCGTTCGAAGGCTCATCGAGTAGGAGCATATCGGCCGATCCCACAAGCGCTCGTCCAATCATGACGCGCCGCTGCTGGCCCGCTGACATCTCGCCCACCAGCTTCTTCCGCAAATCTGCGGCATCCACCTGCTCTAGCACAGCCTCCGTTCGGTCTCGCATGGCAGACGTGACGATAAGGTTTGGCCATAAGGTGCTGCTCGAAAAAAATCCCGACAGAATTGCATCGAAGCCGGTGGTCCGGTGCATGGGCTTGCCCGGCAGCTCTGCCGAGACTACACCGAGCTTCTGCTTCAGCTCCGTGAGATCCCACCGCGACCGCCCAAAGATGCTGGCGCGAGTCTCCGGACGAATGATCGGATAGCACTCGCACGTCATCGCCTTGATCAGCGTTGATTTGCCGCATCCATTCGGACCGAGAATGGCAAGCTGCTCGCCGCGTTCGATACTCAGGCTGATGTCATGCAGTACCACCGTCTCCCCACGGGCAACGTGGACATGCTCAAAGTACAGGAAGGGCTGCATCATCCTCCAGAACAGGCGTTACGTTCGCGAGCGGGACCTTGTGCGCGAGACTTTGTGCGCGGGACGGGGAGACGATCTAACCCAGCCGCGCCTCGGCCTGCTTGGTCGCTTCATAGATCTGATCAAACGATTCGACGGCATACAGCACCGGCTGCATCGCGCCGGTTTCGAACTCCTGGTCCAACACCGCGTCGAGTTCAAAGTCCCTAATCTCGCAGCCGCCAGCCAGAACCCGCGTACACTCGCCATGAGAGCTGATCAGACCACTCCCGTATACCTTCACTTCGCCATCCTGCCTGATGATGCCGAACTCCACCGTAAACCAGAACAGCCGTCCCATTCGCTCGAGGTCGCGGGCATTGGTCAGCCGTGCGCAAATTGCTCCGTACTGTTCGAGAAAATCTGCAAACACCGGATGCGCGTGCATGGGAACATGACCGAAGACATCGTGGAAGATGTCCGGCTCCGGCGTATATTCCATCGCTTCACGCGACCGTAACCAGGTCGTGGTGGGAAACATCCGCGCGGCTAGCATCTCGAAGAACGCATCCGCAGGCAGAAATCCACTGACCGGGGTCGACTGCCAGCCGGTCCGTGGAGCCAGGCGTGCACTTACCGCGGTCAGCTCCGGTAGTTCATTCACGCGCAGACCAATCTGCTCAAAGCCGTCTAGGTACTCGCGGCATGCGTGTTCGCGAAGCTGCGGCATCCTTCGGCCTACCAGCTCTGCCCAGACTGCATGCTGCTCCGGAGTATAGGAACCCCAGCTCTGAGTGGTCAGAAAAGGTGCCGCCACCTTCAACTCCGCGGGCAGCTCCGCAGCCAACTTCATAGACTGTGTCTCTGGTGTAGAAATCGTCATCACGATCGGCCATCCTTAGAGCCGGCTCCATAAGGATATATCCAGCGCGGAAAACTCAATTGCTGTTCGAGGAGCCGGTTTCCTTTTTTTTTGCGTCTCTCTCTTGAACTCACGCATCCAGTACACCTGCCACGAAGAGTGTTTCATCGCCAACCCGGTATTTGGCGAAAGATCGGTAGAATATTGTTCTTGAATATGCTGCAACTCTGATGCGGTTACTGAACCACTCTGGAACGCTAGAAAGGATGACAGGATGAAATTGAAGCAGGTATCGGCTCTAGTCTTCGCTGTGATATTGATCTTCGCCTCCCACGCGAAGGCACAAACCTCAACCTGGACCATCGATCCGAACCATTCGCAGGCTGACTTTCAAATTCGCCATCTAGGCGTCAGCACCGTCCGCGGTTCAATCAGCGGCGTAAAAGGCACGGTCAGCCTGGACGAAAAATCCATTACGAGATCAACTGTGGAGGCGACCCTCACCACCTCTACGGTGAATACCGGCAATGAGAAGCGGGATACAGACCTAAAGTCGGCTTCCTTTTTTGAAGCCGCCAAGTACCCTGCTATCATCTTCAAGTCCACCTCGATCACTCAAGCTGACGGCAAGCTGCAGATGATTGGCAACTTGACCCTGAATGGCGTCACGAAAAGTGTCATGCTCGATGTAGACGGTCCGGCACCGCCGCAGAAGGGAATGGGAGGAAAGACCGTTAGCGGGTTTTCCGCCTCTGGTTTGATCAAACGCACCGACTTCAACTTCGGCCAAAAATATACCGCGCCTCTGTTGGGCGATGAAGTGAAGTTTACGATCGATGTAGAAATCAGCAAACAGTAAGAGGATCGTGTGGGACTTCGATCTTAGGATGCGAAGCCCCCGGTTCCAAGTTCCCGAAGCCCGCGTCTTTCATTCCCTCTACATCTTTGCGCGGACGGAAAGCATATGCTCCTCCGGTAGCACAGGTATGGCGTCGGATTCCTGCATATACTTCTTCAATAATTGATGGTGGAGACAGTAGAGCGCAAGTTCCAGGCGATCTGAGACACCAAGCTTGTCATAGACTTTTCGTAGATAGTTCTTGATTACCTGCTCGGTCGTGCCGATCTGATAGGCAATCTCTTTATTCCGCATGCCCCGTGTAATGCAGCTGATGATGGCAAGTTCCTTCTTGGAGAGTTTGGGCTGCACCCGAGGATTGGTCAGGTTCGACGCCTGAGATCGATAAGCGTCAATGACCCAACTGATGGACTGATTGTCGATCCAGGTCTCGCCGGCTGCAATCTTGCGAACGCACTTGATAAGCAGATCAGGTGTAATGGACCGTGGAACAACACCGCGAACGCCTCGGCGGTAGAGTTCTACCGTATTCGATTCATCGGTCTCCATTACCTGCACGATCAGCTTTGCCTCAGGGGCACGACGAATCAGTTCAGGGATAGCATCGGCGGTCCCTGTAAGTAAATGTCCCTCCAGAACAACAACGTCGGTCGGATAGCGCTGCATGGCTGCATACAGGTTGGTTAGCGTCTCAGCCTGCGCGACAACGCGAATGTCATCTTCCAAAGCAAAGACCTTGCGCATGCCGACGCGGTAAATTGCCTGGGAATCAGCCAGGATCACGCGAATACTGGCCGGAGCAGCGCCTTCTTCTTCGACCTGTTCCGTTGTTTGCTCGTTTTCGACTTCAATGCTCATATCGTTAAGACCTTAGGAAATACTCGTCGATCACGACGGCTGCCTTCTTTTCCTGACCGTTCTGCTCATGTCGCACGATCCGGCCGATGCAGTGGATGCAAACATCCTTTGCAGAGCCCATGATTTCGGACGGCATCGTCATCGTGAACTCGATCTTCGAATTCACTGCAGGAATGAAATCGCAGACAAAAAGCAAGCCGTTCGCAGAGACGTTCTCGGTGTACGCCTTATATGCTCCGGACTCTGTCTGAATCGTCAGCGCCAACCGTATCGGAAAACGAACCGCCGCCCGTACCGGGTTTTGGCTGATTGGTCGAGTTAATGCGTGGCCGTCTATCCGTTCCAACTGTGTCATGCATCCTTCTTTCAGAAACCAAAACACGGTAGTTGATGACGTTAGTCTAGCTCAGCAGCACGAGAAAAGGCTTTATTTTTCTTTGAGGAGCAACCAATAGTCACATTTCGGGAAAAAATCCGGCCGAACCGCCAATCCACTCCTGATTTCTGTTATGGTCAACGCCCATCATCAAGCCACGACCCATCCGTACGAGACTAATCACCGGCGTCAACTCGCCCTTGTCTGGCCAAAGATACATGATCCGGACCTCCGCCTGTGTTCTGCCATGGGGCGTGTCGATGAGGGGCGTAAAATGCATCCGCTCCTGCAACAAATAAGAAGGTCGCTCCGCTTCGGGAATCGCGGCCAGATCCGCATCACTCGGAGCAAACTGGATCCCTCGCCCCGCAAAAGAATAAAGAGGCTTGAGGAGCACATCTTCCCGATCAACTGGTAACGCGGCCGCCCTATCCCCCTTGACCCACTCATCGAGAAAAACGGTGGCCGGGACTGCTGGATGTCGAAGAAATGGAAGAGAAAATTTGCTGATTCGGAAGTACCAGTTCGGATGGCCAGCCCACTCGACCTCCAGGTCGTCACGATAGTCGAAGTTCAACTGGATCTGCTTCCGTTCCAATTCATCCACGATCGCCCGGTTATAGATCCGGTCGACAGGGGTCCACTGCCCGTTTCGCTTGTACAGAAGCCGCTTTCCCTCTTTCCGAAGGCTCGCAATATCGACCGTCGCAATCTTCAACCGATCTTCGTAGACGTGGAAGTCGGCACGCGTCTTTTGCGTCTCCGGTTCAATCTCAGCGAGAACCACGTTCTCCGGATGATGATCTCCGACGATCACTCGCCGCAAGAGTCCCCAGTAGCTTGCCTCGTCAAGACCGCTCAACAGCCATCGCAGTTTCGAGTCGAGCCCGTAGCTCTCGATATACTGTCGCGCAAGCACATCCTGATAGCCCAGAATCGAGGGAAAGGCCTGCAACTCAACGAGCTTCGGGTGCACGCTCCCATCGGCACTGCGAACAAATCCGAAATCGACTGTCATGAAATGAGGGTGCGGCGACTCGCCAGGTACACAATACTTTTCCGGTACCGAATGCGCCGACGCAGCCAGATACCCGGGATTGCCGACCAGCTGGTGCGTCAAGTTGGTCCCGATTTCTGCCATTTGATCGAGCAAGGCCTTTTCAAAAAAACACGGCGTCTCGGAGATACGAAATGCGACCTGCGTGCGCGTCGTCTCGTACACACGAATAAGCAGGTCCTGATACTTCCCTGGGGTGTACCGCGCATTGAAGTCAGACCGAAAAGGCTCCAGCATGTGCAGACCAGTCTAGAGCAGATGCAGGGCATGCACCAGATTTACACTGTTATCCTGGCGATGAATCCCCTGCCTCTTCTGTTTGTCAGTTCGTTTGGCATCCTGCATACGTTAACCGTAACTTCACTCTGAGGAATCTCTGAACAAACCACTTCTAGGGGGCCGAACTTCAGTCCGCCGTAAGTCCGCCCATGGCAATTGCGGCTCTAGCCGACGAGGAATGCTGGATACGTGATCAGATCTTTCCCTGCAGCGAATCAAAGTTGGTGCACCCGCTGAAAGGACATAGTTCAAGCACGCCATTATGAGCGGTTCGCCAGAAATGCCTGAATCTCGGCAAACTCTGCTTTACTCAGCCTGAAGCTAGCGGCCGGTATAACGCCATCAACCTGCGACGCACTCCGTCCGCCCACGATCGCCGCAGTGACCGCAGCGTTGTGCAGCGTCCACGCGATCGCCACAACCCCGGCATGTACATTGTGTCGCTCGCCGATCTGGCCGAGCAATGCAGCTAACTCGAGATTGCGTGAGAGCAGTGGCTCCTGAAAATTCTTTGCATTTCGCCGAAAGTCGTCACCCGGCATCCCGGCCACACGCTCTTTCGTCATCGCACCCGTCAGTAAACCGGACTGCATGGGCGAGTAATTGATCACGCCAATACCATGCTCCGCACAGAACGGCAGAATCTCCGGCTCGACCGTTCGATTGATCATGGAATAGGGCGGCTGCAGCGAGGTCACCGGCGCAATCTTAATCGCCCGCTCCAGCTGTCCGACGTTGAAGTTCGAAGCCCCGATCCAGCGCACCTTGCCGTCGCGCTGCAACTCCGCCATCGCGGTCCAGCCCTCTTCGATCTCCTCATCCGGCACCGGCCAGTGGATCTGGTAGAGGTCGATCACGTCAACCTTGAGCCGGCGCAGACTGTCCTCGCACTCGCGTTTGATCTCCTTCAGACTGCGATCAATCTCGCGCTTCTCGTTCCAGATCATGCCGCACTTCGTGAACACGTAAGGCTTTCCGGACCTGGAGGTTGATAAAGAATCCAACGCCGTCGCGACAACGTCCTCCGAGTGGCCCAAGCCGTAGATCGCAGCCGTATCGATCCAGTTCACTCCCAGTTCGAGCGAGCGATGAATCGCATTGACCGACTCGACATCATCCTGCGGTCCCCAAGCGAACGCCCAATCGCCGCCACCGATCGCCCAGGCGCCAAAGCCGATGCGCGTCAGCTCCATATCCGAGTTTCCAAGCTTCTTCGTCTCCAATTTTTCCATACTGACTTGGATGCAACGATCACGCTCAGGCATCCAGCAGAAATTCGCCCTCACGCATGATCTGCTCTTCTCCCGAAGCGTTGCCAAGCCAAATATTGAAGCCCAGACCCACGACGTCGATGTGCGTCGAAGACCTCCACGGTGCGCCGGTATGCGCTCCATACGGGTCGCCAAATGCGATGTGAACGCCGGGAAACTTCTCATCCTGCAAAATATTGCCGATCACCCGCTCTACGCCGATGTTCGTGCCGATCGCAAACTCGCCGACCCGGTCCGAATTCGCGTCCGCGTGGGTGTAAGCCCAGAACTCACGCTCCAGCTCTTTGTTCGCGCAGGAAATCTTTGTAATGCGGTTGTCTTCGATGTTGATAGTGAGCGGGGTCTCGCGCAGGATGCCGTACCGTGCACACAGAAAATCGCCCACCACGCCATCCACGACGAAAACACCATTCACCTCGCCCGGTGCGGTAAAGCATTCACCCCCGGGAAGATTGCCCCACTTTTCAGGACTGATGATGCCCGATGTCTTGAACCACTTGTACTCGGGCGACAGCACAGCGTGGATGTCCGTTCCTGCAGCTGTGGTCGCCCGGACGTAGGTTGCGGACCGCACTCGGTCCAGCACCGCCTGGCTCAGCCGGTCGATCGCGAGAAAGTCGGCGCACATTCCCTGCGTCATGATCTCAGCCGTGATGTTCACCATGTGGGCATGCCGCATGCGCCGGCGATTCACTACATCCGTCATCTGCATTCGGCTGCGCAGTTCGTTGGGCTGCACTACCACGGCGAAGATGCTCGCCTGGGAGCTCTCCATATCTTCGAGCACGGCCGCAGGCATGCCATCAAGCGGCCGCGAAGCCTCCGCTTCAAGCACGAAGGCATTCCAGGCGCAGCCGATCCGGTCCAGTTCGCTGCCGAGCGAAGCAGCGATCGCAAGGCAACTTTCATCCGTGATCAGCGTGACCTTCTCCTCTGCTTGAATGCGAAGACAGGTGGTGACAGCATTGCGCGCGCCCGCCGTAAACTCCTTCGGGAACGGCACAGCCCGTAACGTCTCTGCCCCGGTCATCTCCACATGTGTGCTCATCGTTTCATCCTCAGTTTCCATTCACCACGTTCGTCATCCATGACCGCCTCGTTCAGTCACTCGCACCGTCGGCGCACTGGTACGCTATAGATCAGCCTTCGTCTCATCCGCCATGAAATCAACCACACGCTTGAGGTCGTTCGTCTCGCGAAACACTGTCAACTGGCGGTCCGCGCCGGAACCCTGTGCCAGCATGGTCCGAATGTAGCCGATCTCCTTCCGGCTTCCAAGCTCATCCAGCACCTCATCGACGAACGCCAGATATTCGATGATCAGATCCCGTACCGGAAACTCCTCCTGCTTGCCGAAGTCGATCAGTTTTCCGTCCAGCCCGTAGCGCACAGCGCGGAATTTATTCTCCATCAACAGCGCCCGCGAATATTGCCGGAAATCGAGATTGCGCTCATGCAACCGGCAAAGCTTGGCTGCCGTAGCCTGGATCAAGGCCGCGATCGCGATTGTCTCCTTCGCCCGCATCGGAATGTCGCAGATCCGCACCTCCACCGTGCTGAAGTACGGATGTGGCCGAATGTCCCACCACAGCTTCTTGGCGTTATCGATGCTGTTCGTCTTCACCAGCAGGTTCACATAGCTCTCGAACTCGGAGTAGCTCGCGAAGCTGTCCGGCAGGTTGGTACGTGGAAAGTTCTCGAAGACCTTCGCGCGATAGCTCTTGTAGCCCGTATCCATTCCCAGCCAGAATGGCGAATTCGTCGACAGCGCCAGGATGTGCGGCAGAAAGTAACGTAGCGAGTTCATGATCTGGATCGCCACTTCCCTATCCTCGATCCCCACATGCACATGCAGGCCGAAGATCAGGTTGGCGCGTGCCACCAACTGCAGATCCTCCACCACCTGCGCGTATCGCGGATCCGGATAGATCTCCTGCGCTCGCCAATCCGCAAATGGGTGTGTCCCCCCCGCGACCAGCATCAGGTCGTTCTCCCGAGCGAGCCGGATCATATTCCGGCGCAGATCAAAAAGGTCCTCCTGGGCCTCCTGAATGTTCCTGCAGACCCGTGTTCCCACTTCGATGACAGACTGATGCATCTCGGCCTTGACCCGCTCTTCAAGCCGCAGCTTGCCCGCCGCCAGCATCTCCGTCGCGATATGCGAGCGTAGATCCCGCGTCTCCGGATCGACCGTCTGATACTCCTCTTCAATGCCTAAAGAAAACGATGGCCTCATAGCCATACCCTCGACGCTCGAATGCCGCCCACTTTACGAGATGAATTCTCATGCGTGTTGAGGCTCAGTCCTGATCCGCTCACTCTCCAGGCGCGTGAGCCGCTTCTCCCTCTCTAACGCATTCATAATGCTTGCGATTGTCACCAGGATTGTTTCGCGACGCGCAGTGGCGAGCTTCTCCGCCGAGGAGAATCGCTCCTGGTTGACTCTTTCCGCGTGGTCAAACGAGTATCGACATGATCGAACCTCATATTTATCTCTGTTTCAAGAGATTCAATCCGTGCTGCCAATGCCTTCCAGTCCGGAGCGACGAAGTCCTGATTGACTTTTCGTATGTCCTCAATGTTGCTCATCGATCATTCTCCTGTCTTCTCAATCTATCTGAAGCGATCGACTTACCGGAATCTCAGCCGCGCGTTCCTGCCATCTTGGCAGTTTTCTTCGCTGCTCTAGCCACCACGTCCTTCGCCGCCTTGCGCGTCGGAGTCTTCACCGCCGGCTTATTCAGCACGGGTGACGCCAAAAACGAGCACCAGTTCAACTGCGGGTCAAAGCTCTCCGACGCCTGCGCCTTCTTAACAGCAAGCTTTGCCACCCGGTCGACGATCCAATCGAAGCTCGCGCGTCCTACCGAGTGCAGATCCGCATCCGGCGCCGGGTTCATGAAGTCGATAGCGTACGGAACACCGTCCTCGACCGCAAACTCAACCGTGTTCAGGTCATATCCAAGCGCCCGGCAGAGCGTCAACGCATCTTGCTCGACTCTCGCCAGCAGAGCCGGGTCATACTCCGGCTCATCCAGCAGATATCGTTCGTGATGCGGTCGCCGCGGATCGTACGGCATGATCCGCACCTCCTCCTGGCCCACCACATAGCACCGGAAGTACTCCTTGAAATTCACCGCCGCCTGCAGCGTCATACAGAGATCGCGCGTCTGGTCGTAAGCGCAGAAAAAATCGTCGGGCGTGTGCACATGGAAGACGTCCCGCCATCCACCGCCGTCATGCGGCTTCAGGAACGCCGGGAATCCAACGTACTCGAAGATCTCGTCCCACTTCAGCGGGAACTCAAGGTTCCGCACCGAACGCTCGTTGATCTCCGGGGGGAAGTGCTTGTGCGGCAGCAGCACCGTCTTCGGCACCGCCACTCCCAGCTTAGAGGCTAGCGCATAGTTGAAAAACTTATCGTCCGCCGACCACCAGAACGGATTGTTGATCACCTGCGTCCCGGTCAACACCGCGTTCTTCAGATAGGAGCGATAGAACGGCATATCGTGCGAGATGCGGTCGACGATCACCGTATATCCCGAAGGCTCTGCCTCCCTGATACCGCCAAGCCGCACAAATTCCGCTCTGATCCCCTCGAGTTCCATCGCATTGATGCATTCGACCAGCGCTCCTGGAAACGTGTTCTCCATCCCAAACAACACACCAATCTTCTTCAAAGTCCCTCCTTGTCCTGGCTTTCTATTCCTAACCCCTACCCCTATCCTCCTGCTCTTACAGATACACCTGAATCATCTTCATCCACTCGGGCCAGTCATGCAGTGACCCGTCGCCCCACACGTCCAGCCGTACCGGAATCCCCTTCGACCGCATCACGCTCGCCATATGCTCCGTCTGACCCCGGCAGATGTCATGCTCCCCCGTCGCCAGCACATACGTATTGTGCTGGTACCGGTCCAGATACCAGGAATCATGGATGTTCGCCAGGTACTGCGTAGGCTGACTGAAGTAGCAGTCGCTATCGTGATAGCCGCCCAGAAAGTTCGACAGATCGAAGGCCGCCCCCATCGCGAGAAACGCATGAAAGACATCGGGGTGCCGCAATGCGATGTTCGCCGCATGGTAGCCGCCAAAGCTTGCGCCAAGCGCTGCGAGCTGCCCGCCATGCTCGCGTCCGCCGCTCAACTGGCGCATCAAGGGAACAACCTCGTCCATGACATAGCTTTCATACTGCATATGCCGGGCGACTCGCCAGCGCGGTCCGACATCGCTGTTGTACCAGCTCTCCGCATCAATGGAATCGAGACAGAACAACTGCACCTCCCCGCGCTCGATCTGGCGCTCGACTGCATGCACCATGCCGCGATCTTCGAACTCGTAAAAGCGGCCGCATGATGTCGGAAACACGATGGTCGGCAGCCCGGCATGGCCGAACACAAGCAGTTCCATGTCTCGCCCCAGGCGAGGAGAAAACCATGTGTGCCACTCGCGTTTCATCGCTCCCCTTCTGCTACCCTCAACATGATCCTAGCGCAAATGGAGCTGCATCTTCGTTGTGACGCTTCCAGCAAAACTCTTCGACAATGTGTCTCTCTCTTCTGGAGCTGACCTTCCGCGGCCCGCATCGGACCTCCGTGTGTCCGAACCCGCCCTCCGCATTCCCGATACCGAGCAGAGCATTCCCCGCCTTGAAACCTATCGTTTCCATTCGGCGATCCTGCCCGAGCCCGATCACCGCGACATTCTCGTCTACCTTCCCGAACAATACCGGACCGAGCCCACCCGCCGCTTCCCTGTCTTCTACCTGCATGATGGCCAGAACCTCTTCGACGAACGCACCTCCTACATCGCCGGCCGGACCTGGGCCGCACATACGACCGCCGATCGCCTGATCGAAGCAGGCGAAATCGAGCCCGTCATCCTCGTGGGCATCGCCAACACTGGCCTCAGGCGCATGGCCGAGTACACTCCCACACGCGACCCCCGCATGGGTGGAGGAGAAGGCCCCCGCTACGGCATGCTCCTCATCGATGAGGTAAAGCCTTTTATCGACCGCACGTATAGAACCCGTTCCGGCACTAGCAATACCGGTCTTGGAGGCTCCTCGCTCGGCGGCCTGATCTCGCTCTTCCTCGGCCTTGAGCATCCGGAGATCTTCGGTAAGCTGGCCGTCCTCTCCCCTTCCATCTGGTGGGATCACCGCAGCATCCTGGGATCCGTCAACCGCGTGCAGCCCAGGCCGCCACTGCGGATCTGGCTCGACATGGGCACAGCGGAAGGCGCGCGCCACGTCCGCGACACCGAACAGCTTCACCGTCTGCTCCTTCGCCTCGGCTGGCAGGACGGTATCGATCTTTCCTACATGGAGGCAGACGGCGCCGTCCACGACGAAGACGCCTGGGCGGCCCGCTTTCCCGACGTGCTCCGCTTTCTGTTTCCCCTGGAGTAACGCAAAGCACCACACCCCCACACTGTCATCCTGAGCGAAGCCGAAGGACCTGCATCTGCCATATGCCGTTGCCCGTCCTCTCTCCACCCACCACTCAAAACCTTGTCATCCTGAGCGAAGCCGAAGGACCTGCATTTGCTGTTGTCCTTGCCTTAGCCACTTTGCTCCTCACCTTAGCCTCCATCATCTAGACCGTGACACAGCTCTACCGTGACACAGCGCATTTACGCCACAGTTGAGCAGACCGGCGTTGCCCTTTCTTCGTAAAACGTTGCGAAATTGGTCAGGGTCGGCCATACTTAGGTGTTGGGACCGGCCACATACATCCCTGTCTGCATTTCATCCGGATAGAGAAAATGGCTCGCGGATGAAGTGAGGTGTCACCCAAATATTGGTCTTGAAAGGCTCTCCGTGTTAATGATCCGTCTCGCGCGCGTTGGCGCGCGCAAGCAGCCCCACTACCGCATCATCGTTATTGAGAAAGACCGCGCCCGCAACGGCCGCTCCATCGAAGTCGTAGGAACCTACAATCCCCGGACCAATCCCGCCAGCGTGGATCTTAAGCGTGACCGCATCGACCACTGGACCAGCAAGGGAGCTCAACTCTCCGAACGTGTGGGTAAGCTTCTTTCCCAGGCCGCTGCAACGCCGGCCATCGAAGCCGCCGCCTAGAGTGGATCTTGAGTATGAGCTCGATCCTGAAATGGTCAGAAAAGCAACTCAGAGGTAATCTTTGGGGGCCGAATACTGGTTCCCAAAGATTGCAAATGCGCCCTAAATACGGCTCTGTTTCGCCCTTCCTCTCACGTAAACTTCTGTTAGGGAAATAGATATTCCTATGTAGCCCGGTGCGAGAAGCTTCGTACCGTGCCACATCATCGTCTCGCTTCGTTTGATCCTGCGCCTGCTTCTATCAAAATGGCAAAGAACCATCGAGAGCAGCCACGGTGAACTCTCCCAGAGGTGTGTGATGGCACAGGCAGTTGGCACAACGCAGAGTACGAATGCCGCTGAAATGGAAATTACAGACCTGATCGCCGGGATCGCAAAGGCGCTCGTCGACAGCCCGGACAACGTGTTGGTGGAAGCCATTGTGGATCAGGACTCCACCGTCCTGCGGCTTCAGGTGGCCCAAAGCGATGTCGGCAAAATTATTGGAAAACAGGGCCGCACCGCCCGATCGCTTCGAACCATTCTCAGCGCTGCAAGCATGAAAGTGCAGCACCGATATTCGCTCGACATCATCGACGGCAACAACGTCCCGCAGTGATCCTATGGAATTCCTTTTGAACAACTTGCTGTTGAAAGAGGCGGGGCTTCAGTCCCGCCGTAAGTTCAACGATGGCAACGCCGCTTTAGCCACTGAGGGAATGCTGGCCACATGGTATTAGAGTGTCACTAGAGCACGATGACAAACGGTCGCTTTACCTGCGCCCAACACTGTCATTCTGAGCGAAGGCGTAGTTGAAAGACCTGCGTTCACATCTGTGAAGACCTCAGTGCGTTCTCGCCTGTCATCGCTCGACCTCATCTCTTCCAATCACCCTGAGCGAAAGAAAATCAGGCACCGTGACCCACAGCGCGTGCAGTATCCTCTATCCATGAACGATCAAAACGCGACGCCTGACGATATGTGGATTACACTCGCCCACCTGCTCCGCCCTCAGGGTCGCAAAGGCGAGTTGCTCGCCGATCTCATGACCGACTTCCCCGAACGATTCGCTGAACGTGAGAGCGTCTCCCTGCGCAGGCAAGACGGTCAAACCGAAGCTGCCGTAGTCGAGGCGCACTGGCTTCCAGTCGGCAAGAACGCGGGCCGCATCGTCCTCAAATTTCAGGGTATCGACTCCATCGAGGCGGCAGACCTCATCGCCGGCTTCGATGTCATCATCCCCCACGAGCAACGCGCTGAGCTTGAGGAAGACCACCAATATATCGCCGACCTGATGGACTGCACCCTCCTCGACGGCGAGCACACCGTCGGCATCATCGAAGACGTTCACTTTCCCACATCCAGTACGGGTACCCGTCTCTCCGAAGCAGCCCCGCTCCTCGTCGTTCGATCCCTTCATGGCGACGAACTCCTGATCCCTTTCGCCAAAGATTGGATTGAAAGCCTCGACGTACCTGCAAAGCGCATCGAGATGCGCCTGCCCGACGGCCTGCTCGAGATCAACGGCTGAATACAGCATCTCCAGCAGCACTGACCACGGTAGGATTCCTTTCATGCGCTTCGATATCCTCACGATCTTTCCGGGATTCTTCACCGGCTTCCTCGATCATGGAATCCTCAGTCGCGCCCTCGCGACCGGCATCGCAAGCGTACACCTCCACGATCTCCGATCCTTTACCCACGATCGTCATAAAACGGTCGATGACCGCCCATTCGGGGGAGGGGAGGGCATGGTGCTCAAGCCCGGTCCGATCTTCGAGGCTCTCCAATCCCTCGATCTGGCACCGAAGGCTCACCGCGATCCAGCAGTCGAGACTGTAGTTCTGCTCTCCGCCCAGGGTCGTCCATTCACACAGACCATCGCACATCAGCTTGCAGCCACCGAGCGTGTCATCTTCATCTGCGGCCGCTACGAAGGCGTCGACGAGCGCGTGAACGAAATGCTCTGCGACCGTGAACTCTCCATCGGCGACTATGTCCTCTCCGGTGGAGAACTCGGAGCCGCCGTCATCCTCGACAGCGTCGTCCGCCTCCTACCCGGCACGCTCGGCAATCCAGACTCGACCCGCTTCGAAAGCTTTGGCGCTCACGCCCTCCCCGTGCCTTCCACACCGGGCACACCGCCCCAATCTACCAACGCCGCCGGCGGCCTGCTCGACTATCCCCACTACACGCGACCGGCCGACTTCCGCGGCTACTCCGTCCCCGATGTCCTTACCGGCGGAAGCCATGAAGCCATCCGGCGCTGGCGTCGTGAGCGCGCCCTCGAAAAGACCCTCCGTAATCGTCCCGATCTCCTCGCTCAGGCAACACTCACCCGCGAAGATCGCCGCACGCTTGACAACTTAGCCGAACTTCAACTCGCCACTCAGGCGAGGGATGAACCTGCCTCGATTAAAAAATGAGAGGCGCCACTTGGGCGCCTCTGGGGAGAGGATTGTGTTTCACAAGGTGAATTATAGGCACGCCTAAATGCCGGATCATGGCCTCAACGATTGATTCTCACTCCACCATTCGATGGAGCTTTCTCACGCGGGCCCATCCACCTTCAGCGAGTACCCGAACGTGAATCGGCCCAACTGAATTACCGCCCGATCTCCCGGCGGCCAGATCCGGAACGACTCGACCCGCTTGATCGTCAGATCGTGCTGGGCCTCCACCTCGCCGACCTCTCTGCCGGTCGCTGCCTCGTAAAACTTCACCGCAAGCGACTCCTCGCTGCGTGTCCAGCCAAAAACATACTGGCCAGCCGGCAGCGTCGTACTCCCCACACGCATCGGCACTTGCGCGATAAGGAAATTGGAATACTTTCCCTCAGCCGAGTAGCCCGCCGTGATCAGCACCACCCCCGCGATGAACCGCCCCTTGCCATCGGTCACCCCCGACGCCGTCCGAAACTCGGTCTCGATCCGTTCCGTTACCACCGGAGCCCGCGCCGGGATCAGCACATGTAACTCCTGTTCCGTCGCCACACGCCAGGCCGGCACCTTCTGCGCAGGCGCCGCAAGTGGCCATGCACACAGAAATCCAAGTACCAACAACCACGCCTTAGATCTGTTCAAGATGCACGATCCCTCTCTGCAGCGCAGTCGTCGCCGCCTGCGTCCGGTCTGATACGCCCAGCTTTCCCAACAGGCTGTTGATGTGCGTCTTCACCGTTGCCTCCGAGATGAACAGCGCCGTGCCGATCTCTTTGTTGCTCCGTCCGAGCACAATCTGCTTCAGGACATCGGTCTCCCGCTCCGTCAACACCGGCCCGCTCAACCGTCCCGCCAGACGCTCCGCCACCGGCGCTGGAATCCGCGACTTGCCCGCATGGACCGCGCGAATCGCCTCCATCAGCACGTCGCTGTCCATGCCCTTCAGCAGATACCCTTTCGCTCCCGCCTGCAGCGCGCGATAGATGTCTTCGTCGCCGTCGAAGGTTGTGAGCACGATGATGCGTGCCTCCGGGAACTCGGCGCGGATCCGTCCGATTGCCTCAACGCCGTTCTGCTTCGGCAACCGCAGATCCATCAGCGTTACGTCCGGCTGATGCTGCCGAAAGAGCGCGACCCCTTGCTCGCCGTCCGACGCCTGGCCCACCACCGAAAACTCCGGCATCGTATGCAGCAGGGCGACCAGCCCCTGCCGTACGACCGCATGGTCTTCGACAATCAGTATTCGAATCGCTGCACTCATCCTTGCTCCATGTCTCAACTCTCCAGTTATACAAGCGGATGAATTCACCTACACAAGCCGGAGTTCGAGAGAAACCTGTGTTCCCTTCCCGGCCTCGCTCTGGACTTCGAGCCGCGCGTGGATCTTTGCCGCCCGCTCCCGCATCCCCTGCAACCCGAAGTGTCCGGCAGGTCCCGCCACCCGTGTATCGAAGCCGCGGCCATCATCCCGCATCACCAGGCGAAATGCCTTCATCTCATATGTCAACGTCACCTCGATCTGCGAGCAGGCTGCGTGCCGCATTGCATTGGTCACTGCCTCCTGCGCGATCCGCAGCAGTTCGTCTTCAAGTGGCCTCGCGATCGAGCGATAACTCCCCGTCACCTTCAGCTTCCCTGTGACATCACTCGGCTCGGTCAGCATCTTCAGCACGCGTCCCACGCGCACCGGCAGTTCCTCCGCCGTCCCCGATCCAGACCCCGATCCGGACCCAGACCCAGACCCAGCCCTAAGATCCCAGATCGAGCTCCGCGCCTCCTCGAGACTCTGCCGCACCAGCGTCCGTGTCGCCTCGAGCTGTGTCCGTGCCGCTTCCGTCGAGCTTCCTAGCAGCCGCGTCGCCACCTCCAGCTGCAGCGAGATGCTGACGATCCCCTGTGCCAACGTGTCGTGAATCTCACGCGCAATGCGGCTACGCTCTTCCATCACCCCCGTGTACAGTGCCTCGACGCTCCGCAGCCGCCACCTATAGATGAGATAGGCCACACCCGCCAGCACACCCGCCAGCAGCGCGTAGAACCAGAGTGTCTGCCAGAAGAAGGGTCGCACCCGCAGCGACATGGCAGCGTCCGATACGCTCCAGACTCCGTCGTTGTTCGCCGCCGCCACATGGAATACGTATCGACCCGGCTGCAGGTTGGTGTAGAAGGCCGCCCGATGCGCGCCGGCGTCGACCCATTCGCGATCGAACCCCTCCAGCTTGTATCGGTACCGGACCTTTTGCGGCGCCACAAAACTCAGCCCGGCATACTGAAACTCCACCCGCTGAGTCCCCGGGGCAAGCGTCACAGCAGCGTCTTCACCGCGCGCGCGGCTTCCCTCAACAGCGCGGGCCTTGTCATTCACCAGCACCGTTTCGATCGCGACCAGCGGTGGTGTCCTATTCTCCGCGAGATGATCCGGATCGACCACACTTACACCGCGCAGCGTCGCAAACCAGAGCGAACCATCGCGTGTCCGGATCGCCGCCGGATGACCGCCGCTGCTGCACTCGCGCACCCGCATGCCATCCGTCGTATCGTAGGCCGCAAGCGCTACGCTGCCTCCACCCTGTGCAATCACCCGCTCCAGTTCACTCTCCGCCACGCGAACAATCCCGCTCCGCGATCCAATCCAGAGCCGCTTCGCTCCATCCTCCAGCACGCTCGATATCGCCTGCGGTAGATTCGCAGCCGGCACAGGAACAATCGCTCCGTCCCGCATCCGGCTCAATCCCGCGCCATTGCTTCCCAGCCACACGCTGCCGGCTGAGCCCTTCGCGTCTCTCTGTTCGTCGTTCTGTCTCAGGACCGCCGTCACTACATTCTTCGCCAGCCCATCCTTTACTGCGAGGTTGGTAAACTGTCCGTCGTGCCACCGCGACAGCCCACCCGAAGTCCCGATCCACAGGTCGCCATCCTGTGCTTCGACCATCACCCCGATGTAGTCGCTGCCCAGACCGTCAAGTGTCGTGAAGGTCGTCATCGTTCCGGTTGCGCCTCCAGCAAACGCAAGACGCGTCAACCCATGCCGCGTCCCCACCCAGACATTGCCCTTCGCATCGACCAGCAGTGACCGGATAAAGTCGTCTGCCAACCCATCCGCCGTCGTGAACACCTTCACCAGACCGGATGCCTCGTGCCCGAATTCCCCGTGTCCGGATGTCCCGTGCGCGGATCTCCCGGCCTGCATTCCCAAATCACCAGTTCCACGCTCGCGCACACGGTTCAACCCCGTCGGTGTTCCTACCCAGAGATCGCCATTCGGTGCACTCGCGAGCGACAGGATGACATCGCTTGACAGCCCATCACGGGTCGTCATCGACACAAAGCCGCCCGCCTCGGAGACTCGACGATTCAATCCGGCCCCGTCCGTTCCCACCCACACCGTCCCTTTCGCATCCTGCAACACCGACCGGATCACACTCCCCGAAAGTCCTTCGGATGTCGTGTATGTCGTGAACTTCTGCTCATGCAGCATGGTCAATCCGTCCGATTCGGTCCCGAGCCACAGATCGCCCTCGCGATCCTCTGCGATCGAAAGCACAACGCTTCCCGCTATCCCATCACCCGCACGATACACCTCAAGCTGGCGCCCCACGATCCGCGCCACCCCACGTTCCATCCCCACCCAGATAGCGCCTTCATGATCCTGAAACAAGAGCTGAACCTGCTTCGCCGGCAGCGGGACATCCGGTATGAAGACACTGAATCGTTCGCCGTTCCTATGCGCCAGTCCCACAGATGTGCCCAGCCACATACCGCCATCGGCCGCCTGCAGGATCGCCAGGACTGCAACATGGCCCGCAACTCCCCCGATCGCAACCGGCAACAACAGGCCGCGCCGCTCCATCTGCAACCCGTCCTCCGTTCCGACTAGCAAACGCCCTCCCTGATCCACCTGCTGCACCAGGATCTCTGCCCCTCCGGCGACTTTCAGAGTCAATCCCCGCGCCAGCGACGCTCCGTCCAGTTGAACCGTCTCTGCTCCCGCGGCCAGCCAGACCGAGCCATCCGGCCCCTCGGCAAACATCTGCTCGCGGTTCACGCTCATCCCCTCGGTCGCCCGAACCAGGTCACACCGCATTCCGTGCATTAGGCAGAGCCCGCGACCAGTCGCCACCCACACCCGGCCGCGATGATCCTCATGCACAAACCAGACCGCTCGATCGGGCAGGCCCGCCGCGATGCCCACTCGTTCGAACCGGTTCTCCTGGTAAACACTCAGGCCAGCCGACGTCACCACCCAAAGTCGCCCGAAGCTGTCCTCCGTCAGCTTCTCGATTGAACTGCTGGGCAGCGCTGCCGTATTCTCAGCCGTAAAGACTGTGAATTCACTGCCGTTGAACCGCACCAAACCATCGTCCGTGCCAATCCAGACATAGCCATCCCGCGCCTGGAGGACGGCATGAATGGTGTTCTGCGGCAAACCATTATCCGTCTGCCAGACCTGCCGCCCATATTGGCTGAGCAGACGACCCGGATCAAGCCCCCATCCGCAAGGAGTCAGAATCAGCAAAACCAATCCCACGAACAAAGGCCACCGGACGTCGTAGAAGCGGAAGTTCATCGAGGACCAGTTTAGGGCATCCCCAAAATCGTAGAACTCTGCCATCCTGACCCTGAGCGTAGTCGAAGGGGCGAAGGTCCGCGTCAGCCTTTGCCGCTCCAACCCACAAACTATCCGAATCGAACGCGGGTTGTGTACACTAGGTGTTCGAGTTCTTTTCAGGAAAGCAGTCATGTCCATACATCCAATTATGCAAAAGCTGGCCGCCAAGTTAGAGCGGACCGACCTCCCCCACTTCGCTCCAGGCGACACCGTCCGCGTTCAAGTCAAGATCCGCGAAGGCGAAAAGGAACGCCTCCAAGCCTTCGAAGGCATGGTCATCGCCTCCCGCAAAGGCCCTCAGGGAAGTTTTACCGTGCGCAAGATGAGCTTTGGCCAGGGTGTCGAGCGCATCTTCCCCTACAACTCCAAGGTTGTCGATACCGTCACCAAGGTTCGCTCCTATGAAGTCCGCCGCTCTAAACTTTTCTATCTTCGCGCCCTCCGCGGCAAGGCAGCTCGTCTCACCGAAGTCGCCCGCTCCACCAAGTAACCAGATAGATCCAATCGACTCGATCGATCCATGCAAAAAGCCACGGCCAATCGGTCGTGGTTTTTCTCGTAGTTCGTTCCAGCTCTAAACGTGTCAACCCCACGCCGCAGCCCAGACTCACGAATCCTCAACAAGCACGCACTGTTTCATCTGAATTAAAGTTGGCACAATACCCCTGCGTCAACGCGTATGATTAAAAGAGCGGCATAAAAGCTCGCACCTCAACCGAAGCAGCTCAAGACCTCCTAAAGCTGCTTCGGTGAATCTGGTGAATCTATGGTTCGCCTCTGGTCTAGTCGGTGTCATCCGTACTGATCGGTGTTAGCCCTGACCGGTCGCTAGATGGACAGACTCGATCCTAGGTCCAGACCTAAGTGACCTGTTTTGAAGATTTTAGGACTTTTCGAAAATTTTTCCAGGTATACAGAACCGAGTCATCCATTCAGGCCCTCGAAGAGGTCCACCGACAATCGGGCAGGCTGCGGCTCCGCACATGCCGCCAGCACATAGAACTCCTCGCTGCCATGCTGCTCGAACATCTCCTTTGTCCGATCCATTAACGGAGCCTGCGAGGTGTGCTGCCGGAAGGCCTCATTCTTGCGTTCGCGGACGCTCGCAATATCGAGCGTAACCGTCCAGGGCATCGGCAGCGGGGCTTGTCGGTCTGGCATGAAGAAGTTTGTTGTCAGATAGAACAGCCGCTGCGGCTGAAACGCTGCCGCTAGATCCGGGTATCGCTTCTCACGCCCGGCCCAGTGAAACGCCGCCGTCGTGAGGCTCGACACCATCATGTGGTCGGCATGGGTGTTCAACCCACCATCGCCGCCAAAGGTGAGAACGACATCCGGCTTGAAGCGACGGATGCGCTCCACCAGGCGACCTGCGGCACGCGAGAAGTCGGCAAACTCCAACCGGCCATCCTGGTAATCCAGCAGTTCCTGATGTTTCACGCCGAGCACCTTACACGACGCGCCAAACTCCTGCCGCCGTACCTGCCCCAACTCCGCACCGGAAAGAGCTTCCCCTCGGTGCGTCGCCGCCTGGCCGTCTGTAAGGCAGACGACATACGTCTCGATCCCGCGATCCGCCGCTAATGCCAAGGCACCGCCGAAGGCGAAGCATTCATCGTCCGGATGGGCCACTACACACATCAATTTTAGAGTCAATGACTTAGCTCCACAAATTCAAGCTCTTCCTGAATCAGGAGACCGACCGGCGAAAAACTCCTGCGATGCAGGAGGCAGGGTCCGTGATCTGCCAGCGCCCGCCTGTGCTGCGGAGTCGCATACCCTTTGTGCGATGCCAGACCATAGACCGGATGCAGGCGATCGAGCTCCCGCATCAGCGCATCCCGATGCACCTTCGCCACCACCGACGCTGCCGCGATCGACAAGCTGAGCGCATCGCCATAGATCAGTCGGGTCTGCGCACAGGCATGTTCGATGCGCATGGCATCGATCAGCAGATGGTCCGGGTCCACCATCAAGCCCCGGACTGCAAGCAGCATCGCCAGGCGGGTCGCCTGGTAGATATTCACGCGATCGATCGTCTCCGCATCGATCTCGGCCACACTGACGGCCAGCGCCATTGCCCGGATCTGGCTATCCAGCCGCTCCCGATCAGCGCGCAGCATCTGCTTCGAGTCTTTCAGTCCCGCATCGGCAAGGGCATCGATGCACTCCGGCAGAATCACCGCCGCCGCGACCACCGGACCGAACAGCGCACCCCGGCCCACCTCATCCACCCCGGCAATGCGGCAGAACCCGTGATACCGCAGCGCCTGCTCTGGCGCGTCGCTGCACACAAGCTGCTTCAACATGCGCTGCTTCGCAGTAGCAGCCTTCACCGTCGTCAATACCTTGCGAGCGACCTTCATATCCTGCACATTAGTTTATTTCATCCCACCTGTACTCTGTCATCCTGAACACAGCCTCAGAAGCTGCGTTGGCCGTTGCATATTCCTCCAGCACCCAAAGTGCTCGTCAGTCGAGCTTGGCTTGTCGAGCAAAGATCCTGTAGTTCGCTTACACGGGCCGCGCCGACACAGGCACGCGAGCCTGCGACACAGCAGCTTTCGCACTCCGCCTGAGCGCGACATACACGATGCGTGCAAGCAGCAGGATCACAAGGACAGCAGTGTCCCTCCACGGCGTGCGGACCCCCGCCTTTACCAGCCACCAGAAGTGAATGATCACGAAGATCGCCGCCACATACACAAGCCGGTGAAGACGCTGCCAGTTCTTGCCGCCCATGGCGCGAAGAACGATTTGGGGGGACGTAATAGCGAGCACCAGTAGAATGACCCATGCTGCAAAGCCAACCTGGATAAAGCGGCGCTTGCGGATGTCGTCCCACATTGTCGGCCATACCAGCTTGAATTGCGTCACGACTTGGCTCAGGTGTCCCGCCTTCACACCGGCAAAGGCAGTCGGAACGTCATAGCCTGAAAAAAGAAAGACGTAGGTCGCAAGATGCAGCGTTGCATAAAAGAACGCGTAAAGCCCGAGCATCCGCCGGAACCGTATGAGGTTCGAAAGCCTCGCATGCATCCGCCGAACAGGCGTAACCCCGAGAGAAACGAGCAGCATATAGACTGCCCAGTCACCGGTGAAATGGGTGATCGTGTTGACGGGGTCCGCGCCGAGAGAGTCATGCTTGAAGCGGAAGAGCAGCAGTGCCAGTGGGACGAGACAGAGGAGATGAACGACTACTTTGACGAACGGTATGAGACGGGTAGGCATCCGGTGTTAGTGTAGCGTGCGTCAGGCGCTCTCCGGATAGCCGAGGCAGAGCGCCCCCACCCCTCAGTAGTCCTTGCGGAGGTCCATTCCGGTATAGAGACTAGCCACCTGATCGCCATAGCCATTAAACGGAAGCGTGGGGATCGTATGTGGGAAGGCACTTGCATCGATGCGTCGCTCGTGGGCCTGCGACCAGCGCGGATGGTCGACCTGCGGATTTACATTCGAGTAGAAGCCGTACTCTTGGGCGTTGATCTCGCTCCAGGTCGTCTTCGGCTGCTTGTCGGTGAAGTGGAAGCGCACGATGGACTTACCATTCTTAAATCCATATTTCCAGGGCGTAACGACACGGACAGGAGCACCATTCTGGTTAGGAAGCGCCTCTCCGTAGGCACCGAAGGTCAACATCGCAAGCGGGTTCATGGCCTCGTCCATCCTGAGCCCTTCGGAGTAGGGCCAATCATAGCCGCCGGGCAGGTCGGGCATCTGCTTCTTATCCACTAGCGAGACGAACTGCACGTATTTCGCGCTGGGGAGCGGCTGGCAAAAGTTGATGAACTCCGCGAGCGAGTAACCGTCCCATGGAATCACCATCGACCATGCCTCGACACAGCGATGACGATACACGCGCGACTCAAGCGGCCGGTACGCGATGAGGTCGTCGATGTTGATCGTTTGCGGCTTCTTGACCATGCCCGTCACCTGCACCGTCCACGGCCGGGTACGCAGCGTATGCGCATTATGCGAGGGATCGGATTTGTCCGTGCCGAACTCGTAGAAGTTGTTATAGGTAGTCGCCTTATTGAAGGGCGTCTGCTGCTCAGTGGTCGTGTATTTGCCGTCCACAGTCTTCAGCTTTTCGCCCGCGAATACAGCAGCGCGTGGATCCAGGATGCCGGAGAATCGATTGATGGCAATCGCACCTGCGCCCAATGCGCCAGCCCCGGTAACAAATCTACGGCGGTCAAAAAAGGCCTGTTTCGGAGTGATTTCAGAAGAGCGACTATCATCAGCTTTTCGGATGAGCATGGATTAATCCTTCGTATGCCAGGCGGCGTATTTGCCCGCATGTCACTAGATTAGACGCTAGAGAGACGGTGATGGATTGGGCTGACCTGGGCTCTCGCGTCTGCGGCGCAGGAAATACGTTGTCGCACCAAAAACCAACAGGATGCCGGCAAGGATCAATTCGCGCTGGAAGTTGGGACGCGAAAGCAGGATAAAAGTGAATCCAAGCAGCGCCACAATGGGCGGCAGAGGATATAGCCAGAGCCGAAAGGGACGCGGCAAGCCGGGCTGCGTTCGCCGCAGATACAGCACACCGATATGCTGAAGCAGGAATTGCAGCAGAATCCGCAGCACGACAAGCGCCGCAATGACGTCCTTGAGCGAGAAGAAGCAAAAGACCACAGCCGCTCCTCCAAGCGTGAGCAGGGAAACATGAGGAAACCCCTTCACAGGATGGAGACGGCCAAAGGCTCGGAAGTAGTTGCCATCCTTCGCTGCCGCATACGGGATCCGCGAGTAGCCGAGCAGCAGCGAAAAGACGCTGGCAAACGCAGTCAGCATCACCAGAACGGCAGCAACCTTGCCGAGCATGGGGCCAAGGTGCGGGCCATAGGCCGTCTCCATGAAGAGCGAGATGATGGCGCGACGAGCATCCAGATTCTGCGCGCCGAGCAGCGGCTCCCATGGCAGAACCGCTAAAACCGTAATGTTCATGAGGAGATAAATCGCCGCGACACAGGCAATCGAGATCAGGATCGCGCGGGGAATTGTCCGGGCCGGATCTTTGACCTCGCCCCCCAGAAAGGTGATGTTGTAGTAGCCCCAGTAATCATAAGTCGCAATCAGCATCGCCGCACCCAGCCCGGTAAAGAACGCCGGAGTAAGAGCAAATGCATGGGCGGGGAAGGTGAAGGCCTGCTGCCAGTGGGCATGGGTGATGCCGGTAACGAGAATCCACGCTATGGTCGTTAGCACGACGCCGCTCATTACCAGTGACAGACGCTGAATGTGGGCAATATTTCGGTACAGAAGGAAGACAGCCGCAGCAACCGCCGCAATGGCGACAAGGGCTGCAGGCCCGAAGGACAGGGCGGCAGTGTACGAGGCAACATGCAGAGTGAACGTAGCGGTGTGCCTCACCAGCGATGGAAAGAGATAGGTAGCGTACTGACTGAGACCGATCGATCCTGACGCGACCGAAAGCGGAGCGCTGAAGGTGAGCTGAAAGATGAAAAGGAACGCCAGAAAGCGCCCGGTTCCGCCCGGATAGATTCGCCGCAGGAACTCATACGATCCGCCGGCGTGCGGCATGGCGGCTCCCAGTTCAGCCCAGACCAGCCCGTCACAGAGGGCAAGCAGCGCACCGCAGATCCAACCCAGCATTGCCTGCGGACCGCCCATGGCCGCAAGGATGAGAGGAAGCGTGATGAATGGCCCGACGCCGATCATGTCCAGCATATTCAATGCGACGGCTCCACGCAGGTTCAAGGTGCGGGAGAGTGCGGCAGGCGGGTTGGATTCAGAGGAAGCGATGCGTTGAGTGTATCGGCTGATGTGAGAGATTAAGTGGAATGGCAAATTTTCACCTCGTACAGAAGGCGGCCGCAATCTTGCTTGCCGGGGCTATCTCAGCATCCGGGCAGGTCTCCAAAATCGGCCTCGCAGCCGACCCTCCACTCGATTCGGCAAACCTTGCGGGAGAGCGTGTTTCGGCGTCGCCGACCGTACGCACCCTCGCGGCCGACGAGGGCGCGGTCGCGCTCTGGCAAACTCTAGTCAAATTGCGCACACGAGCCAGTCTGATGATGATCGTCGCCCACCCGGACGATGAAGACGGGGGCATGCTGACCTACGAAGCCCGCGGCCAGGGCGTGCATACGGCCATGCTGACGCTCACCCGCGGTGAGGGCGGTCAGAACATCATGTCCGGCGACTTCGACGATGCCCTCGGTCTGGTCCGCACGCAGGAACTCCTCGCGGCGGATCGTTATTTCGGTGTCGACCAGTTCTGGGGAAGCGAGATCGATTTTGGGTTCTCGAAAACTAGTGAAGAAGCATTCAGCAAATGGGGTCGCGACCGTGTTCTCTACGATGCCGTGCGCGCAGTCCGGCTCTATCGTCCGCTCGTACTCACAGCCGTCTTCGTCGGCGGACCCACCGACGGCCACGGTCAGCACCAGGTCTCCGGCGAGATCGCCCAGGAGGTCTTCACCAAAGCGGGTGACCCGAAGATCTTTCCCGAGATGGGCCTCGAGCCGTGGACTCCGCTAAAGGTCTACGCCCGCGAACCATTCTTCTCCGTCTCCTCGAAAGGCATGTATGACTATGCGACCGCCAAGTACGTTCCGGCCAGGTTTCATAACTACGTGTCTAACGAGACGACGACTACTGCCCCCGCAGCGAATGTCATCATCCCCGAAGGCACCTATAGCCCCGTGCTGGGTATGAGCTATCTGCAGTTCGCGCGGATCGGACTTGGGCTCCAGAAGACCCAGAACGGCGGCATGGGCGTACCACCGGCCGGCAAGTTTGATGTTCCCTATCACCGCTACGGTTCACATGCATCCATCTCTGATCGCGCGTCAAGCTCTGGTAAGGAACTGAGCTTCTTCGATGGTGTGGACATCACGCTGACCGGCATTGCCTCACTCGCTCCATCTGAGACGAGCTTCCTCAAGCAGGATTTGGCGACCATCGCGTCGCACGTAGACGAGGCCATGGCGTCTTATTCAGTACACCAGCCCCAGGCTATTGCGCCCATATTGCGCGGTGGACTGCGGGCGACCGACGCTCTGATAGCAAAGGTCGAGACGAGCCATATTCCGGCCAGCCAGCGATACAACGTGCTCCACGAGCTTCGGGTTAAGCGCATCCAGTTTAACCAGGCTCTCGTCGAAGCACTTGGGTTGAGCCTGCGCGCACAGGTTGCTCCCGACCACGACAACACCGGGTCTTCCGCACGATTTCAGGATGCAGCAGATACCTTCGTTTCCGCCGTGCCAGGACAGAAGCTGGCCGTTCAGGTACTGGTAGCCGCTGGTGGCGGAGTTCCGCTTAAGATCGAATCCTGCAATCTGGAGTCCTCCTCCGGCACACGATTCGAGGGTAAGTCGAGAGTACAGCTCGACGCAGAGCATCCGTTCATTGATCGGATCGCCGTCACCCTCCCCGATGATGTCGCCCTGACACGACCGCCCTTCGTGCAGCCGAATGTCGAACAAGCCTTCTACGATGTTCGGAAGCCCGCGATGCGGAACGCCTCCCTGCCGCTCTATCCGCTCACGGCGGAGATGAAGCTCTACTATGACGGTGTCTCGATTGAACTAAAGCAAGTCGTCCAGACCCAGCATCGTGTCAATGGTCTCGGTATCGTGTATGAGCCGCTGGTTATCGTACCGGCGATCTCGGTCGCGGTCTCCCCAGGCGCGGGCATCGTTCCTCTCGCCGAGACCACCCTGAAGGTGACGGCGCATGTACGCAGCAACGTAAAGGGCTCCGCAGCAGGAACGGTTCGTCTGGAACTGCCGGACGGCTGGCATGCCACACCAGAACGCGTCGAGTTTGTACTGGCCAAGGACGGAGACGCCACCGATGTGCCCTTCACCGTAACTCCCGAGCACCTCACGGAGAAGCCCTACACCATGACTGCAGTCGCCGAGTACGGCGGCCACGCATACCGCGAGGGTTATCAAACTGTCGGCTATGCGGGCCTGCTCCCCGCGAACTTTTATCGGCCAGCGACCTATAAGGCGCGGGGCGTCGATGTGAAGGTCGCTCCCGGACTGAAGGTGGGCTATCTGCCGGGAACCGGCGACTCTGTTGAAGCATCGCTCGAAAACCTGGGCATTCATGCAACGACCCTGACGATGGCCGATATCACGGTGGGAAAGTTGGCGGGGTTCGACGCCGTGGTCCTTGGGGTCAGGGCGTATGCGGAGCACCTCGACCTACCGGCAGCGACGAGCCAGTTACTCGCCTACGCCAAAGCAGGCGGCGTGGTTATTGTCCAATACAACCTGGCGCAATACGATCACAACTTCGGGCCGTATCCCTATGAACTCGGGAGCACAGAGAAGGTGGTGGATGAACACGCTGCCGTGGATCTGGTTGAGCCGCGAAATCCGCTGCTGACGTGGCCCAATCACATCTCACCGAAGGACTTCGACGGGTGGGTAGAAGAGCGTGGGCACGGATTCATGCAGACCTGGGATCCTCATTATGTCGCGCTCACAGAGACTCATGATCCCGATCAGGATCCGCAGAAAGGCGGCCTGCTCTATGCAAAGACAGGAAGCGGTGCCTACCTCTATCTCGCCTATGCGCTCTACCGTCAACTCCCCGAGGGAGTCCCTGGAGCATACCGGATCGTCGCCAATCTTCTGAGTCTTGGAAAGAACCCGAACGTGAGCCGCTAGGCGACAAACGACCCTCACATGAGGCAAACTGACAGTCATGATTACTGGAGCGAGAGAGCTACAACTGAGGGATGCAGCGAATGCGCTGCTTGACGCACGCCGGACAAATCAGCCAATCGTTGATCTTCCACCGGAGTTGCAGCCCGCAACACTGGACGAAGCGTACTTCGTGCAGGACGCCATGGCGATTGCCTATGAAGCAGTCGGCGGATGGAAGATTGGCGCTCCCACAGCGGACGCGACGCCGATATTCGCCCCCGTGCCCTTGAACTGGATCGCCCCAGGAGGAAGCGTATTGGCTGACCAGACGCGCCGGTATCGAGGACTCGAATCTGAAGTTGCCTTTTTGCTTGGTGCGGACCTGCCTCGGCGCGCCGCTCCGTACACTCGGGACGAGGTTGTCGCAGCCATTGCAAGCTGCCATCCTGCGATCGAGGTACTCGAAAGCGGGCTTACGGACCCCGTCGCGGCCACCCGACTGTCCATGATTGCCGACCTTCAGATGCATGGCGGCTTTATCTACGGACCGGCCTGCCCCGGCTGGAAGAGCATTGACTTTGCCAAGGAGCAAGTCACGTTGGCTATCGATGGCATGATCCGCGTGGAGCGTACGGGATCGAATACCTCTGGTGATCTGATGCGCCTGCTCCCGTGGCTTGCGAACGAAGGTGCGGCACGTACCGGCGGTCTCAGGGCAGGCCAGTGGATCACGACCGGGAGTTGGACCGGTAATGTGCAGGCGCTCTCAGGATCGAGTGTCGATGTCGCTTTTTCGGAGCTTGGGGGCGTGAGCTTGCATTTTAATTGAGATCACTGCAGGCAGACGAGCTCGGCGCCGGCAGGCCATGCACTAACGTCGTGTAGGGCTTAGCTTCATTACAAGGCACTTCGCCGCTCCACCAGCCTTGAGGAACTCGCTAAGATCCACCTGAATCGGTTGAAATCCCTTTTCCTGCAGCTCGTTGCAAAGCTGGTCACTGATTGTGTTCAGGATCAGTGTCTGGCCAAAGTTGATAGCGTTGCAGGCGAAACGGATCGCATCTGTTTCTCCTACGACGATGCGCTTTTCGAAAGGGTAATAGGTCTCGATCTTCTTGAGCGATGTCTCATCGAACGCTCCGGGATAGTAGAGGACAAAGCCATCTGCAAGGGGTGCAAAACAGGTATCCAGATGGTAGAAGCGCGGATCCGTCAGATGGAGCGAGACCACCTCGACTGCCCACACGTCGCGGAGGCGCCGGTGACTCTCGATGAGCGTGCGGGGACCGTGGCCAACCCAGAGACGCTCGCCATCAACTGAAAATAAAGCATCGCCCTCACCCTCGAATGGGGTCTCCCTGGGCCCGTCAATCACTAAGTAACCCGCTTTCGAAAACCAGCTACGAAAGTGCTGTTCTTCATCCTGGCGCTCAGGATGATAGAAGCTGCTTAGCACTACCATGCCATCACGTTCGAGACCCGCATTTGCGGTAAAGACCATGTCCGGAGAGCCTGGCTGAGGATCGATAAGCTGAATGTCCGCAAGGCTGGAGACTGCCTCGTACAGCCGCTGCCACTGCTCGGTCGCGCGTTCGCGAGAGGAGGCATGAACGTTACCGGCCATCCATGGATTGATCACGTAATCTACTTCGTAGAGCGTTGGAGCGCACATCAGGAGAGCAGGTCTGACTGCGATTGTGGCAGAACGAAGATGTAACTCTGTTACGGATGCACGAACTTCAGTTGCAACGGGCGCGGTGCTCATCTCTGTACAGTCTCCGGGACCGAGCTTGGCAGGCGAGACTCATCGCGTCAAGATGAATGATTATGCGGGTGTATGCATACACTTACAGTGATGGTCAGACCACGTCGAGTCTGGCCATCTGTTTTCTCTACGATAAACGTTTTGGATCGGCTTCAACGAAGGCAGTTCCCTGCCCTTCACTTCGAACCGGCTTCTTTTTCGAGAACGCGCCCAAAAGCGTCTTGAGAATCACATACAGCACGGGGATGAAGATGAGGTTCAGGATCGTGGAGAGCACCATGCCGCCGACGATGGCAGTTCCCACGGAGTGACGCCCGTATGCACCAGCGCCTGTCGCGAGATAGAGCGGCATGACACCGAGGATGAACGCGATTGATGTCATCAGGATAGGCCGGAGTCGAAGCTCCGCCGCAATAATAGCTGCGTCGATGATGCTCTTGCCGTGTTCCAGTTGCTGCTCGGCAAACTCGACAATAAGAATCGAATTCTTGGCAGAGAGACCAATCAGCATGACGAGCCCAATCTGCACATAGACGTCATCTACCAGACCCCGGGCGGCAACCAGCGAGAGCGCACCGAGAATTGCCATAGGAACCGCAAGCAGGATGATGAATGGCAGCGCAAAGCTCTCATATTGTGCCGAGAGCGCAAGGTACACAACTAACAGACCAAGGCCGAAGATGATGATGGCTTTGCCGCTGGACTCGATCTCTTCGAGCGCAATCCCCGTCCACGAGAAACTCATGCCTTGCAGTTTGTTCTTGTTGAATAGCGCCTCCATCGCAGCCAGACCCTGGCCGGAGCTGAGCCCCGGTGCGGGTGAGCCGTCAATCTCGGCGGAGCGGAAGAGGTTGTAATGGTAGATGACCTGCGGACCGGAGGTTTCATCTACGGCCAGCAGATTGTCGAGCGGAATCATCTGGTTGGAATCGGAGCGGACGTAGAACTGACGCAGATCCTGTGCGTTGCGACGGAACGGCACATCGGCCTGAACATACACACGATACGATCGATTGTTGAAGTCGAAATCGTTGACGTAGGACGATCCCATGAAGGTCGACATCGCAGAGGTTATCTGCGAGAGAGGTACGCCGATTGCCTTCGCCCGCTGACGATCGATCGTCACCTGAAGTTGGGGATCGTTCGAGGTGAAGGTGGTGTTGAGCGCATTGAGTCCAGAGGTTGGATTTCGCGACTGGGCGACGATTGTGTGCGCCACGCGGTCGATGTCCCCAAAGCTGTTGCGGCCTGCATCCTGCAGCATAAACTGGAATCCGCCGACGCTGCCGATGCCGGCGATGGCAGGTGGCTCAGCCGCAAAGAGAATTCCTCCAGGAACCTGGAAGAGCTTCGGCCCGATTCTCGCGACAATCTCGCGCGCGGAGTGTCCGGGGCCCAGCTTGGTGCGTTCATCAATCGGCTTGAGAGGCACGAAGATGAGCCCGGCATTGGGCGAACTACCGCCCGAAAGCGAAAAGCCCATCACCGAAAATGTGCCGAATACGTCGTTGTCCTGCCGAGCCAATGCGGCAGCGCGGTCAGCAACTTCAGACGTGTACGCCAGCGAGGCGCCGGGAGGTGTCTGGACGATGACGAGGAAATAGCTCTGGTCTTCCGCTGGAACAAAGGCCGTTGGAACATGGTTGTACATGTACGCTGTAGCGGCGAGACCGCCGACAAAGATCAGGGCAAACGCATATCGCCATCGCACGACCCATGTAACCAGCGCTGCATACAGACGAATGACCACCTTGATGCCTCGATCGATCAGGCCAAGCAGGCCCCTGTGATGCATCTCAGGCCTCAGCAAAATTGCGGCGAGGGCGGGAGAAAGCGTAAGCGCATTGAACGCTGAAATCGCGATTGAAAAAGCGATAGTGAGCGAGAACTGCTTGTAGAGAATTCCAGTAGTGCCTGGAAAGAAGCTGACCGGAACAAAGACGGAGATCAGCACGAGTGAGGTCGCAATGACCGCACTCGTCACCTCCGCCATGGCGATCGAGGTTGCCTCATGCGCGTCAGCAACACCATCAGCCAGATGGCGCTGCACATTCTCGATCACTACAATCGCGTCGTCGACGACCAGACCGGTAGCGAGTGTGATACCGAACAAAGTAAGCGAGTTGATGGAAAAGCCGAAGACCTTGATGAACGCAAAAGTTCCGATCAGCGAGACCGGAATCGTTACGGCAGGAATGATGGTTGCGCGCCAATCCTGCAGGAAGAGGAAGATGACCAGGATGACGATCGCAATCGCCTCTGCAATCGTTACCTCCACCTCTTTGATCGAGTCGCTGACGACCGTAGTCGTATCGACGGCAACTATATAGTCAAGACCTGGCGGGAAGGATTTGCGAAGCTCCTGGAGCACGGCCCGGCACTGCCTGTCGACATCGAGGGCATTCGCGTTCGAGAGTTGCTGAATACCGACACCGACCGCTTCGCCGCCGGAGAATCTCAGATCCGTGTTGTAGTTCTCTGCCCCGATTTCCGCATGCCCTACATCTTTCAGCAGTACCAAACCGTTTGCGGTCGCGCTGTTCTTAACAATGATGTTTTCGAACTGACGCGGGTCGGAGAGACGGCCGACGACGCGGACAGCCATTTGGAAGGTCTGCTTTGGATCGGAAGGAGGTAAGCCGAGTTGGCCCGCGGCAATCTCGACATTCTGCTCGGAGAGCGCACTGGTCACGTCAAGCGCAGTCAGATGGCGAGCTGCAAGCCTGGCTGGATCAAGCCACACGCGCATCGCATACTTGCGCTCACCGAAGATGATCGCCGCGCCGACACCCGGTACGCGCTTGAGTGCATCCACCACGTACACGTCGAGGTAATTCGAGATGAAGCTTTGAGAAAGAGTGTGATTGGGCGAGATAAATCCGGCGGCAAGAACGAAGTTGCTGTTCGCCTTCGTGATCGTGATACCAGTGTTGTTGACTACAGCCGGCAAGCGGCCCTGCGCGGAGGCCACACGGTTTTGCACGTCAACGGCTGCGATCGAGAGATCGTAGCCAGTCTGAAACGTAACGGCAATCGAGGAGGTTCCATCGTTAGAGCTGGTGGAACTGATGTACCGCATACCCTCGACGCCGTTAATGGACTGCTCGAGAATCGTGGTAACCGCAGATTCAACATCCTTGGCGTTCGCACCGATGTAGTTACAGGTCACGTTGACCTGTGGTGGAGCAAGCTGCGGATAGAGCGAAATTGGCAGCGTCGGGATACAGACGGCTCCCGCGAGCACAATAAGAAGGGCGCAAACCGTGGCGAAGATGGGACGGCGTATGAAGAAGTCAACCAAAACGAACCTCTGCTATTCAAACTGCTCTCTCCCGCTGGGTCGGGGAGGTTGAAGCAAGCGACCATGACGGTGCCTGCCGCTCAGACTAAGCTAGCTCAGCGGGTGTACCGGTGCGCCTTCCTGAAGAAATTGAATGCTGGACAAAATGACCCTGTCACCTTGCCTTAAGCCGCTCAGAACAGGATAGTTATTGCCGAGCGTCTCCCCGAGGGTTACCGCGACCTGATGTGCGGAGTAGCCGTCCCCGTGCTGCGAAGGGACAGCGACGTAGACAAACGGTTGACCTCCGACACGGACGACGGCAAGTACAGGAACGACAGGCTGCGACGACGTTTTCCACGTAACACGCGCATTGACGAGCTGCAGGTTGCGTAAGCGCTGGGCGGTGCGGGGAATCTCGGCCTTGGCAAGAATGCTTTGTAACCCGTTATCAACCTGCGGCGAGATGAAGCTGATCGAAGAATGCGCCAGGACAGCTCCGGAGGCATCCAGAATATCTACCGGAAGACCTGAGCGGACCAGTGCTGCACGCTCCGTGGGCAGGTAGATGTAGGCCTCAAGATCGGCATTTTCATCCACAGTCGTCAATATCGTTGTGGGGGACACGTAGTCGCCGAGATGAACTGGAATGTCGCCTACAACTCCACTGAAAGGTGCCCGTATTTGATAGTAGGCGAGCTGCTGTTGCTGAGTCGTGGTCAGGGCTGAGTTAGCAGCATAGTCTCCCTTGGAATTCTCAAAGGCCTGCACTGCCTGATCGTATGCATCGCGAGAGATTACACCCGCCTCGAACAGCTTCTTTTGCCGCTCCACCTGGGTCTCGTTATATTGGAATACGGCTTTCTTCTGCGCCTGTGTCCCCTGCTGCGATTGAACCGCGGCCGTCTGCTTCAACGGGTCGATCTGCATCAGCAACTGTCCGGATTTGACGACATCTCCCGACTTCACGAGAATGCGGGTGAGGTTGCCGTCGATCTGCGGCTGCATTGTCGAAGAGCGGCGGCTCTTAATCGTGGCTACATACGTATCGCTGGTAGGGACCGCCGTCAGCGAGACTGGCGCAACCTTCACGGGCATGGCCTGAGGCGGGGGCGCGCTCGGCGCGGGCTTCGCGCAACCCGCGAGCAGTCCCAATGCACAGGTGAGCAGCGGAGTGAGCAGTAAGACAATGCGACGCAGGTTCGATTTGGAAGGCACGGTGCTTCTCCTGAGATATGTTCAAAACTGTTCAGTATGCCGTTTAGATGACGGACTATGCCAGCTTGATGCGTTTCTTACGTTACCTAAGAATAAATCGGTTCGCCAGGCACAGCTTCCAGGTTGGAAACAGGCGGAGACCGGCTAGCGCCGGTTGGAGACGATACTTTCTTGCATCGATTCCTCAGCACTGGCCAGTACAGGACGATGTCTCCAAGCCGCGTCCAGCACCCCGAGACCCCTATGTATCTCTCGCGCCGCAGGCCCTGGAAGCATGATCCGTTGAACATGTGACCGCTGCAATTTTGACGGGCAGCTTCAAACGGTTCGTTTACATCCATAGAGATACTCTCATCGCTGTCGCCGTACGTCGAGCGGCCGCAAACCCGTTGAGAGTCTTGAGAGGTGTGCTGTGGCTGAAACCATGAGGATGGGTGCAAATATTGAAGATATCAAGGATCGGAGTTTTCCGATCGCAGGCGAACACTATATCGCTCTTGTGAATACTACGAAGGATGGGCGTGTCTACTCGCATGCTCTTCAGACCATCCTGGTCGACCCTGAGAAGCTATACACGCTTTGGAGTGACGTCGCGTCTATCCCGCTTTGGCAGGAACATGTTGTCTCCTGCACGCCGGTCAGTCCAACGGTAAGCCACTGGGTCATGGGAGATCCGGATGACGCTGATGGTAAACGTGTGGAGTTTGATTCGCAGATCACTGAAGATGAACCGGGAAAAAAGCTTGCATGGGAGTCGATCACCGAAGGTATCGAGCAAAGAGGCGCAGTAACGTTTACTCCACATCCATTTGGCCGGGGAACCATTGTCCTCTTGCAGCAGGCTGTCAAGATTCCTGGCGGCGCGCTGGGGAATGCCATCGCCTCTGTTGTGGAGCGAGGGCCGACACAGACCGTGATCGAAGACCTGCGTCACTTTAAAGAGATGGCAGAAGCTGGCGCTATTCCTTCGGTAAAGGGGCAGCCACATGGTCCACGAGGATTGAGTGGAGCGGCAAAGGAGTGGATGTACGGGGAGACGAATCCGAAACCGCCGGGGACCAGCGTTCTTTCGTAGGACTCAATTCCAATTTCAAGTACGTCTCACAAGGTTCAAGACCGGGTTTAGGTCGGGAGGCATTATGAAGGCAGTCTGCTGGATGGGAAAGGGATCGATTGAGGTGCATGAAGTAGCGGATCCCACAATCATTAACCCACAAGATGCGATTATCAAGATTACGCGAACAGCGATCTGCGGGAGCGATCTGCATCTGTTTGGTGGATATATTCCCACGATGGAGGCCGGCGATATTCTCGGCCATGAGTTCATGGGAATCGTCGAGGAAGTGGGAAGAGATGTAAAGAAATTGAAACGCGGTGACCGGGTTGTTGTCCCATTCACCATCGCGTGCGGCAATTGTCTTTTCTGCAAAAAAGATCTATGGTCACTTTGCGACAACTCCAATCCTAATGCTCACATAGCAGAGAAGATGTATGGGTACAGCGGATCGTCTCTGTTCGGCTTCTCGCACATCTATGGTGGCTATGCGGGCGGGCAGGCGCAATATGCTCGTGTGCCGTTCGCGGATGTTGGACCTATCAAGATCGAGAACAATTTGCCCGATGAGAAAGTACTCTTCCTGTCGGACATCTATCCAACCGGGTATCAAGGCGCTGACAACGCGAACATTCAGCCGGGCGACACAGTCGCGGTATGGGGTTGCGGCCCGGTCGGTCTATTCGCAATTGCGAGCGCGTATATGCTCGGTGCTGGAAGGGTGATTGCCATTGATCGCTTCCCGGAGCGGCTCAAGCTGGCGCGCGAGTATTGTGGAGCGACAACCATTGATTATAGTGAGGACGACATCACGATTCTTGAAGCATTACGCGATTTGACCGGAGGCGTCGGCCCGGACAGTTGTATCGATGCAGTCGGCATGGAAGCTCATTCCTCAACGGTGGCTGGTCTCTATGACACTGTAAAGCAGACGTTGATGCTGGAGACAGATCGACCTTTCGTCCTTCGACAGGCGATTCAGTCAGTCCGTAAAGGCGGCACGCTCTCCATTCCGGGAGTCTACGGAGGCGTCCTCGACAAGGTGAACTTCGGCGCGGCATTTGGCAAAGGTATCCATATGAACATGGGTCAGACCCACATGATGAACTACCTCAAGCCGCTGCTCGAATCCATCGAACAGGGGAAAATCGATCCCAGCTTCATGATCTCGCACCGAGTAGGCATTGAACAGGTGCCTGACATGTACAAGATCTGGCGAGACAAGGAAGACGGAGTCACAAAGATCGTGATCGATCCATGGGTAGACACTATCGCGAATCCAAAGATCGTTGCCTGATCACAGGCCCCACATGGATCGTTTTCTGAGAAGTCCGGTGGCATGCGCCGGACTTCTTCAGGTTTCAATTTTTGCTCTGGAGCGGCTTCGAGATCGATTCAAGTGACTTGCCAGCGGCTTCGATCCCGATGCGCCATTCAAACCCGGCTGCAACCAGCATCAGGAACGAACCCAGCAGATAACCCCAGGCAACATTGGCCTTTGAGCCTGAAGCAATCAGAACACCGAACATAACAGGAGCGCCGATACCCCCGATCAATGTACCGAGGGCATAGAAGATGGCGATGGCAAAGGCCCTGATTTCGAGTGGAAAGATCTCGCTCACAGTAAGATATGCCGCGCTGGCCGCAGAGGAAGCCACGAAGAATATGAGAGTGAAGCAGATGTTCAACGTCTTCGCGGTGAGCATACCATGGGCGAAGGGATAGCAGATGGCTGCCAAACCAATTCCAGCGATTCCATAGGTCGCGATGATCATCGGCTTGCGTCCAACCTTATCAAAAAAGTGGCCGAGAATCAGGGGACCAAAGAAGCTTCCCAACGCGAACGGCAGAAGTTGTAAAGGGAGTTGCTGGTCGGGAATGTTAAAGAACTTCTTGACTACAAGGCTATAGCTAAAGAAGACCGCATTGAAGAAAAATGACTGTCCCACCATGAGAACCAGGCCAAGGATCGATCGTTGGCGATTCTCTCCCAGCATATTGGCAAAGATCTCCTTCCACGGTGTATGGTCGCGAACGGTCAGTTTGAGCTTTTCGCCTTCAATAGGCAGCAAATCTCCCTTCTGCTCCGCGACTTTCTTCTCGATATCGGACACAATCCTGTTCGCTTCATCTTCCCGACCACGCAACATCAGCCAGCGCGGACTCTCGGGAACGGCGAGACGCAAGAGGAGGACCGCGAGGCCGAGCGTGCCACCGATCCCAAAGGCGAATCTCCACCCTAGATGAAGCGGTGGTCCATGCGAACTGAGGAGCAGGAGCGTTGCCACCGAACCAAGCGATGCTCCGACCCAGAAGGTTCCATTGACAATAAGATCCACAGTTCCACGGACCTTCATTGGAATCAGTTCATCTACGGCAGAGTTGATTGCGGCATACTCGCCACCGATACCTACGCCGGTAAAGAAGCGGAAGATTGTGAATGCGATGAGGTCGAAGGAGAATGCGGTACAGACAGTAGCAACCGAATAGGTGGCAAGCGTCACGAGAAAAAGTTTTTTGCGGCCGAGCCGGTCCGTCAAATAGCCAAAGAGAAGTGCGCCGAGCACCGCTCCTGCAAGATACGTCGTAGCGGCTGCCGTCACCTGGGTATCGGTCAAGGAGAGGCCACTCTTGCTCTCAAGTACGCCTGAAAGCGATCCGACGAGCGTCACTTCGAGACCATCGAGCAGCCATGATGTCCCCAAGGCGACGATGATCCGCGTGTGCCACCGTGACCAGGGGAGGCGGTCCATTCGGGCTGGAATGTCAGATTCGACCGTTCGGTTCCGCTCTCTATCGCTCATAAAACTCTGACTCATTTCTCTTCTGCTTTGATGATGCTGATTGCGCCGTTACGCTCGAGAACTACATATTTGATTTCAAAGATCGATTCGACTCCCTTCGTTCGACCCGCAGCCATCAAGTCCTCCGGGTCAATCCGCATACCTCGCATCGTGTGCAACTGCCATTTTCCCCGTCCTTGATCAGGACAAGTGGCGTTCCGTCCACGATCGCATGGATGCACGGCGAGCAAGACTTCAGCCATGAGACGAGACGATGCATAAGGCCGACTGTAAGAATAGCGCTGCCGCAGTTCGTGATCGAATCGGTCATTCCCCACAGTCGCAAGAATGATGCCTCCTCTAACCAGAAAGACGATGACAAACTCGAACAGTGTCATCTGGTCTCCGGGGCGACTACTGAGAACGCGCACCTAAGCAGGAAAAAAAGTAGCTGAAGATGGCGTCAACGATCGTGCTCATAAACCTCTTACCTTCGGGGAACAACATCAAGGAACGACAACGACCCGCGACTTTCACTGCGTCCGCTCCGAGCATTGAACGCATAATTCCCGGGAGCGGAAGGCCGGAGCGCAAACTCGATAGTTGCTGGAATTGTTGAAGCCGAAAGGTGTAGGTGAGGCACCGGCGCCGACAGCCGCACTTCGGGTGAAAGATGACCCGTTGGGCACCAAGTTCGCTGACGATGCTCTCGCTAATAAAAGGTAGGATTTAGCCATTACGGATCACGTTTTGCCCGGACTTCATACTCATAATGGATGGCGTGCCAGTTCGCTCGATGTGCTCATACAGGACATTCATAGTTCCATCCGAAGTTCCTTTTTGTGCCTTGGCAACAGGACCACGCCCGAAGACGCCAGCAAGGTTGAGAACCAAAATGAGCGTAAAAGTTGTCCAGACCACTCGCTCAAAGCGCGACCATATTTTACAATCGCAGATCTTGCATTTTTAAATTTTGCATTTAAGAAGGTTTCTCTTCTGAGCCACACTAATTTGACCGTTTCGCTCACGAACAGCTCGATGTCACTCAATGGTTTCAGTCCATTATCGCGGGCTGAAGCCATCACGTCGTCATCCTGAATTCTCATCTTCGACAGTGTGTTTGCACGCCATTCCCCATGCTCGAGGAGGACCAACGGGATTCCGTCGAACAGCCATGCAATGCGGGGAGATCAACCCCGCAGCCAAACAACAAGGGGGTGCGCTAGCGCTATGGCATGATCTGCGACAAAGCGTTTGTGAATGACACCTCGTCGCCCACAATAGCCGTGAGAGCGAGGCCGCCAATGAAAAAACGAGCACGAACTCAAGTAGCGTCAGCTGCTTTCCAGGCCGCCTTCCAACGCTCTGAACTACGAACACGATGAACAGATAACCCCGGAATACCCGGAGAGATGCAGCCCTAGACCACCCAAGTCTTCAGTTCTGCTCAGACCACAGACTGACTAGTGTGCGATCGGTTCGATTAGGTTATCCGTCTCGGATAGTTTTCAAGCCCAGAATGCTCACTCGTTTGCACTGTACTCTGGAGATATGGATACTGAGGGGTTTTCGATCGCAATCATGGCGGCGGGCAGGGGTACACGGCTAAAGAGCAGAAGGCCGAAGGTCCTGCATGAGATCGGCGGCAGGGCGCTCTTGCAGCATGTGATCGCAGCGGCGAAGCAGGTCGTTCCAGCAAACAGGATCTACTGCATCATCGGGCACAAAGCAGGGCGCGTTCAGGCGGCGATGGCGCCTACGGGTGTGGAGTTCGTGCTGCAAGCGGAGCAGCGCGGGACCGGTCACGCTCTCCAGATCTTGAAGGCGTATTTTGTGGCAAAGGGGGTAAAAATATCGGAGCATCTGCTGGTGCTGTCAGGCGATGTTCCCTTGATACGGCCGGAGACGCTCGCGGCCATCTGCGAGACGCATCTGACCGAGCATGCGGCGATGACCATCCTGACTGCTGTGCCCGCCGATCCGACTGGCTATGGCCGCGTTCTACGGGCGAGCACCTTGCAGCCAGAGGTCACGGCGATCGTCGAGCAGAAGGCGCTCACCCGGGAGCAAGAGAACGCGCCGGAGATCAACTCCGGAATCTACTGCTTTCGCACGGAAGCATTGTTCGGAAAGCTCGATCTTCTTTCCACCAGGAATGCGCATGGCGAGTTCTACCTGACCGACGTTGCCGCAATGCTGGTCGCCGATGGCAAGCGTGTGGTCGCCTTTCAGGCAGAGAGCGTCGACGAGGTGCTCGGAGCAAATACGATCGCCGAGATGATGCACCTCGACGCGGCGATGCGCCTGGCCACGGCAAGACGTCTGATGGCGAATGGCGTCACCATCTTCCGCCCCGACACATGTGTGATTGATGCCGGGGTAGAGGTGGGAGCGGACACGGTGATCGAGCCATTTGTCCAACTACTGGGAGCAACCCAGATTGGTGTCGAGAGCCGAATCCGGTCTTATTCGGTGGTACAGGATTCGCGTCTGGGCGATGGTGTACTGGTGCGGAATGGCTGTGTGCTCGATCGCGCCGAAGTTGGAGACGGAGCTATGCTTGGCCCCTACGCGCATCTACGCCCGGAGAGCCGGATCGGCGAGCAGGCGCACGTGGGAAACTTCTGCGAGACAAAGAACGTAAGATTTGGGAGAGGTTCGAAGGCAAATCACCTCAGCTACCTAGGTGATGCGGTCATCGGCGAAGGTGTGAATATAGGTGCAGGAGTTATCACATGCAACTACGATGGCGCTCATAAACATACGACGACGATCGGCAATGGTGCATTCGTAGGGTCGGATTCCACACTGGTCGCGCCGATAACGATCGGCGCTCAGGCGTATGTAGCGGCAGGTAGCTGCATTACGGAGGACGTTCCGGAGGGTGCGCTTGGGCTTGGGCGAAGCCGCCAGGTGGTAAAGGAGGGCTGGGCAACGTCGCGACGTGAACCGGCCGAGGCAGAGAAGAACTGCTAATCGTCTCGCGCTCGTCCGGGCTGCGAGCTGTGAGTTGGGACCGGTAAACCGTCAACACGAGTGCAGAGTACTGGAGAACTTAGGGATGACCAAGCTGACTGAAATCGAGATAAAGGACGTATTGGCGACGCATTCTGATTGGACGCTGGACAGAGGTGTGCTTGCTCGGGAATGGACATTCAAGGATTTCACGGAAGCGATGGAGTTCGTGAACCGGATTGCAGCCTTGGCGGAGACGGCTGGGCACCACCCAGATATCGAGATTCGCTACAGCAATGTTCGGTTGTCACTGGTCTCGCATGATGCAGGGGGGCTTACGGAGCGCGATGCTTCGCTCGCTACCCGCATCGATGCCGAGTTCTAGACCGCGCCATACCCACCCCGTGCTCTTCAAATGTATGGAAATTTGAACTTTGCCAAATCTGTGCTATGATCTTACATAGACAAGCGAGTGTGATTCGCAGTCGAAGGTTTCGGTAGATGCGTTTACCCTCCGCGTTAGCCGATATAAGTTGCGTCACTGGCCTCCCGGCATGAACAAAGTACCGTTCATGCCGTCCTTTTTTTGTCCAGTGACCCACGATTTTCTCCCGCACTGATCTGATCGATTATGATGTTTGTATGAGACGCCCGTTTGGATGCTTGGCGCTTGGCTTAATGACGCTAGTAGCTTCGGCCCAATGGTCGAATCCCGCCGAGGATGTGCCAGCGTATAATGCGACTGCTCCTACAAAGCCTCTGCCATCGGTGCTGAAAGGCGATCAACTCACCGGACCGTACTTTCTGCACCCCTATCAGGTGACGGTTTATAAGATGGCTGCAAAGATTCCAAGCGTACTGCACCAGCAGCCCTGCTACTGCCGTTGCGATCGTGAGATGGGCCACAATAACCTGCACAGCTGTTTTGAAGGAACGCACGGTGCGGCCTGTTCAACATGTATGCGCGAGGCCGTCTATGCCTATCAACAAACTAGGAAAGGGCGCACGGCGGCGCAGATCCGCGCGGATATCGAACGAGGCGCATGGCAGAATGTTGATCTGGATGCAGCCGCGCTCTAGCGTTAGAAGCCATTTCCATGTCTAACGCCGCAGCTTTGAGCGTGAGCTATACTCAAAACAGATCTTTGCAAGGCCCAATGCATCGGCGTTGCTGCTCCAAAATGGGGGCGTCACGGCTTCGACGGGATTGCTTGTGGCAGAGAGGCATGCCGGGGTGTGGACACCCGTAATAGCTCACAAAACTATAAGTGCCGAACCTCAATTCGCGCTTGCTGCTTAATAATTAGGTAGCCGATCGCTCAAGCTTCGCCTACGGGCCTGTACCGATCGTCGCACAGTAGGCTGGTCTTCCCTGCTCCGCCTGAGCGGGCTGAGGACGAGACTGATCAGGCTGGTCGCCGGCGCATCTTTGTCCGTTCTAAGTGCCGGAGACGAGACAAAAACGAACCTGGAAAAAGCATGAAAGCTCTCTGTTGTCAGTAGTTTCGGACGTGGGTTCGACTCCCACCGCCTCCACCATATTTAAACCTACCGTTTCAGTTATTTACCTTTGGCATATAGATCTCGTACTACCGTCCGGAGATATCATCCTCAGCGTCGGAGTATTGCATCATGCCCATCCCTCGCTGCAATCGCGCTAAACATCCTCCACTCGACGTAAGACTGCCAACCAAGGCGAGAGGCGGCAGAGGCGCGCTCCTGAGATTGCAGAGAGAAGAGGGGGAACGAGGCGCAATCCAAGGCAAGCGCTTAGTCCGGACAGATGGTTAGCTTCTCCGTAGTTCTGATCGACATATGTTCCAGCAGCTTAGACTGGGCTGGCCGGTGACCATCAAATCGTCCGCAGTGTGGAGCGCCTAGTGCAGCTTTGCCGCAAAGGTCCGCGCAGACTTCCACGGACCTTCATAACGTACCAAGTAAAATTTTCTTTGCGATGTCATCAAGCACCGCCTGACCGCTCAAGTAAAGAGTTATGGTTCCGCCCCGTCAAATCATTATTGAAGCCGCCTCCGACTTTACCTGAGCTGAAGTTGGCGGTTGCATGGTGACCACAAATCTTTGCTGATGGCTGTAATCGGTGTACCAGCCGTCCGCGATGTACTTAGGTCTGGCTTGGCGTATAGGGGCAGTTCTCCGGCGCTTGAGGAGCGCACCACGAACTTCTAGGGCGTGTAGGCCGCGGAGTCAAAACCGAAGGGTCCGACAGCCTCGTCCGCTACGCGGATGAGGCGCTCCCGAAGCCGCAGGTAGTATGCGGGCTTTCCTGCAATGTTGGGACCCACTCTGCATGAGTTTTCAGCAGATACGGTGAACCATAGCTAAGCGGGACCATATCGTTCACGGCCATTCCACATGGCGACAAGGGCTTTCTTATAAAACCCATTGTTGTGATTGAAGTCCAGCATGGAGGCGCTCCGGTCGCCATTACATGATCCCGGTGACCTGCGAATTCGCACTCTCGTTACCGGCCTGCGTGGGATTGTAATCACCATCCAGGCACCTTTCATCTGGTTGTGAATGGCCATCTGCAGCAGGCCGCAGCCGTACAGCAGGGGAGACCAGTGCGCCGCCTTGGGTTGTATCGAATGTAGCCGTCTGCTCGCCGGCGGGATATGCAGCACGATGGTGCGGTCCGTCTGTTGCGGCTGAAGCCTTGTTCAATACGGCGAGGGACAAACGCATGCTGATTATCAGTAATCGTTTCGTCCAGCCTGCCCATGTAGGTGTCCTGCATAGACCCGCAAGTGTAGGCATTCTGAAAGTTATTCTGTAGGCTAAGGTGTTTGATGGACAGCCATTTATATTTGCGACGCCAAAGTCCTCACTTACAACACCAGGCACCAGCGAAGGAACCCATGTGGATTCTTTGGCCCTCCCATTTAAACGCATGCGGCAGCTGCGTGTAGGTCTCGTTCGGGATGGTTGTGCCCAGCGAACCGTTCTCTGTTTCGATGTTGGGAGGCCCTGCACTTACAAGGATTGACTGCTCACAGAACCAACTCGCAACGCGAGATCGAGTCCTACAACCGTGACAGCATTCACAACTACGTTCTCCTGCGTCAGCGGACTAAAATCTTGCGCAGTCACCTGCACGTTGTAAGTGCAGTGTTGTGAATATGCGAACAGGTTATGACGGAGAACGCGAAACGAGTCTGCCGGTTGTGACAGGATTCACGGACGCAACCGGCAGACGAATCGTACTTAGTAGTTGATTCGGAGGCCAAACTGAATGCGCCGTGGCGTCCCGCTACCCGTCGCTCCGGTGTTGACTGTGGTCGTGGTGTTTGAGAACGATGCGGCTGCTACACCGAGCTGTGCCGGTGTCGATGCATTCGCAACCGTTGTGAAGTCACTAGCAGGATTCGCATACTGCGAGCGATTGAAGAGGTTAAACATCTCTGCACGGAAGTCGGCCGAAAAACGTTCATTGATACGGAAGTTTTTAGCCGTCCCAAGATCTGCCTGCCATAGGCTCGGCCCACGTAGAAGATTTCTTGAAGCGTTGCCCCAGGTGCCGTTTGCTGGAAGTGCGAAAGCGGCGGGGTTGATCCATCGGCCACCTGGGCGGCTCGAACGGCCCTCCGGCGGAGTCAGGCTGACCTCCAGGACGCGATTCGGACGCAGGTTCGACATACCAGCAGAGTGATCGGTGTTGTTGCCGTCCGGAATAACGACAACCATCTGTTTCGTGATCGGATCTACGAAGTTCGCGAGCCTGTTGACTACGACGTTGACAGGAAGACCGCTGCGAGCCGTAAAGATGGATGTGACCGAGATGCCTCCCAGCACCTCACTTGCTAGTCCGTGATTGAACAACCGCCGTCCTCTCCCGATGGGCAGGTCGTAAATCGCGTTCGCGGATATCGTGTGCGTCACGTCCTGATCGCTGCTGGCGTACTCACATCCGAGACAGTTCACGTTATTTGGATAGTCGGACTCGCCCCCGCCCGTAGTTCCGTCATTGAGGGAGTGTGACCACAGATAGTTAACCTGTACGCCAAGCCCGTCGCGAAACTGACGCTGCAATGAAGTCTGCCAGCCATTGAAGTTCGTCGTGCTGATGGCATCTTTGTAGTCGACCTGCCCGAAGCCGGGTAATGGGCGAATCAAGGTTCCGATGATGTAGTTGTTGACGTAGGTTCGAGTGAACTGATGATCGCCCCAGCTACCGATATACCCCGTATCCAGAATAAACCGGAATGGAAGTGCCGTTTGTACCTGAAGACCATACTGCGTGACCCGAGGATCAAGGCGCCTGCGGGCAAGCCCACGTGGCTGCACAGCCTCCGGATTCTGAGATGCCAGCGCAACGAACGGATCAACCGGCCAGGAGAGACCTGGAAAGTTTGCGGGCAGTAGACCGAAGAGCGTCGTAAAGTTGTCGCTCGGCGCGTTCAGATCTCCCAGCTGCGCCTCGCCATGATAGATACCCGCACCACCGCGAAGGACAACTCTACCGTCGAACATCTTGGGTTCCCATCCAAAGCTGAAACGCGGTTCATAGTTCGTCGTCACCGGAAAGGTGAACGCCGCGCCTTGCGGACAGTTGCCGCCGCAGGTGACGGGATCGAAAGCGCGACTACGGCCTTGCACTTCGTGAAGCACGTTGAAGAACTCGTACCGCAGTCCGTATGTGAGCGTCAGGTTGGACCGAAGTTTGAGTTGATCCTGGACGTAAGCGAATGTTTCCACCTTGTGCAAGCCATGCACGGGCACATCAGCAACGACACTCACGCTATCCAGCGAGTTGTTTTGAAAATGAGCTGTGCTGTTGTATTGCAGCTGATGCACGCCCATTTGCGAGTAGTTGTATTGCACGTCCTTGATCTCTACGCCCGTCTTGATGCTGTGACGCCCAATCGTTTTGGTTAGATCGTCAAGATAGGAGTAGGTGCTGGGCGCCAGTTCGGAGATTTTTGAATTGGTGAGTAAACTAAGGCCGGTTACGCTGAGCGCGTAATTGATGCCCTGCCCCGATGTGAGCGATCCATTCACGATGCTGGTCGACCAGGCGCGATTAAAGCCAAGACGCGCTTCGTTCAGTAGCGTTGGCGTAAACACGTGCGTATATTGCACAGTGGCGTTCATGGGGCTCGTCGCAACGATGCTTTGATCGGACAGAAGACCGCTCGGGGACGTGATGGTGGCATGGTCGATGTTGTAGCGCACGAGAAGGTTGTTGTTGTCGTTGAAGGTATGCTGCCCGCGAATGAGGTAGGAGTCCTCGACATTCTGAGTTCCTGTAGCATGGTTGTAGAACACGCCTACGGGACCATTGGGGACACCATTCCCATGCGGATAGGCATTGATAAACAGCGCCAGCGCGGGCGAGGTTGCAAGGACAGAGTTGCGGAAGGCTTCCGACGGCACTGTCGCAATCAGCGATTGTGCGACCTTCTGCCGCAAGCCTTCGTAGGAACCAAAGAAGAAGGTGCGGTTTCTCACGATCGGGCCACCCAGGCTGGCCCCGAAATCATTGAACTTAAGATTTGGCGTGACGGTATCGAACGGTCCTTTGCTGTCGAAGTAGTTGTTTCGCAGGAAATCGAAGACTCCGCCATGAAACTGATTTGTGCCTGATTTCGACACAAGTTCGACCTGGCCTCCCGCACTACCGCCCGTGTCCGCTCCATACAGAAGAGTGGCCACCTTGAACTCCGCGATGGCTTCTGTCGAAATCTGAAGACGAAGATTCGGATTAGTACCCTGGTGTGAGATTCCGGTCGCATCCACGCCGTCGAGCCGGAAGTTGGAATCATCGTTTCCGCGACCTGCAAAACGAATGCTGTTCACGCTTGCGCCTCCACTATCGATAGCTCCCGGAACCAGCGCCAGGAGACTTGCGATATTACGGCCGTTGAGTGGAAGATCTTTAATCTGTTGATTCTCGATGACGCCGCTAATCTCGGCGGTAGTCGTCGAGAGTGCTGGCGCGGTGTCTTCCACTTTCATCTCTTGGTTGACGGAACCGATATCGAGCCGCACATCCAGATTGCGTGATTGGCCCACGATCAGTTCAATATCGTCGATCTGCTTCGTGCTGAAGTTAGGGCAGGAGACCGTCAGGCTGTAGTGCCCGATCGGAAGATTGCCTACGTAGTAGGTTCCTGCCCCACTCGTCCTGGTGGAGCGTAAGGAATTTGTCTCCGAGTTGTTGACAGTGACGAGTGCGCCTAAAACTATCGCACCTGTCGTATCGGACACTGTGCCCGTCAATGTCGTTTCATAAGCTTGGGCTTGCGCCTCGCGCGTGACGACAAGTATTACCAACAGAGAGAGAAGCCGGAGAAGATGTTTCACTGTGCGCCTCCAACTGCCACAGACTTAGCCGGCTCTTCCCAACCAGGAGCTTCCATCAAGATGCGGAACACGTCGGTGTTCGAGATGAACCCATGAACACGCTGTGACCCAGGGCCGATCGCCATCACCGGCACCTCTTCCGCGGTGTGCTCATCTTCGAGCGAAACAGCAGATGTGATCTTCTTTCCCTCATTCTTTTTCAGCGTCTCCGTAAGCCCCTCACCCTTGATGCGCAGATCATAGCTATGGTCGGCGGTCCAGAGGATCAGGCTGTTCTTCTTTTCAGAAGCAGCGACTTCACGGACGATATTGTCCATCTCGACGATCCGGCGGAGAGACGATGCTGCTTTCCCGGTGTGGCAGTCAGAGAAGACAACGAGAACGAAACCCTTCGGGTTTCTCGAAAGACGCGCGATGGCGTCATCAATCGCTGGTTTTAGAGGCATATCCGGGTCATCGTTCAGCATGACAACTTTTTTCTGATTCGGGTCGATCGACTTCAGGGCGTCGATCGATTCGGCAAAGACGTAGCCCTGACTCTTCAGGTCGGCTATCGGATCACGGCCCATCGCCGCCGTCTGCCGGAAGACATCCTTGCGACCGCTACTGATGGCGACGTCCAGACCCTCGCCGCTCTTTGGAGCGATCATCTCCTCAAAGATCTCGCCGGACTTGCCACGATTGTTGTTATGAGCGAAGAAAGCGGCTGTCAGTGCGTTGGTCACGCCGGAACGCTCTTCGTTCGAGACCGCACCCGTCGAAAGACCATGCTCCCGCGCGTATTCAAAGAATGTCTTGAGAATTTCACCATCTTTCTGATCCTTCACCGCCGAGGATGATTGAGACAGAACAGCGTTGTTCGTCTTCACTCCAGTGGCGATCGCGGTAGCGCCAGCGCCACCATCGGTGACCCACTGTGTCGCCGTTGAGGTATCCGCAAGCGCGACCCCAGGAAAGCTCTGAATGTAAAGCGACTGGGGCTTGTTGTATCCATAAATACTGGCTGCATTCAGGCTAGAGACTCCGGTTCCATCACCCATGAAAATGATTACGTTCTTTGCTGTCTCAGATTGGGCCGCGACGTGAGCGACAGCGAATATTCCAACTGCGATTGCAACAAGCGTCGAGCGGAATAGCATGCAATTCCTCCTGAGCCCGGCGTGCCATCGAAAACACGCACAATCCTCGATTAGATTGCCGGTGCGCCGTGGCCGTGTGATTCTGGCTGGTACCCCTAACCTATCGTTGGTTATAGTTCGCTTGGTAAACACAGCATCATTCGTTCATGAACAATTGCTTAGGTTTAGCTTAAGATTCAACAGGAAGATGAATATCTTCGCGTTCCATCTGCATGGAACACACGATCTTCACTGATGAGTTGAAGCGACTTGCGTGAGAACCAAAGTTTGTAAGCTGTTCCTCAGCTATTTGTAACCAACCAGCGCAAATATGGCGGTAGGCTTGGCACATGGGATTTCTTCCAACTCGCTCTTTACCTACAGTCACCCTGGCCAGTCTGCTGTGGTCCGTCGCTGCCGTCTGGGGCCAGGGTGCCCCGGCTGGACTCATCACGGATCCGGCCGGTGCGAGCGTTCCGGGTTGTACGCTGCAATTGCAATCAAAGAGCGGGGTCATTGTGCAGGAGACTATCTCCGACGCCACCGGTCATTTTCGCCTGCAGTCTGTACCGCCCGGAGAGTACGAGATTTTCATTGCGGCTGATCGCGGCTTTGACGCAGAACGTATCGCGATGCATCTGGGTGCGAAATTCATCCCGCCCATCGACATCCATCTTCGATTGCAGGTAGTGGACCAGACACTCAACGTCGCCGATGGTTCCAATGCAGTCGATGTCGATCCAGCAGCGAACCGCGATCAAGTCAAAGCCGACAGCCAACTCATCGAGAAGCTGCCAGTCCTGAACCAGGATATAGTCGCAACCTTCATGCCATTCCTTAGCCAGACCGGGGTAGGCACGAATGGTGTCACCCTTGTTGTCGATGGCGTTGAGATGAAGGGCACCGGAGTCTCCGCGTCGGCTATTAAATCGGTCAGTATCAACAACGATCCCTATAGTGCAGAATCGAACCGGCCGGGCAAGGGACGGATCGAGATCATCACGAAGGCCGGAACGCCGAAATTTCATGGCACATTCAATTTCACATTCCGCGATTCAGCTACGGATGCTACTCCAGCCTTTGCGCTCGCGCGACCAGTTGAGCAGCGCCGCATCTACGAGGGCTCGATTACTGGTCCGCTCAGCCAGAGCGGAAAGACAACTTTTGTTATCTCGGGAACCAGGCAGGAAGATGATCTGCAGTCGATCGTCTATGCTTCCGGCTTATCCGGAACGATCATTGCGAATGTCCCTACACCGTTGCGTACAACACTGGCGGAATTTCGGGTCGCCCGCGAATTGAGTGCGAATCATCGCATTGCGTTGCAGTACAACGTCGAAGATACTGTCACGCGCAATCAAGGTGTCGGTGGCCTTGTCCTTGGCCAGAGCGGCGTCAATGCGCAAGCCCGTGAAGACGACATCATCTTCAACGACAGCCTTACGATCTCGCCGACTCTTGTCAACCAGTTGCAGATCTTCCTTGAAAAAGATCACAATCCAGTTCGCAGCGTCATTAATACGCAGAGAGTCATCGTCGACGGAGCCTTTATTGGCGGCGGTGCACAGTCCGACGTTCTCGATACCGAGAACAACATGAAGATCAACGACATCCTTAGTTGGAGCAAGGGAAAGCAGTTACTCAAATTCGGCGTCACCATTCCCAACCTGAGCAGGAGAGCATGGGAGGATCATGCAAACCGCCTCGGTACATTTAAATTCGCCAGCCTCGCCGACTATGCCGCGCACATTCCTTACGCCTATACACAGCAGCAGGGGCCGGGCCGCGCAGTATTCTGGGCCAATGAGATTGGAACCTTTGTCCAGGATCAGATTCAGCTGCGCCCCGATCTGCAGATGTCACTCGGACTTCGCTATGACTGGCAGACATACTTCGAGTCACCGCATAACTTCGCTCCACGCCTCTCTCTCGCGTACGCCCCGGACAAAAACCACAAAACTGTCGTCCGATTTGGTTATGGGTTGTTTTACGACCGCTCTGGAGCCCGTCCTATCTCGGAGTTGAAGCGCTTCAACGGCACGGTGATCCGCTCCGTGACTCTTCTCAACCCGAACTACGACCATCCTCTTGCAGTGGGCCGGGATCTATCTTCGCTGCCGACGGATTTGGTCACGCTGGCACCCGATATCAGCATTCCGCTCCTGAGTTATTACAGCTTTGGTATCGAGCGCCAGCTAGGAAAAGGAGCTACGCTGGCCGCCACGTATCGCGGCAATCTCGGCATGAATTTGTTCCGTTCGCGCGATGCAAATGCGCCCTTGGGCCCCGATTACAACTATGTTGTTCGACCGAACCTGGCCCTCGGCGTGGTCCGGCAGATCCAAGCCCGCGGCCGGCAGGTGTCGAACGCACTCGACATCACCTTTCGGGGAAACACCGGCCGGTGGTTTAGCGGCCTCACTCAGTACACGCTCAGCCGGACCACCAACAACACTGGCGGGATCGCCTGGTTTCCCGCGAATCAGTATGACGATTCCGGCGAGTACGCCCGCGCAGATTTCGATCAACTTCAGCGCCTGAATCTACTCGGCACCGTGAACGAAGGTCATTGGATGAGTTTGGGTATCGCCGCGAGCCTATACTCAGGCATCCCCTATACGGAGACGTCGGGCGTCGACACGTTTCAGACCGGTCTGCTCAACGAGCGCCCTGCCGGGATCACCCGCAACACTCTCCAGAATGGCGGATACGCAGATCTTGATCTCCGCTGGTCGCACGATTTTCCTCTGCAAAGAAACCACAAGGACGGATCGCCTGTATTTACCTTCGCCGTGGATGCATTTAACGTTCCAAATCATACGAGCTATGCGCGCTACATCGGCAACGTCCGGTCCAAATTCTTTGAACAGCCAGTCTCCGCCTTGCCCGCTCGCAGAATTCAGCTCACCGCACGCTTCAAGTTCTAGTCCAGAGGACAAAAATGAAAAACTACAGTTGTCAACCGTCGCTACGCTGATCTTCTTTTCTAGGTATTTGCCGCAGCCGAACAGGATAGTAAACCGCGTGAGGACTCCCTGCTTAAGCTCGTTGACACGATCTCTCTCCAGCAGCAATCACCAGAAACTTCGACCATCTCGCAGTTGATCTGAAGCACAAACGCCTGTTCGCTGCGCCTGAAGACGAACAGGCGGTGCCGGTTATCAATCTCAAAACAGTTCAGGTCATGCAGGAGATCGAGAATATAGAGCGTCCCCATGCGATTCTCTACCGAAGCGACTCCAACACTGTCTTTATTACGGATGGTTCGGACAGCTCATTAAAGCTCTTCAATGGAGACACGCATCAGCTAAAGGATCGGATTCCTCTGCTCAAGGATGCCGGATTCGATCGAATACGATCCCTCTACAAGTTATCTGTACATCGATGTCGACTCAGATTGCGGATCTGAACTCGCTCTTCAAGCGCTGAATATAGCTGCCTGCATGACTACCAGACGCGGAAGAAGCGCCATCGGAACATGAGATCCGTTCCAGCCTATAAGCTCAATCAGAGCGATTGTTTGGCTCTTTTGTGACGTCTACCGGCGAAATGGATGTGGTAGGTAGTTCCGGGTGTTAGAACGCGCGGCACGCGCCATTGGCGCGCCTGCTCGGCGTGAACGAGATGACCAGCGGCTTCGAAGGCTTCAATGGACTGCCCTGATGGAGCACGAAAAGTCAACGAGATTGCGAAGCCATCCTTAATCGCTCAAGAGATCAGCCTGCCGGAACTCCACGCGATACTGATCTCATGGCCGCCCCTGGCGCATAGTCCGGTGACATTGCCAATCGCCCAAGACTTGGGCACCGCCAGTAACAGGGCAAGCTCGCCATTATGGCTTTGCAGCAGCATCTCTGCGCTGGCGGCTGTGGCTTCGAAGTTGCCGTCGATTACCGATGCGAAGCGCCTATATCCAATCTGCCGCTAGTTTGTATACCAAAGTCGCTGATTTGCTCTTCGAGATTCCCCCCGTCCGGAGAGAAGAGAGATGACTTGTAGCTCTTGCCGTACGTCACTTCTGCCAGTACCGACGGTAGCAGCCCGACAAATATGCGTCTTGTAAGACGGCTAAAATGCGTCTTCATTACCAAGCTCCGATTCATTCTTAGGCCTACGATGTCTCTCTAACGATCTCTGAAGAGCTAAGGTTCGTGACGCCAACGGTCCGGTTCTGGAAGGTGCCGTCGAGCTTTCTGCATGTACAAAGCGGCTCTACTAGGAAGCAAAAGTGAGGGTGGCATGAACGTGTCTATAGCCCCCTTTGTTGACGGGTGAGGTGCCGGGTTCCAGCGTAACCTCGTACTTGCTGTCAGGCAAGGCAAGAATGCTTGCTCCGGGATGCGCAACGATTCTCCAAGGTGTGCGGAGTTCGAAGGTTGCGCTTCTTTGCGGATACACGTCGGCATCGATGGAGAACGTATGCTCCTGCAGATGGAGATTCGTCAGCTTCAGTCCCGTGCTTCTATCTCCCACATGGAAGTCTCTTTGAACCAAAATGACCGAAATACCTCCTTCAAACCGCAGATGGAAGTGGCTTCCGCCGGGTGGAAGATCCAGGGTCAGCTTTGCAGTTTGGTCTTCCGAAAAAATCTCTGTATCAACAGATACAGGGTGGCCTTGAAATTCGGCGCTGAGCAGATGAGCACCGAGCGGGATCTGAGGTTCGAAGAGAAGCTTCGTCGCTCCCCCCTGGTTGCTGATCTCAAGATCAATGTCACGCATACCCTGACTGAGGGCGAAGTCAAGTTTCGAATGCGCAAGCCGTACATTGTCAATCGAGATGCGATCCCACTGCGGAGGCAGATGTGGCGACAGTTGGATGAAGTTGCTGTCACCGTGAACAGTAAGCCCAAGCAGGCCGCGTACGGTGGCATCGAGCAGACCGGCTGAAGACCAGGTCTGTTCCGGCACGGACTCCGCTTGCTCATGATAAAAGCTGCCGGCCAGCACTTCATGAATGTGGCCGGGCGAGTCAAGCGTATTCCACGGAAGCATCTCGCTCCAGATCGCATTGGCGATTGTAGGGCGATGCTCCTTCCAGAACGTGATTGCCGTCTGTGTGGTGCTGGGCGCTGTGACACTTCCTCTCCCATAGGAGTACGGATCGAAGTCTGCCGAACTCGCCGCTACTTCACGCAGCCCCCAGTCAGTCTGGAAGTCCGAAGAAGCGATCTGGTCTAACAAGGCTTCTTGCTGGGTTTCGGAGAATACGTGCTGTTCGATCAACTGGCTGGGACCGCGTCTGCGGCTGGGAATGGGTGTACCCGTCTGCGAGTGCCCGTCAATCCAGAAGTTTTTCTTTGAGTCCCAGTAGTGAGCCGGAATAGAGCGGCGCGTAAGCTGATTTTCCGTGTGGGCCCCATCTGCAAGCCGCGCGTGGCCTGTGAGTCGCGCAAGCTCCTCAAACCCGCTGCTGGCAGCGAGCCAGCCTGCGGACAGGCTGAGGTCATCCCCTGGTCTGGCTTGTTCGTCACCAGCCTCTTTGTCCGCCGGAATGTGAGGCAGGTGGTCGGCATCGCGGATGAGCGAACGGCAGTAGCTATAGGCTTTGAGGATGGATAACCAATGGTCTGTCGCGAAAGACGTATCACCGCTGCTGGTAACGTACCGTGCAACCGTGCTTATGTAATCGAAGCTGATATCCACGTGCACATACATGTACGGGTACTTTGACCAGTCGATATATCCCGAACTCTGCGACAGCTCGTGCCAGATCATGCCCGTTGCAGGTTCTTGATACTTGGCAATGAACTCGAGTTCTTCCTTCGCGCGGGTGTATGCACCGGCAGAGACGAGCGCATTGGTGGCAATCAATCCGTCGCCCGCAAAGTACCAGGCATATTGCGGGCGGCGCGCATCACGTGAGGGACCGTACCCCGCGACGATTCCGCAGCCAATCATCCGATTGCAGACCCAGGCCTGGTCGAGGGCGATCTGTGCCCACGCTACCGCGCTATTCACTTTTGCATCCGGTGTGTGCAGGCAAAGGGATCTGCTTTCAAGCTCTGTGTAGTGCGCCTTCGCCTCGGCTTCTTTCTCGCCCACGCGCTGGGATAGCTCATGCAGAGCAGCCGCGGGGTCTACTGCATGAGCGGTGTTAAGCACGACATACACGGTAGCCGCCGAGGTCCCATATGCAGCGGCCGCACCACGCCCTATCGGCACCGGCCGAATCGTAAAGGCTAGCCTGGTGTCCGCGTGGACGGTGCTGTTCAGCGTGTCATCGTGCGCGACAGACTCGGCCGATCCGATCAGGGCCGACATTCCATGTTCCGGCTCTGCTATCTGATACCCGGGGGCACTCTCAAGCCAACGCGTGTACTGGCCGCCGACAGCGGCTGGCCACATCAGATCCAGAACAGGCTGGAAATGAATGATGATGTCCAACTGCCGTGTGCCTTCGACCTCATAGCGGATGATGGCTGCAGCATCATCGAGCGGTACAAAGATCGTCTCCCGGACCAGGTAATCCGCTCCGACGTAAGTGCGCGTGATCGCGTCGGGCCGGTAGGCGATGCTGCGCAACAGCAAGCGTCCATCGGCCTCCGCACTAGTACCTTTGGGCTTGAAGCCGATCTGGTAGTCGGTGAGTATCTGAAAGGGATAGCCCCAGACCTCGAGCCCTTTTGCCGGATAACCCATGATGACCGACCGGCGTCCATGCACGGCTACAAAGCGCATCGGTCCGACCGCATCGGTTTGCAGGGCAACTTCGCTCGTAGATGCGGGCTGCTGAGCGTGCACAGTGCAGAGGAGAGATAACAGAAGCAGGACCATGCTGGCAGCGCACGCGCTTACCTTCCTTGCTGCGGCAGCGCCAGACCGGATTGGACGGACTTCCTCGCCATGGACCAGCTCTCTTATTTTTATCAAGTAGTCACTCCGGGTCGTACTGGCGCTGGCTTGGTGCAATGGTCTTCTCTCCGCACGTCAGCCTTTTCATTGTAGATACAGGTCGCTTCCCTGCCGGAGACATCTACCAAAGCGACGGAGTTGGCGCCCGCATACGCCGATGCGCTCTACACGGAACGAGATTCCTTATCAGTCGTGCCGGCTTACTGTCGCTTCCTTTGTGCGTCTCATGAATGACTCCTTCATACGTTGCAACAGGAACGACGTAGCGTCCATGCGCCGCGTGACAACGCTCAGTTCACTGCCGTATCGTTGAAGTCATGAAGAGGGTATGGATTGTAACTTTATGGAGGTAGTATGCAGAACCGAACAAGACACGTTGTATTCAAGATGCTATTCATCATCGGGCTTCTCTCAGTTCCAGCTATGGGGCTGGCTCAAGCTATCTACGGTTCTGTCTACGGTACGGTCACCGATCCATCAGGAGCCGCCGTCTCCAGTGCCACTGTCACCGTCACCGACGTTCAGAAGGGCACAACGCAGACCGCAGTGACGAATGGGACTGGCAACTGGTCGGTCGACCACCTCGTTCCCGACGACTACATTGTTAAGGTAGACGCGCCTTCCTTTTCGAGTTCTACCACCAATCAGCTTCAGGTCCACGCGGACGCCTCGCAGAAAGTAGACGTGGTGTTGTCGGTTGCTGGCTCCGCGCAGACGGTGACTGTAACGAGCGACGCCCCGGCGCTGAAGACCGATCGCGCCGATGTATCCGAGATCCTGGACGAACGCGCCATCGCCAATCTGCCCAACTTGAATCGGAACTTCACCAGCTTCCTCCTGCTCACGCCTGGTGTTCAACACTCGAGCTTCAACATCGCCGGGCCGGAAAATCCGCAGGGCGGACTGAATCTCAACAGCAACGGTTCCAATTATGGCGAGCAGGGCTTCATCCTGGACGGAACGGATAACCGGGACCCCGTGCTCGGCATCATCGTCATCAACCCGACCCTGGATTCGGTCAGCGAGACGAAAGTGACTACGCAAAACTATGATGCCGAACTCGGCGGGGCGGCGGGCGGCATCGTCAGTGTGCTGACCAAGTCGGGCGGCAATGCTCTCCACGGCGACGTCTTCTTCTTCCGGCACTCGGATCGATTTTATGCACGGAACCCCTTCAACCAGTTTCAACCGGACACGATTACCAACCGCGTTATCCCCTCCGAGGTCTATGGACAGTTCGGCGGGTCTGTAAGCGGACCGATCAAGAAGGATCACTCGTTCTTCTTTCTCGACTATCAAGGTCTGCGCAACCGCCTGGGAACAAGCCTCTCGCAAAATGTGCCGACGGCAACTGTACGCAACACCTGTCTAAACGCGGCTGCCGGCAACTGCGACCTGTCCGAGTACACCAAGCAGGTTCTTTATAACCCGGTGACCAAGGCCCCGTATGGCGCTCCGGGCCAGATTCCCGTCGCCGCGCTCTCCGCTCCGGCTGTAGCCCTCTTGAAGTTGCTGCCGGGACCGAATACACCCGGCCAGGGAATCAACAACAACTATGCAGCTTCGGGAAGCGGAAGCCTGAACAGCGATCAGGCAGATGCCCGGCTCGATGAACAACTCACGGATCGCCTGCATCTTTTTGGCCGCTACGATATCGCTTTCTTCCGACTCTTCGGAACGCCAGTCTTTGGTGCGGCGGGTGGCAATGGCTTCGGACAGTTCGGCTCGACTGGAAGTACAAAGGTGCAAAACCAGAGTGCAACGGTAGGCCTCGACTATGCGGTAAAGCCGACGCTGCTTACCGATCTTCGAATCGGATTTCTGAGTTATCACGTGGCTGAAAGCAAGTTCGCGGGAGAGGTCTCGGCCACCACACTCGGGATTCCCAATCTGAATACGACCCCGGATAGTGGAGGCTCGTCCAGCTTCAGCTTCAACAACAACTCGATCAGCAATCTTGGAAACCAGAACTGCAACTGCCCACTCATTCAAAGTGAGCAGGTCTTCCAACTGAATAACAACTGGACGAAGACCCGGGGAAACCATGCTATCCGCTTCGGTGCCGACCTCCGCTACGCCAAGAACGTTCGCAACGCCAGTGACAACAACCGAGCGGGACTGTTCACCTTTGACAACTCGACTACTGGCTTTGCGGGGACAGGAGCAGCGGCAAGCGCGGGCAACGATCTGGCCTCCTACCTGGTAGGTTACGCTGCTCACTTCCAACGATTTAACGTGTACATCAATGATCAGTACGACTATCAGAAGCGCGGCGCCTTTTACCTCCAGGACACCTGGCGCGTGACTCCCAAATTGACCTTGAACTACGGTGTTCGTTGGGACGTTATTTTCCCGGAGACCGTAAATGGATTAGGCCACGGCGGTTTTGCTTCGTTCGAGTCGGGCGGTATCCGGGTCGCGGGCGCAAACGGCATCGGCACTAACGGCAATCAGCGGATGGACTACACCAACGTCGCTCCACGCTTCGGCCTCGCATACCAGGTCACACCCACAACCGTCTTCCGCGCGGGCGGTGGTCAGACGTATGACACCGTAGGCTACTTCGGTACGCTGTTTGGCAGCGTGCTGTCACACAACCTGCCGGTTCAGGCCAATGAAGACATCAATCGTATCGGCAATACCGCACCGAATGGTTTCGCCGCTTCCCTTGCTGCGCCTCCAGTTCGCCCGGCGCAGCCAACCATACCGGCAAGCGGCATCATTCCATTCCAGGATCAGTTCGGTCAGACGTTCCGTCCGGCGCGGATACAACTACCCAAGGTCGACCAGTTCAATGTCGCCGTGCAGCAGCAGTTCGGTACCGGTACAACCTTCGAGATCGCCTACGTCGGCAATATCGGCGAACGCGTCTATCCGGGTGAGACCTTCGGGTACGACCTGAATCAACCGACGTTGCCTACGACACCGGCACAGCTTGCCGCCGGAAACACCTCACGTCGTCCTTACCTGAACAAATTCCTCGGAACATACAACGGTGTCGCCACTGTCTGCTGCTCGAATGGGCTAACCTCAGCCAGTCCAGATGGCCGCGCAACGTACAACGCCCTACAGACGAAGCTGGATAAGCGGTTCTCGAACGGGTTGCAGTTCAATGCGAACTATAGCTGGTCCAAAGCGGAGAATTTTGCCAACGATCCTGCCTATATCTACTACCGAAAGCAGTATAGCTGGGGCCGTAACGATACAAACCGCACTCATATCTTTGTCTTCAGCAGCGTCTACACACTGCCGTTCGGCAAAGGTAAGATGTTCCTCGGCAACTCGAACCGTCTTCTGGATACACTCGTCGGTGGCTACACGCTGGCTGGACAGACGACGTGGGAGAGCGGCCGGCCCTTCACGCCGACATATCAGGAGTGTGGCGCGGATCAGGACCTCGACACGAACTTTGCCGGCCCAGGGACAACCAGCGACTGCCGGCCCAACGGCAATCCCGGAGGTTTCAATGTCTCGGCAGGCAAGCTAAACTCGATCACCCACGCACGGACCTTCTTTACCCCGGTGGCGCCGCTCACAGCAAACGGGGCGGTCTCGGGGCCATTCAGCCGGCCGGCGTTCGGAACCTTCGGCAGCACACGCAACTCGCTCATTGGCCCACGGGACTACTTCGCCGATTTGTCCGTGATCAAGGACATCTCGGTGACCGAACGCCTCAAAGGCCAGTTCCAGGTGCAGGCATTCAACGTGTTCAACCATGCGCCGCTTGATATCCCAACTTCCAGCAATTCGCGGTGTATCGATTGCTCGGTCGCCACAGGAACGCCGGGGTCCGGCCTTATCACCAGCCTGGAGAGCAACAGCACGATGAGGCGGCTCCAGTTTGCGGCTCGGGTCACGTTCTAAGCGCGTTCTGACCTACCGGTTCTATCTCGCCAGGGCTGCCGAACAGGCGCCCTGGTTTTTTCTGCTTTTGAGAGGTGGAGCGCGAAGGCGGCGGCCGAGAGTAGCTCCCAAGACTTAGTGTCAGCGCGGCTGACTGGGTGCGTACCTGAGTCGACTCGCAAAAAAATGCGGTGTTTACAACTGTCTAAAATCTTTGTTATGAATGACTTACAATTCGTAAGTACGGTAAAGTATTCAAAACAGATACTTTACGGGTAAAATTTTCATAAGAAAGCACTTACGCTCGAACGTAGAGAGAAAGCCGCCGTCCTGTGTGAACTTGCAAGAGACAGTGCTCCAAGCCACTATCTTAAGTATACAGTATGGCGCCAAGCATGTATGCCACGCGAAAAGACTGATTTGGAGCGGGTTTCAGCCAGTCTGGGGCTTGACAGGATTTGTGGCCACCTGAGAAACGCTGGTCACAGCGGAGTGTAGTGGCGTTCGAGCGCGTCACACAGGCTGGCGATCGTTGCATCTTCGGCCTCGATCGTTTTAGGATGACCGAGATCCTGGAGCGTCTGCGAGGTTATGGGGCCCATTGATGCCCGGACGATTCGATCCGGCAGGTTTAGCCCGGCAGCTTCAAGCAGGGTGAATAGGTTGATTACAGTAGAAGAGCTAGTGAAGGTGACGGCATCGGGGCGGCTCCCGGGATCGGACCAGACCTGCTGCAGCAGTGCAACCGAAGACGCAGGTGTGAGGGTGCGATACGCATTTGCGATGATGACAGCGGCACCGGCTGCTCGGAGAGTGTCTGGGAGATACTCCCGGGCGGTCTCCGCCCGCACCAGCAGCATGGAGGCGCCATCGGCGTGCGGGAGTAAGGCGTCGGCAAGACCCTCAGCGACATAGTGTTGGGGTGTCAGGTCTGCAACAAAGCCGATCTCCTGGACTGCCTTGGCAGTTGCCGGACCGATGACGGCGATCTTCTTTGGATTGGGCATGAGGCCCAGCAGCTTCGCACGCTGATTGAAGATCTGAACAGCATTTGCGCTGGTGAAGATCACCCAGTCGTAACTCGATATACAGGCGAGTGCCGCATCCAGACCGCAGAACGACGCAGGTGGAGCAAGCTCGATAGTGGGAATGAGGATCGTCTGCGCACCGGCGGCTTCAAGTCGCGCTGAAAGGTCAGAAGCCTGCTGGCGGGAACGTGTAACCAGGATGCGTTTGCCGGTGAGTGCCATGATTGCCTTTTCAGAACCCGAGTGGATCAAGGTCGTTGTACCCTGAAGCGGGATTCGCTCAGCACCAAACGCAAGTCCTTCAACTGCGCTTCTCGCGATGAGACTGCGAAAGCTTCGCTCAGGATGACACATTGTGGAAGGAGCCATCGACTTACCGTTATTCAGATGTCCATACGCCCGAGGACGCAGTGCTGAGAAGGTCAAGGGCTCCCTGTGCGATGAGATCGGCGGCGACCTGCTGGCCGAGTTCACAGGCGCTCTCACCTGACGGCGCACTACCGGAGAGTTGCACCATTGCTTCGCCGTCCGGAGCGACCACCTGAGCGTAGAGCCGATAGCGGGCTGAGTCTGGCTCGGGAATGCAGTATGCCCCAATGGGGAGTTGACAGCCACCGCCGAGCGCGTGGAGGACGGCGCGCTCCGCGTCCACGCAGAAGCGGGTGTGCGGATGCTCGAAGAAGGTGATCGCTCCCCGGATGTACGCGTCGCGTTCTTCATCGATCGGATGCGAGATGGAGCGGGTCTCAAGGGCGAGGGCTCCCTGACCGGGAGCGGGACAGATTTCCTCCGGCGAAAAGCGCTGGTGCACCCACTCGGCACGCTTGAGGCGGTCGAGACCGGCGGCGGCGAGGACGAGGGCGTCGGCATCGCCCTTCTCCAGTTTTTTAAGCCGGGTATCGATATTGCCTCGGATCTCGACGAAATTCAGGTCGGGCCGCAGGGCAAGCAGTTGCGCGCGACGGCGAGGGCTGGTGGTGCCGACGCGGCCACCTTCAGGAAGGGTGTGGAGCGCCCAGTAGGCTTCGCAGACCCAGACATCCCGCGCGTCGGCCCGCCTGGGGACGGCGGTGATGGTGAACTGCGGGGCAAGCTCCGTTGGCAGGTCTTTGAGGGAGTGCACGGCAAGGTCGATGCGTCCTTCCTGAAGCGCCTCTTCGATCTCTTTGATGAAGATTCCCTTGCCGTCGAGACCGGGGGGAGGGATGAAGCCGGGCTGCTGCATGCGGTCGCCGGTCGTGCGGATGATCTCAAGCTCCGCTTTATAGCCCGCATCACGGAGGGCGTAGAGGATGTGATTGGCCTGCCAGAGGGCGAGTTGGGAACCTCGAGAGCCGATGCGAATAGTTTCAGTCATGTCTTGCTTAGAATACGGGACATCCTGCTTAGAACCTGTCTAGAACTTGCAAGGCTGTCCTGCCGGACGGGCCCACTTCGCTCGGCCACCCCACAAACGAAGACCTGTTTGTGGGGACCCCGATTCGCGGGGTCACTTCGTGACGTGTGAGTGCGTTGCGTGGTGCTCCCGCTGGTCGCAAACAAGGTTCGTGCCGACCAGCGGGAGCTCCCTACAAGCCCATTCCTGCCACGACCGGTATACACGTCACGAAGTGACCGCCGCCCGCGCAGGGCGTCCGTCCACTCTAAGACTTCGCACAGGATGGCGATTCTGACATGATCAGCGATTCCCGTTCAGCGAGCCCTTTCGTGCGCAACTGGCGCGTAGGCGAGGGCGGGGTAGCGGGCGCCGGTTGCCATCAGGTGTTCGATCGTCTCGCGCGTCTCGATGCCACCCCTGGCGCCGACTGCCGTGCAGTTGAGGGCGGCGGCGGCGCAGGCGAAGTCCAGCTGGCGGTCGAGCGGCCAGCCCTGATGAAGACCGTAGATGAAGCCTGCATGGAAGAGGTCTCCGGCTCCTGTCGTGTCGACGACCGGGACTTCATAGGCGGCGGTATGGTGGAGCTGCTTGCCATCCCAGGCAAGTACGCCGTCCGGCCCCAGGGTAGCGGCAGTGATACGGCACCCAAAACGGCGCTGCATCTGCTGGAGGGCTTGTTCGAGACCAGGCTCGCGCATGAGGCGGCAGGGAAAGTCGCGGCTGACTACGAGATAGTCGATGTTGCGGATGAGTTCTTCGACGCCGGGATAGATCTCATCCAGATCGGCGATGACGGGGATGCCGGCGGCTCGGGCCCATCCGGCGGCCAGGGTCGCGGTGGCGGTGTCGTAGCCGTCGAGGTGGAGGGCGCGGGCATTCACGATCCACTCCCGATCGAGGTCGCCCGGCTTGAGATCAAGGCGCTCGTCGCGCCTCCAAAGGACGGTGCGCTCGCCCTCAGGGTCGACAAGGATGAGGGACTGGCGGCTGGCGCAGTCTGCGACGGGGATGATGCGGGCCTCGACACCGGCTTGTGCGAACGCGGCGTGGTGCAAGGCTGCAGCCGGATCGTCGCCGAGGCTTCCTACATAGCGCGTCGACATTCCCCAGTATTGACAGGCGATGACAGCACTTGCGACCTGCCCGCCAGGCAGCACGCTGGCATTGCTGAATTCGATCTTTGAGCCTTGTCGAGGAAAGTGAGGCAGGGGGATGACGGTGTCGGTGGCGTTCAGACCGACGCCGACAAGGTCAACCTTCGATGCATTCATCATAGATTCACTGTAAATGCCACGTGAGCAGGACGCGGATTCGGGGCGCGCGATGGAAGGGCAGATGTGGACCTTCGACTTCGCTCAGGATGACAGGAGTTGCGCTGGCGGCTATTCGTCAGAGTTTGTACCAGCGGGTTTCCGCAGGGCCATGAGTTGAGGATGGAGCAGCTTGGCGGTCAGAGAGCGTGTGAGCGCGTCGACGGCGGCCTGCTGTGCTGGAGTCAGGCTGGCGGCGGCGGCAGCGAGTTTCGTCTGGGTGCGGGCAAGTTCCGTTTCGCGGATGAGCTCAGCCTGCCGCTGGAGGGCGAGGATCGCGGGAACAGCGTCGAGTGAGTGGAGCCGCTGCTGATATTTTTCAACCTCGCTCGCGACGATGGCTTCGGCCGCCTGGGCCTCCCGGCCGCGATCTTCGAGATTCGCCTGGGCGACCTGCTGGAGGTCGTCTATATCGTAGACGAAGCAGCCCTCGACCTCGTTCATCCGGGGATCGACATCGCGCGGGACGGCAATGTCGATGAAGAACATGGGACGGTGGCGGCGGCGCTCAAGAAAGTGCTGACCGTGCGAGCGGCCGAAGATCTTCTGCGGAGCGCCGGTGGAGGTGATGACAATGTCGGCGCGGTCGGCCTGGGCGTAGAGGTCATCAAAGGGAATGACGATGCCGTGGAACTCGGCGGCGAGCTTTTCGGCACGGGCCTCAGTGCGGTTGGCGACGAGAAGTGTGGCGGCCCCTTGCTGGATCAGATGGCGGGCGGCTAGCTCGGACATCTTGCCCGCGCCTACGAGCAGGACGGTCTTTCCGGTGAGACTGCCAAAGATCTTGCGGGCGAGGTCGACGGCTACCGATGCAATGGAGACGCTGTTCGAGCCGATCTTGGTTTCATTGCGGATCTTCTTGGCGACGGCAAAGGTGCGCTGCAGCAGGGCTTCGAGGCTCGATTGGACTGCGCCGACCTCGCGGGCTATGGTGTAGGACTCCTTGACCTGGCCGAGGATCTGAGGTTCGCCGACCACCATGGAGTCAAGAGAGCTGGCCACGCGGAAGAGATGGCGGACGGCCTCTCGCTCGCGAAGTTCGTACAGATGCGGCGTGAGCGTTGCTGCCGGGACAGAGAAGTACTCGTGAAGGAAGCGGGGCAGGTCTACCTTGCCGGCGACGGCATCCTGCATGGTCAGCAACTCGACGCGATTGCAGGTGGAGAGGATGAGCCCCTCATGGATGCCGGGCTGATGAAGGAGGGTGCGGGTGGCGTCGGCGAGCCGGCCTGCAGGAATGGCGAGACGCTCGCGAATCTCGACGGGGGCGGTGTTGTGGTTGATGCCAAGCAGGACAAGGCGCCTGTCTCCGGGTTCTGCCTGAAGATTTTCTCTCATGGCGCGGTGAACCTGTGGACGGCGGAGAGCTGATTGGCGGCCCAGACGGCGATGACGACGAGAAAGACGAAGCTCGAGAGATAGACGGCGCGGCGACCGCGCAGACCGGAGTGGCGGCGGATGAAGATCATTAAGCAGTACGTGAGCCACAGTGCGAAAGAGAGCAGCACCTTGGGGTCGAGGAAGTAGCTGGGCCCGATGGTCTGCTCAGCGATCAGCGATCCGATGAGCAGGCCGGCAGTCATGCAGGGCAGGCCGAACAGCAGGGACTTCAGCGCGATCTGGTCCGTCGTGTCGAGGGGTGGAAGCCAGCGCAGGGTGGGGGCTTTCGACTTAAGGCGGCGCTCCTGGATCAGATAAAACAGCGATGCCAGGAGCGAGAGGAGAAGGGCGGCGTAGGCAGCGAGGAGAAGCGCGATGTGGAGAAAGATCCAGCCAGTACGGAGGAGCGGAAGGGCGGTGCTTTCCTGCCCGGGATGGAACGCGGGAATGAGGCCGAGCAGAAAGCAGACCGGGAGGATGAAGACGCCAAGGGAGACGGTCTTGTAGCGCCAGTAGACCAGGAGGAACGCAAGGGCAAGGATGAGGCTCAACAGGGTCTGGGTCTCATGCGTGTCGATGGGCAGCGCATGGTGGGCCGCGTTGAGCATCTCTGCCAGCGAGACAAAGTGGAAGAGAACGGCGGCGACTGTGGCAGGGATGGCGATGTGACGCCATCGAGGCCGATCGTAGAGCGCGGCGGGAAGCACGGCGAGTGAGGCGATGCCGTAGAGAAGGACCGCGACTTTGAGCCAGAGGAGAGACATGATCAAGCGCTGATGACGCGAATCCTCAGTATATCGTGCGGGATAGGACGGCATGTGTTAGGTCTGGCGCATCATGCGACTGATTGTTTCGGGACTCGACAAAGCTCATCCAATGAAGTTTATGCATTTATTCAGACGATATGTGATGGGTTCAGGCCTTGGAAACACCTGTAACGGCTGCTTTATGTCTCAAGTCGCCAAAGCGGTTACGCCGCACATGATCGACGCCGAATATGAACTGGATGACCGGCTGTTCTACCTCTGCGGCGTCGGACAACGGGATTCAAAGAGGCTCGGACCATCCTTCAATCAAAGCGCGACGAACGTCCATCTTGCGGTTCGACCAAGGAAGGGCTGCGTGGCGTCGACCGGGTCAGTCTACGGTGCCAGCTTCACCATCACGGATGCGCAGGCGATCCCGATCGAACCGTTGCCGAAAGACTTTGGCGGACTGCCTGAGAAGCACTACCGATGCAAGAACTTCCAGTTTGGCTACCAGACTTTCGCTGTCGATACGGTAGGCCACGCGGCGAAAGCGCGAGGCGTTATCACGCAACTACGAAGCGAGCTTCTTACTTAGACAGGGCGAGATTCTCAGGGGACACTCCCTGGACCTCCTCAGAACTGCGGTTGGGCGGTATCCTGACGGTTGTGGCGAATGAGACGACAACCGATGCAGCGGCGCTGACTCCCGTGATGCGACAGTACTTCGCGGCGAAGGAGCAGTATCCGGATTGCCTGATGTTCTGCCGGATTGGTGACTTTTACGAGCTTTTCTACGAGGATGCGATCCTGGTGGCGCGGGAGCTGCAGCTCACACTGACCGCCCGGGATAAAGAGAAGAAGCAGCCGATGTGCGGCGTCCCGTATCACGCGGCCGAGGTGTATCTGCAGCGACTGTTGCGGAAGGGTTACAGAATCGCGCTCTGCGAGCAGATGGAAGACCCCAAGCTCACGAAGACGATCGTGCGACGGGAGGTGACACGGGTTTTGACGCCGGGGACGGCGCTCGACCCGACGCTTGGGGCGGAGCAAAGCAACTACCTGGCCAGCGTCTCTGTACGGCCCGGGTGCGCGGGGCTGGCGCTGCTCGATCTTTCTACAGGGGAGTTTCGCGCTACCGAGTTTGCTGGAGCCGCTGCATGGGCAAGCGTGGTGGATGAGTTGGGGCGGGTGCGGCCGGTCGAGCTCTTGTACGGGGCTGGCTTGCTAGGCGGCGTAAACCTCGCCGGTGAGATGGAGGCGACCGCGGGCCTCGATGCGATTCGCACCAAGACGGCGATCGAGGACTGGGTGTTTACAGCAGAGTATGGCGTGCCGCTTCTGCGCAATCACTTCAAGGTGCACTCGCTCGATGGGATGGGGCTGGGGGGCCATGAAGCGGCGATCGTTGCGGCGGGAGCGCTGCTGCACTATATCCAGAAGACCAAACAGGGCGCGGTTGAGCATGTGGATGCAGTCCACTTCTACGAGCGGTCGACCTGTCTCGAGATGGATGCGGTGAGCGTGCGCAATCTGGAGCTGGTGGAACCGCTGTTTTCGGGAGAATCGGCACAGACGACGCTCTTCTACACCCTCGATGCGTGTTCAACGCCGATGGGCAAGCGGCTGTTGCGGGCAACGTTGCTGCGCCCGGCGAACGATCTTGCGGAGATCGAGGCGCGACTGGAAGCGGTGGGGGAAGCGGCTGGCGACCTCCGAAGTCGTGAGAATCTTCGGCGATCCATGGATTGCGTGCTGGATCTTGAGCGGCTGCTTGGGCGCGTGGCGCTGGACTCAGCTGGACCGCGCGAGGTGATGGCGCTGGCGAGCACACTTGGGCGTCTGCCCGGAGTCGCGGCGGCGGTGCGGTCTTTCAGGGAAAGACGATGGCGAGAGCTGGGGGGGCGAGCTGAGCGCACACCGCTGGGGGAAAAGGACGAGATACTTGGGGCTCTCCACTCTGCGGCGGACGATGAGACCGTTCACCGCTCCGGTCGAGATGACGGGTTCTGTTCTGAGAAGGAGAAGAAGGACGTTGCTTTCGATGCGTTAGAGGATCTGTGCTTGCTGGTGACTCGAACGATTGTGGAGGAGCCGCCGGTCCATTTTGCGGATGGTGATGTGGTCCGCGCCGGTGTCGACGCGGAGCTGGATGAACTGCGCGCGTTGAGCCGGAGTGGACGGCAGTCGCTGGCAACGATTGAGGAGCGGGAGCGAGCGAGGACGGGGATCGGCTCGCTCAAGGTGCGCTTCAACTCAGTCTTTGGCTACTACCTGGAGGTGACGAAGGCAAATGCAAAGGCGGTTCCGGCTGATTACGAACGCAAGCAGACGCTGGTCAATGCGGAGCGATTTACCACGCCGGAGCTGAAGGAGTACGAGTCGAAGATCCTGACGGCGCAGGAGCGATCGGGCGAGATTGAGCGACGGATTTTTTCTGAACTGCGGCGGGAACTGCTCGCCGCGGCGGTCCGGATGCGGGCTACCGCCCGGCGCGTGGCGGAGATCGATCTGCTGGCCTGCTTTGCACATCTTGCCGCCCTGCGCGGCTGGGTACGACCGAGCGTGGAAGAGAGCGGCGTGCTTGAGTTTGTGCAGGCGCGCCATCCCGTGGTGGAGCGGCGCATGGAGGAGTCGGGCGGCGGACGCTTCGTGCCGAACTCGGTCTATCTGGACGCGGAGGGCGGACCGGCGGTGCTCCTGATCACCGGGCCGAATATGGGCGGCAAGAGCACGTACCTGCGGCAGGCGGCGCTGCTGGTGGTGATGGCGCAGTGCGGCTGCTTCGTTCCAGCAGAGCGGATGCGGCTCGGGCTGGTCGATCGCATCTACACGCGGATCGGCGCGAGCGACAACGTAGCACGCGGACGATCGACATTCATGGTGGAGATGACGGAGACGGCGGCGATTCTGAACACGGCAACGGCTCGGTCGCTGGTGCTGCTCGACGAGATGGGCCGCGGGACCGCTACGTACGACGGCTTGTCGCTGGCATGGGCGGCGGTCGAACATCTGCATGACCGGATCCGGGCGCGGACGCTCTTTGCGACGCACTATCACGAGCTGACGCTGCTGGCTGAGCATTTGACCCGGTTGAAGAACCTGCGAGTTACGGTGAAGGAGAATGCGACCGGGATTGTCTTCCTGCACACGGTCGAGGCGGGCTCGGCAAGCAAGAGCTACGGGATCGAGGTAGCGCGTCTTGCAGGACTTCCGACGTCGGTGATCGGACGAGCCCGAGAGGTCTTGAAGCTGCATGAGAAGGCAGAGACGCAGCAGGTTGTCTCGGCCTTGGCGAACCATCTGGAGCGGCCGCTCCAGATGACCATGTTTACGCCACTCTCGCAGCGGATTGTAGACCGTCTGTGCGAGGTGGACGTGGACGAGATGACGCCGCGGGAGGCATTGAATCTGCTGGCGGAGTTGCAGCGGGAGTTGAAGGAGTAAGCAGACGCGGCAGCAACAACAGGGGGCTTCGACTGCGCTTCGCTCTGCTAAAGATAGCAGGTGTTCGGCTAGGTGAGAGGAGATCGATGAGCAAGGGGATGACGGTTGCCGGCGTGATGAGCGGAACCTCGGCAGATGGCGTGGATGTGGCGATCTGTCGCATTGCGGCTGGTGCTCGAGAGGGGACGTCCCCACGGATAGAGCTAGTAGGTTATGCTTTGTTTCCTTATTCGAAGGCGGTGCGCAAGGCCGTGCTGGACGCAATGGATGCGAAGGCTATCCCGGTGGCGGAGCTTGCGCGATTGAACTGGCGGCTGGGGGCAATCTATGCTGCGTGCGTAGCAAAGACAGCGACAAAGTCTGGTATGACGCTCGAGCTTGTGGGATGCCATGGACAGACCGTATATCACCAGAGTGTAGCGGCGAAGTATCTCGGCAGACCGGTGCGGGCGACCTGGCAGATAGGGGAGGCGAGCGTGATTGCGGAGCAGTTGCGCGTGCCTGTCATAAGCGACTTCAGGTCCGCGGATCTGGCGGCGGGAGGCCAGGGGGCACCACTTGTGCCCATGCTGGATTACACGCTGTTCGCTCGGCGAAGGTGAACCGCGTGCTACAAAATCTCGGCGGCATAGGAAACCTGACCTCGATCCCAGCGGGCGCAACGGTGAACGGATTGATGGCATTCGACACCGGACCCGGGAACATGGTGATCGACGCATGCATGGCGCGGCTTTACGGCACAGCCTGCGATCGAGGCGGAGCGGTGGCTCGGCGAGGCCGTGTGTTGCAGGCGGTTGTCGAGGCAATGTTGCGGGATCGTTACTTCTCTGCCCCGCCGCCAAAGTCGTGTGGACGCGAGGAGTTCGGGGATGCGTTCGTTTCTCGGTTTATGGACCGGTGTCGAAGCGTGAGTACACGTGATGCCGATGTGATTGCAACGGCGACGGCGTTCACAGCGGCGTCGATACTCGATGCCTATCGCAGATTTGTGAAGCCGCATGGGAGCACAGCGGCAGTGTCTGTATCCAGGCCTGCGAAGACGGACTATGTTGTGGCTGGTGGTGGCGCAAGGAACGTAACCTTAATGGCGATGCTGCGGGTAGGGCTGGAGCCGCTGGGCGTGCGCATGCGGCCGATGGAGGAGTTTGGCATTCCGGCGCAAGCGAAGGAGGCGGTCGCGTTTGCACTCCTCGCATGGTTGACGTGGCACCGGCTGCCTGGAAATATTGTTGCGGCCACCGGATCGGAGAGGCCGATGGTGCTCGGCAAGGTGACGTATGCCTAGGTGCCGGTCCATCTCCATCCTGCTCACGCGCTTCGGTTGGCTAGCGACAATCGGGTGTTTATCGACGATCGGGTGCCGCGGACGAGTGGAGGATGCACGCACGGTGGTGATGGCAATCGAGAGCAGTCCAAACAACCTGGATCTTCGCCAGGGGACGGACGCTCAGTCCGAGCGCATCGGTGCGCTGCTCTTCGATGCGCTTGTAAGAAAAGACGAACACTACGATTTGCAGCCGTGGCTGGCAACGCGATGGGAGCAGCCGGACACGCTGACGTGGGTCTTTCATCTGCGGGATGGCGTGCGTTTTCAGGATGGACGAGCACTCGAAGCGGAAGATGTGGCCTGGACGATACGGAGCATGATCGACGGTACGCTCGTCACCGCCAAGGGAGGCGCGTTTGCGGCTGTGGCCCAGGTGGCGGCACCGGACCGGCTGACCATCATCGTGCGTCTCAACCATCCGGATGCGGGGCTGCTGTTCAACCTGAGCGACGGACTCTTTGGTGTGGTGCCGCGCGGCGCAGGCAATGACTTCGGGCTGCATCCTGTCGGGTCGGGACCGTTTCACTTTGTAAGCGCAGTGCAGGATAAAGAGGTTGTGGTTGAGCGGAATCAAGGCTACTGGGCGGGTGCTCCCAAGATCGAGCGGGTGCAGTTCGCGGTGGTTCCGGATGCGATTACGACGGTGCTGGAGTTGAAGAAGGGATCGGCGGATGTCGAGAGCAATGCGATTACGCTCGATATGGTGCATGCGCTACGGAATGTTCCCAATCTTGTAACCGAAACGGGAACAAGCTCCGTGGTCGTCTATGCAAACTTCAATACGCAGGATCCGATTCTGAGAGACAGGCGGGTGCGGCAGGCGATTGCCTGCGCGATCGATCGTTCGGCGATCATTCAGGCACTGTGGCGGGGACACGCCCGCCTGGCTGAGACACTGCTTCCCGTAGGGCACTGGGCCGCTGCAAGGGACGAAATGCTGCCGCAGTATGCGCATGATCCGGCGCGGGCACAGGCTCTCCTTGATGCAGCGGGCTACCCGCCCAGCAAGACCGGTGTGCGTCTGACGATCACATTAAAAACGAGTACGGATGAGACGACCCGTCTGCTGGCGGCGGTGTTGCAGCAGCAGATGCGTGCGGCGGGTATCGACCTGCAGATACGGTCGGCGGAGTTCGGAACGTTCTACGCTGATGTCACAAAGGGAGCGTTCCAGATGTATGCGCTACGGTGGATCGGGAGCAATGAAGACCCGGATATCTTTCGCTACGCCTATGATTCGGCCAGCTTTCCCCCCAAGGGCGGCAATCGGGGGCGGTACTCCAATCGTTACGTAGATGCCTTGCTGGCCCAGGCTGCGGGTTCTGCCGATCAGGCAAAGCGAAGACAGCTTTATGTGGCGGTTCAGCAGAGCCTTGCTGAGGATCTACCGGGCATTCCACTATGGTATCCAGACAACGAGGTGATTCACTCGCGACGGCTATCGGGGGTGACGCCGCGGGCGAGTGGGAACTACGATTTCCTGCGGGATGCAGTGCTCCACTAGCTGCATCTTACGCTTACTCAGCAACTTGACGGGCCAGAGCTTCAACGACGGCGATGTTCCCTAGAAGCTCCTCGGGAATGTGGTGACGCAGGCGGAGGTATTCGGACGAGTTATAGCTGATCGTGATGAAGCCATCAGCATTTTGCGCTATCAGCAGCTTGAGAAGGAGATCGATGGCGACTGTCGGCGCAGCAAGGATGAGTGGTGTTCCTGCCTGCGGATTGCCGAAGATCATGACCCTGGTCGGTGGCACGTGTAGACCGGCCGTTTCAGCCTCTCCACTGTGACTAATAACGGCGAAGAGCTTAGCGTCTTGGCCACGAGGATCTGAGTGAGACGCGATAACGGTTTCGTCTACGGTGTAGTTCGCTGGGATCGAGACAATGCCGACATACTGAGCTGAAGTCGTCACTCTGTCCTTGGAAGTGGTCACGCCTAGATCCACGCCCATACCTCCCGACTCACCTCAATCATTAGCTCTATTTGGTTGCCCCCCAGGGATTCGAACCCCGATCGAGCGAGTCAGAGTCGCTAGTCCTACCATTGAACGAGGGGGCAATATGCAGACGTGATCTTGAATGTACGGTTCGGGCGGGAGCCTGAGCCTAACTTACCGACGATGACTTACCGCTTCATAGAGTGTACTGTGCGGTGAGTTTCGGGTCAACGTACGATGAGCGGTTCCGCAAGCCGTATCACCCGGGGATGGGGCGGAAAGAGATCCGGGTGCGTGGCACCCGCGATTGAGGCCAGGCCCTCGGACAGGGTTGGAGCTGGGGTGTTGAGGAACTCGTCAGGAACGCAGAAGACGTTGCGGCTCTGGACGGCGCGGAGAGAGTGCCAGCTGCGCTGTTCGATGACGCGGGCGAGGGGAACTCGGTCCCCGGCACCGCACCAGGCGAAGAGAAGAATGTCAGGGTCCGCGGCGGCGATCTGTTCTGCCGTAGTGTGCGCGCCGGGTATGCCAAGGTATCTACCTCCAGCAGCATCGACGAGCTCAGCCACCCACTGCTGCGAGTGAATGAGCGGCTTGCCCCACTCTTCGCAGTAGACGAGGGGCTTTGATACGCCGGTGGTCTTCAGGCGAATCGCTTCGATGGTAGTGCTCATCTGCTGGTTCAAGGCATCGCCTCGCTGACGTGCGTCGACCAGACTGGCAATGAGGCGAATGTCCGTCGCTATACCTGCCAGATTGTGAGGCGTGAGCGCAAGGATAGGCAGGCCGGACTTGAGGATGGCGGCAAACGACTCCATGCGGTACGGAACACTGGCGATGACCAGATCGGGCTTCGCGGCGAGCAGGATCTCGAAGTTGCCGGGCCTGGCGAAGGTCCAGCTATCCTCAAGTACGGGCAGGTTGCGCGTGGCCAGCTCGGGAAGCGCTTCGACGCAGTATCTGGTGCAGGCGCAGAGAGTGTCGAGACGGTCGAGACCAGCCAGAGTGATGGAGATCGAGGGTTGTAGGCTGGCGATGCGCATGGTATTCCCCGATCATACGTCCAAGCGTTGGGCGAGCAGCAACACGTGCACATGCAGGTCTTCGGCTGACTAGGAGAACACTATCCCGCGACTAAGCGCTATTCGACGGGGAGTTTAGCTCGGTAGCCGTCGCGGACGATGATCGAATACTTCAGCGGCTTGTGTTTTTCGTCCTGCATCTGCAATGGGTGGCCTTCGTTGTCGACGAGCAGCACCTTGACCTTGCGATAGCTGCCATCGTTCCTGGTATTCGTCGGCCGGTATGTGAGTACGTACTGATTGCGAATGGAATCGTTGATCTGAGCGAATACATCCGGCAGCGCGCCTTCAAAGAGCGGACTGAAGCTGAGTCCACCGGTCATGGAGGCAAAGGTCTTGAGCTGGTTCTGGGCCTGAAGGTAGTCGAGGTCGCGGATGCTGCCGCTCATGCCGCCACGGCCGCCGTAGATCTCGTTGACAAGAGCGCCGGTTCCGATGGTAAAGATCGTGACGTTCGGCGTGGCCTTGACCTTGGCGAGGATCTTGTCGAGATTGATCTTCGAGAAGGTGTCGCGGCCGGTGCCGATCAGGACGATATACTTGCGGCCTTCGATGCGGCTCACCCGATCGAGCGTCTCGTAGAGCGCGTCGAACATGTCGGTATCGGAGAAGCCAGGAATGGTGAGCGACTGGAGCGAGTTGGCGACCACGTCCTTATTGTTGGTGAAGTCGGAGAGGATGTGAGTGCGGAGATCGTAGGTGATGACGGCAATGTAGTCATCCGGCCGGAGTGAACGGAAGAAGCTGTAGGAGGCGTTCTGCATATCGCGAATCGCGTAGTAGCTGTTCGCGGCAAACTCCAGCAGCATGACGGCGGTAATCGGTGTCTGCGCCATGCGAACGCTCTGGACCTGCTGCTCGACGCCGTCTTCGAGTACGAGAAAATTTGCTGGCTTGAGCCCTGGAACAAACTGATGCGTCTTATCGAGCACGACATTGACGTCGAGATTGACGATTGGAACGTCGACTCGCAAGGAGTAGGTGTCGTTGTTGGGGTTCTTAATCTTGGGGGTTTCCGGCACCACGGGCGGCGGTGGGGTGTCGGGATCCGCATCCTTCTTCTTCCGGAGAACGATCGGGCCATTGTCGGTTTGGGGACCTGCTTCGTCGGGGGCCGGATCGGCCGGCTTCTGCTGCGGCGGCGCGGATTGCGGTGCTGGCTTCGGCACGCTCTGAGCTTTAGAAGCAGGGAGAGCAACGGATGCGATGGCGAGCATGGCGGCGAAGAGACGCAACCGGGTAGCCGTTGTGCGGAATAGCGTAGAGCTGACGAGACGGATCGAGGCAGATGCGGTGCGGGAGATCATCATCTGAAACTTTACTCCCTATAGGCCGGGCGGATGAGAAGCCCGGGGGTATGGTTTTGCGCCAAGGCGGGAACACTCTAGTCTGTACAGGTGACACGATGCTTTCAAAGACTGACGACGATAATTAGGTTTCTGTTCTGCGTGTCTGCAGGTTGGACGCTGCTTGGTGGGGCGGCGTCATCCGTTGTTGCGCAGCCGGCGTCGACTGAGCCTCTTGCCAGGCCCCCGGCGGAGACACGCTTCTTCCCGCTGTCGGAGGTAAGACGGGGGCAACGTGGAGTGGCGTATACGGTCTTTGAAGGAGTTGTGCCGGAGCCGATGGAGGTTGAGATCCTTGGCGTTTTGAAGGATTCGCTCGGGCCTGGGCGTGACATGATTCTCGCTCGGCTGCATGGCACGAAGCCCGAGTACACGGGAGTTGTGGCCGGGATGAGTGGAAGCCCGGTGTACATCGATGGACGGCTGGTGGGCGCATTGAGCTTCCGGATCGGGCAGTTCAGCAAGGAGCCAATCGCCGGGATTACGCCTATCGGGGAGATGCTGGATGTTCGAGACGGGCAGGAGCAGGCGCAGTCATCGAAGGTCACGATGTCCGGCCAGTCGCAATCACAGGCGCAGATGCAGGCAATCGAGACGCCGCTGATCTTCAGTGGATTCAGCCAGGAGACGGTGGACCGCTTCGGCGAGCGGTTCCGCGCGCTGGGCCTGACTCCGGTGGCTGGACTGGGCGGGTCGGAGGAAACAGCAAAGCAACCGGAGCCGCTGATTCCGGGCTCGGCTGTAAGCGCGATCCTGGTGCGGGGCGACCTGGCCATGGCAGGCACCTGCACCGTGACCTATGTCGATCCGGGGCGGCTGCTAGCCTGCGGCCACCCCATCACGCAGAATGGGCCGGTGTCGATGCCGATGACCAAGGCGACGGTCGTGGCGACGCTGGCGTCTCCCTTGAACGCGTTCAAAATCGTTAACACGACTGAGACAGTTGGCTCCTTCACGGAAGACAGGGCATCGGCGATCCTTGGGCGCTTCGGGGTTGCTGCGCGGATGATTCCTGTAGTCGTCGAGGTTGCCGACGGTCGAAAGAACCAGACATTTCGCTTTGAGGTGTTGAACGATCGGCAGTTGACGCCGTCGACGATGCTGGTCTCGGTGTACCAGGCGCTTCAAGGAACGAACGCTGCCGCTGCCCAGCAGAGCTACCTGTTGACCGGCACATTGAACGTCGCCGGCCAGCAACCTATCACCTTGCACGGGATCATGGCTCCGAACGGCTTCAATGCAGGGGCGATCAATGCGGCGCTGTATGTCAACGATCGCTTCAGCAAGATCTACGAGAACGCTGGCGAGCAGCCGATGGTAACCGGCCTCAGCCTGCGGTTTGAGGTAAAGCCCGAACGGAAGACGGCATTGCTCGACTCTGCTCGCATAAGCCGAATGGAGGTGCATGCAGGAGAGACGATTGAGGTGGAAGCCGTTCTGGAGCCATACCAGGCGGCGACGCGCGTGATGCGGATTCCGGTGACGATTCCCGCAACGTTGACGGCGGGGGTTGTACGCCTGGTGGTGAGCGATGGCGCGACCCTTGATCGGCTGGTTAGCCCTTCCGGAGTAGCAGCCTCGCATGATGAGGGACTGACGGATACGGTCGCTGGAATGAATCGCGCACATGCAAATGATGGTATTTACGTAGCACTGCTGGAGCATACGGCACAGGCGGTGCTTGCGACAGGACCACTTCCGGACCTGCCACTCTCGATGGCAAACGTTCTCGAGCCTTTGAAAGAGACGCAACAGATGCAGCTCTCCGGAGAGAGCGTGATCAAAGTAGGTTCGGTGAGCACGGACTACGCCGTTACCGGGTCTCATGTACTCACGCTGACCATCCGCTAGCGATTTACGTGCTCAGAATCAACCACGAAGGAGCCTTGGACGAGGTAAACAGGTGAAGAACGTTTTGAACCGGCGGCTCACTCTGTCTTCATGACCGGCAGGGCCGGTGTTGTAGCATCAGAGAGTTCGCAGGCACACTGCCGGCGCACAAAAGGAAAAAGACTGCAATGAATGACATTCATGGTTTTGCCGTGCACGCGGCCGGTGCGCAGTTGCTCCCCTATAAGTATGACGCTGGTGAGTTGAAGGAGCATGAGGTCGCGATACGCATCTCGCACTGTGGCGTTTGCCATAGTGATCTTCATCTGATTAACAATGACTGGGGCTCGAGCAAATATCCCTTTATTCCTGGCCACGAGATCGTCGGAACGGTGACGGCGGTGGGCACGGCCGTCCTCGATCGCGTGATAGGCGACCGTGTCGGCGTCGGCTGGCAGGCGGATAGCTGTGGCATCTGCGAATGGTGTCGACAAGGCGACGAGCATCTCTGCGCCAAGTCGCAGCCCACGTGCCTCGGCCGAAACGGCGGCTACGCAGAGAGCATTCGTGTGAACTCGAAGTTCACGATTCCGGTGCCAGCCGCCCTTGAGAGCGAGCATGTCGCTCCGCTGCTGTGCGGCGGTGTGACGGTATACAGCCCGCTTCGCAACTATGGCGTTCGGCCCTCGTCGCGCGTGGGTGTGATCGGCATCGGGGGACTCGGGCACATGGGTCTTCAATTTGCGAAAGCGTTTGGAGCGGAGGTGACGGCGTTCTCGACATCAAAGGATAAGGAGGCGGAGGCAAAGTCGCTGGGAGCCCATCACTTTGTGAATACGCGAGATACCGGTGCCCTGAAGAAACTCGCTGGATCATTCGATTTTCTGCTCTCGACGGTCAGCGCGGATCAGGACTGGCAGGGGTACGTAGCTGCCCTGCGGCCGAAGGGCATGTTTCGTGTGGTCGGGGCTCCTCCATCTCCTATCCAGATTCAGGCGTTCTCGCTGATTGGCGGGCAGAAGGCAATCTCAGGGAGCACCTCAGGGAGTCCGCGCGACCTGCACGAGATGCTTGATGTAGCGGCGCGGCACAAAGTGAAGGCGATTACGGAATGCTTTCCCATGGCAAAGGCCAACGATGCGGTGGCCAAGGTAAAGAAGAACCAGGTCCGATACCGCGCCGTGCTTGCGAACTGAGCAGGCATCGACTACATCGAACAAGAGGCAACAGCGAGGAGTTCGGCTCTGTACCTGGACAGTGGTGCTTTAGACTCAAGGGCACGATGATGCGATGGCAGATTGCTGGATGGGTGGTGCTGGTTGGGCTTTGTTCTTCTGCCAGGTCGCAGGGAACGAAGTTGTGGAGCGTCGACCGGTATGATGAGTTCGCGAAGGGTACAGCCGTAGGCGTGGCGATCCGGAGTGATGGGCGGCTCGAGGCCGGACCTGCAACTTCTTTGCTTTATGCAACAGGCGGAAGTTACGTGTGGTCGCTCGCGGCCGATTCGGCGGGCAACGCCTATGCGGGTCAGGGAGGGACCACGGCGGCTTCGGCAATTGTGATGAAGATTGCTCCGGATGGAACAACTTCCAAGTTCTTCGAAGGCAAAGAGCTTGGCGTGCAAGCAGTGCGAGTTCTTACCGACAGGTCGGTGGCGGTTGCCACATCCCCGGATGGCAAGCTTTACCGTATCGCAGCCGCAGGTGGCACACCAACAGTTCTGTTCGATCCCGCGACGACCGCGGAGAAGCCAAAGTACCTTTGGGATGTTGTCGAGATAGGAAGCAGCCTGTTCGTGGCAACCGGCGCGCCTGCCGCTGTGTACCGCGTCCCCGAGAATGGCGAGAAGGCCGGGCTGCTCTTCCGAACGACTGACCAGCATATTCGCTGCCTCCTGCCCACCGCGAACGGAACCTTGTGGGCTGGGTCGGACGGATCGGGCGTGATCTACCGGATCGCAACGTCACAGCCTGCTGCAGAGCCCTTCGCCGCCTATGCCGCTCCGAAGCGGGAGATCACCGCCCTTGCAGCAGATGCTCAAGGGGACATCTATGCCGCGGGTGTCGGCACGAAGGGCGCTTCTTCGCTTCCGCCGTTGCCAGTGACAGGAAACCTCGGGGTCAGCATCACGTTCGTGCAGCCCGGTTCGGCCACGGCAACGAGCACGAATACGCTGGTGCCGGAAGGTTCGGAGATCTACAGGATTGGCGCGGACGGCACGCCCTCAAAGCTGCTGGCGCTCGGAGAGGATGTCGTCTATGCACTTGCGTTCCACAAGGGAACGCTGCTGGCTGCAACGGGAAACCGCGGCCATGTCTACAGCATAGAGATAAATCCTATCGAGACGGATCCCAAAGCGACGGCGCGCGCAGACACGGCGGCGCAGGGGCGGTTCACCGAGATCGCGCATCTTGAAGCCTCGCAAGGGATGGCCTTTACGCCCATTCAGGACGGGGTGCTGATCGCGACCAGCAACAGCGGCAAGCTCTTCAAGCTGCGCGACCGACTGACCTCGCCTGCAAGTTACACCAGCACCGTCTTCGATGCGCAGCGATTCGCCCAGTGGGGACGTGCCGAGGTGCGATCGGAGACGTCGCCGGCATTCGATCTGTACGCGCACAGCGGCAACGTCGAAAGCCCGTTGATGGGTTGGAGCCCTTGGGCGAGAGTGGTGCCCGATGCCGCTTCGATCGGGGTTCCCGCAGCGCGGTTCGTGCAATGGAAGGCGGTCTTGCGCGAAGGTGGAACGGTCGACGCGGTGGGGTTGAATTACCTGCAGGCAAACGTCGCTCCGGTGGTTGACGAGGTTGCGGTGCAACCGGGAGCGCGGGTGGCCGTGAATACGAGTGTACAGCCTGCGGCTACGGTGCAGGTAGGCTTCCCTGCCCCTGCTTCCCTCAATCCCATCAGCACGCTTCAACCCGATCTGAATACCGGTCCACTGACGGCGCAGAAGGACAAGACGGCCGTCACCGTGCGCTGGTCGGCTCACGACGAGAACGGGGACACGCTCACCTTCGGCATCTTCTACAGGGGGGTAGGAGAGGCGAACTGGCATCTGCTGAAGGACAAGATCTCGGAACGGTTCTACAGCTTTGATTCCTCCCTGCTGCCTGATGGAGGCTACACCCTCAAGGTAACGGCGAGCGATGCCCCGGTCCATACGGATTCCGAGGCACTCAAGGGCGCGAAGGAGAGCGGCGTCTTCGTGATTGATACCACGCCTCCTATTCCCGGAACGCTAGTGGCTTCTATTGAGAAGAAGGCGCAGAGGTCAGCGAATGAACTCAGGATTCATGCACGCCTTGAGGTTCATGATGCGACCTCGCCGATTGCGCAGGCCGAGTACTCCGTGGATGCAGGGCCGTGGCAGTACCTGGAACCGGTCGGCCGGGTTTCGGATTCTCAGACGGAGCAATACGACTTTGTGGCAGACCTACCAGCCCGGACAGCACCGGTTACAAATCCGGGCGAGCACCTGATCGCGATACGAGTCTATGATCGTTACGACAATGTTGCTTCTGTGAAGGCAATCGTACGGTGATCGTCCTACGGAGCGTCGTAGGGTGAACAGGAGCTTCAAGTCTCCCTTTGACCTTTGTTCCATACTACCTGTCAGGCTTTAGTATTCTCTTGATCTTAAATGGCCTTCAGTGTCGCAGTTCAGCCGCCGATCTTTCGGCCTTAGGAGTTACGTTGCAACGACGGTATTCCCTCGCTCTTGGTCTTGCCTGCTGTATAACGAGCTTTACCTCCGTGCCGCTACACGGCCAGCTCTTCGACTCGCTGCGTGCAGAGCAGAATGCAGTCAAGTTCTCACCTGAGGAAAACAAGGTCTTGCAGCGGCTCGAATCCTTGCAGACACTTCCCGGTGGATCGTGGCGGTTTCATGAAGGCGATGTAGCGCACGGGGAACTGCCGTCGCTCGATGACTCGAGCTGGCAGACGGTTGAACCGAAGTCGCAGGCGGGAAAAGAGGCAGCCTGGTATCGCCGCACCATCGAGATCCCGAAGACGCTCAACGGCTACGACCTGACGGGCGCGGAGGTCAGCTTCCGGTTTCGGGCCTACGCGAATGGACCGATGCCCGAGATCCTCTACTTCAACGGGCGACGGGTCGCGATGGGCGATGATCTCGAGCAGGTCGATCTCTTCAGTGATGCCAAGCCGGGCGATAAAGTCCTAGTCGCCGTCAAGTTGCTGCAGACAATTGATGTAAAACGCTTCGCCGGTGTTGATCTGAAGATCAGCTTTGCCCCAAACCGTCCCAACCCGGAAGATCTGCGGAAGGAATTTGTGTCGGCCGGCGCCCTGGTACCGTCACTCGCTCCTGGTTCCACTGCCGACCGTACGACATTGACGACCGCAGTCAGCCAAATCGATCTTGCGGCCCTCGATCGCGCAGACCAGACAAAGTTCGATGCTTCGCTTCGGCAGGCACAGACCACGCTCAATGCGCTGCGTCCGCTGCTCCAGACGGCAACTTTCCATCTGACCGGCGACTCGCATATCGACGCTGCATGGCTATGGCCATGGACCGAGACGGTGGATGCGGTGAAGCGCACGTTCGGGACGGCCGCGCAGCTGCTCAGTGAATATCCCACCTATACTTATACGCAGTCTGCAGCCGTGTACAGCCAGTGGATGGCGGATAAGTACCCTCAACTCAACAACCAGATCAAACAGCGAATCCAGGAAGGCCGGTGGGAGCTGGTCGGCGGAATGTGGCTCGAGCCGGACCTGAACATGCCGGACGGCGAGTCCCTGGTACGGCAGCTTCTGGTGGGGCAGGAGACCTTCAATAGGCTCTACGGCAAGACGACGCGTATTGGTTGGAATCCGGACTCATTCGGATACAACTGGCAGCTGCCACAGATCTACAAGCGTTCCGGCGTTGACTATTTTGTGACGCAGAAGATGCACTGGAACGATACAAATCAGCTGCCGTTGAAGCTGTTCTGGTGGCAGTCGCCGGACGGCAGCAAGGTACTGACCTACTTTCCGCATGACTACGCGAATACCAATCTCGACCCGACCCGTCTGTCACGCGATCTGGCCTCAGCACGGGAATTTTCGCCCGGCATGACTGACATGCTGGACCTGTACGGCGTAGGTGACCACGGCGGCGGTCCGACCCGCACAATGCTCGACGAAGGCCTGCACTGGATGGAAAAAGACAAGGTGGTTCCGCACGCGGAGTACGGCACGGCGCAGCCTTACTTCACCAAGGTGGAAGGCGAGCTGAACCCCACCTCGCCAACCTGGGACTATAAGACGCTCGCGAAGGGTGATACGACACTTCCAACGCCTGCAGCTGGCCAGATTACAGTACCCACGTGGAAGGACGAGCTGTATTTCGAATATCACCGTGGCATCTTCACGACGCAGGCCGACCACAAGCGCAATATGCGAGATAGCGAAGAGTGGGTGCTTGACGCGGAGAAGTACGCTTCGCTGGCCTGGCTCGATGGGCAAACGTATCCGGCTGACGAGATCACCGGCGCATGGAAGCATGTGCTGTTCAACCAGTTCCATGACCTTGCCGCTGGATCGGGCATTGGGATCATCTATAAGGACGCCCAGAAAGACTACGACCAGGTAAGGTGGGCGACGAACGAGATCTCGAATAAGTCGCTTGCCACGCTATCGGCACAGATCGATACGCAGGATACACACGCTGAAAAGGGCGTCCCCGTCCTGGTGTTCAACTCACTCGGCTGGCAGCGAGGCGGTCTGACGGAGGTCTCAGTACAGATGCCTAACGCTGGGCCTACTGGCGTGACCGTGCTCGATGTGAAAAACCATGTCATTCCGTCGCAGGTGCTCTCGAACGACGCAAAGACGAACAGCTATCGCCTCCTCCTCCACCTGGATGAGGTGCCTTCGGTCGGCTATGTCGTGCTGCACGCCGTGGCAGGCATGCGCGAGTTTCCAACAGAGTTGAAGAGCACGGGCACAAGCATCGAGAATGCCTCTCTTCGTGTCGTCGTCGATCCGCAGACCGGCTGTGTCACTTCGCTCTTCGACAAGCACTCCAACTTTGAAATGATTGCCAAGGGTGGATGCGGAAATGAGTTGCAGGCGTTCAAAGACACGCCAAAAGAGTACGACGCGTGGAACATCGATCCGGGAACATACGATGTAGCACCGACGCTGCTGCACTGGGTGGAGTCAGTCAAGCTCGTCGAGCAGGGGCCGCTTCGCTCGGTCATCCGCGTCACGCGATCCTGGCAAAACTCGAAGTTCGTACAGGACATCACCCTCTACACGGGCGACGATCATGCCGTCGTGACAAACGACATCGACTGGCATGAGACGCACATATTGCTGAAGGCCTCGTTTCCTCTAGCGGCGTCGAGCGAGAAGGCGACCTTCGAAATCCCGTACGGATCCATCGAACGTCCAACCACGCGCAATAACAGCTTCGAGAAGGCGAAGTTCGAAGTTTCCGCGATGCGTTGGGCCGACCTCGGTGACGGGCAGCACGGGTTCAGCCTGCTCAACAACTCGAAGTACGGCTACGATGCCGTGGGGAACCTTCTGCGGCTGACCCTGCTCCGTTCGCCGACGTGGCCCGATCCCGATGCCGATCGGGAGCACCATCATTTCAGCTACGCCTTGTATCCGCATGGAGGCGACTGGAGACAAGCGCTGACGGTTCGTCACGGGTACGAGTTCAACTACGGGCTGAAGGCGATGCAGGTGCAGGCTCACAGCGGCTCGATGAAGGCAGAACACACCTTCGCAAGCGTTGCGGAGACTAACGTCGTTCTGACAGCCATGAAGAAGACTGAGACGGGCGACGGCCTCATTCTTCGCTTCTACGAGTGGGCGGGTAAGGGCGGCACAGTCACGCTGACGGTACCGCCCGGCGCAACCGGAGCGACGCTGGTGAACCTGATGGAAAAGCCGGAGGGTGGAACCATCACGGTCTCTGGAGATAAGGTAACGGTTCCTATAACGCCTTTCGAGATTCAGACCGTGCGGGTGAATTACACGCCCGCTCCTGCCATGTAGCCGAAATTGTGTAGAAGCAGGGAAAGGCGCAGTCTTCGGGCTGCGTCTCTTCTTGCAGTAAACTTGGTTTTTCACCATGCATCCCTCAAACCAGACGACGACTTTCTATCGAGACCGCGGACGAAGAAAGATCACGTTCTTCGTTCGATGGATACTCCTTCCGTCTGCCATGATTGTCTTTACGATCAGTTGCCGCGCCGTGGCGCAGGTCTCGCCGCAGGTATCAAGTCTGGCAACGTTTCAGGCCTCTCCTCAAGGCGCAACCCAGATTGAGCCGGGGCTCCCCGCCGAACTCAGGGATGCGCGCAATCTGCTGGCGACTGGCGATTACACAGGGGCGGATCGATCGCTGCGACAGATCCTCATCCACACACCGACCGCGGCGGAGGGTCACTTTCTGCTTGGTTTCGCTCTGCTGCATGAGCGGAAGCCAACCGAATCGTTGGCTGAGTACACGCAGGGTGCGACGTTCAGAGACCCTAAACCCGAAGAACTGATCGGTGTTGCGTCCGACTACATTCTCCTGAAGGACTACACGGACGCGGAACACTGGCTTTCGGTCGCGGCTAAAGCTGCTCCCGAGAGATCGCTGATCCGGTACCTCCTGGGGAGAACGCAATATAGCCTAAACCACTGGGCGGATGCAGAACGATCGTTTCTCGCGTGTCTCCGTCTCGATCCCCATTTTCTTCGAGCCCAGTACAACCTTGGACTCGTCTACGAGGCGCTGCAACGCCCGGAGAGCGCCATCGCCGCGTATCGCACTGCGATTGCAGCCGAGGCAGCGTCATCCTCGAAAGATGTGCAGCCATATCTCGACCTCGGCATGCTGCTTCGCAAGCAGGGCAAGGTTGCCGACGCGCTGCCTTTGCTTGCCGTCGCAGCAGGTGGAAACGGCGCGCGCAACCCTCTCGCCCATCAAGAGCTTGGGCTCGCCTATGAACAGCTCAGTCGCAATGAGGAAGCTGTCGCGGAGCTGAAGCAGGCTGAGTCTTTGTCGCCTCATGTAGAAGCAGTCCACTTTTTCCTTGGGCGGCTTTATAGAAAAACGGGAGATAAAAAGGAGGCGTCCCGTGAGTTTGCGGAAGCTGCGAGGATCTCGGGAACACAGTCGGATGCTTCTATCGAAAACCTTGAAGTTCCCGAATAGGTCTGCTTTGTCGGGGGACAGAGTTCTTGCATGGCCGTTAGAATGATCAGGCTGGTTTGCGTGATCTTCTAGAGGCCACCAGTTCGAGTTCACGTAATTGAGATTCCTACAACAAGGAGTGACGTATGACATGGATCAATCGCCGTAGGTTTGTCGGGTCGACGCTCGCTGGAGTCGCTGCCTGCATGGATGCTCCCACGATAGCTTTTGGCGAGCAGAAGACCTCCGCGGCACCCTCAAGGATCCGTCAATCGGTATCCCGGTGGTGTTACCCGCACATGACCCTCGATGAGCTGGCTGCCAGCGCCGCGACGATGGGCCTCGTGGGAGTCGACCTGCTGAAGCCGGAGGAGTTCAGCGTCCCTGCCCGCCACGGGCTGATCTGCACAATGGGGTACGTCGAAGCCGGCGACATCAAAAAGGGGCTGAACCGCTTGGAAAACCATGCAGAGATCGAAGCCGGGCTGCGCAAAAACGTTCCACTTGCGGCGAAAGCGGGTGTACCGAACGTGATCACCTTCTCGGGGCTGCGCGATGGCATCTCCGATGAAGAAGGCGCCCGGAACACGGTGGTTGGATTGCGCCGGATGAAGTCGATTGTGGAGGATCATGGCGTTACGCTCTGCATGGAGCTGCTGAACAGCAAGGTCAATCATCCGCTCTACATGTGCGATCACACCGCCTGGGGTGTCAACGTGGTTGAGCAGGTGGATTCACCGCGAGTCAAGCTGCTCTACGACATCTACCATATGCAGATTATGGAAGGCGACCTGATCGCGACTATTCAGGCAAATGCGAAATGGCTCGCACACTACCACACCGGAGGTGTTCCGGGACGGCATGAGTTGAACGATACGCAGGAGGTCAACTGGGCGGGAGTCATGCGGGGGATCATCGCGACGGGCTATACCGGTGTGGTTGCCCACGAGTTTCTTCCGACGGGAGACCCGCTTACGTCGCTTCGAGAGGCTGTCAAGATCTGCTCTGTCTAAGTAGAGACGACGCATATCGCCGGGGTAATACGGATAAATACGGATGAGACGAGGTAATTCGCGTTCATCCGTGTGGTCGGTTCGCCACCCGGCTTAATTCTACTAAGAAAGCTATATAGTTCAACAGGATCAATGTTTCGTTATATCGGCCGGACCATTCTCCTGTTTCACGATGTTTCCTTCACCGGGAAAAGGCCAGGTCTTGTCCAGCAAGATCTCCTGCTCACGCGTGGCTTTCGGGACACGATTGACCTTTAGGTTTTCGAAGAAGTGAACGCCTGTCTTCCCTGCTGTCGCGACGTCGATGTCGCCATCTCCGTCGAGATCCTCTGCGATGAACTGGGTTCCTGCACCGGCGGTACCGTTCACAGACATCGCTGTGCGGGTAAACTCGCCCGTCTTCCGGTTGATCTTGTAGGAGTAGACGACAATCGGATCGTATGACCCGGGATCGTTGCCGGAGTGGCCACGATAGCGTTTCCCTGCAAGGAGCTCCGGTGTTCCGTCACCGTCTATATCCGCCAGTTTCAGGGCGTGAACCTGCGAATACGACTCGTCAATTACATGTTTGACCCAGTTGCGTTTTCCCGCGCTACTCGTCTGTTCTAGCCAGTAAAGGCCATAGCTGTGGCCCTGGCCGTAGATTAGATCGAGCTTGCCGTCGTTGTTCACATCGTATCCAAGAATCGGAAAACCGGCATCCCCAAGCTGCCAGTCGCCATGCCACTCCCACTGATCCTTGTCGGCATCGAGGTTACGGAACCAGCCAAACGGTGTAAGGATGTCGGGCTTACCGTCACCATCGATGTCGGCAACACCGATTCCATGTCCGTCCTGTTCCTTGCTGCCGACGTGATGAACCTTCGGCTCGGGACCAGAAAAGTCCACCCAGAGAATGCCGGAATGATTGTAGTGCGCGAGTGCGATGTCGGGTTTACCGTCGCCATTGATATCGGCCAGTACGCCGCCTTCGGTATCAAAGCTGTCGGTGATGAGGTGGGACTTCCATTGCACATCCTGCTGCTTTGGATTCTCGTACCACCAGAGCCCATTCACCATCCATCCAGTGGTAACAACGTCGGGAGCACCATCATGGTTCACATCGATCGTCCATTCCCCGCAGTCCGATACGAATTCGTTCATGATGCCTACGGTGCGGTATTGATGCCGCTTCCACTCGCCACCACTGGCGCCCGGATTTTCATACCAGTAGGCGCCGCTCAGAAGATCCGGACGACCATCATTGTTCATGTCCAGTGTGGTGATGCCCTCGGCATGATCAGTTCCCAGGCGATGGACCATAAACGTCGACTGGGAAGAGCCATTGGGACCGTTGCCTGCTGTTGTCTTTCGACTCTCCTGCGCAGCAAGCGTGACGGTTGCAAGGATCGATGCGACAAGCGCGGAAGAAAGAAGGCCGGAGGAACGCAATTTCATGATGGGTATCCGTCTAGTTCGGTAGCGGCTTGAGTGTGATGGTGCGACCGGTCTTCGCGGATTCGCGAGCCGCATCGAGAATCTGCACGACAACCAGGTTGGTGTCGAGAGCCGAAAGATCGCCCTGCGGTTTGATCTGCCCCCGGAGCACACCGGCAAGATAGTCGAGCGAGTTCTGGTGCCCCTCCGGAAGAGGCGCGGCACTCTTTTCAGACTCGATCTTCTCACCCTTGTACCGTACGCGTAGATGATCGGACGCGACGGTGATCGCATACCCCGTCGCACCGTAGACTTCCATGTCCTTGCGTGCGAACGGCCAGTTCCACGAAGGCATCAGGACGGCCTGGGCCTTTGGATAGCGCAGGATAATGGTTGCATCGTCGTCGACATGCGGATAGATATCCGGCTTGTCTGTCTGGGCAACGGCGGTGACGCTGATCGGGGCCTGGCCGTGCATCATTTCCGTCATCAGATCGGCGCCATAGCAGCCAAAGTCGAACATGGCACCAGCACCATTCTGGATTGGGTCCGTGAGCCAAGGGAGCCATTCGGGACCAACGCCGATCTCCTTCGGGCCCTCGTGTCCGTCATGCACGACAACCTTGCGCACATCGCCTATTTTGCCCTCCTGAACCTGCGCCAGTGCATCGTGATTGCTGGCGTACCACGTCGTCTCGTAGTTTACCAACACCTGGATGTGATGCTCAGCTGCCGTCTTCCGGATCGCGATGGCATCGGCGAGCGTTGTCGCCAGAGGCTTCTCAACCATGGCATTCACCCCGTGACGCGCCGCCGTCTCAATCGCCTTGCGATGATCGAGAATGGTCGTGTACACCAGGACCGCCGCGGGATGCTGGGCGTTCAGCATAGCGTCGGTATCGGTGTAGAAGAGGCTGTGATCGAGGTGAAACCGCTTCTCATATTGTGCAGCAACTTCCTTGTTCGGCTCGGCAATGCCCACAAGTTGAACGTTTTTATTCTTCGGAAGTGTACCCATCAGCCCGAGTGCGTGACCATGGACCAGACCCACGATCGCGACGCGAACGGGAAGTGTCTGGGCGTTTATCGCTCCGCTCAGCCAGATCGACGCCAGCGCAAGGAGTAGCGGAAGAGCCCGTACCGATCGTAAGAGAAAGCATTCTGATTTCAAAGCGGCTCCTTGAACTTTCATTCCTTTGAAGTTCCATCCTTTGATCTGAATCTGACCGTTAGCGGTCTTCTTTTTCAGCCGGGGTCTTACCGGCGATCGGCGAGCAGCAGGGCGTGCTGACCGGCTTGAACTCCATGAACTCGACGCGCGTCTGGTCCGGATCGAACTCGTTGAGCTGCATCTTGCCATCGCGGCCAAGCTGGGTCTTGGCGCAGTTCGGACCCGTGCAGCCGTTGCGCCCGAGCGCATCCACGGCATCGCTCATGTGGGTCACACCGAGCGACAGGTGGTTTGCGCCGCCCAGCTGGCGAGCAGTCGCCTCCGCGCGGGTGTTCAGCATGTATTCGAGCCAGTCGGAGCCGTTTGGAACTTGCATGGCGACATAGTCCAGGGCGCCATCCTTTTGACCCCCCTTCCAGTACAGGTGGAATCCCAGCAGATCGCGATAGAAGCGATCCTCCACATCATGATTCTTGACGACAAAACCTGCATGGATAATCCGACGCGAGGTGGCACGGGGTGACCGATGCTGCGCGTCGGTGGTGGATTGGGTGAAAAGGATCAGATTTCCTTCCGGATCGTGGACGCCGAAGGTGCCGTGATCGAGCGGCTGCGCAATAGCGATGGAGTGCGTCTGCAGATACTTCTCCAACGCGGGAGCATCGGTCGTTCTGAAGACCACCGCCATCAGCCGTGAAGAGGGCGCGGGCGATGGGAGTGGCGCGACCTCAATCGATTGAAGATTGTTGACAGTGTAGACCGAAGCTCCACCTATCGCAGTACGATCGAAGCCGAGCACTTTGCCGTAGAAAGAACTGGATGAATCAGGAGACGCGGTGTACAAACGAACCTGTGCGATTCCTGTGATACGAGGACGTTGCTGTGCGCTGGCGAAGCACGTCGAGACAAGTAGAGCGAGAACGACACGGACTCTTTTCATGGAAGCCCCACTGTAGTGGAGCGCCTATTCCTTCGTCAATTCGACGCTCTCTGCGCAAAACATCTGATAGAGCCTAGAGCGAAGCGGGCCATGCGGCGGTATGCTCCGAACACGAGATACGATGTGCATCAAGGAGAATCATGCTGAAGCAATCGCAGGTAGAGCTTACAACGGAAGAGCCGGCAAACGGACAGGATTCGGGATCTCAGCCGAGAGCATCTCTTTCAAGGCGTTCCTTCCTCTCGAGTGCAGCGGCTGCAACTATGCTGAGCACTACAGCGACCCGACCTGCATTCGCTCGTGTGCAGACGGCAACCGAGGTCGCAAGCGTGGACATCTCCAGCTTCATCGATGTCGTGCGTGTTCCGGATCATGCCTTCGTCTATGCGGGCCTGGAGAGTCGCGCGGACCTCGTGCCTACGGCGGGAGTGTGGCGTGGCAAGGGCATTGCTCTCAGGACCGTGGCTGCAGATGACGCCCTTACGATCTATCTCTCTTCCCCGAGGGTAGCGCCAACCCACATTCATCTTCGCTGGAGCGCGAAGGTGGATCCATCGCTGCTGGTTCTAGGGGACCACTGGGAGCGCAGCTACGGCGACCTGGAATGGCGGCACCTGATCCCGGAACGAGTGATGCCGTGGTACTTCGCGACTACTGAACCCCATGCGTGCCACGTCTATGGAGTGAAGACCGGAGCGCGTTCCCTGTGCTTCTGGCAGCTCGATGGTGAAGGTGTGTCGCTTTGGCTGAACGTCAGCAATGGCGGCAGCGGTGTCCATCTCGGCAACCGGGAGTTACTGGCCGCCAAGGTCGTCGCACGCAAGGGGCAAGCAGGAGAAGATGCTCCCTCCGCCATACGGAGCTTTTGCAAGCAGATGTGCTCGAAGCCCTCCCTCAGCCTTGCTCCCATCTATGGGACCAACGATTGGTACTACGCCTATGGCAAGAACACGGCAGGACAGATTCTTCGCGATACCGAACTCGTGGCTTCACTCTCCAAGGGCAATACAGTCCGGCCCTTCAGCGTGATCGACGCGGGATGGGAGAACGGACCGCCTGCCTTCCCAGATATGGCGAAGCTCGCAGCGAAGATTCGGGGAAAGCAGGTGCGGCCCGGGATCTGGGTACGGCCGCTCAAGGCTGAAGCGAACACACCCGCGCACCTACTCTTACCGGCAGCTCGATTCGCTTCCATTGCCGATCAGAGAGGCAATCCCGCCGTTGACCCGACTCATCCGGAGGCGCAGGCGTTCATTCGTGCACGCATCCAACAAGTGGCGGAGTGGGGCTATGACCTGATCAAGCACGACTTCTCCACCTATGACCTGCTCGGCCAATGGGGTTTTCAGATGGGCGCGAGTCCAACTCTGCCCGGTTGGTCGTTGCAGGATACGAGCAAGACTAATGCGGAGGTGATCCTCGATCTCTACTCGCTGATCCGCGATGCCGCCGGAACGAAGACTGTGATCCTCGGCTGCAACACGATAGGCCACCTGACACAGGGCATCTTCGAGGCGCAGCGCACGGGCGACGACACCAGCGGCAAGCTCTGGGAGCGAACCAGGAGAATGGGCGTCAACACCCTGGCCTACCGTCTCCCGCAACACAAAACCTTCTTCGTGAATGACGCAGATTGCGTCGGCCTGACCACGGCCATACCGTGGGAGCTGAATAAACAGTGGCTCGATCTGATCGCTCGGACCGGCACCGCCCTGTTCATCTCGCCTCAGCCGGAGGCGATCGGCCAGGAGCAGAAGGACGCGATTCAGCAGGCCTTTGCGCGAGTGGCATCAGGTGCGGTCTCTGCGAATCCGGCGGACTGGTTTGACTCTACTGTTCCCGAGCTTTGGTCGCCGACAGTGGGAGAGAGGACGCAACTTCGCTATCGCTGGTGTGAGCCGAACGGCGCAAACGCCTTTACTGTATAGGCCCGAGCGAAATGGACGTGCACTCTACGCGAGTTGTGCTGCAGACGTACACAATCCAGGCCGTCCGATCGCCTAAGGTCTTCAGTCTCGACGGTGGTATTCTAGCCGGACCTGAGTGGATCCGAGGCTGTACTCTCCATGTCGAACGAAATTCCGTTGGAACCAGAAGCAGGCGTTGAATCCACCGCATCCTTTGGAGAGCTGCTCTCCCAGTTTGAGCGCAGTCACTCGCATAAGACAGGCGAAGGCAGCAAGCAGCTGAAAGGCACCGTCGTCTCCCTGTCCGCCGACTCGGTCTTTGTCGATATCGGCTACAAGACTGAGGGTGTTCTCCCGCTGGCTGCGTTCGAGAGCACGAAGGAGCCAGTCAAACCGGGCGATGCTCTCCTGGTCACGGTCACGGGTCGCAATGAAGAGGGCTACTACGAGCTCTCGAAGCTGCACGTGGAACAGCCAAAGGATTGGGAGTCGCTCGAAGAAGCCTTTGCCGCGAGGGCCATCGTCTCAGGCACGGTGACTGCTCTCGTGAAGGGCGGCTTGACCGTAGATGTGGGCGTTCGCGCCTTTATGCCAGGCTCGCGCAGCGGTGCTCGCGATGCCGCCGAACTGGAGCGTTTGGTAGGCCAGGAGATTCGCTGCCGCATCACCAAGCTCGATGTGGAGGACGAAGATGTAGTCGTCGATCGCCGCTCTGTCATGGAAGAGGAAGAGCGCTCGACCAAAGAACGGCGTCTCGCAGAGGTTAAGGAGGGCGACACGCTGTTGGGGGTCGTTCGCAGCCTCACCGATTATGGTGCGTTCGTCGATCTCGGCGGCGTCGACGGTCTGCTGCACGTGGGCGAGATCGCCTGGGCGCGTGTCAAGAAGCCGGACGATGTGCTCTCCGTCGGACAGACGATCGATGTAAAGGTGTTGAAGATCGAACCGGAGACCCGACGCATCTCGCTTAGCATGAAGCAACTCCTGCCGCATCCCTGGGATGCCGTTCCGGACAAATACACACAGGGTTACCGCGTGCGCGGCGTCGTCACCCGCACGGTGGACTTTGGTGCATTCGTTGAGCTTGAGCCGGGCGTTGAGGGCATGATCCATATCTCCGAGATGTCCTGGGCCAAGAAGGTGCGAAAGGCCGACGACTTGGTCAAGGTCGGCGAGACGGTAGAGGCAGTCATCCTCGGCATCAATCTCGCCGAACGCCGCATTGCTCTCGGGCTGAAGCAGACACTGGGTGATCCGTGGATCGAGGGTGCAGAGAAGTATGCAGTCGGGGCGACCGTGGAAGGTCCTATCATCAGCTTCACGAAGTTTGGAGCCTTCGTGCAAGTTGCCGAAGGCGTCGAAGGTATGGTGCACATCAGCGAGATCGTCGCGGACAAGCGCCTCAATCATCCACAAGACGTTCTACGTTCCGGCCAGGTTGTCCAAGCCAAGGTGCTGGAATTCGACCAGGAAAAACGGCAGCTTCGCCTCAGCATCAAGCAAATGGTGCCGACCGGCCTAGAGGAGTTTCTAAACGAGCACCATGCCGGGGATCGTGTCACGGGCCGCGTCGTCGAGGTATCCGGAGATCGTGGGCGCGTCGAACTGGGAGAAGGTGTCTTTGCAACCTGCACGATTACTCATGAAGCTGTAGCGGCGGAACGGAATGCAGGCGTTGCTGTCAGTAGTGTCAACCCTGTCGATTTTTCGTCGCTCACCTCACTGCTCAACGCGAAGTGGAAGGGCGGTTCCGCAAGTGCTCTCCCTAAGAGTGAATCCGCTTATGCAGGACAGATTCGCGGCTTCACAATTCTGAAGCTCGATTCCGAGACGAAAGAGATTGGACTTGAACTCGCCTAGTCAACACACAAGATCGGGACCCTGCAAAAGGGCGTGCGCTACGAGCCGAGTTGTTCCATGCTTACTGCTCCTGAACCGCTCCGACAAGGGCGGTGAGTGGCTCGATGAAGGTGAAGCGAACAATCCCTGCCGGCTTTCTCGCCTCTTCGATCAGTGCTGAACTGCTCTTCTTCCAACCGGCAGGTGCCTTCTGCCCAGAGCTTAGATAGCCAATTGCTTCCTGCCCTGCCTTAGCGAGGCCAACCAGTTGCTCCGCACGCATTCGAACCTCAGCCAGCCGAGGCGATCTGTCCATCTGGGCCTCGACCGCTGGTACAGACGCACCCATGCGCAGGAACCAGTCATTCAGCTCTCGACTCTCCGTACTGCTTGTCTGCGGTGCTGCAAGGAAGCTACGCGTCAGGCGTTCTATCTCATACCTCGATGGAGGATCGGGACGAACTGCATCGACGAAACGATCGAGCACCGTAAGCTGTGAGGTGTGCTGCTGCTGGTATCGCTCGTGAAAACTGACCGGCTCCAACACTGAGGCGAAGGTCCGTAGCTGCTCGATATCCTGAGTGCCCGCAAGCTCCCGAAGGCTGGCGTCCTTCTGGGTTAAATGATGCAGGCCGAGAGTCTCCAGGTGAACCGACACACTATCCAGCCGCCGGTACATATCGTCGACGTTGGTGACGCTCTCCGGCGACCAGAACCGTTCCGCAATCGCCGCGGTCCTCGGCCATATGCGCGAGTCGATGGTATGTTCGTTGAGTTGCTCCGCCCACATCGCCACTTCGCCCCCGAGGATCAGCTTGCGCTGCTCCGGTGTGAGCGGCCCGTTGGCTGGAGCAGGATCGACAAGGTAATGCTTCCCGGCTGGCTGCATTCCGTCCAGGTAGTAGCCTGCTGAGAGGATGCCCTGGTATCCCTCCCGTGCTCCTTTGGCAAGCGACTCCTGACCCCGCCATGACTGAACTATGACATCCTTGGGCAGAGCTGGATTGAAGATCTCATCCCACCCGATCATGTGCCGATGTAAGCGGGTAAGGATCTTGAGAACGCGTTGATTGAAGGAGGCCTGGAGCGCGTCGGGGTCCTTGAGTTGATGGGCGCGCATGAACTCGAGGATGTGGGGATTGCTCTTCCAATCAGGCGACGCCGTCTCATCCCCGCCGATGTGGAGATATGGGTCCGGAAACAGCGTCACCATCTCCGAAAGAAAGCGGTCGATGAACTGGTATGTCCCTTCCCGCGTCGGATCGAGCGCAGCATCGGAGATGCCAAACTCACGACGAATGCCAGACGGTGCGCGGCCGCTTGCAAGTTCCGGATAGGCGACTAGCCACGCTGTACTGTGACCCGGCATTTCAAACTCCGGAACCACCCGGATGCCGCGTGCGCGCGCATAGGCGACGATGTCCGTCGCGTCCTTCTGTGTGTAGAAGAGCCCGTCCGAGCCCATGCTCGTGAGCTTCGGGAAAGCCTTGCTCTCGATCCGGAAGCCCTGGTCATCCGTAAGGTGCCAGTGGAAGACGTTGAGCTTGATCGCCGCCATCCCATCCAAGGTACGTTTGAGCACAGCGACGGGCTCGAAGTGGCGCCCGCAATCGATCATGAGGCCTCGCCACGGGAAACGGGGTGCATCCTGAATTGTGACCGCAGGAAAAACATACTCGTGTCCCTCTGGCTGTATGAGCTGCACCAGCGTCTGCAATCCTCTCATCGCGCCGACGACCGTAGCAGCCTTTAACTGCACCTGTGTCGACGTTATCGTGAGAGTGTAGGACTCGTTCTCATCGACCGATTGAACGGCCTCCCCCGGCCCCTCAACGGAAACGACTAATCCGGTAGGTTTACCTGCATACTTCGCGGCCGATATATGCGGAACATCGATCTCCAGACCGGTCCTCTGCCTTATCTGCAAGAGTGCGCTCTGAATGGCAAAGTCTAGTCTTGGGTCGCTAAATCCCATCTCCAACGCATGGAATTGTGGCGAAAGCACGAAGTGCCCATCGCCCACGGTCAAGCTGGCAGGTTGCGGCATCAACTTATTGACGAAGCCTGGGCCTGCAACCGCTTGCTGACTAGATCCCACTGTTGGCATAAAGAGTGTCATCGAGAACAGCACAAGAATACCGAACCAGAAGCCAGCCTTCATAGGTTCCTTCCTCCTTCGAGCAGCAGTTGTTCCAGTAGTTTCATTCCTGCACGCGTACGGCACGCAGGCGATCGGCTCAGGCGTTCTTTAGATTTTCGATCATGGCGCGGATATCGCAACGGTTCACGGTATAGCTTCGCGAACACTCCAACGTATCACTTCCGAAGTTTTCCGAAGTGCCTTCGTCCATAGCGCGCCGGACGGATCCGTGGAAGTGTCGCGCGCCCGTAATTTGAGCCACCATCGCCGCGTTCTCCATACGAAGGCCGCCGCCGGCAGCGATTTCGATGCGTCCCGCAGCCTGCGTGACGAGTTCGGCAAGCGACTCCGCGCCTTCGACTACATCCGGCCTTCCGCCGGAGGTAAGGACCCGCTTGCATCCGGCTGCAATGACGTCCTCAAGAGCCTGCTTTAGAAAAGGCGTCTGATCGAAGGCTCGATGAAAGGTCACCTCCAGTGGTCCTGACAAGCGCACAAACTCTCGTGTCCGCTCCACGTCCACAGTTCCGTCTTCCTGAAGAAAACCGAATACCGCGCCGCTGGCGCCCGAGTGGCGCATATGCTCCAGCTCCTCACGCATGGCAGTCAACTCTAAGATTGTGTAAACAAAATCTCCCCTGCGCGGGCGGAGCATTGCATGCACGGGTAGACCGCTCGACTGAACGGCCTGGCGCATCAGGCCGTGGCTCGGGGTGAGACCGCCTTCGCACAGCGCGGCACAAAGCTCGATGCGATCCGCTCCACCATCTCGAGCTGCAAGACAGGCATCGAGGGTCTCCGCACACACTTCAAAGATGATGTCGCGCATTCTCATCTCCGCATCAATGACCAGCAGTCTGAATCTGTTTATAGTCACCGCGTATGCCTTCGCTCGAGAGCGACGGATCCACCTCGGCAGGGATAAAGAGAGAAAATACTGTATGGCCCGGCTGCTGTTTGGAGGCTTGGCGGCTGCGCGCGCGTAACGACCCCTTGTGCTTGTCTGCGATCTCGCGGGAGACCCAGAGACCCAGACCTGCCCCGGTGATTCCCTTGGTAGAGAAAAACGGTTCGAAGAGACGCGATTGAGTCTCTTCACTCATTCCCGTGCCGTTGTCTGCCACCGTGACTCGCAGACCCCGGCGTCCGGAGCGCCAGTCGCGCGCCGCCGATGTGCGAATCAAAAGATAGCCTCCCGCCGCGAGAGCGTCAATCGCATTTCCCACCAGATTCACGATCACCTGACGGATCTCGCCATCGTGTGCGAGAACCAGGAGGTCTGCTTCGAAGTTACGAACAACCGTGATCTGGAGCGCAGTCATTCTTGACTCAAAGAGTGCAATCACTGTTTCGATCAGCTCGTGTACGTCGGTCTGTGAAGGCATGGTGGAACGCCGATAAAAGCGCAACGTCTGGACGGTGATCTGCGTGACCCGATTCAACTCCTTTTGCGCAAGCTCGAGATAGCCGCGGGAGTCGTCCGCGAGCGCTGTCGTTGACATGAGATACAGACAGTTTGTGATAGCTTCGAGAGGATTATTGATCTCATGAGCGATGGAGGCGGCAAGCCGGCCTGCCACGGCCAGCTTCTCCGTGCGGCGCAGGGCCTCTTCACTCTTCTTCTGGAGCGATAGGTCTGCAATAAAAGTGGCGTATTGCTGATCTTCAGGATTCTTTTCGGGGTTCAGTAAGGCCACTCCGATGAGAACATCCACCACCTGGCCACCGACTGTTGTACAGATCGTCTCAAACGGCTCGATAGTGACAGCCTGATCGGTGAGCGTACCGTATGCTTCACTCAGCGTCGGACAGATAGAGTTGAGGGTCACTCGTCCTGATGGGATGTCTACGGATGCATATCCAAGCAGACGCTCCGCCGCTTTATTGGCATACAGAATCATGCCTGAGGCATCGCTGGTAAGCAGGCTGAGCGGCATCGCTTCGACGAGGCGGTGGAAGCGAGCCTCACTCGCGCTAAGAGCCTGCTCCGCCATCACTCTTCGGCGTCGTGCGGAGGCTTCCTTCAGCTCGCGCTCCAGAGCTGGAATCAGGCGGATCAGGTTCTGCTTGCTGACATAATCCTGTGCTCCCGCCCGCATGGACTCTACCGCCGTCTCTTCAGAGACGGCCCCAGACATCATGATAAAGGGAATGTCGATGCCCGCCCGCTTGAGAAGCATGAGCGCTGCGGGCCCGCTAAAGTTCGGCAGATTATAGTCAGCAAGCACGATCTGCGGGTGAGTAGTTCCCTCGAGAATTGCCAGCATCTCTCCCTCCATCTCGACGCGGGTGATCTCGGGGGTGTAACCGTTGCGACGCAGGTGCCTCTCGAGTAGCGCCGCGTCGTCCGGATTGTCCTCGATGAGGAGTATTCTGAGAGATTTTTGCGCTAGATCTTCGGGGGGCATTCGTTCAGTACCAACCAATACAGTCCAAGCTGCCGGGTCGCTTCTGCAAAGTCATCAAAGTTGACTGGTTTGCGGATATAGCTATTCACCCCAATCTGGTAGCTGCGCATCATGTCCCGCTCCTCGTCGGAGGATGTGAGAACGACAACGGGAAGCATGCACGTCCGATCATCTCCGCGGATGCGCCGCAGAACTTCAAGACCATCCACCTTGGGGAGTTTCAGGTCCAGCAGAATGACTTGCGGCCGGATCGCATGGGCACCGAGAAGCATCTCAAGCGCCTCTTCACCATCGCGAGCCACGCGGACGTCATTCGCCACATTCGATTTCTTCAAGGCACGTATCGTCAGCAACTCATGATCGGGATCATCCTCGACCAGAAGAATCAATCTCGTACCATCAGCCATGCCGCTTATCCTAACGTAAACCAAAACGTCGCGCCATGGTGGACGACGCTATCCGCCCAGATGGTCCCATGATGCCGCCGAATCACGCGCGCCACCGTGGCAAGCCCGATGCCGGAGCCTTTGAAGTCCTTGTCGCCGTGCAGCCGATTGAATGCGTTGAACAGCTTTTCAGCGTAGTACATATCGAAGCCCGCGCCATTATCGCGAACGAACCAGGCGCTCTTCTCCTTATCCCAGCCGAACTCGATGATGGCAGGGGAGACTTTTGCGGAGAACTTCACCGCGTTTCCCAGCAGGTTCTCGAGCGCTACACGGAGGAGATCTCTATCCGCATCCGCCTGGAGACCGGCCTCGATGTTGAAACTGATCTCCCGGCCGTTGTTCTGTTCGTGCAGCTCCGCGGCCACCGTCTCTGCGAGTTCACTCAGATCGAATCTCTCCCGTGCGAGAGCTGAACGGGTAATACGTGAGAGTTGAAGGAGCGCGTCGATGAGTTCCCCCATTCGCTGGACGCCTCCACGGACACGCCTGATATAGTCCTTGCCTTCCGCACCGACCACTGCGGCGTAATCTTCTTCGAGAGCCAGGCTGAAACCATCGATCGTACGCAGGGGCGCGCGGAGATCATGCGAGACGGAGTAGCTGAAGGCCTCCAACTCGCGGTTTGTTGTCTCCAGTTCCGCGGTACGAACTCGGACCCGCTCCTCCAATGTTTTATTGAGCGCCAACACCTCCGCCGTCTTTGCCTCAGTCTCCAGGCGGGCAATCGCGAGGCGTGAGGTGCTCTCCTCAGAGGCCAGACGCAGGGCTCGTTCGCGAACGAAGTACCGCGACATCAGGATGATGAGGAAAAGATCGAAGAAGCTGGCGATTCCGAGTGTGCTTCTCGCATTGCGGCTACTCGATTTCGCCTCAGCGACACGGAGAGCAAGCTGTCTTCGCTCTTCCTTCTCCATAGTGTCGGCGATGTAGCGTAGATGATCCATCTGCAGCTTGCCGGTCCCACTCACCACCATTGCGTGGATACTGTCGGTTCTGTCCGCACGCCGCAGATTGATTCCCTGCTGCAACAACGAGAGTCGTTGCTCCAGCACAGCGCGCATCTCGATTACCTGCGCCTGTTGCGACAGATTGTCCGCCGTCAACAGTGCGAAGCGGTCCATCTCCCGAGGTAGTTCTCTTATCGCTGAATCATACGGTGCGAGATACGCGTCATCACCGGTGATCAGATACCCACGATTGCCCGTCTCTGCATCCTTCGCCGAACTCATGATGCTCTCTACTTGATTGATGACCTGCCAGGTGTGCTGCACCCACGCTTCACTATCGAGCAGCACATCGATCGAACGAAGAGCAAACCATGCGTTGAGCGAAACAACCAGGACTGCCGCGATCAGAAGGGTGGTAGCGACGACGCGATTCGTAGCTGGCTTCATAGATTCGTTCGATAAGGTCTATTCTAAAACGCCGTGCGCACCGCAAATCGGTAGCTTCTACATCTATTCTGTCATCGGCCCGCTCGGTGTAACGCTGGTTGCCGCTGGTGATATCCGCTACGAGAGCGGCATTCTCGTCCTCAGTTGCAGCGGTGATTGATGCTGTTCCTCTTCCGATCCGTCCGTCCGCCGGGGTCAGGCGGGAAGTTGGGCGGCCAGCAAGGTTCGCTTCGGATTTACGATCAGCCAGCAGAGCGCGCCTGCCACTGCAAGCAGCGCAGCCACAAAGAACGACCACTGCCATCCGAAGCGCGCCGCGATGTACGGCGTTAGCGAGGCCGTGCACGCCCCTCCAATCTGTGCGCCCATGTTCATGACGCCGGAGACCAGCCCGGCAAACTCGCCCGCAAAGTCCGCCGTTACCGCCCAGAAGCAGCTCTGCGCGACGTACAGAAGGCCCGCTCCGCAAGCCAGCAGCAGTCCTGCCGTCTCCGCATGCTCCGCCCGCGAGCCCAGAACGAGGAGCACAGCCGTCAGTGACATGGAGACGAACGGCAGGAAGCATCGACCCGTGCGCAGGCTGTAGCGCCGCGCCATCCAGTCGCTGCCGACACCGCCGAGCAGGCAGCCGATCGTCATCCCTACAAACGGGAGGATGGAGTAGACGGCGCTCGTCTTAAGGTTCAAGCCGCGCGCCTGGGCCAGGTAGATATAAAACCAGCCGAAGAAGACCCACGCCACATAACCGAACGTAAAGTAGCTTGCCGTGATCGCTACCAGTTCCTTGCTCCGCAGGATACGCTTCCACGGAATGGCACGTTTGCGTACAGCGGGCCGTGTTGCTAATCCCGGGTCTGTCGTTTCCAGCTCCGGGTCGGTCGTTTCCAGCTCCGCGCTCGGCCCGCGACCTCTCACAATTAGCTCCAGTTCGGCGGGCCGCACCCAGGCGTGTTGCTCCGGCGTGTCGCGCGCGAACCTGTACCAGATTGCGCCCGCGACGATGCCCACCACCGCGCTGAACCAGAAGGAAGCCCGCCAGCCGAAGTGCAGGATGATGGCCGTCACAATCGGCGGCGTGCACCCGGAGCCGACGCCAACCCCGCCGAAGATGATCCCGTTCGCCTTCCCGCGCTCCGGGATCGGGAACCACCGCTCGACGAACTGGCTGGTCGCCGGGTACATCGTGGCCTCACCCGCGCCCAGGAAGAATCGCACCAGCACCAGCAGGAGAAAGGCCCCACGCACCGTGGGCGGAACCAGCGTAGTGAGGACCGTAAACAGCCCCCACCACAGAACCGCAAAGGTAAGCAGCAGGCGCGAGCCGAAACGATGCGCCAAGAGGCCGGCCGGCACCTGAAACGCTGCATAGCCGATCAGAAACGCGCTCATCACCCAGCCAAGATGGGTGTTGTCGATCCGGAACTCGTGCGCGATCTGGATACCCGCGATCGAGATGTTCGTGCGATCGAGATACGCCACGGCGCTCAAGACAAAGAGCCAGGTCACCAGCAGATACCGCACAGGAAAGCCCGTGGCGCTTTGTCGCGAACGATCGTGCATGCATTTCCTTCCGCTATTGCCTTCGAGTTTCTCGGAACAGCCAAGAATGTGTAACTGACCGGCTACCGCATAGGTAAAAATGTGCGAGCAACACTTCGACACACGCGAGCGGCCAATATGGCGCGTGAAGGTGATCGCCGCCCTGCCCTCAACGCAACCTTACCAGTTCGTAATCGAGCCGTCAGGCCGGAAGTAGGTCTGCGCGCGTGCCGTTACGGGTTCGGTGATCTCGGCAACCTGGGTCAGGTGCTTGAAGTCCAGTTCGACACCAAGCCCGGGCCGCTCATTGGGGTACAGTTTGCCATTCTTGAAATCCAGACAGACGGGCAGATGCGCGAGCGTGCGGCCCTGGTAGTTGTGCTCCATCAGCACCGGTCCAGAGAAGGTGCCGAGCGAGTTCACGAGCGCCGCGGTGGCGATCGGGCCGGTGAAATGCGGAACGATGCCAACGAAGTGCGTTTCGCAGAGCGCGGCGATCTTCATCATCTCGGTGATGCCGCCTACGTTGGGCAGGGTTGCGCGCACGAAGTCAAGGTCGTGATTCTCGATCAGCTTATTGAAGTCCCACCGGTTGCCCCACTCTTCCCCAGCGGCGAGCGGCACGTTTACCTTCTGGCGCAGGATGGGCAGGTCCTGCAGGAAGGCCTCGGTCCGGACCGGATCCTCGACGAAGAACGGCGCGAGACTCTCGATCTCGTTGCAGCCGCGGATCGCATCCGGCAGGTCGAAGCGTTGGTGGAAGTCGATGACCCAGTCGCCGTCTTTTCCCACTCCTTCACGAGCCGCCGTGCACTCCTCGCGCAGATGATTGACCCGCTCCCGCGTGTTGAATGTCCCATTCGCCGGCACATCCGCCGCACCGAAACGAAACGCGCGGTATCCCGCCTCAATCGTGGCGCGCGCGCGCTCCTGCACGGACATGCTGGGTGTGACACCAGGAATGATGCCCGCCGTGTTGTACAGCTCCACATGATCGCGCACCATGCCGCCAAGCAGCTCGTGAACCGGCAGCTTCATCACCTTGCCCTTGATGTCCCACAGCGCCAGATCGAGCGCACCGATCGCATCTTCCTTCTCCCGGCCGGCCGGGTAGAAGAAGGAGCGGTTCATATCCTGCCATAGCCGCTCGATGTACTGCGGGTCCCTGCCGATCAATCTCCCGGCGGACTGGGACAGCGTGTCTTTCGCCCCGCCCTCGCCAACTCCCGTGATGCCGGCGTCCGTCTCAATCGTCACGACCATGTCGCTCTGATTGAACAGCGGATTCGGGTTTGGCGGCAGGTATGCGCGCACCCGGGTGATCTTCATCCTGGGCAGGCTGGCAAAGGCGGGCAGAGCACCCGCCGCGCTGGCGATGATCGTGGCGGATACGGACTTCAGGAATTCCCGTCGTTTCATTAAGAGTGTGCTCTCCTGCTCGGTCGTTCTGGATCTGTAATATAACCAACTCGGCTGCAAGCTCGCAGCTACAAAGTCACAGCAGCAGGCCTTGCAGCCTTAGCACGCACATGGAAGGTGATGTCTGTGACAGCGGAATTATAGACCCCGGCGCAACCTCGTGAAGCGCAGGCCAGTTGTTTACTAAAGAGTTGACCATTGCGAACCCGGCGGGTACAGTGATCGCACACTGGAAATCAAGGGTTCCGACGAGCTAGAGTGCTGACCGGCTGCGATGGGGAGAAGAAGATTGCTCAAAACGCTGTGTCTCACGATGTTGATGTCGTGCATGATCGTGTCCTTTAGCCACCGGTGCTCCGCGCAGGCCACCTCCGCGGAGCTCGTCGGCACAGTCCAGGATTCCTCGGGAGCTGTCGTTCCCGGTGCCGCAGTCACTGCCACGAACATCGCTACCAACGTCGTGCACACGACGCGCAGCGAGAAAAATGGCGAGTACGTCCTCACGCAGCTCGCTCCCGGCGACTACAGCGTCTCGGTTGATGCGCCCGGCTTCAGCAAGCTCCTGCAGAGCGGCTTGAGTCTCGAAGTAAACCAGCAGGCCCGCCTGAATCTCACTCTTAAAGTAGGCCAGCAATCCGAGACCGTCGAGGTCAGTGCGCATCCCCCGCTACTTGAAAGCGAATCTTCCTCGCTTGGCACCGTTGTCGACCAGCAACTCGTCAACCAGCTTCCCTTGAACGGCCGCAACTTCACCCAGCTCGCCACGCTGAGCCCCGGTGTTACTGGTGTAGGCCAGTCCGCGACCGGTACTATTCAGGGCGGCTCGCGGCCGGACGACAAGCGCCCCGGCTCCGAGATCTTCTCGAATGGCAACCGCGAGGGCGACAACAACTTTCTCTTTGACGGTACTGACGACAATGAGCGTCTCACGCTCTCGATCGTCCTCCGGCCAGCCGTCGAATCGGTCCGCGAGTTCAAGATCCAGACCAATCTCTATAGTGCCGATATCGGCCGTAACTCCGGCGCAGTCATTGATGTCATCTCCAAGTCCGGAACCAACCAGCTGCACGGCAGCCTCTTCGAGTTCATCCGCAACTCCGATGTGGACGCACGCAGCTACTTCAACAAACGGGGCACACCCTTCCCGTCCTTCCGGCTAAACCAGTTCGGCGGCTCCCTAGGCGGTCCGATCGTCCTGCCCCGCATCTATAACGGCACCAACCGGACGTTTTTCTTCCTTGATTACGAGGGATTCCGGAACACCACGCAGACGTTCATTCTCGGCACGATCCCGACCCTGCGCATGCGCAATGGCGACTTCAGCGAAACCGCAACCATCTATGATCCGCTCACCACACGTGCCAATCCCGCAGTCGCTGGCGGGTTCCTCCGCGATCCCTTCCCGAACAACTTTATTCCTGTCTCCCGCCGCGATCCCATCTCTGTGAAGATAATCAATGCTTATCCCCTGCCGACGAGCGCCGCCCGGCTTAACAATTACTCCTCGAACGCCATCGCGCAGAATAACGCCGACCAGGGCGACATCCGCGTCGACGAGCAGATAACCGCGAAGGATCTCGTCTTCGCCCGATACTCCATCCAGAACTCCCTCAACCGCTCGCCGAGCACCTATCCCACCACCACCATTCCCGGCATCGCCACTCCGGTCGATCTCAGCGATGAAGGGTCCTTCGCCGGAACCTCGACCACACCGACCCAGCAGGTCGCCATCAGCTATGTCCGGGTAATTACGCCCACGATTGTCAACGATTTTCGTGTCGGCTTCAGCCGCTACCGCCTCGATTATCTCTCGGCCGATTTCGTCCCGAACGGTGCCCTCGGAAACCAGCTTGGCGTGCCCAACTCGAACGTCACCCCGCGCGAGCAGAATCTGCCCATCTTCTCGCCGTCCACCTATCTAGGGATTGGCCAGACGCGCTCTCTGCCGCTCTACCGCCGTGAGAACACCTTTCAGGAGCTCGACAACCTGGTCGTCACCAAGGGAACACACACCCTCAAGTTCGGGGGCGATTTCCGCCGACGGCAACTCACCATCTACCAGACCAACATGGGCAATGGCCGCTTCAACTTCTCGCCCGCCCTCACCGATTCCCGCAGACCGGCCGGCAGCGGTGGCGATAGTGCTGCCAGCTTCCTGCTCGGCTATCCGACGCTCATCGGCCACGACTACACATTTCCATTCCCGGGCATCCGGCTCAATGAAGTGGGCGTCTACGGCGCGGATGACTGGCGCGTAACCAAGAAGCTTACGCTCAACTACGGCATCCGCTGGGACTACTTCAGCCCTCCGAGCGAAGCAGAGGATCGCTGGTCGAACTTCAACCTGAACACCGGCAAACTCGATGTAGCGGGGCGCAACGGCACCAGCATTACGGCCGATGTACTTCCCTTCCGCAAAGATTTCGGACCGCGCGTGGGCTTCGCCTTGCAGGCCTTCGATACGACCGTCGTTCGCGGCGGCTTCGGCCTCTTCTATAACGCGTCCGGTAGCGAGAGCATCACCATGCGGCTCGCCCGCAACATCCCGTTCGGCCTCACCAGCAGCGTCTCCCCGGGCGACATCAGGCCCGGCACCACGGTCAGCCAGGGCTTTCCGGCAGCACCGGTCCTGAACCTCGCTAACGCGGATACGCCGAGCGGCGCGCAGAATGCCGTCGCGCCCTCCTTCCGACCGTCCTATGCGGAGCAATTCAACCTTGGCGTCGAACAGGAGATCGTTCCCATCGACATGGTGGTCAAGATCTTCGGCGTCGGCAATCTCGGCCGCCGCCTCTACAATCCCATCAATGCGAACCAGGCCATCCCCGGTCCGACGGCTTTGAACACACGACGGCCGCTCTACGGCATCAATCCCACCCTGAGCGACGTCAACTATGCCGCCTCGACTGGCCTGGCCGAGTACTACGCCCTGCAGGTCACTGTCGACAAGCACCTCCGCCAGGGCGTCAACGCGCTCGCCGGCTACACCTGGTCGCATTCCATCGACGATGTGCCGCTCGACTTCGGCGGTGGCGACGCCGGCCCTTCGCCGCAGGATCCGCGCTTTCCCAAGGCAGACCGCAGCAACTCCATCATCGACCAGCGCCAGCGCTTCACCCTCAGCTATCTCTGGGTTCTCCCCATTGGCAAGGGGCAGCGCTTTCTCGATAGGGGCGGACCCGCCAACTTCCTCCTCGGCGGATGGCAGACGAACGGCATCTTCTTCAGCCAGACCGGCCTTTACTTCTCGCCCGTCCTCGGCACTTCGACCACCAACACCGGCACTGGGAGCCGCCCCAACCAGAATGGCCCCGTCGTCTACCCGCACACCCTCTTGAACTGGTTCAGTACCTCGGCTTACAGCACGCCCGCGCCGTACACCTACGGCAACGCAGGGCGTAACTCGCTCATCGGGCCCGGCCGCACCAACCTCGACCTCTCTCTCATGAAGACGTTTCCCGTCCACGATGCCATGGTCCTGCAGCTTCGCCTGGAAGCCTTCAACCTCTTCAACCATCCTCAGTTCAACTATCCGAACCAGACTGTCGGCTCGGGTCAGGTTGGGCAGATCACCTCCATCGTGGGCACGCCGCGTAACCTGCAGGCGGCACTCCGCTTCGAGTTCTAGGCGAGTAGATTGCAGAACCGGTACAGGGCTGCCCAAAGTTCGGCACCCCTCGGTCCTGACCTCATTCCTTAGCCGGATACAAAGCCAGCAGTATGGGCCCAGCGATCGCGGCGGGGCAGAAGCCGTCTAACGTATGCTTTGGAAAGCGAAGGCTTAGAGGTCAAATTTGATTGCGGTCGATTGGGGTACAAGTAACTTCCGGGCGTTCCGCCTCGACGAAGCTGGAACGATCGTCGACAGGCGCTCCTTCCCCACAGGCATCCTGCGCGTCCCGGCAGGCGGCTTCGCTGAGACGCTGGTCGCGCAGGTGGGTGAGTGGATCAGTGCCGGAGAGCGCCGCATTCTTCTCTGTGGCATGGTGGGCAGTCGCCAGGGCTGGGTGGAAGCTGGCTACGTCGCCTGTCCTGTCGGCATTGACGATCTTGCAAGCCGTGTCACACGCGTCCCCTTCGCTGAAGCAGAGGTCATCCTCATTCCCGGAGTCAGCGGAGAGGACGTTCATAGTGTCCCTGAGGTCATGCGCGGCGAGGAGACCGAAGTCATGGGCATGGTTGCAGTACACGGGAAAGAAAGCCTCGTCTGCCTGCCGGGGACGCATTCCAAGTGGGTTCACCTTAGAGGGCACGTCCTCGTCAACTTCAGCACATGCATGACCGGTGACGTCTTCGACGCATTGCAGCAGTTCACCATTCTCGCTCACACTATCGAACAGGACAGCGGTAAGCTGAACGACGACAACAGAGATTTCCTCCGCGGTGTGGCGCGCTCGAGGGATTCAGGCGGTCTGCTCCATCATCTCTTTGGCGTTCGAACGCTTACGCTTACTGGTGATCTCAAGCAGGAAGCATCCGCCTCCTACCTCTCCGGTCTGCTGATCGGGCATGAGGTGAGGTCCATGATCTCGCCCGGCGCCCATGTTCACTTGGTCGGCGCAATCTCGCTATGTAGGCTCTACGCGCAGGCGATCGTTGCCTGCGGCGGTTTTTTCACGCTTGAAGACGAAGATGCCGCGGCACGTGGTCTCGCCTCCATCGGGAAGAAATTGCAGTGGACATAAGACAGTGGCTGGCGGCATGCCCGGTTATCGCGATCCTGCGTGGCATCAAGTCGGGGGAGGCGGAGCCGATATGCTCCGCATTGGAAGCAGCCGGCATAGCCATCGTGGAGGTGCCGCTCAACTCTCCTGACGCGCTCACGAGCATCGCGACACTGGCGCGAGTCTTCGGTGAACGTTTGCTCATCGGCGCCGGCACGCTCACCAATCCGTTGCAGGTGCAGCAGGTCGCCGATGCGGGCGGCCGGCTCATCGTGACGCCCCACGCCGAGGTTACCGTCGTCCGCGCGGCAAAAGAGGCCGGGCTCTTTGCCCTTCCTGGTTTCTCCACTCCCACCGAAGCCTTCGCTTTACTGGCGGCGGGCGCGGACGCGATCAAGCTCTTCCCCGCAGAGGTATTCGGCATCCCCATGCTAAGGGCGGTACAGGCCGTTCTGCCCAGTACGACAATTGTCATTCCCGTTGGCGGAGTTGATGCCGAATCTATCGGTCCCTGGATGTCTGCCGGGGCGCTTGGCGTCGGTGCCGGCTCCTCGATCTACAAACCCGGCGATACGCCCGCGATTACGCTGGCTAAAGCCAAAGCCCTTACTGCAGCTCTCCACATATTCCCCCGTTGAAGGACAAAACAAGCCACAGAGCTTCACGGATCAAAGGCCTCGATCTACGAGAGAAAGACGAGGATTGTAGTTCCTGCTCGTTCTGTGCTTCCGAGGGGAGTCACAGTGATGCTGCCCAAGAGCCAAGTTCTATGGCCGACACTTACTCTCGAACTCCAGCTTTCGAGTTGCGCCTATTTCCAAAAGACTTCCCCGCGAGCAAGATTTCTGTGTAGATAATCCTGATCCAAATCGACTGCAAGTCCCACACCACGCGGGATGGTCATCTCTCCTTCGTTCACCTGCGGCCCATTCGAAGCCGCCATGGCTTCTACGTACCGACCCGGGTGCGCGAGAGCGCTCTCTACCTTGAACAGGTTCTGAATCGAAGCTGCGAACTGGGCGTTGGCGTAGGTCATCACGAGCGAACCCACGTTATGCAAGGCCACCGGCGTCCGTGACAGTGCAGCATAGTCAGCGATCTTCTTCACGCCCGTGATGCCGCCCGAAAACGCGAGATCGGGATGCGGCACATCGATGACGCCGCTATCGAGAAAGGGGCGAAATTGTCGAACCAGTTCCAGCTTCTCTCCGGTCAAGAGCCGAATCGTCGTGCTTCTCCGCAGGTCTACCCAGCCCTCGTGGAAGACTGGATTCATGGGGTCTTCGAACCAGAGGGGATTCATAGGCTCTACCGCTTGCGCCACCTTGATGGCGCTCGGGGCATCGAGCTCTCCATGGGCGTGCACCGCGATGTCAATGTCGTCTCCAACCGCCTCGCGTACATTCTCGAAGCCGATCCTGCAGTTGCGGATCTGCTGCGTGGTGAGGGCACTTGCGAATACACCCTGCTGGACCCCGAGCGCCTCATTCACGTTGTTCTTATAGACGGTGAAGCCCTCCGGTCGAGCCCGAATCCGCGACGCCCATTCGCGGCAAGAGGCTTTGTCGAGCATATTCAGGCCGTCGCCATGCGAATACATCGGAATCGTCTCGCGGAACCGGCCGCCCAGCAGCACGCTTACAGGCTGGTTCAAAATCTTCCCCGCAAGATCCCACAAAGCGATGTCGATTCCGCTCGCGGTGGGAATATGAGCGACGTAGTTGTACATCATCGAGGTCATGTTCTGCCAATGCACCTCGATCGAGAGCGGGTCCTTGCCGATGAGCAGCGGCTTGATTGTCTCGATGCGAGCCCGTGCAATCAGACCCGTGGCGCCCGCTTCACCAATCCCGGTCAGACCGCCGTCCGTGTCGATCCGGATGAGGCAGTTGCCGGCCATGTGATCGAGACCCATGGCCTGGATGTTTGTAATCTTCAGCTTGCCTGCAAGCGGAGCGGCCAGCAACTTGAACGGCGAGAAAAATGCTCCAGCCGGCAAAATCACGGCCAGACGCATCATGTCGCGCCGCGTCCAGGACTTACCGCACATCGATGCACGCTTCGAATGATCCATGCTATCCATCCTTTCCGCGTAGGCATATTCACCCGATCGCAACTAGCTTCCAGGTGATTGAGTTAGGGTGTTGGGGCACCTTCGGCGGGACGAGCCTTTCTCGGCTGCTTCCTCTTCTCGAGGATGGTGTTGAACTGAGCACGGGACATCTTCAGCTTGTCCGGGTGTTCATCGACCCACTTGGCGAGGGCGTCATATTTGGCTGGCGTCCAGCCTCCTTCGAACTCGGCACCATTCTTACCTTGACGGTTGAGCTCGAAGTTGAACGCATCTTCAAGGTTGGTGAACTCGGCCGAGGAGATTGCCGGTTCGGCGAGGATGGCGGGGATGAAGATGACGCCGTCGGTCTTCGCGAGGACGAGGTCACCGGGAAGGACGGTCGCGCGGCCGATGCGAATGGGCGCGTTGATGGAGGTCAGCGTCATCTGCGCCCAGGCAGAGGGATCGTAGCCGCGATAGAAGCCGTTGAAGTTGGGAATTTCACGGTTCTCTTCAGCGTCGCGGATGCCGGCGTCGAAGATGAATCCGGTATGGGTGTGGGCGGCGATCCCGTTGCCGAGGTTCGAGCCGATGAGGGTTCCTTCGACGATTTTGCCGAAGCCGTCGGCCACATAGACGTCGCCGATCTGGAGTTCGTTGATGGGCCAGCTGTTATTGCCGCTAAGCCGGCCTTCGGCCTTGCCCTCTGCGGTGATGGCCCGGATCATGTCGGGGCGCAGGGGCATGTACTGGGCGGTGAGGGCCCGGCCGGCAAAGGGCTTGTCCGGATGCAGGGCCTGGAAGCCGCCATCGAACTGGCTCTTGTAGCCGAGATTGCCGAGGTACTCCCAGACGTCTTCGATCGAGACATCGAGGGCGCGCTTGAGCAGGTCGTCGGGAAGCCTGGGCCGGCCGTCGGGGAAGCGTTCACCCTTCCAGTCGGACGTGTAGAACATCATCTGCTCCTTCGTCATTTTGACTTGCGAGAACGCGGGCAGCACGGATGATACGGTGCAGGCGAGGACCGCGGTCCAGATCAGTTTTTTCATGTACGTACGTTCTCCATTCGTTCGCGAAAATTTCAAATGTCTGTAGTAGATTCCCGATTCCAAGCTACAGGCGTTAGCTGAAGAGGGCATCATCAAGGGATTGTTTGTCGTCCCACATCGGGGTCGGCTCAAAGTAGCCGGTGCCAGGCTTGAGGTGGCGCTTCACTTCATCGTCGTTCAGGGTGACACCAAGGCCGGGGACGTCTGGAACCTTGATGTAGCCCCGATTGATAATAGGCTTGTCGATTCCGTTGACGAGATTGCCCCAGAACGGGACGTCGAGGGAGTGGTTTTCGAGGGCGAGGAAGTTACGGGTTGCAGCAGCGCAGTGCACGTTGGCCATGCAACTAACGGGGGTTCCGGCAAAATGCATCGCCATAGGAACGCCATAGCCAAAAGCCATGTCGCCGATTTTGTGAGTGCGCAGGATGCCGCCAGAGGTGGCGAGATCCGGGTGAATCTTGTCGACGGCGTGATTCTTGCAGAGCTTCTCGAAATCGGCTATCTCGTAGATGTCTTCGCCGGTAAGCGTGGGTGTCGGGCTGGCGTCTGTGATCTCCTTGAGTAGGTCGGTGTAGTACCACGGGATGACGTCCTCCATCCACTCGAGATTGAACTTCTCATAAGCCTTTCCCAGCCGGATGATGGACTTCACGCCGATGTGGCCCAGGTGATCGGTGGAGAGCGGCATGTCGTAGCCGATGGCGTCGCGGACGGCCGCCACGTACTCGCACATGCGATCAATTCCTTTGTCAGTGACCTCCATGCCGGTAAAGGGATGGGGCTGATTGCGGAGCTCCCATTTGCTGAGGCCCGCAGGTTGCATGAGCGCGCCCGGAGTTCCATTAAGTACGTCAACACCAAGATCCATCTTGATCCAAGTGAGACCCATCTCCTTACGTTCCTTGGCGCGCTGGCCGTAGACCTTCGGATCTTCCGACTCGGTGGTATCGGCGTAGATACGAATGTTGTCCCGCCACTTGCCCCCGAGCATCTGGTAGACGGGGCAGCTGTAAACCTTGCCGACGATATCCCAGAGCGCCATCTCAATCGCGCAGACACCGCCCGCCTGGCGGGAGATGCCGCCAAATTGAGCTATCTTCTCGAAAAGGAAATCGACATTCAGCGGATTCTCGCCAACGATGCGACTCTTAAGCACCATGGCGTACTGGTAGCCAGCAATATCCCGTACCTCGCCGAGGCCGTATACTCCCTGGTTGGTGTCGATGCGAATGAGCACACACGGGCTGGGGCCGGGCTTGACGACGACCGCGTAGCGAAGGTCGGTGATCTTCAGGGTCGAAGGACTGGAGTTGCGATTGACGTTCTGCACGGCGGACTGGGCTTCGGCCTTCTCTGCTAGAGGGCCGATGAGGCCGCCAGCAAGCAGGCCAAGGGTGGACTTAAGGACGCCGCGGCGGTTGTACCTGGAGTTTGTGGTGTCGGACATGGATCGTTCTCCCTTAAAGCTGAATCTGTGTGGTCTTGTTATGCCTCCTGCACTGGCAGGCCCGTGTAACCGCGGAACAGATGTTCGTCACGGCCCATTCTTATTGATTAGCCCCACCAAGTCTCTCCTGGAGCGAGATGAGCTTTGGCGACGTCCGGATTAATCTCAACGCCAAGTCCGGGCTTGTCTTCAATCGTAAAGTAGCCATCCTTCCAAAAGGGGCCTTCATGCGTGACGAGATCGGGCCACCAATCGATCCATTTGGCGAGTTCGTGGATGCGGAAGCCACGCATGGACGCCGCGGCATGGGCCGAGGCGATGGTGCCAATGGGGCTTGCAGGATTGTGAGCGGCCGTCCAGATATTCCACATGTCCGCAAGGTCTGAGATCCGTTTCGACTCGAGCAGGCCACCCGACTTGGGAATGTCGATGTGAACGCCTGCACAAGCTTGACTCTCGATGAGCGTCCTGAAGCCATGCACTCCGTACAAGTTCTCACCCGTGCAGATAGGCGTTCGCGTCGCACGGGCCAGCCGCGCCAGAGCTTCCGTATTCTCAGGCGGCAGCGGATCCTCCACCCACATAGGCTTAATATGCTCGAGGGCGTTCAGCAACTCGATTGCGTCCTGGGTGTCGTATTTCCAGTGATTTTCAATCGCGAAATCAATCACGGGGCCAAGTTCGCCGCGCACGGCTTCCATCTTGGTGACGATGCGAGTGATATCCCGATTGGTTAGCGCCTTATTGTAAAAGTCATGCCCGGGCTCGGCATATGCTGGATCAGCGCTGACGGGGATATTATCACCCTGAAATTTGAACGCGGTAAAGCCGTATTTGTTGTTTCCCTTGGCTTCGGCGGCCTGGTCGCGCCAGGAAGAAACTTCCTTTGGGTTTACGGGAGCCTGTAGGGTGCGATAGAAGCGGACGCGATCGCGGAAGCGGCCTCCGAGGAGGTTGCAGACGGGGGTCTCGAGGATGCGACCAGCGAGGTCGCAGAGTGCGATCTCGATGCCGCTCGCGGCGGTAATGGTCACACCCCCGATCGCGCCGGCGCCGCCGCTCATCAGGAGCATCTTGTGGTAGAGCTTGTCGACGTTGAGTGGATCCTCGCCGATGACGAGCGGCTTCATCTGGTTCAATACGAGATCCTTGACGCCCGGCCCCCAGTAGGCCTCGCCGATCCCGGAGATGCCGGCATCGGTCTCAATCTTGATAAGGTTCCAATCCCACGTGCCACGCACAATCATGCACTTCACGTCGGTGATCTTGACCCTCTTGCGAAGGGATTCCGCGAGTGTGCGGTAGGGTTCGGCGAAGAGGCAGGCCCCAACGGCGATATGCTTGAGGAACTCTCTGCGATTACTTGGCACGTGATCCTTGGGCGTACTTTTACAACAACGAGAGGATAGGGACAGGCAAGAGAGCACACTTCATCTATCTGGCCCGCTGCGGAGGTCTCAAAGTGATCAGAAGTATAACGTCGCCGAGGCTTGCAGGTCGCGGTTGTCGTTAACCGTACCCGTAATCTGACCGACGGATGATGAGCCGAGCGCTGCATTCGGGGTAGCGAAGTTAGGTGTGTTGAAGGCGTTGAAGGCGTCGAGCTTGAAGTTGATACTCTTATTTTCGTAAATCTTGACCTTACGCTGGAGCGAGAGGTCCCAGTTCTTTGTGCTGGGCCCGTAGAGGATCGAGCGGCCAGAGTTACCGTAGGTATTCGCGATGGGAATCTGAAAGGCGCACGGTGTACCGCTGGGCAGGGTCGTCGTGTTGGCAGGACAGAGGCTCGTATCGAAGAACTTCAATGGGTTGCCGTGGTCGATCTTGCCGCGCGATCCGATGCGATTCGGGAAGCTGGGAGAACCGCTGTTGACGCCACTGTTCAGCGAGGGCGTGAAGGCAGCGCCGGAGCCGTAGGTGGTGATGGCGTCGACTTCAAAGCCGCCGATGATGTGCGACGCCAAGCCGTGATTGAGAAATTCTTTACCGCCGCCGAACGGAAGCTCGTACGTCACACTCCCGACAAGGCGATGCTTCTGATCGAAGCCCGATGCACCGTAACCCGCGCGCAGGTTGGTGACCGTCTGAGGATTGCCGGCCGACCCTCCGCCTGATGCAGCCGATCCGCCATAATCTAGCGATTTGCTGTAGGTATAGCTCACAAGCGCCGTCAACCCCTGCGTATACCGCTTGCTGTATTTAGTCTGCAGGCTGTTGTAGTTCGAGGCATTGATGGGGTCTGCCTGCACCCAGTTCGTGACGTTGTTGAGCGGCTGAATCAATCGGCGGAGCGTCTGGGAGGTGGGGCCGCCCGCCTGAATTAGTCTAACCTCATTTGGGTTGTAGACGTAGGTGAGATGGATGCTGTGGCTGCCCGCATAGGCTACTTCTACGAGACCTCCAAGAGTTTGGCGCTCGATTCCGAAGGTGTAGGTCTGCATGTTCGGCGTTGCGTTATGGAAGGAGTGACCGACGATTGCAGGAGCCGCTGCGTTGAGCGCTGCTGTGTTCGTAAGCGTGGTAGAGGAGAGGGCGACGGCTCCCTGGGGAAACGGATTCGAGAGCACAGGCTGGCAGGTCGTTGAGTTATTGACGCCCGTGCATTGGTTCGACGTTGCAAAGGAGCCGGGCAGTGGGAAGGCGGCAGGGCTCGAGAAGGTCTGCGAGATGGTAAATGGCGGATTCTGTCCAAGTTCGTCCGACGCCGAGAAAGGGTCGGGGAAATAGGAGATGCCGAAGCCGGCCCGAAGCACCGTTGTTCCCTTGCCCGTGATGTCATATGCCAAGCCAACACGAGGCCCGACGTTGCCATAACGAGTCTCGATCCCAGCGCTCCGGCTTACACCATTCTGGCCAGCGAAGATGAAAGCCAGCTTGGTGTAATCGAAGTTCGCCAACTTGTTGTTCTTTTCGACGTCGGGCGTAAAAACGTCGTAGCGAATGCCGAGATTGAAAGTAAGACGAGGGGTGACCTTCCAATCGTCCTGAAGAAAGCCTGCATACTGTACGTTTGTGATGTAGTAGGGAACCTGCAACAAGTTGCGGCTGCCGGCATTAGGAAATCCGAGGAGAATGGATGCCAAGCCGGACCCACCAACGGCTGCAGTGCCGCTATTGGTAAAGTTGTCGTTGAAAGTGAGCCCGCCGCGCGTAGTCGTGTTGGTGAAGGGCGAGGCGAGAACTCGGACGTAGCGGAAACCCGCCTTCAATTGGTGTGATCCTCTAGTCAAGGAGAGGGTGTCCTCAAACTGAATGTCCGTCTGGCGTGGGTTCGCCGGGAGGAACGCGGTGCCACCCTGAAGACAGGTGAACTCCGATCCGCAAAAGCTTCCAATCGTGAAGTTGGGCAGGCCGGTAGTGTAGGGCGAGATATTAAGGCCGGCGATACCGAGCGATGTGGCGGAGTTATGGCCGAAGTCCGACTGCGTCGTAAAGGGATTCGTGCGTGCGTAGCCCATCCGGAATTCGTTGAAGAGCGTTGGGGTGAAGAGGTGCGTCTCATCTACGGAGAGACCCTGAGCGATCAATGAGGTATTTTGGATACCTGCGACGTAAGGGCCGAGGTCAAACTGGGATGCTGCGGATGCGGGTGTCGGAATACAGCACGTTCCCTGGCCGCCAATAAGAGGGTTCGGAGCACTCTGAATAAAACGCTCATAGCTGAAGCGGCCGAAGACCGAGTCCTTGCTGCTGAGGTGATAATCAAAACGTACATTACCACCGTTGTCGTTGATGATCTGATTAGCGGTCGAGGTGTAATTGTTGATGCTGCCCGAAGTTTGGGGGAGAGGATAGATGCTGGCGACGTTCAGCCCTACCTGAGAGAGACGGTTTGCGCAGATCACATTCGGATGAAGACCGTCACAGCCCATGAACTGCTTCCTGGTAAAGGTGGAGCCGGTCTGCACGGTGCTGAGAGGATCGTAGATGGGGATGACCTGGCCTGCTGCAGTGGTGTAGGCGCTGAAGTCACCTGCGCGCTCAGCTGCAGTAGGAACGCTGTTCAGGTTCACGATGCCTCTCAACGAGCGTTGACCGTAGTAGTCAGCGAAGAAGAAGAGCTTGTCCTTCTTGATCGCGCCGGCGACCGCACCGCCGAACTGACCGCGACGCAGGGCCGGCTTCTGTACGTTCGATCCCACGCGGGCGAAGTAGTTGCGCGCATCGACGGCGCTGTTGCGGAGGTAGGCAAAAAGTTCGCCGTGGAAGTCATTCGAGCCGGAGCGCGTTGATACGGAGACTACACCGGCACCACCGCCGAACTCCGCCGAGTAGGATCCGGTAAGAACCTTGAACTCGGCAATCGACTCAACCGAGGGCTGCACCATTACCGTGTTGAAGGTCCATTCGTTGTCGACGATCCCGTCGACCAGGAACGCATTGGTGTTGGCCTGGCTTCCGAGCGAATTGAAGTTCGATGCCGCGCGGGGATTGAAGGAGCTCGAACCGGAGAGATTTTCACCAGCCTGTCCGGGAGTGACACCGGGAACGAGATAGACGAGCGATGCGAAATTGCGGCCGTTCAGCGGAAGATTCTCGACCTGGCGCTTTCCGACAACCTCGCCGAGCTCCGAGCTATCGAGGCGAATGAGTGGCGGAGTGGTGTTGACCTGAACGGTTTCGGTGGCTCCGCCGGGCTCCAGCGTGAAGTCGACGCGAGCCTTTTGATCGATGTCGAGGACGACGTTGCTCGAGACACTACGCTTGAAGCCGGTCATCTCGATCGACACAGAGTAGGTGCCTGGAATGAGGAAAGGCACGTTATAGTCGCCGTTCGCGTCGGTGTGCTCGGTCGAACTCGTGCCCTTGCCAGTGTCGGTTATTGTAATCGTGGCATTCGGGAGAACGGCGCCGGTCGCATCGTGAATCGTGCCGAGAATGCTTCCGGTCGTCACCTGCGCTCTGGCCGGAACGTATGCGAGAAAGGCAATGAGTACTGTGTTGACTGCGAATGTAACGATTCGTTTCGTGGTGTGATGCATGGATCAACGGCCTCCTGAAGGGCGAACATCTGGAAGGCAGACCCACGGGTCTGTTCTTTTAAAACGATCTACGGCATGAAAGATCGACTTGGCCGTTATACGGATAGGAGTACGCCGCTGTCAAAGAAAATGCAATCACCCGTTGATCAGGGAATTTCAAGCACCTTAAACCTCTGAGGCGTAAGATCCAGGGCGATGCACGAGGCAGGGCCTTATACGCTCGGCGAGATCTAGGTGAGAGTCGTGCTTCTCCAAGGGCCCCTGGTATGACCGGGTGCCATTCCTTGACGTTGTGCTCTGGATGACGAGCGTCATTCTCTCGAGTAGGACAACGTACGCTTGTACGGCTCGGAGTACACCTGCAGGAGAACGGCTCTATGTAGAAATGCCCGGGAGGCCCGGGCATTTCAAGTAGAGTGAGAAGCCAGCAGCTATGCGGAGAGTTCTTCTGCTGCCGTTTTTGTGGTGGCTACGGTCCAGTCGGGAGCGCCTACCTTGAAACGGGCGAAGCGGCGGACGGAGATGTTCTCGCCGAGCTTGGCGACCTTCGATGCGATAAGCTGAGCGATGGTCTGAGTCTGTTCCTTGATAAAGGGCTGGTCCAGCAGGCAAAACTCCTCGTAAAATTTCCCCAGCTTGCCTTCGAGAATTTTCTCGATAACGGCCGGAGGCTTGCCAGTGGCGGCGGCCTGAGAACGATAGACATCCTTCTCGCGTTCGAGGTCGGCTTCGGTGACCTCGTCGCGCCCGACGAAGCGAGGATCGGTAGCGGCGATGTGCATGGCGACGTCCCGGAGGAGTTCCTGGAAATCTTCGGTGCGGGCGACGAAGTCGGATTCACAGTTGAGTTCGACGAGAACGCCGATCTTACCGCCTGCGTGGATGTAGGTGCCGACCGCACCCTCATTGGTGGAGCGGGAGGCCTTTTTGGCGGCCGAAGCCATGCCGCGCTTGCGGAGGACGACGAAGGCATCTTCCATGTCGCCCCTGGCTTCCTGCAGTGCCTTGAGACAGTCGCCCATGGGTGCGCCAGACTTTTCGCGGAGTTCCTTGACGAGCTTGGCGTCGATCTTCGGTGTTTCAGACATTTGTAATTTCCTTCATGCTTGCGGTTAGTACGGCATATACGTCGACGTACGCAGAAGGAGCGTGGCACCGATTCGCTTTCGCGGGCAGCCACGCTCCTTATGGAGAATCCTCGTGAACTGTTACGCGACAGTCTCGGCGTGGACGGGTTCAGGCTCGACTTGTGGCTCGGTGGCGGCAGCCGGGGCCTTGCGGATCCCGCCGCCAAGGACAACGTCCAGATCAACCGTCTCATCATCTTCAATGGAGGCCTCGGCGATACCGGCTGACTCATGTACTTCGGCCGTTGCGGCATCGAGGTTGAGATCACCGACTTCGCCTACATGCTCGGGAGCGACTTCAGTCTGCTGAACGTCTGAGACCTCGGTGGCGAAGGCTTTTTCGGAGACCATCTGCACGCCTTCGGCGGCGGAATCGGCGATCTTCGAGGTGAACAGGCGAATGGCGCGGAGTGCATCGTCGTTGCCGGGAATGACGTAGTCGACAACGGTCGGATCGCAGTTCGTGTCGACGACAGCAACTACCGGAATGCCAAGCTTGCGGGCCTCCGCAACAGCAATGGCTTCATTGTTGGAATCAACAACGAAGAGGGCGTCGGGAAGCCGCTTCATGGTCTTAATACCGGAGAGATTGGTCGAGAGATGCTTACGTTCGCGCTCCAGCTTGATGACTTCCTTTTTGGTGAGGAGTTCGTACCGTCCATCGGTCGACATGTCGTCAAGCTCCTGAAGCCGCTTGACAGACTTTTGGACCGTGACCCAGTTCGTGAGGAGACCACCCAGCCAACGACTGTTGATATAGGGCATACCAGCGCGATTTGCTTCTTCAGCGACCGCATCTTGCGCCTGACGCTTGGTGCCGACGAAGAGGATGAGCTTGCCGGTGGAGGTAAGATCAGTCACGAACTTCGACGCCTCCTTGAACATTTTAAGGGTCTTTTGCAGGTCGATGATGTAAATGCCGTTACGCTCGCCGAAGATATATTCTTTCATCTTTGGATTCCAGCGCTTCGTCTGATGCCCGAAGTGAACGCCAGCTTCGAGCAACTCCTTCATGGTGATATTGGCCACGGTAAGCTCCTATTTATAGACCAGCCCGAGGTGCGAGTGGTCTGGATTGATCCCGTCTGGTCGCCCAGCGTGGGGAGATTTGACTCCTGACCTCCGATTGGAATTCTTCGGAGGATGAAGCTAGCTGTCAATTCCAAGCGCCAGTTTCTAAAGCTGAGAACTGACAACTTGAACTCTACCGCTTGGAGAACTGGAAGCGTGCGCGTGCACCCTTCTGACCGTACTTCTTGCGCTCTTTTCCACGCGAATCGCGGGTCACAAGGCCTTCGGCCTTGAGTGCCTTACGGAGCTCAGGATTGAACTCCATAAGAGCGCGGGCGATACCGAGCTTCACTGCGTCTGCCTGACCCATGACACCACCCCCCTTGACGGTGGTGAAGACGTCGAAAGTCTCACCGATGTCAGCGATTCCAAGAGAACGCCTGGCCGCTGCGCGCTGCTGGGCGGTGACGAAGTAGACATCAACATCTTTCTTATTGACGACGAAGTTGCCGCTGCCTGGACGCAGGAAGACGCGTGCGATCGAGGACTTGCGACGGCCTGTCCCATAGAATTGAACTAAATCTGCCATGATGCTCCTTGAACTTTACCTCAGCGGCTAAAACCCAGCGAGGGTTGAACTTTTGCGGCACGGCTGAAGCCGTGCCCTCTCAAAATGCGCGACCGCTATGCCTTTGGAGCGTTAGACGCGTGGAAGTCGAGAGGCTCCGGTTGCTGCGCGAGGTGCGGATGCTGTCCGCCCTTGTAGACCTTCAGCTTGGTGCCCATCTGGCGCCCCATCTTGTTCTTCGGCAACATGCCTTTGACGGCCTGCTCGACGATCACTTCGGGGCGGCGGGCAAGGAGCTTAATAAACGACTCTTCCCGGAGACCGCCGGGAAAGCCGGTGTATCGGCGATACAACTTCTGACTCGACTTGAGGCCGGTGAGCACGATCTTTTCAGCGTTGATGATGATGACGTGATCGCCCATATCAATGTAGGGGGTGTAGAGCACGTTGTCTTTGCCGGCGAGGATGCTGGCGGCACGGGTTGCGAGACGGCCAAGCGTCTTGCCACTGGCATCCACAACGAACCACTTGCGCTTGATATTCTTACCGCTCGGAATAGTGGTCGACATCTTTGGTTTTTACTCCCTGATTCTGCCGTCTTCAGGATTCGGCGTGGTGCATGAAGAAAGATACTGTAAAGTTGGCTGCACTGCGCATGGGCTACGGCTCCCACACGCCAAAACGATAGTCGGTCAACCTGGAGCACGAGTGCGGAGAGACATTTCGACGCGCCATGCACAAGAGCCTATGTATGGGTGCTTCAGGGGACATCAATGAAACTGGCTGCCCCCTAGTGGATCCACCACGGTTGTCTCGGCTGACAATCTGCGACATAGTACTACACAGACGTGCAGCCGTGAGACTTGCGCAAAACTCAAGACTAGACGAAGGTATGGTCAGAGTCAACGAGCATTTGTGTCTCGGTCGCGCAACGAGAGATACGTACAGCGGTTGATGCAGAACGTTCGGCTACGGAGCTTTGCATTTCGGTCAGGGTGACGGTGACGATGGGGCGACGAACGACGCGTCAGTGTTCCAGTTGGATCTCGCTAGGCTGCTGACCGATCCCTGTTCGGAGAAGGCGTGGAACGGGCTTGCGGAGTTTATGAGAGGTTCGGACGGCCCTCGCGGGATCGAGGCGGTAAAGAATGAGCAGATTGCGTTCGGGATCGTCCATGGCCGGGAAAGCGGCGACTCGGTAGAGATGGTAGAGCGGTGCCAGGGCCTCCATTTTGTCATCATCCACCTGATTCCAGGCTGCGTACCAGCCGGGGCGGTAGGCGGCGACGCGATCGGCGAGTTCCATGGTTCCAAAGTCGTCGCAGATAGAGGGCAGCCCGGTCATCAGGGATAAGTCGGAGCCGCTGATCGAGAGGACGAGCGGACTTTGCGAGGGAGTGGCCGCAATGATCTGACGAACGTGGGCAGCGGCCTGGGCGAAGGTGTACTCGGGGGTACGGACGTAGTGGAGCGTCTGTGCTGCATCGGGGAGAGCTACCGCTGTTAGGAGGAGGATCGCTGCTGATACGGCGATGATGCGGAGAGGTAGGGCGGAGTAACGCAGCCGGGTAAGGAGTTCTTCAAGGATAAGCGGAACAATCAATGTGAGCGGAACCGCGAGGACGAGATAGTACCGTGGCTGCAAGTTGTCATGATAGGCGAGAAACGCGGTGTACCCTGCGACCCAGAGCAGGAGGGAGACGATAAGCGAGGGGGTGCGGCGGCGGAGAAGAAAAAGGACGGCCAAAGCGCCAGGAACCGCCAGGGAGACAAGAGGTTTCCCGATCCACAGACTGTCTTTCAAGGTGGCGTAGAGAACCGCGCCAGCGGTGCCTAGGGTAATGCCGGTATAGGCGTTAGCGCTGAAAAGATAGCGATAATCTTCGAGAAAGTGGGGACGCACGAACAGGACAAAGTAACTGATCCAGAGCGCGGCGGCGATGGCAACCGCCGGCAGCGCTGCTCGAAGGAAGAGGCGAAGACGATAGCCGCTCGATGCCCAGAGAAGCCATGCAATCGAAGGAAAGAGGAAGACTGCAGTCGTCTTCGTAAGAATCATCAGAGGGAGCAGGATGCCGAGGATCAGGGTGGGCAGGTATCGCGGTAACTTCCCTGCCTGCCGTTCAAGCAGGATGGGCGCGTAAGAGGCAGCGAGAAGCGCGAGCAACGTAAACAGGATCAGCAGCGGCTCGAGGATCGCCAGCCGGGTGAAAACATAACAGAAAGGACTGACAGCAAGCAGGAGGACCGCCGTTGCTGGAGTCAGCGAGTTTGGGACGGCACTCCAGCGGCGCATAAGGAAGTAGGAGACGAGCAGAATCAGACCGAAGATGGCTATGGTGAGGGCGCGAGCAGCGGTGAGACTCACACCGGCAAAACGAAAGATTACGAGTTCAAGGACTGGCCAGACCGGCAAAGCGACAGCAGGATTGAAGTCGCCGTAGACATACCAATGGCCGCGCTGGTAATGCCGAATGGCGGCATCGCCGTACCAGCCTTCGTCGGTGTACTTGGCCCAGTCCATCCAGGGGGAGTGGTTGGGAAAGTCGGCGGTAAGATGGACGGCGTGGAGGGCCAGAAAGATGGCGGCCCCGAACAAGAGCAGTGCGCGAAGAATCCTGGGAACATCTCCCGAGTACAACGGAATGGGTGCGGACAGAGTCACGTAGTAGATAGATGCCCTAAATCTCGATCGAAGGTAGTACCGATGGATCGTGCGAACAGGTAAAGCGCGCAGGTGTTACAGCGATGCAGGTCGATGGCATTCCGGTTCCACTCAGCATGGCAAAGTGCCGTGATCGAGTGTACGTTTGGCTACTCATATGACAGAGCGTCGATAGGATCTTTCCTGGCGGCTTTGAGGGCTGGATAGAATGCACCGAGCAGAGCGCCAGCGAACGCGATAACGATGGCCTTCCACACGTATGGGAGGTTGATGACGAAGTCAAGTGTGGGGAATCTCTGCTGTAGGATGCCGCTCAACGCAAAGCTGGAGACAACGCCAAGGGTGATTCCGGCCGCGGCAAGCAGACCGGTCTCGCTGAGGACGACGGCAACGATGTACGTGCGGGAGGCTCCCATGGACTTCAAGATGCCGATTTCGCGGGTTCGCTCCATGACGGCGGTGTACATGGACTGGAAGATAACGAGGAAGCCGATGACGACGGCGATCCCGATGACGACCTCTAGGCCGATATTGAAGCCCGGCAGAGCAGCCGGAGTCATCGTCGAGAGGTACTCTTCCGTGGTGGCGACGTTATAGGTCTGCATGCCGGGGGTGGCGAGAATCGCCTTCTTAACATCATCCTCATACTTCGGCGGCTCTTCAGTTTTCAGTAGGAAGGTGGTTGCCTTACCTTCGGTTCCGGTGAGCGAGCCCATCGTGTCGACAGGGATGAACTTGCGACCCCCCTTGCCATGCGCGACGATGCCGCAGATGCGGAAAGGATGACGGATGAGTTCCAGGGTATCGCCGACCTTCTTACCGGCACCCGCATAGTCATCGACGATGACATCATCCGGGTGCTGAAAGGGGCCACCAGAGATGAAGGTAAACGGACGGAGCCCGTTGAAACTGGCGAAGTCGATTCCGTAGATACTGTCGAGATTGCTGCTGATCTGAACGTTGACCGGGGCGACGACCTTGATGTGAGGAATCTGGGCAAGGACGCCGGCGACCTTGATGGATGCCCCGGCGGGACTCATCGCGATGAAGTTGTTGGTCGTATTGGGGCGGACGAACATATCGGAGCCGATCCCGTTCTGGCGATCCTTGAAGCCATTGAGCTTGCCCATCAGGATGGCCGTGATGGAGAGGATCATGACGACTTCGATAGCCACGGCAAGGGCGCTGATGATCGAGCGCAGGGGACGATGGACGAGATTTCCGACAACAAGTTTGTTCATCTTGCATACAAGTGTATGGGAGAGGCTTCGCGAGAGGTCACAGCAGGTGAGGTCCTCGCTCCTGCTTAACACTTTAGATTCCACCAGGTTCAACGGCTCTAACGCCATGCAAAGCCGCAGTACCCTCTCTGTAAGCAGGGCTCGTTTGCCGAGGGGTCACGGAGGCAAGCTCGAGGCGCAGAGAGCGGGAATATGGGACAGTTCGGGCAGGAGTTGCGGCGAGAACGGATGGAACGCGGCGTTTCAATCGATGAGATTTGCGCAATCACGAAGGTATCGACGCGCCACGTGCAGGCACTTGAGGCGAGCAGCTTCGAGGAGCTTCCCGGCGGTGTCTTCCGAAAAGGTATAGCCCGCAGCTATATTGCAGCGATCGGGCTGGAGGAAGCGGCCTGGATGGAACGATTCGAAGCAAGCCTGCGGGAGAACGACGCAGTTGGGATGGGAGATGCCGACTGGACTGAGTTCGCCGAGAACGTCGGGAAGAGCCATGGCGCGAAGCAAACGGATTCCGGGATGCGCTGGTTGGGTGTCCTGCTCATGCTCTTCGTGCTCCTCGTCTGTGGCTGGTTAACCTGGAGATTTGTTCCTGCATGATCGCTGGTTCCGAACACAGCATCAAAGGGTGTGCAAGGGAGCGTGCTTGCTGCAGTGAGAAGCCGGTACACAAACAGAGCCGGAATAGAGCCGTCACGTTGTGAGCGCCTCGATGGATAGACCTCATAGCTCGTTCCCCGGACAGCACGCCTTATCTGACTCCAATCGTCTTACTTGCAGGTGCAATGCGTAGAGTTTCCGTTGAGGTGGATCTGCGACGCGTGCTGTTGCTTTGCCGCGGCATCGGAACGATAGGTAGAATAGAGCGATTGACTTCTGCCTGGGGCCAAGTGTCCCGACAGGTACTTTGAAGGAGTAATTTTGGCGACACGCGACAAATTCCTGTTCACAAGTGAGTCTGTGACCGAAGGGCATCCTGACAAGATTGCCGATCAGATCTCCGACGCGATCCTCGATGCCTGCCTGGAGCAGGATCCTTACAGCCGGGTTGCCTGCGAGACGCTGACCTGCACCGGTTTAGTAGTGATCGCGGGCGAGATTACGACGAAGGCGTATGTGGATTTTCAGAGTCTCGTGCGCGGAACGGTTGCGGCTATCGGGTACGACAACGCGCTGTATGGCTTTGATTCAAACACCTGCGCGGTCATCTCGACGATCAATAAACAGTCAGGCGACATAGCGATGGGCGTGGACACAGGCGGCGCGGGCGACCAGGGCATGATGTTCGGCTATGCGACCAACGAGACGCCGGAGTTGATGCCGACCCCGATCTCGCTGGCGCACAAGCTGGCGCAACGACTCAGCGAGGTTCGCAAGAGCGGCATGATGGCGTATCTGCGGCCCGACGGCAAGAGCCAAGTAACGGTAGAATACGACGCGAATAACCAACCCGTGCGGGTGGATGCGGTCGTGATCTCGACCCAGCATGCAGAGAATGTCGGCAACGAGGAACTCCGTGGCGATATCCTGAAGCACGTCATCCAGGCTGTCATACCCGCAAAGCTGCTCGATGCAGACACGAAATACCACATCAATCCAACTGGTCGCTTCGTCGTTGGCGGGCCGATGGGCGACACCGGTTTGACCGGCCGTAAGATCATCGTCGATACCTATGGCGGGATGGGGCGGCATGGCGGCGGGGCGTTTAGCGGCAAGGACGCAACGAAAGTTGATCGCTCGGCGGCATATATGGCGCGGTATGTTGCGAAGAACATTGTAGCGGCGGGTCTGGCTGATCGCTGCGAGGTGCAGCTTGCGTACGCCATCGGTGTTGCCGAGCCTGTGAGCGTGCTGGTGGAGACCTTCGGGACGGGGAAGATCGATCATGCAAAGCTCGAGGACCTGGTGCGGAGAAACTTTTCACTGACACCGAAGGGGATTATCGAACACCTTGACCTGCGCAGGCCGATCTTTAAAGCGACTGCCGCGTACGGCCATTTTGGACGCAAAGGAGAGGGCTTCACGTGGGAGAACACGGATAAGGCAGCAGCGCTCAAGGAGCAGGCTGGCGTGCAGGAGCTGGTGTCGAAGTAGCTCACGAGACTTATGATTTAAGCAGCTTAAGAAGAAGGGCGAACCTCAGGGGTTCGCCCTTCTTCGTGCGAGAAGTACTAGATAGCTTGGAGCCCGATTGCTTCCACTATAGTTGAAGGAGACCTGTCCGGAGCGAATCATGTCCTCTCCTTCCTTGCCACGTTCGGCCGTGCTTGCGCGCATTCCAAGCCTGGATGGCCTGCGGGCACTTTCGATCTTTTTAGTGGTGTCGCTGCATACTCTCCAGAGATATAACGACAACCATCACGTCGGATTTGGCTGGTATGGACTGTTCAATGGAGCGAGTGGCGTCTTCATTTTCTTTGAAATCAGCGGCTTTCTTATCACAACGCTGTTACTGCAGGAGCACCAGAGGCGGGGCTCTATAAGTCTTCGCGGATTTTATCTTCGCCGCGCCTTTCGCATCCTCCCACCTCTTTACTTCTATATTGGATTCATCACCCTCCTTGGTCTCCTAGGACGCCTCGCTCTCAACCGGAGCGATATTGTCAGCTCGCTGTTCTTCTTCCATAATCTGGTGCAACACTCGACGATGTGGTCGCTTGAACATCTATGGTCGATCAGCGTAGAGGAGCAGTTCTACCTGGTGTGGCCCTTTCTCTTTGTGTTCTGCCTGCGACGTCCGGGTGTCAGTGGGCGCTACATCGCCTCAGTTATTCCGATTGTGATCCTTGTTATCTCGCCGTTTGCCCGCATCCTGCTAAGGCTTCAAGCGGATCCAGCGTTTCATCGGATCAGCGTAAGCTTGAACTTTGACTTCCTCATGTTCGGCTGTCTAGTCGCCCTGCTACAGCACACGCCGCGGTTCGAATCGGTCTACCGTGCTGCGACCCGGGTCTGGTGGCTTCCTCCAGCCGTTATCATTGGTTGCAATTTTCTTGCGGCGCGTTACGAGAATTACTTCAGTCTGACGATTGGGTTTACTCTCGAGGGCGCCGCAATCGCCATGTTCCTGCTGTGGTGCACACGTAATCCGACGGCTCTTATCGGACGCATTCTGAACTGGGCTCCCGTGGTCAAAATCGGCGTGCTGTCGTATAGCATTTATCTCTGGCAAACGCTCTTCCTTCATGATCTGAATGCGCCAATCTTCGGTCTTCTTGCTTGGTTAACCGTTTTTCCTGTCAATTGGATAGGCTTCTTACTCGCTGCCGCATTCTCCTACTACGTGATCGAACAGCCGTCTCTTCGAGGGCGAAGCCAGTTGATCAAGTCTCTTCATCTTTACAGAAGCCGGCGGAAGCTTCTGAGCCAGATGAACTGAGCGGTCCTGTATTGCCCTCCACTCCGCGCCGTCACTTGTCTCGTGAAGTGGATGGCACTGGAACGCGGCAGACTCAACGTTTGGTTCCGTAGGCTATGGAGCATCGTCCTTATGTCATTCCAAGGAGCTACAGAAGGTACACTGCGATGTACGCGCGGTGATGCGCGAGATCAATCTTCAGGGTGCGTTTCCTGCTACGAAGGGATGTGACGATGCTTGTCAGGACTGAGTACGATATTCAATTTGAATTTGCGCAGCCGACAGCGATGGTGGCACTGCTGCACCTGCATCCGTCGCTCGAAGGGCGGGTTCGCACTGGGAACGAGTTGGCGATCGAGCATGTCGCGAGCGCGAGTCAGCCGATTGTACCGTCGCAGATGTATCTCGACAGCTTCGGAAACCGGTGCACGCGATTTGTGGCGCCAGTGGGAAGAGTCCAATTGACTGGAGCAAGCACGGTCGCTCTGGTGGATGAAGCCGATCCGATCAACGCGTACTCTCAGCAGGCTCCAGTGCAGGAGTTACCGTCCGAGGTACTGCAGTTCCTGCTGCCGAGCCGGTACTGCCAAGTCGACCAGTTCACGCCGATTGCGCAGGATCTCTTCGGCTGGATGGTACCGGGGTGGACGCGAGCATCGGCGATTCGCGATTGGGTCCATGAGAAAGTAGCATTTAATTACAAGACCGCACGTCCGACGAAGAGCGCGATGGACGTGTTCACCGAACGGATCGGGGTGTGTCGCGACTTTCAGCATCTGGCGATTACATTGTCGCGCTGCCAGAACATTCCAGCCCGATACGTGACGGGCTATCTGGGCGATATACGCAACCCGTACAGCGGACCGGGAGACTTCAGCGCGTGGTACGAAGTATTTCTCGATGGGCGCTGGATGACAATGGACGCCCGACATAACGAGCCTCGGTATGGCCGCGTTCTGATGGCCACTGGCCGGGATGCTGCGGACGTGGCAATTACCACGTCATTTGGTAATGCGGACCTGAGGCACTTCTTTGTGGACAGCTTTGAGGTGCGTGAAGACGGCACGAAGATTGCGCCGCTTCCCGCTGTGTGGCCAGTGGGGATTCCTATTCTGCCGGTTTAGTTTGCGGCGGGAGTCGATGCAGTGCCCGGCGTATAGAAGGTGTATGTTGCGGTATACGGGATGCGTGCTATGTCTCCCTTGTGCACCGGATCGCAGCCGGATGTGGGAGGGGTGCCGCCTTTGGTGTCGGAACGACGAATGAAGTCGACCGCGGTCAACACACCGACACGCCGCGGTTTGACGCCTTTGAGCAGCAGCCACGGGATGCTGGCAGGATCGGGTGATGATGACTTTGCAAAAGGTACACCCTGGATCGAGCTGCCGTCCTCGAAGTTCCATAATGGCCCATCGCCATGCGTTCCCACTTCATTCTGGTTGGCATCGAACAGCCGCGCGACAGGGGCTTGAAACATCCATTGAAAGCTCCCGGCGTTTGGCTGGCAACTATATACCTGGGAACCTCTTCCCTGCACTGTCAGGGCAACCCGCTGGTTTGCTGGGGGCTGCGTCGGATCTAAGGCTTGCCCGGCAGAGGTCAAGGGAGAGCAGAGTACGCTCAGGAGAAGCATTCGGGCCAAGGTTCGCATGGTTTGAGTTTAGCGTGACTTCGCCTGCACAAAGCGGAGTGTGGCGGCGACGCTGACTGTTGAAAGATACTGGAATGACGATGACGATGAGCAAGCCAAGTGAGCCAACCGAGCCGAACAAGCCTTCTCTCGCCGGTGCCGTCCCTGCCGGAACCGTGCCGAGCCTCTTCCCTGGCAAGCAATGGCAACAGGTACTCGAGCGCGATACAGCAGCGGACGGGCAGTTCTTCTACGCGGTGAAGTCGACGAAGATCTACTGCAAGCCAAGTTGTCCGAGCCGGCGGCCGACGAGGAAAAACGTTACCTTCTTTCCGACGACAGAGGCAGCACAGGCTGCAGGATACCGTGCCTGCCTGCGCTGTGATCCGGGCTCTACGAGGGCCAAGCCCGATCCACAAGCGAGTGCGATTACAGCAGTCACGGAGTATCTGAAGGAACATGCGACCGAACGAACGAAGCTGGCGCAGGTTGCAAAGGCCACGGGCGTCGGGCGGCTGACGATCCTGCGCGGCTTCAAACGGGTGCTTGGCGTCAGTCCGGGGCAGTATGCAAAGGCACAACGGATCGACAGCTTCAAGAGGGGGTTGCGAGAAAAGAAAGCGCCAGGTGAGCCCAGCAAGAAGGTGACGGATGCGATCTACGAGGCGGGATATGGATCGTCCAGCCGTCTTTATGAAAAAAGCAAGGTCGCGCTAGGAATGACGCCGCGCGTGATGCGCGAGGGTGGAGCAGGGCTGGTGATCCGCTACTGCACCGCAGCCACCCCCCTGGGGAGGATGCTGGTGGCGACAACAGATATCGGGGTCTGCAGCATCACCTTCGGCAGAGACGACGCAGCCCTGGCGGCTGAGTTGCGCGTGAGCTTCAGTAAGGCGCAACTGGTGGCCGCGAAGGGCAACACAGGATGGCTAGCGGAGGCGGTCGCATTTGTGCTCAGCCAATTGGGCGAGCATCCGCTGGCCGCGACCTTTCCCTTGGACGTACGGGCGACGGCATTCCAGCAGCGGGTTTGGCGAGCGTTGCAGGAGATTCCGCGAGGGGAGACGCGCAGCTATTCGGATCTAGCGACGGCACTGGGACAGCCGGCGGCAGTCCGTGCGGTGGCCGGGGCGTGTGGAGCGAATGCGATCGCCGTGGCTGTTCCATGCCACAGGGCGGTGGGTAAAGACGGCAGTCTGACGGGATACCGCTGGGGACTCGAACGCAAGAACAAACTGCTGGAGGCAGAAAAACGCTAACGAGCGCAGGCTGATTGCAGCGCAACTTGCTGACTGCCAGTCCGATATGATGGGAGCATTGCGAAGAGTTCTACAGTAGACGCTCAGGTGGATATGCGAAAGGCGATCACTCGCTTTGAAGACATCGTCATTGCGTGCATCGCGATCGCTTCTCTTCTGGCGGCAGCAGTAAGCGCACTGCTGCGGTCTCATCTCCAAGCGCACAATCCGCGTGTGCAGTATGGAATGGAACACTTGCCCGCGGCGCTTCTAGCCGTGGGCCTCTTTGCCGCTATAGCGGGAGTGCTAAGAGCCTTCCTCTCGGACTCAACACATCTCAAGGAAAAATCCTCAGCCTTCTATCTCGCGTTTCTGGCGATTATCTTCGGCGCTTGCTGGATGCCTGCCCTGCTCGCTGGAGGCTTTGTCCAGGATGACTGGATGCTGCTTGCGGCGGCATCCGTTCGGAAGATCATTTATCTCCACCCCGGCTATAGCTGGTACGCGCTGGACTCTGTGGACGGCAACTTCAGGCCGTTGGGAACAGTGCTGTACTTCGGCTATATGTTGAAGTGGTTCGGGGTTTCGGCTTTTGCGTTTCTTGCAGGCGGTTTCCTGATCAATCTGTTCGGCAGCCTTACCGCATTTTCAATTACTCGAGAGATGGGCTACTCGAAGATTGCAGGCGCAGCCGCTTCGATACTTTACATGTCGCGTGCCATGACCTACACGATCGAGACGTGGGCCTCTGCTCTGGGCGACAGCATCGTCATCCTGCTATGCGGGCTGATGGCACTTGCAATCCTGAGGGCAAACAAGCTGCGAAGTCCTGCAGCTTTCGTGTATCACGTCGTGGCGTGGATCTCCTTCTTCTTCGCGACGCTGGCAAAGCAGAGTTCGTTTGCGGCTCCGCTGATCGTTGCCCTGCTCCTCTTTATACGGCCCGGTGAGATTCAGCTGCTCCCGCTTGCTCGCCGGCTCCGGAGCGCATTCCTTGGACTGCTGGTCTACTCCTGCACCGCGGGAGTTGTCTTCTTTCATGCAAAGGCGCTCTCGCAGGCCAGGACACCCTACCCCATCGCCTTCTCATTCGAGTCCGTCCTGCAGACGTTTTCTTATGCGATCTGGTATCTCATCACCTTTGACCTTCCACCAAGGTATCGTGCCGTGACGTTGCTGCCGCATCTTGTGGGGCTTGCAGTCGTCATAAGTCTCATCACTCTTGTGTCGAAAATCCCGCACCTGCTTGGAGAGAGGCCACGGGATGTCTATTTCGCGGTGTTGGCAGCTGGTGCTTCGCTATCGCTCTTCACCGTTCTGGCCACACGCGTTGCTCCGTACTACGGCGCGATGTTTGCCTTTTGGACGAGCATCGCGTTGGGAATCGCCCTGACCCGCTTCGGGACTATAGAGCAAAGCAATATGCCGGCCCGGATCTGCTGCCTTGTCTTTTGCCTGCTCGTGATTCTGGGCTTTGCGGATATACGCATGAAGCAAACGGGTTTGATTCCATCCGGCGGCTACATCTGGGGAACCTTCGGGATGGATCGCGAGGGCGCGCAGTACCAGCAATTGCGGAAGCAGCTTGCTGGCTGGCCACAGAAGGAGGTTCTGGTCCTCGCGGACATTCCAAGCTATCCGAGCTACTATGCGGCGATGGCGTACCTGACAGGCCCGGGCCTGAGACGCATCCTGGTATACGACAGCACACAGCACGTGTATCTCTCGAACGAGCTGGAGGGGGCCAGACCGAGCGACAACCTCGGTGCGCTCCATGAGCCGCTGGCGTACAACTGGACAATTCCCATGAGTCCCTCAGAAGCAGGGACGATCACGTCAGGAGGCAAGACTCTCTGGCTTGAGATTCATGACGGTAAAATCGTGATCGCCGATTCACGCTTTGCACTTCACGCGTATGGTGCAGCGAAGGGTGATCTGAGCTCAAAATGATATTCTGGGTAGGTTCTGGAATGCAGACAGATAAAGAGGTGCGACGCAATGGCAACAGCAACTATCGAGAGTGCAGCAGTCCACGGCGTAGTGGCGCCTTATAAGGTCGCTGACATTGGGCTGGCGGAGTTCGGCAGAAGAGAGATCGACATCGCTGAGCAGGAGATGCCGGGGCTGATGTCCATTCGGCACAAGTACGCGGCAGACAAGCCGCTGGCGGGCGTCCGCGTGACCGGCTCACTGCATATGACGATCCAGACAGCAGTTCTGATTGAGACAATGGTGGCACTCGGCGCAGATGTTCGCTGGGCCAGTTGCAATATTTTTTCGACCCAGGACCATGCAGCAGCAGCCATTGCCGCGGCGGGCGTTCCGGTGTTTGCATGGAAGGGTGAGACTCTTGAGGAGTTCTGGTGGTGCACAAACGAGTCCCTGAGCTTTCCTGATGGCAAGGGAGGTCTGCTCGGACCGCAACTGGTGATCGATGACGGCGGCGATGTGACACTTCTGATCCACAAGGGTGTGGAGATGGAGAAGGACGCCGGTGCAGGCAGGAAAGATGGGTGGGTCGATTCGCCCTCCGGATCGACGGAAGAGGATGTAATTAAGACTCTCCTGAAGAAGGTCCATCGTGAGTTGCCGAATCGATGGAGCGACGTCGCGAAGGACTGGCGCGGCGTCAGTGAGGAGACAACGACGGGCGTACATCGGCTTTACAAGATGTTTGAAAAAGGCACGCTGCTGGTTCCCGCGATCAACGTCAACGACTCGGTGACAAAGTCGAAGTTCGATAATCTGTATGGCTGCCGCGAGTCGCTGGTTGACGGAATCAAGCGTGCGACGGATGTGATGATTGCGGGTAAAGTCGCCGTTGTCTGCGGATTCGGCGACGTCGGTAAGGGCTCCGCCGCATCGCTGCGCGGTCTGGGAGCGCGAGTGATTGTAACCGAGATCGATCCGATCAATGCATTACAGGCCGCGATCGAAGGCTACGAAGTCACGACACTTGAGGAGACACTCGGACGCGGAGACATTTACGTGACCTGCACGGGCAATGTCGATATCATCACGGTCGACCACATGAAGCTGATGAAGGACCAGGCGATCGTCTGCAATATCGGCCACTTCGATAACGAGATCCAGATGGAGCCGTTGAACGCTCTCAAGGACGTGATGAAGCTGAATATCAAGCCGCAGGTAGACAAGTACACCTTCGACACCGGCAACAGCATCTTTGTGCTTGCCGAGGGCCGGCTGGTCAACCTGGGATGCGCGACCGGTCATCCAAGTTTCGTTATGTCGGCGAGCTTTGCAAATCAAACATTGGCACAGCTCGATCTCTGGGCAAATAAAGACACGTACAAGGTCGGCATCTATATCCTCGCTAAAAAGCTGGACGAGGAGGTCGCGCGGCTCCATCTCGAGAAGATTGGCGTCAAGCTCACAACGCTCTCGAAGAAGCAGGCGGACTATCTCAGCGTTCCGGTGGACGGGCCGTACAAGGCGGAACATTACCGGTACTAGCATTTCGTTTCCACTGCGAACCGGTCAGGGTTACGCTTGCGGCTCCTTAGTGTAAGGCGCAGTAAATGCCAGCCTCTATAACACCCGAAGCAAGACATACGAATGGATTTCAACACCACAGAAGGGCCGCTCTGGATTCCGGGCGGCCTTCTGTCGACAGCGCTGCTGACGTTGCGAGGGGTTACTGCTTTGCGCGTTATCTTTGTCGCGGGCAACGCGGCGCGACTCCTGATTTTGCTGTGAACGCAGTGTGCTGCGGTCCTGCCGGGTCAGATAGCCATTATCTGGCGCGCCCACGCGAAGACAACGAGTTTGAGGTTCATCGAATCACTTCGGAGTTTGCGGTGCTTGCATTGTGCTGCAGCCGCTTACGAACGGAGTAGACCTTGGGTGCCTCACTGTGTTGCGGACACTGCCAAGAATCATTTCCTCATACAAGCCAACTTTACCGAGGCTTCGGATACTTCGATTTCAGTTCGCGGGATCAGCGTCGATCGTTGTGATGACCTGGAGGTCGGGTGAGGCAGGCTGCTGTCGATCGAGGAGGATCAATGTCCGTGCGGAACCAGTGACATAGTTCATCTGTATGCCCGTATGGATCGCGGTCCTTGCAACGGATGGTATGGCTCCGGCGGGAAGCATTACAACGGCGGAGGGACCAGCAGGAACAGCCAAATACTCGGTAGCGGCACCGGGGACGAGATTGGTCACGACGAGATTGACTGAAGCGAGCCGCTGGCCGGCGGGTACAACGTACACATCGACCGCGCCCGTATGTTCAGCCTGATGAATTAACCGGATAGACGGTGGTCGTGATAAGGACTGCTGACCTTGGTCCGTGAGGACCGATGGACGCAGGCTCGCAGCAGGATTGCTGACCAGAACGGTGTATTGAGTGTTGGCACTGAAGGTTGCTTTGATCGATGAGAGGACCTGTCTCGATCCAGCGAAATCGACTGTAAAAGTGTAGCTGCCCGGAGCCATTGAGACATACGAGGTGACTGAACCGAAACTCAGATTATAGGCCATTGCGTCGTTTCCCTGATAGATGTCAATCGGCGGTGCATCCGGCGAGATGTCGATGACACGGACTCGCGCGAAAGAAACGGTGCTGCTGAGACTCTGGCATCCCGTCAAAAGCACGAGAAGAAGCACAAGCGTCATCACCCGCATAGCATACTTCGCGAGTTGGAGGGCAGGAGGCATAAATCAGGAGTTCGGGGATACGCGCCAGAATCTAGTATGCGAAGGTTCAGATTCTACGACATCTAGTGTATTCAACTTGACGAAACATGGCATTGCATCTTGCTGGTGGAGGAGCACGAAACAGTTTTCCGGGCCCGAACGGAAGACCATCAGCCGTTCAGAGATCCACAGATGCCGCGCCTCACCTTGGCTGATGATGCTGACGGCGAGCCGGCCGCTTACTTCTTGGGCGCGCGGGCAACGATCACCTCCTTGATCCCGTTGTACGTGGCCGGAGGAAGAATGCCACGTGTCGTGAGTTGGTTCTTCGCGGTGTAGGGTCGTCCGTCAATAATCCGCTTGCTGTAGGCATCGCCTACTCCCTTGAGCGCTTTCAGCTGGTCGGGAGTTGCTGTGTTGATGTCGAGTTTATCCGTGTCCGTGGCGGCCGATGTCTTTGCGGGTACAGGCTTCGATTTGGGTGCGGTCTGAGCTCCTACATGGACAGGTGTGACGCTGGCTGCAGCAACAAAGAGCGTGAGTGCGAGAAGGCGGCGGCTAAAGCTGGACATGGTGTGGATCTCCTTTGAGTCAACCTCAAGAGAGTAGAAGAGCAGTTGGCGGAAGTAAACCAGTTTCTCACGTGTGAACAGAAGCGTATGAGCCTACGTAGGGATAACGACGACAGCAGCCGTGCAGATTGCATTGACATCACGAGCGGTGAACGGTAACGTTGAGAGGTGAGCCTTCGGCTGATCCATCACGGACATTATCATCATGCGCCAAGCGTGTTGAGGGCTATGTCCGGTGCGACGATCTAACGATCAGACGAAGTGCACGACAGGATGTATGAGGCCCGCTGACGCGTAACCCGCGAGCGGGCTTTTCGCGTATCGAGAGATACGTCCCTTGGGTGAAAGGTATGGGAGAGTGCAATGATGATTGATTTTGCAAAGATGGATGGCCTGGTTCCGGGGATGATCCAGGATGCGAAGACCGGCGAACTCCTGATGCTTGGCTTTCTCAACGAGACTAGCTACGCGAAGACGCTCGAGACCGGTTTTGTGACGTTCTGGAGCCGGACCCGGCAAACGCTCTGGATGAAGGGCGAGACGAGCGGTAACCGCCTCCGTGTAATTGAAGCTGCAACAGACTGCGACAACGACGCGCTTCTGTTCAAAGTCGAAGTGGAGGGCGATGGCTTTGTTTGCCATGAAGGGACCGTTAGCTGTTTCACAAGACCAATAGTCGCTGGTCCCAGCACGAGGGGGACGAAGTAATGGCGGAGAAGGCGCAACTGTTGAAGCTGGGCATCCCTAAGGGCAGTCTGCAGGATGCAACCATCGCACTTTTCGAACGTGCCGGATGGAGGATCTTCGCAAATGGAAGGAGCTATTTTCCTTCAATTGACGACGTCGAGATCGAATGCATGCTGGTACGCGCGCAGGAGATGGCCCGTTATGTCGAACACGGCGCCCTTGATGCCGGCCTTACCGGCAATGACTGGGTGCTGGAGAACCAGACGGATGTGACCTACGTTACGAGCCTGACCTACTCCAAACAGAGCCGCCAGAGGGTGAAGTGGGTCCTTGCCGTTCCAGAAGACTCACTGTTTCAAAAGCCGGAGGATCTCGCTGGCAAGACGATCGCTACGGAGTTGGTGGAGTTCACGAAGCGCTACTTTGCTGGAAAGAGCATACCGGTTACGGTTGAGTTCAGTTGGGGCGCGACGGAGGTCAAACCTCCCATGCTCGCGGATGCGATTGTCGAGATAACGGAGACCGGATCCAGCCTGAAAGCAAACCGTCTGCGGATTATCGAGACGTTGATGGAGAGCGAGACCCAACTGATCGCGAATAAGACTGCCTACCAGGACACCTGGAAACGAGAGAAGATACATAACATTTCCTTGATGCTGAATGCAGCCATTGCGGCGCAGGGACGCGTTGGGCTGATGCTGAATGTCCGTCAACAAGACCTGCCGGCGGTGATCGGTGTACTGCCCGCGTTGAACTCTCCGACCGTCTCGCAGTTGAGTGACGCGAATTGGGTAGCATTGAATACGATCCTCGACGAAGCGCTGGTGCGGGAGATCATTCCCAAGTTAAAGGCCGCGGGCGCGACCGGGATTGTGGAGTATCCGTTGAGCAAGGTCGTTTTGTAAGTCGTCGTTTGTAAGTCGAGGAGTGGCATGAAGCTGGTCCGAACCTATGGCCGAAGCAAAGCTGCGGCACAAGCGGTGATTGAGGCGCTGGAGCAACGCGGTACGGTGAGCACGGCACGCGTTGAGCCTGTTGTGCGAAAGATACTGTCCGCGGTGCGCGCTCGCGGCGATGCTGCCTTGTTGTTGTATGCGGCGAAGCTCGATGGACTGGCGAAGGATCAGGCTCTCTCAATCTCATGCGGGGAGATGAAATCCGCATGGGATGCGACGCCCGCATCGTTGCGTACTGCAATGCAAATCGCTCAGAAGAACATTCGTCAGTTTGCGGAAACGCAGAAACCTTCCGAATGGATGATTTCACCCGTAGCCGGAGTGAAGACGGGGCAGATCGTGCGGCCGCTTGGAAGCGTAGGCTGCTACGTCCCCGGCGGTCGCTACCCGTTGCCATCGACACTGCTGATGACCGTCACCCCGGCTCAAGTGGCCGGAGTTGCACGCATAGTTGTCTGTTCGCCCAAGCCGGCTCGAGAGACGATGGCGGCAGCCTGGCTCGCGGGCGTCACGGAGTTCTACCGAGTGGGTGGCGCGCAGGCCATCGCGGCCATGGCCTATGGGACGGAAACGATCGAGCGCGTGGACAAGATTGTCGGTCCAGGAAACTTGTTTGTAACGGCGGCAAAGACAGTGGTTTCGGGCGTATGCGGGATCGATATGCCTGCAGGCCCAACAGAGATTACGATCACGAGCGAAACCGGCGACGCCGCGGGAATTGCCGCCGACCTGGTTGCGCAGGCGGAGCACGATCCGGAATCCCTTGCGATCTTGATCACAAGCAACGCAGAGCTTGCGGCTGCTGTTATGGCTGAAGTTAAACAACGGTGCAGAGTCAATCCGATTGCGAACCGATCACTGACAGCGCAGGGGTGCATTTTTGTCACTGCAACAGTTCTGGACGCGCAGGAGCTTACGAATCGACTCGCTCCGGAGCATCTTACGGTCGATGCTCCCGCGGACCTCAAGTGGGTGCGGAGCGCAGGGTCGGTCTTTGTGGGCGCATACGCTCCCCAATCGATGGGAGACTATATCTCAGGGCCTAATCATGTACTTCCGACGGGACGAGTGGGCCGCGTGCGTGGCGGCTTGAGCGTATCCGACTTTGTGAAAGTGATCACGGTGCAGCAGTACACGCGGAAGGGCCTGAGAGAGTTGGGTCCTCATGCAATCGCGTTGGCAGAAGCCGAGGGCCTGATGGGACACGCGGAGAGTGTGCGGGTGAGAATGCGATGAGTGTAACGGTGGAAGTTGCAAACCGGATGGTGCAACCCCGGCGAGCCGTGCTGGCGATGCCTGAGTACCATCCTCCACTCGCTGGACGTGACGCGCTGCGGCTGGACTTCAACGAGAACACCTTTGCGCCATCGCCTCACGTGATCGAGCGGCTCAGACAAACGACCTCCGAAGGGCTGACAAGGTATCCGGAGCGGGAGCCGGTAGAGCGTGTCGTCGCCGCGCACTTCGGTCTCACCACCGACCAAGTGCTGCTGACGAACGGTGTGGACGAAGCCATCCATCTGATGTGTGCAGCGTTCCTCGATGCCGAGGACGAAGCTCTGATCGCAACGCCGACCTTCTTCATGTATGACGTAAGCATCTCCATGATGACAGCGGGATTGCGGAAGGTGCAGGCGGACGCCTCGCTCGAGTTTCCCTTCGATCGATTCATGGACGCAATTACGGAGCGAACGAAGCTGATCATGATCGCTTCGCCCAATAACCCGACAGGCGCGGTCGTCAGTCGGGAGCACCTCCTGGCGATCGCCGCAGCGGCTCCGCATGCGGTGCTGATGGTGGATGAAGCCTACTTTCACTTCGATGGCGAGTCCACGCTCGCCGATGTTGCAACCGTTCCAAACCTGATCGTCGCCCGAACGTTTTCGAAGGCATACGGGCTTGCGAGCCTGCGCATTGGAATGCTCGCCGGAAACGCGGATCTGCTGAAGTATGTACGCAAGGTCAGCTCACCGTATAACGTGAATGGGCCAGCGCTGGATTGCCTGCCTGTTGCGCTTGCCGATGAACACTATCTCTCCTGGTATGTAGAACAGGTACGGGCTGGTCGTGAGCGCATGATGGCTGGGCTGCGCGCGATGGGTGTTCCCTTCTTTCCGAGCCACGCGAACTTCGTTCTCATGAACATCGGGTCGAAGCACACAGAACTAATGAAGGCAATGCGTCAGCGCGGCGTGCTGTTGCGTGACCGATCGACGGATCCGGGATGCGATGGACTTGTGCGCATCACCATAGGAATTGAGGATCATGTATCGCTTGGGCTTGCTGCATTGGAAGCATCCTTGCAGGAGATTGGATGGAAAGCGCTGTGAAACTTTCAAAGCTTCGGACAGGAACGATCAAGCGACATACGACAGAGACGAAGATCTCGCTCAAGCTAATCATCGATGGGCAGGGAGTGTACAAGATCTCGACTGGCATACGCTTCTTCGATCACATGCTGGAGCTATTTACCCGTCACGGCGGCTTCGATCTGAACCTGACCTGCACAGGCGATCTGGATGTCGACCAGCATCACACGGTCGAAGACGTTGGGATTGCGCTTGGCGAAGCCTTTAGCAAAGCTCTGGGCGATAAGAGAGGCATCCTGCGTGCCGGATACTTCGTCATGGCGATGGATGAGACGCTGGCGGTAGCCGCGATCGATCTGAGCGGACGCGTCGCGTACGTGGTCGATGACAAAGTGAAGGTGCGTCTGGTCGGTGATTTCCAGAGCGAGTTGCTGGCGGACTTCTTCGACGGATTTGCCCGCGGTGCGAAAGCGAATGTGCATGTGAAGACGATGTATGGACGCTCAAATCATCACAAGATCGAGGCGATCTTCAAGGCGTTCGCTCGTGCTCTGCGCGGCGCCTGCTCGCGGGATGAGCGGATGCGGGAGATGCTTCCGAGTACCAAGGGGCTGCTGTGATTTCGATCATCGACTATAAGGCGGGGAACCTGACCAGTGTCCTCAAGGCGCTGCGTTACCTCGATGCGGGCGAGGTGACGATCACCGATGATCCCGAGATCGTCGCCCGTGCGGCGAAGGTGGTATTGCCCGGCGTCGGGCACTTTCAATCGACGCAGTTGCTGACGGATCTCGGGTTGACCGATGCGGTTCGGCAGAGTATCGCGAGAGGTGCTTGGTTTCTAGGTATCTGTGTGGGCCTGCAGTGGCTGTTCGAGGGTTCTACGGAGGCTCCGGGCACGCCCGGTCTCGGCCACTTCTCTGGGCAATGCGAACGATTCCCTGCCCGGGTTCGCGGTGTGGATCTGAAGTCCCCGCATGTCGGATGGAACTCGCTCGAAAGCATAAGGCCAGAATCGCGGCTGCTGCGAGGTGTGACAGATGGCGATTTTGTATATTACACACACTCGTGGAGAGCACCTGTGCTCTTAGCAACCGCGGCGATTACACAGTATGGCGGCGAGTTTACGGGCGCTGTAGAGCGGGATAACGTGATGGGTGTGCAGTTTCATCCGGAGAAGTCGAGTGATGCAGGCTTGCAGGTTCTGAAGAACTTCGTGGAGTTGTAGATGCCGTTCTTATATGAACTGAGGCTCGACCCGCGTGAGCCGGAGTACACGCTGGTGCAGCAGCTGGTTCCGGCTGGAACGCTGGTCGGGATGGGGCAAGCTGTCGCCGTGCTGTCGGATGGAGCGATGGAGTTTCATCTCCCCGCGCCGCGGCAGGGATTGCTCGTTGCATGGCACGTTGCGAGCGGTATGCACGTGCGGGCTTCAGATCCGATTGCGCGACTTGTCTGTGAGGGCGCGGCGCGTGATGTTCCTGATTCTGTCCCGGTGCGCTTAGGGTGAAGCCATGCTGACAAAGAGGATCATCGCTTGTTTAGATGTGCGGGGCGGTCGGGTAGTGAAGGGCGTGCAGTTCGTCGACATCATCGATGCTGGCGATCCGGCGGAGTTGGCGCGTCGCCATGCGGCTGCGGGAGCGGATGAGATCGTGCTGCTCGACATCACGGCGACGCATGAGGGTCGCGGCACGTTGATTGACACGGTGAAGCGGACGGCGGCGACGCTGTTTGTGCCGTTCACTGTGGGCGGCGGGATCCGCTCTGCTGAAGATGCGGCGGCGGTGTTCAATGCGGGAGCGGATAAGGTCAGCATCAACTCGGCGGCGATTGCGCAGCCGGAGCTGATTGGCGAGATCGGCGCGAGCTTCGGGGCGCAGGCGGTGATTGTGGCGATTGATTCCAGAAGAGCGGCCCGGCCCGGGGCGGGGGTAGAGGACGCTGAGGTGTACGTTAGCGGCGGCCGCAAGGCGACGGGATTGCGTGTTGTGGATTGGGCGCGCGAGGCCGAGGCGCGGGGAGCGGGAGAGATTCTGCTGACCTCGATGGATATGGATGGCATGCGGAATGGCTTCGACTGCGAGTTGACGGCGATGGTGAGCGGCGCAGTGCAGATTCCGGTGATCGCGAGTGGCGGCGCGGGGACGGCCACGCACTTCGTGGAGGTCTTCGGGCCTGGTCCAAAGGGGGGCAAAGCGGATGCGGCGCTTGCGGCGAGCATCTTTCACTTTGGCGTGACCGATTCGCGGGCGTTGAAGGCTGAGTTGGAACGAAGCGGAGTCAGCGTTCGGCTGCCGTGCTGAAGCGCAACCGCAGATTCGCGCGGATGAATACGGTTCTGAAACACACAACGTTAAAGGCAGATGCAGGTCCTTCGACTTCGCTCAGGATGACAATTTTTTTGAGCGATATAGGGCCTGGTGATGAGGAGATAGAACAGCATGTTAATTCCTTCGATTGACCTGATGGGCGGGCGCATAGTGCAGCTTATTCGTGGCGAGAAGTTGACGCTGGCGTTCGATGACTTCGAATACTGGATTGGGCGGTTTTCCAACTATCCGGTGGTGCAGTTGATCGATCTCGATGCGGCGATGCGTCAGGGCAATAACCGGGCGCTGATCGAGATGATCGCGAAGCGGCTGCCCTGCCAGGTGGGAGGCGGCTTGAAGACCGCCGAGGATGGCAGGGCGCTGCTCGAAGCGGGCGCGAAGCGGGTGATCTACGGGTCGTCGCTCTTTGGCGCGGCGGGTGTCAACAAGGAGTTTGCGGCTGGGCTGAAGAAGGCGCTTGGCGAAGACGCGCTCGTCTTCAGCGTGGACACAAAGGGCGGTCGGGTGGCGGTGAAGGGCTGGAAGGATTCGGTCGACCTGACGCCGGAGGAGGCCATAACGTGGCTCGAGGAGTACTGCGCCGCTTTCCTGTATACGCATGTCGATACCGAGGGAACGATGTCCGGTTTTCCTATGAACGTCGCGGCGATTCTGCGGGCGACGACGGCGCGACAGTTGATCGTCGCCGGCGGCATCAGGGAACGGGCAGAGGTCGATGCACTCGACGCGATGGGCGTGGATGCAGTAGCTGGGATGGCGGTGTACTCCGGGGCTATGGACGCTTAATTCTGTCCTTCTTAATTTAATCGCCGGATACGTAAGTTACTTAGAATGAATACTATACGGGGGCGTGGGCGCCAAAATATTCATTCCAGGAGACTTACGGGTAAAATATTCAAAATAAAGTACTTACAGGGCTAGATAGGTAGATGGAGCTTGGTTCATTGAGGGACGAGAGCGGATCTACGGTTGGTATACCCGCTTCGAGAACAGGCAACTGCAAGAACACATGCAGGTCCTTCGACTCCGCAGATCACGATGAGACTGTGATCTGCTCCGCTCAGGATGACAGTTTTCTGCTGGGTACGCTTACTTGAATTTGCCCTAGAGACAGACAACAACAATGTAAATGCAGACATTCGGCTCAATGGACCACGACAGAGCCGCGATCTGTCTTGCTCTCAACTATGGACCGGGTTTAGACCTGTCTGCTCTGTCGAACCTGTGAGGTGTTGCAACCAAGTTATTCAAGGCAAGTAGAAGCGCTACCTTCTACTTTAATGATAGCAGGTTGCGCAGGTATCTATGCCACGGCTAAGCCCCTCGAGATGAACGACTTACAGCTATCAGGGCTTGACACGGGAGAATCCTCAGCTGTCTTTACGGTAGAGGAGATCCCGCATCGCGTGTCTTCGAGCCTCGTTCGCTGCAGCCACTGTCTTGCGTTCGTCCGCGTCCATGGGGCGCTTGGCTATGGGGTCCATCGATTCGGGGGCGCTGCACTCGGGGCAGCGGTTGGCGAATCCGGGTTTGTCGGGCTTCAGTTCGAACTCTTCGTTGCAGACGACGCAGACTTTGATGGAAAAGGGCATTGGAAGTTCTATGATACGACGCCCGCAGTGGCTGGCATCGCCTAACTTTGTGCGAGCCACCAAGCTATCGGTCCTGGATGGAACGGAGGGAAAATATTGCTGCATGGATCGCGAGAGCTACCTCGTCGTCGCTTCCCGTTCAGGCGCGGTCGCTCCTGGCGGAGCGGGGGGCAAGTTCCTGACCGAGGCGATCGGGACCTCGACGGCACCGACGTGGTCTCCGGTCAGATCGTGCAGACCGATGCGCAGGTAGAAGTCTCCTTTGACGGGAACGCTGATCTCCTGATGAAAGGGCAGACCTGCGGCGAGAACATGGGCGTAGGCGGCCAATGGTAGATTGGCGCGAACAATGTCATCGTCCGAATCGACCAGGCGTCCGTCCTGATCGTAGACGTAGGTGAGCACCTGCAGGTAGCTGTGATGGACGCCGTCGGCAGCCTGTGAAAACAGAATTGCGTTTGGATCGGCGGCAAGGTCGACCGTGTAGCTGCGATAGGGACCCCTGGCGCGTGAACCCAGAGCGAGCGTGTTGCCCGTCGCCAGAGTGTTGCCGGGCTTGTCGCTCGTCGGAAGGACGCGGACTTTGAGGGTGATCTGGGTGGGATCGGGGGCGCCGCGCATCATGGCAAGGTGCATGGGGTTGCTGCGCTGGGTTTGGATCTGAACTTCGATCCGGGCTTCGGTCTGGGCTCCGGTCTGGGCTTCCGGTTGCGTCGCTGCATGGCTTAGGTAAGGGGTTGGCCCTCGCTGGAGGGAGCCTCTGCGTCGTCGGCGTAATAGCCACGCCGGTAGGCAAGCGCGAGATTCGATCGTTTGAGCGGTACCTGGATCCGGCGGTACCGGCCGTTCCAGTGGGTGTTGGACGGTGTGTACGAGAGGGTGTAGAAGTTCGAACCCGCATCAATGGCCTGGGTCACAGCCGCGGCGAGATCGTTCTCGGCAAGGAATGCCTGACCTCCCGTTTCGCCGGCCATCTGCCGCATGGTGGTGTTTTCGTCGGACGTCCGCTGTTGAAAGACAGCCTGATCCTGAGCGAAGCTGGTGGCACTGTGATCGTACTTTGCCGCCGATTGAGAGACGTCGCCGGCACCGGAACGGACGCCGCGCGCATCGATGGGATAGACGGCCACCTCGCCGCGCGTGAGCAGGGTGGAGGTCTGATGGAGCAGCTCGTCCATGCTCGATTGGTTTGCGAAGGGCTGGTCGACACTGCTGTCCGGGAGAATGCTGGTAGGGAAGGAGCCGGAGAACCAGAGAAGATTCTTGCGACCCGGCAGACCTGCGAGATAGCGCGCAAGCTGGTTGAGGGCACCGAGGGTGTAGCGGGCTCGGAGCGTGACGAGGTCGGCTGCCTGCTGTGCTTCACCCGCCTGCAAGGCAGGCCCGCTTAGATCCGGCATGGCGGTTGAGTGGTTGAGATTCATGCTTGCCTTGAACTCGGCATTGTCTTCGGAGAGCTGCTGTGTGTTGCCTCCGGCGATGGGATCGTCGAGCAGAGCGGAGAAGGCGGTCTTCTTATTGAGGGCAGCTTTGAGCAGAGCGGGGTCCGCGGTGAAGCTCTGCAGGAGACTCAGTCGCGAGGTGAGGCCGAAGATGGCGATCGGGGCACCGGGTGCGGCTGTCTTCAGGAACTGACGGATCTGGTCCTTGACATAATTCTGGTCGGTTGCCGGTGTGTTGAGCGTATCGAGCAGAAGGACATTGACGGCACTGCCGGCGGGAGCGGGCGAGTAGTTGGTGAAGAACCCCTGCGGCATGACCGGCGTCGGCCCGGTATTCCTGCTGACGGCGCGGGCGGTATGTTCTTCGAAGCTGCGGATGGTCTGGGGCGCGTTGTCTTCGAGCAGGGTGAAGTCGCTGGCGTTGAGAGCATGGACAGGAGTTCTGTTACTTCCGGTGACGACGACGTCGACGACCACAAGCTGTGCGCGGGAGTGGAGCGTCACGGCAGGTGCATCAGGCGGCCGCGTCTGGGAGGACATCTGGGCGGGCGTCTGGGCGGGCGTCTGATTCCCTGCCAGTATGAAGAGGAGCAGTGCAGCAGGCAGGATGGGCGACATCAGAGCTCCGGGGTTCTATGATCAAGAAGATACTCTTCCGCCACCTGACTGTCGCAGCACCTCCTTATTGGTACACACGAGCTCATGAGCAGGCATACTTCGGCGCCATCCATCGTCAGGGCTCTTCTGCTCCTGGCTGCCATGTTCTGGGATCCATGGGGAGCGCTGCATGCCCAGACCGGGGCAAAGCCCCTGGCAGAGCTGCTGGATTCGTCGCTGCCTGAACCGGGCGTTTTCCTGAAGCAGGTGGCCATGACGGGAGATCGCTATGCGGCGTTGCGGCAGAGCTACGTGTGCCGCACGCACCTGCTGGTACAGCCAAGCAAGCTTGCGGCATCGAACGCCGCTACAACGCAGGATTACGATTCGTTCTTTGTTCGGGGAAGAGAGATCCACCGGCTGCTTGCAGTCGACGATCATCCTTTGTCCGAGGCAGGGAAAGAGGCGGAGTCGAGCAGGGTGGAAGAAGAGATTCACGGGTTCGTTGCGACGGGAAAGCAGGTTGCCGCTCCGGCTGTAACCCTCGAAGCAGCGGTGCTTACGATGGATGTTTTTACCGCGGAGCGGCGGACCGTAGATGATGGCCGCAGCGTGATCTCCTTTCACTTCCAGGGAGATCACCGGAGAAAGCCGCGAACGATCCTTGAGATGATTGCCAGATCGCTTCAAGGCGATGTGCGGATCGACGAGCAGGACCGCGCGATCGTCAGCATGCACGGAGCGACGCGCGACGATCTCATCTACAACCGCCAGGTTCTGATCCCCAGGCTGTTCCATGCGCTTGTGTATGAGGCGAAGCGGGTGAACGATGAGATATACGTTCCCAGCCTGGTTACGATCGCCGCGGCGACACGCCAGCCGGAGGGCGTGACCGCGAATATCGACTGGAAGCGATCGCTCGAACTGCGCACGTACACGGTGACTTCGTGCGAGAAGTTCCGGGTGACGTCGACCATCCTGCCGTAACCGGATTGGGTGTGGGTGGGCGACAACAGCGAGGGCTGAATGGGGACCTGCGCTCAGGATGACAGATTGTTTTCAGGATGACAGAGTTCGGGGTAGGTGGGCTGAAGCCGCTGTTAGCTAAGGCCGCCGTCATCAGTTGTCGTCGTCTTTCCCGCCTCCGGCGATGGCATAGTAGCCTCTGCGGGCCTGGATCTTCTGGCTCTGGCCGCAGGCGATCTTGAGATTGCGGAAGGTGCCGTCCGCTTTGAGATTGGTCGGAGTGTAGCTGGCCAGATACTGGGTGCGGAGTTCGTCCTGGATCTGGTCGAAGGCTTCTTCAAGCTTCCTGCCGTTGTTGCCGACGTTGATGACGCGACCGCCAGTGTCGGTGGCGAGTTTCTCCATGTCGCGGTCGCCGGTGTACCCCATCTGGAAGCCGCCGTAGAAGCCGCGGTCGGCGATGAGAATGACATAGACGATAGCGTTGGCCTTCTGGGCGGCTTCGGTGGCCGATTTGAGGGTCTCCTGCGAGCCCTGGTCGCCGCCGTCGGTCAGCATGATCAGGATCTTGCGGCCGGCCTCCTGTCGCAACTTGTCGTGGGCGGCGAGAAAGACAGCATCATAGAGGAGCGTTCCGCGGGCCTGGCCGTTGCCGGTGACCGAACCTGTTCCGGCGCCGGTGTTGATGGAGGCTTTCTGGATCGAACGCTTGATCTCGCCCGGGCTGTTGGTGTAGTCGGCGAGCAGGTCGACGTTGATGTCGAAGGAGATGAGAAAGGCCTCATCTTTCGGTGTAAGCACCTCTTTGAGGAAGCGTGCGCCGGCGTCCTGCTCAAGTGGAAGGACATTCTGCTGGCTGCCGCTGGTGTCAAGCAGAATGCCGATAGTGAGCGGAAGATTCTTCTCCTGGGTAAAGTTCTTGATCGTCTGCGGCGTCTTGTCTTCGGCGATGCTGCAGTCGTTCTTATGCAGATTTGTGATGTAGCCGCTCTTATCGCGTACGGAAAAGTAGACATTGACAAGGTTGACGTTGACCTTGAGTGTCTGTACATCTTCGCCCTGAAGCGGCTGCACGGGAGCGTCGCTTGCGGGTGGAGGGCCACTGGGCGAGGGCGCTTCCTGCGCGAGCAGTGCTGGGACGAGGGCTGCTGGAGCGAGAGCAAAGGCGAGCAGAGCGGCGGCGAAAACGTTGGAGCGCATACCGTATTAGACGATGAAGGGGCAGGGAGCGTCAGCGAAATTCGGATGGCCTTAGGGCACACGATGGTGAGGCATGGTGTGCAGCGCAACGAACGGCAGTCAGCGCAACGAAGAGGAGGTGGAATGCGTCTTAGAAGGTAAGAAGATCCTGTGAGGTGACGGTGCGCGATTGCGCTGATACTCTCATGATTGGACGTCCACGGGGGAATCGCGAAGTGAATCAGAGTGTATGGGCGGGGGCACTGGCGTGCATGATGCTGGGCCAGCAGCCGATGGGGCAAAGTTCTGCACAGCCGGGTGTTGCCCAGCAGGAGCAGGCGCAGCAGGCGATTCCGGACGCACCGAAGCCCCAGGCGCTGCCGATCGGGCCCATCGCTCCCGGCACGGGAACGACGCGCGATTCAAATGGCGATGCCGCAACTCCGCCGGACCAGGGCGCACCGGGGAGCAGCCTTCCTGCATCCGCAGCTGCCCAGGCGGGACACGAGGACGATGGCGCGCCGCCGGAGTTGCCGGCGGCAGGCGAGGGTTCAAAGGCATTTACGCTAGCGGTGCAGGTCAACTTCGTGCAGGTCCCGTTCACCGTGAAGGATAAGAAGAATCAGCTTGTTCCGGGGCTGACCTGGCGCGATGTGCGGATCTACGAGAATGGCCTGCGACAGAGGATGCAGCTGTTTACGGTCGATCCGTTTCCACTTTCGGTGGCGTTGGTGATCGACCAGTCCATGACCTTCGACGAGGTGACCAAGGTGAATAATGCCCTGGGGGCGCTACAGGGGGCGTTCAGCGCGTATGACGAGGTGGCGGTCTTTACATACAACAATGGGCCGCAGCAGCAGACCGATTTTACGGGCGGGCAAAGTGCGCGATTGAATGCAGTGCTCGAACGTTCGAAGGCCGTAGGACGGGAGCCGCTGATGCCGCTTGGGGGACCGACCGCACAGACGACGAACATCAATAATCAGAACTTCGACCCGAACACGGCGCCTATTCGGAACCATCAGAGTGTAGAGCTGAATGCGCCGCGCGAGGTGCATACCTTGAACGATGCGATTTTGGCGGCGGCACAGGCTACGACCAAGGCTGGGCCGGGCCGGCGGCGGCTCGTCTATGTAGTCGGCGATGGGAAAGAGTACGGAAGTACGGCGAAGTACAAGGATGTAGTCACGTATCTCCAAACGAACAAGGTTGCGGTTTATGCAACGCTGGTAGACGACTTCAAGTATCCGGGCTCAGGCTTTGTGGATCGTCTGCACCTTCCGTTCCAGATGCGCGACAACATCCTTCCGCTGTATGCAAACGCGACGGGCGGACAGATCGATGCCGAGTCGCGGACACCGGGCATAGCACGGAGCTTCTCAAGGATTGCAGAAGAGGTACGGACCCAGTACACCGTCGGCTACTACACGCATGAGCCGTTCATCGACGGCAAGTACCGCAAACTTGAGGTCAAGGTGCTCAAGCCTAACCTGACGGTGATTGCCAAGGACGGCTACTATCCGACGGCAAGCGATGCGCGACCACGGACCGTGCAGACGGCACAGTGACGAGTTGGCGTTGCCGATCGTGATGTATGCCCGATGAACAGCCTGATCCAGGGAAACGTCCTGCTCGCGCTGGCTGCTGCTCTGATGTGGGGCGGCGGTGACTTCAGTGGTGGCATGGGTGTTAAAACAGTGGGCGGCAGCATCGGAGGTGCGCTGCGTGTCGTCCTGCTCAGTCATCTGAGCAGCTTTACGGTGCTGCTGATCGTGGCGCATCTGCAGGGCAGCCCGTTTCCACACGGTGCGGTTCTGGCCTGGGGAGTGGCGGCGGGATGTGCCGGGGGATTGTCGTTAACGGCGTTCTACATCGCGCTTGCGCGGGGGGCGATGGGTGCGTCGGCGGCGGTCAGCGGCTTGCTGGCGGCGGCGATTCCGGCGGGCGTCTCAATCGTGCGGGAGGGGTCGCCCGGGCTGCTGCGGCTTGCTGGATTTCTAATTGCGGGCGGCGCTATCTGGTTGATTGCGGCGGGCGATTCCGAGAGTGGCGGCAGCGATGGAGTGTCCGGCAGGAGACTGATGGGTCTGGCCGTTCTGGCCGGTGCCGGTTTCGGAGTTTATTTTGTCGCGTTGAAGATGGCTGGGTCGGTCGGCCCAATCTGGACGATGACGCTGTCGAGGGTGGGAAGCCTGAGTGTCTGCTCCCTCATGCTGCTAGGAGTGTCCCTCCGGAGTGGCGAGGTTTGCGAAGGAAAGGTGCGCATCCCATGGGTTGCGGTGCGTTGGGTGCTGATGACGGCGCTGCTCGATACCTCGGGAAACCTGCTGTTCGTGGCGGCGACGCGCGCCGGCCGGCTCGATGTTGCTGCCGTGCTGGCTTCGCTATATCCGGCGTCGACGATCCTGTTGGCTGCCTGGGCGCTCGGGGAACGCCCGACGGGGCGGCAGGGGGTCGGCATGCTGGTGGCGGCAGCGGCGGTGGTGATGATTACGGTCTAGAGACGCTCCGGCTAAGTTCCGCGTCGGCGCGGTTGAAGCTACGCCTCTTCAAGCACCAATTCCTAGAATCTGTCTAAAAACCGCGCGTACGCCCTGCGCGGGCGGCGGTCACTTCGTGACATGTATACCGGTCGTGGCAGGAATGAGCTTCTTAGGACCTCCCGCTGGTCGATACAAACACTGTTTGCGACCAGCGGGAGCACCAGGCAACGCGATCACCCGTCACGAAGTGACCGCGCGAGCCGGGGTCCCCATAAATAGGTCTTCGTTTATGGGGTGGCACGCGCAGTGGGCTCGTCCGGCAGGACTGCCTCGCGAGTTTAGACAGGTTCTTAGAGTTTTATGGACTTCGGATTCAGGGTGGTTGCGGGATAGCTTAAATTCAGGCTCTCAAGAGCGTCGGTCAAGATGTGGGAGACGGCGACGTCTCTGTACCACTTATGGTCAGCGGGGATGACAAACCAGGGAGCGTGCTTGTGGCTGGTCGCGGAGATCAGGTCGTTGTAGGCGGCTTGATAGGGATGCCAATACTGCCGCTCTTTAAAGTCGGCAGCGGAGAGCATCCAGTGCTTGTCCGGCGTATCGAGACGTGACTGAAGGCGCGCCGTCTGCTCGCCCTCAGAGATATGCAGGAAGAACTTGAGGATGAGAACGCCGTTATCCGAGAGCATGCGCTCGAACTCGTTGATGTCGTCAAGCCGCTTGCGCACGACCTTCGCGGAGATTGTCTTGTGGACGCGGGGTGAGAGCACATCCTCGTAATAGGAGCGATTGAAGATGCCCATCATACCGCGGGGCGGAACGGCGAGGTGGGCGCGCCACAAAAAATCGTGACTGGCTTCGAGCGATGTGGGGACCTTGAAGGAGGTCACATCACATCCTTGCGGGTTGACTCCGGAGAAGATGTGCCGGATGGTACCGTCTTTGCCCGCCGTATCCATGCCCTGAAGGACGATGAGCAGCGCATGCTGCCGGTCTGCGTAAAAGACCTCCTGGAGCGCGTCGAGTCTGCTGCGGTGTTTTACAAGAACAGCGCCGGCTGCTTCCTTCGTCTTGTATCCGCCGTCTTCATTGGTCTGAAGACAAGAAAGATTGAGCCGGATGTGCGGCTTGACCAAGTAGGCCGACTTCAATTTCATGGGCGGATCACATAAGGAAAGCGCGGCAAGCGTAACACGGATCTATGCGGATGAAGCTGGACTTCAAGTTTCGATGTCTTTCGCAAGCCATAGAATAGATTATCTCGAGAGCGTGATCAGTGGATCGTGCAGATCGGGTACCAGGCGTTCGCGCAGAAGCAGGCCACGGCTGGAGAGAGCACAACCGGGCTTTAGTCGAGACGAATCGTTACTTGATTGACTCTTCTGCTTTGGGAGTTACGGTATGCGCCGTCTCGCCCGGTTTGTTGACCTCGTCGGTGACGCCCTTCATTCCATCCTTAAATCCGCGAAGACCTTCGCCAAGGCCCTTGCCGAGTTCAGGTAGCTTTTTGCCTCCGAAGAGAACGAGAACGACCACTGCAATGACGATGAGATGTGTTGGTGTAAATAGTTCGCCCATGAAAGTCTCCCTGCTGCGAGCGCGCGATATGGCGCCAAGCAGCACGTTCCATTGTCGCACATGCTCTGTGCCCTTAAAGTACGATGCAAACGAAGAAGCGGACGTGTCGCCGCCGTTATATCCTGCAGAGAGACGCATGTGCAGCACGAGACAATCGAGCAGTTTGAACCAATGGCAGAGATCGAATCACTGGGATTTGGAGAACGATGTTGACTGTGAAGAAGGCTGGGACGCAGTTTGGAGTGAAGCGGATTGCAGTCGATGCACTGCATGGAGTGATGGTGGCAGGAGCGTTGCTGGCTGGCGCGGCGATGGCCAAAGCGCAGAACAAGCTTGGACCGGCGGCGCCGGTGACCTACGACAACCGGTATGAGGTGTACGGCGGCATCAACTTCATGAACTTTCAAGCTGGACAGAACCTGCCCACGCGGATGAACTTCGCTGGCGGTGAAGTCCTGGGGACGTACTTCGTTACGCGCAACCTGGGTCTCGGAATCGACTATCGCGGCGAGGCAGGAACGACGCCTGTACATCCTAATCCATTCGTCAATAATCGTCCCCTCGTATACATGAATATGGTGATGGGCGGCGCACAGTATCGCGGCCCCAAGAACCACTATGCTGCGATCAACTATCACGGGTACTTCGGCGTGTCGCACGGGGTCTTCGACTACAGCTTGAAGGACGTGCAGCCAGCCTCCATCCCGCTGATCGGCCTGTACACGAATCGAACGAAGCCGATTGCCGCGCTGGGCGGCAGCATCGATTTCAACCGGTCAAAGAATCTGGCGGTCCGCATCTCACCGGATCTCATCCTGGAGCACTTCGGAACGGAGACGCGAGAGTTTTTTGCAATTTCAGGTGGCGTAATTTACCGGTTCGGCAAGCGGTAAAGACAGACTGCGAATGAGCACCGATACAACGGATTCAAAGCAACCCTCTGCTTCAGGTCCGCGATATCCATAACGATCTGCGGCCATCTGTGTGCTACCAGCTATTGCCCTGCTGCATGAATTCGGGGGAGACCGGGTTTTCGTAGACGGAGTAGTCGCGGGTGACGATGGTGAGGCCGGAGGAGGAGACGAAGTAGTTTTTCTTGTCTTCGTTCGGATCGTAGCCGATGACGGTTCCATCCGGAATGTGCACGTCGCGATCGATGATCGCGTGGCGAATGCGGCAATGCCGGCCGATGTTGACGTGGGTAAAGATGATGCTGGAATCGACATCGGCGTAGGAGTTGACCCGGACATCCTGGGAGAGAACGCTGTTGCGGACCACGGCACCGGAGACGATCGAGCCTGAGGCGATGATGGAGTTGATGGCCATACCGGTGCGCCCGGGCTCGCCGAAGACGAACTTGGCGGGCGGATACTGATAGGCGCGAGTGCGCATGGGCCAGGCTTTGTCGTAGAGGTTGAAGGTCGGGGTAACGCCCGCCACATCCATGTTGGCCTCGTAGTAGGCTTCGAGGGTTCCTACATCGCGCCAGTAGAGGGCTTTCTGCTTGTTCTCGTCGACGAAGTTATAGGCGATCATCTTGAAGCGCCCGAGCAAACCGGGCAGGATGTTGTGGCCGAAGTCGTGTTTAGAGTTGGGGTCTTCAGCGTCCCTGATGAGTTCGGGCAGAAGGACATCGGTATTGAAGATGTAGATACCCATTGATGCGTCGACCATGTCTGGCATGAAGGGCGAGCGCATCTTTGTCTCTTTCGGCTTTTCTTCAAAGCCGATGACTTCGCCGTTGCGAGCAATCTCGACCACGCCAAACGAGGAGACCTCTTCCGGGGGGATCGGCAGTGTGGCAAGGGTGACATCAGCACCGGAGTCGCGATGCTGTTGGATCATCAGGCCGTAGTTCATCTTATAGATGTGGTCGCCCGAGAGAATGATGACGAACTTCGGCTCTTCAGCTCCAATAGAGTAGATGTTCTGGTAGACCGCATCGGCGGTGCCGGTGTACCAGTTTTTGCTGACGCGTTGCATGGGCGGGAGGATCTCGATGAATTCGCCAAGCTCGTTCGCGACGACCGGGCCCCAGCCTTCGCGGATATGGCGGTTGAGCGAGAGAGCTTTGTACTGGGTGAGGATGTAGACCTGACGCAGCCCTGAGTTGATGCAGTTTGAAAGGGTGATGTCAATGATGCGGTACTGACCCGCGAAGGGAACGGCCGGCTTTGCACGATCACGTGTGAGTGGAAAAAGTCGCTCGCCGGCACCACCGGCAAGCAGGACGCCAAGCGTATCTCTCATGGTCCGGCTACCTCAAACTTAGGGGCTGCACACGATGTCGAGCGTGGATTATCCCGGCATCTGCGAGAACGCGAGTCTACCATGGAGACCAACGCGGGTTGATTTTCAGGGGTTCGAGGTGAACAACTCACCCATGCAGTGTGCGACGGAACTTCTACTCAGACGAGCTGAATTCGATATCAGGGTTCGAATATCAGGAGCTGATCCCACCCTCGTTGTCATTATTATCCTCGCTCCTTCCACTATCGTCAGAATGCTCCGAGACGCTAATGCGAAGGGATTTCAAGAAGTTGACATCGGTCGAGGTGAAGGGTCCGTCGATCTCTTCCTCTTCCGTATTCGGAGCGTCCGCAGATTCCATATCCACCTCGTTCAGACCGATTGTGGCCTCGAGCATCAGCAGTACATCGAATCCCTGCTCGCGGATATTCTGAACCACTCCAGCGATATTCTCCGACTCCGAGACAGATTCGTGGATCGCTTCGCCGAGCTTCTGAATGAGCTTCTTTACGTTTTGATTCAATGCCACCTCCGAACTCCCTTCTCTGCACACCTGAGCCTTGCATGAGGGCCCGACCCGCGAACGGGGGACCCTATGGAGGCTTAGTGACACCTATTCCTCCTCAGAATACGCGCCTGATCTCCAGTGATCAATCGCCCAATCGCCTGAGCACACGACTTTCCCTAAACTACCGTGTGGTGATCCGCCCATGCAGCTTCGAGCCGATGCGCCATCTCGTCTACTGGCCGGACGCGATTTACTCCGAAGACCAGAAAGCCCGCAGCCGCGGCACAGATACCAGCAATCATCCACATTACATTTTTCATCGAACTCTCCCGGAGTAGAAACGCGGCAAACAGGAAGTTGGATGCGGCTAGAGTCCGTCAAGGTCTCCCGCGTTCTCCCGCGCGAGGTTCTCCCGCATTCAGGGCTTTGGCAGAGAACGAGCGAACGACTACACTTCTGGAATGGATTCGGTTCGATTCGGCCGCGCGTTGGGGATCGGCGCACGCAGTGCAGCAAGGATGCTGGCCATGGCTGCAGATGCGGCATCCTCGCCGGATCCCACTACATCTCGCAGGGCTTCCACACCGCCGCAAGCTCGTCCTGAGGCTGCGCCTACGGATGCTGCTCGATCCGGTGTCCGGATGGGCGACAAGGCTGCCCGGACGACGAGGCAGGTGCTCCAGACGAAGGAGGGGATCGTCCGTGGCGGCAGGCATTTTGGCCAAGCAGCGTGGGGCCCCTTCGTCAGGCTTTCAGGCGTGCTCTGGCTGGAGTTGATGGGGGTCTTCTTCGGGCTGTTCGTAATGACGGCCACGATCAACGTATGGAAGCTGCACGCGAATCTGCACGAGACGGCGTTCAATCACTTCGAGCACCGGCACCTTCAGTGGTCGATTGCGATGGCTGTCATGTTTGGCTACTTCAGCGTGAGCAGCTTTGTGCGGGCGAGACGGCGGGAGCGCCGCGGCAGGTAAGGTTTGCTTGAGCGGCGGTACGTTTCACTCAGGATGACAGAATCCGGGAAGCGGCAGCAGAGCAGGAGTAGAGGCGTAGAGTACCGTCATGTCGGAATCACCAAAACTCCCTCTTACCAGCTCGGGCATTCCGATTGACATGGTCTATCGTTCGCGGGAGGTTCGAGCCGAGGACAATACGGCGGAGTTGCCGGGCGAGTATCCCTATACACGCGGGATTCAGCCAACAATGTATCGGGGCCGGCTGTGGACGATGCGCCAGTATGCTGGAATGGGCGACGCCGAGGAGTCTAACCGGCGGTACAAATTTCTACTGGCGAACGGAACGAAAGGGCTGTCGGTCGCGTTTGATCTGCCGACACAGATCGGGTTTGACTCGGACGCGCCGCTGGCACTGGGCGAGGTGGGTAAAGTCGGCGTGGCGATCGACTCGATTGAAGACATGCAGCGTCTGTTTGATGGGATAGCGCTCGATACGATTACAACATCGATGACCATCAATGCGACTGCGTCGATCCTGCTGGCGCTCTATGTGGCGGTGGCAAAGAGGACTGGAGCGACCGTAAAGAAGCTCGGCGGGACGATCCAGAACGACATCCTGAAGGAGTACATAGCGCGGGGAACGTACATTTATCCAGTTACCCAGGCGATGCGGCTGGTGACGGATGTCTTCGCATGGGCGGGGGAGGAGATCCCAGAGTGGAATACGATCTCGATCTCCGGCTATCACATGCGGGAAGCGGGGTGTACGGCGGTGCAGGAGGTGGCGTTTACGCTGGCCGACGGCATGACGTATGTGCAGGCGGCACTGGATGCGGGGCTCGATATCGATGCATTCGCGCCGCGACTGAGCTTTTTTTTCAATGCGCACAATGATCTCCTGGAAGAGGTGGCGAAGTTTCGGGCGGCGCGGCGGATGTGGGCGCGGATCATGCGGGAGCACTTTGGCGCGAAGAACCCCAGGAGCTCGATGCTGCGTTTCCATACGCAGACGGCGGGATCGACGCTGACGGCGCAGCAGCCGGAGAACAACATCGTTCGCACGACTTTGCAGGCGCTGGCGGCGGTGCTGGGCGGGACACAGTCGCTGCACACGAACGGGTTTGATGAGGCGCTGGCGTTGCCGACGGAACAGGCAGCCCGGATCGCGCTGCGTACACAACAGGTGATCGCGCATGAGAGCGGCGTGGTGCAGACGGTCGATCCGCTGGCTGGGTCGTTCTATATCGAATCGCTGACGGATGAGATCGAGCGGCGGGCGGATGCCTATCTGGCAACGATTGCCGGTTTCGACCGCGATGGCCAGTACGGTATGCTGCGGGCCATCGAACAGGGGTATGTGCAGCGGGAGATCCAGAATGCGGCGTATGCCTATCAACGGGCTGTGGATGCGCAGGAGGCGGTCGTTGTGGGGGTGAATGCGTTCCGTGCGGAGGAGGTAGCCGTGCCCATTCAGCGGATCGACGGAGCACTGGAAGGAAGGCAGGTGGAGCGGGTGCGCGCGCTGCGGCTGCGGCGCAATCGAGCGACCCATGCGGCTGCGCTTGAACGGATCGAGGAGGCTGCGCGGGGTGGGGCCAACCTGATGCCGCAGATCTTGAATGCGGTGGAAGCCGATGCAACCGTCGGCGAAGTTGCAGATGTGCTGCGTGGAGTGTTTGGGGAGTATCGAGAGACTGTTGTGGTCTGAGCAGCGTCTGAGCAGGAATGGATCTTCTGCAAAGCTCTTCTCTGCGAAACTGCCTTCTGGGTTTAGCAGTGCTGCTGGCCTGCTCCGCTGCGCCGAGTCTGGCTGCCGGGGAGACGATACCGCAGGTGCATGGACACTCGTTCGCAGGAGCGGCTGTCGAGCTGCCGGGGGCATTGCAGGGCAAGGTCGGGATTCTTGTGATCGGCTTTAGCCAGGGAGCCCGGAAAGATGTTGAGGTGTGGGGTACGCGGCTTGCGAGCACCTACGACGATAAGGTCGGCGTGGCATACTACGAGTTGCCTGTGCTGGCCTCTGTTCCCAAACTGTTGCGTGGCTTTGTGACGGGCCGGATCGATGCGTCGGTGGCGAAGCTGGGCAAGCCACACTTTGTGGTGGTGGACGAGCATGAGGCGGAGTGGCGAAAGATCACCCACTACACGGCTCCGGATGACGCCTATGTTCTGGTTGTGGATGGCAATGGGAGTGTTCGGTGGCAGACACAAGGTCTGCCGTTGGAGACGACCTACACTGCATTGAAACAGCATGTCGATGCACTGACAGCAGAGATCGCGAGACGGCCTGGACGATAAGGTGTCGGCGTGCGATCCTGTCCCCTTCAATTCCTGTCAGAATAGAGACTGAAGGTGTGCGGCGTGGAATTTGCGCCTGAGGGATCGTGCTTTATGGCTGAGATGGTAGCTTCACTTCGTAAAACTGCTTTGAATGCCGCGCATCGCTCGGCCAAGGCAAAGATGGTCGACTTTGGCGGCTGGGATATGCCGGTCGAATACGCCGGTCTGGTTGCCGAGCATATGGCGGTACGAACGGCTGTGGGGGTGTTCGATGTGTCGCACATGGGTGACATTCAACTGCGTGGTCCCGGTTCGCTGGCGGCGGTGCAGGAGCTTTGCATGAATGACGCGTCGAAGCTCGCGATCGGACAGGCGCACTACTCGGCGATGCTGTACCCGGATGGGACGTTTGTCGATGATGTGGTTGTCCACAAGCTCTCGGACAACGACTATCTGATCGTCATTAACGCCGGAACGCGAGAGAAAGACCTGCAATGGGTGCGGAAGACGATCGGGCATATGCCGGGTCTGCACATCAACGACTTCAGCGACTACTACACGCAGTTGGCGATCCAGGGGCCGCGCGCGGCAGAGACGCTCCAGAAGCTGACGACCACCGATCTGGGTACGATCAAAAATTACTGGTTTACATGGGGCAAGGTATGTGGAATTTACAACGTACTGATTGCGCGGACCGGCTATACCGGGGAGGACGGCTTTGAGATCTATATTCCGTCGGATGAGCCTACCAGCAGCCACGTCTGGAACGAGGTGTTGACGGCAGGGGCGGAGTTCGGGATTGTGCCATGCGGTCTGGGAGCGCGGAATACGCTGCGGCTGGAGTCGGGGATGGCGCTGTATGGCCATGAGATCTCGAACACGATCAACGTGGTCGAGGCTGGACTAGGGCGGTACGCCAAGATGGAGAAGCCGTCGTTTGTGGGGCAGGATGCGTTGCTGCAGGTTCAGAACGCTGGCGGGCCGAAGCGGAAGCTGGTGGGCCTTGAGATGGTCGAGCGTGGGATAGGGCGGGATGGGTACCCTGTCTGCACGCTCGACGGAACGAAGATTGGTGAGGTCACGAGCGGCTCGCCCGCGCCATTCCTGAAGAAGAATATCGCGATGGCGTATGTGCCGGTGCAGTATGCCGGCATTGGCGAAGAGGTCGCGGTGGAAGTGCGCGGTCAACTGGTGAAAGCGCGCGTGGCCGCTTTACCGTTCTACAAAAGAACGAAGAAGACGGCTTAGCGGAAACATCTACAATTTAGAAACGGAGAACAGAAAATATGGCTTACCCCGCGGGCTATCACTATACGAAGGAACACGAGTGGGTCGAGGTTGCCGGAACAATCGGAATTGTCGGTATCACGGATTACGCGCAGAACTCGCTGGGTGATATTGTCTTTGTCGAGGTGCCCAAGGTCGGCCAGTCGCTGGAGGCGGGTACGGTCTTCGGTTCGGTGGAGTCGGTGAAGGCGGTCTCTGATTTGTACGCGCCGCTGACGGGGACGGTGACCGAGGTGAATGAGGAGCTTGCCGACGCTCCCGAAAAGATCAACACGGACGCGAATACGACGTGGATCATGAAGCTAGAGCTTACGGACGCGATGCAGGCGGATGCACTGCTGTCGGCGGCCGACTACGAAACTTTTATCAGCGAAGAGACCGGACACTAACGCATGCGCTATTTGCCTAAGTCCCCAGCCGACCGCGAGGAGATGCTCGCGGAGATCGGTGTCACGTCCATCGACGAATTGTTTTCGACGATCCCGGCTGAGTATCAGTTGAAGCGCGATCTTTGTGTTCCTCGTCAGCATGGCGAGTCCGAGATCCTGGACCGCTTCCGTGCGTTTGCTGATAACAATGCAGTGGGCTATGCGAGTTTTCTGGGTGCCGGGGTGTATCGGCACTACCGCCCGGTCATCATCGACTCGCTGGTGCAGCGCGGCGAGTTTCTGACCAGCTATACGCCGTATCAGCCTGAGATTGCGCAGGGCACGCTGCAGGCGATGTTCGAGTTCCAGACGATGATCTGCGAGCTGACCGGGATGGAGATCGCGAACGCGTCGATGTACGACGGGTCGACGGGTGCGGCCGAGGCGGTGATGATGGCGGTCCGTGTAACCGGACGTGACGGCGCAGTGGTGGCGCGGACAGTGCATCCGGAGTATCGCGAGGTGCTGCGGACGTATGCGCAGCATCAGCAGATTCCGGTGACCGAGGTGGGCTACACCGCAAACGGCCGGGTCGATTTAACGGCGCTCGACGCGGCGATCACGAAGGAAACGGCGTGCGTGCTGATTCAATCACCGAATTTTTTCGGGACGATTGAGGATGTGACCGCGATTGCGGAGATCGCGCATAGAAAGGGTGCGCTGCTGATCGTCTCCATAGCTGAGGCTATTTCACTGGGAATCGTGAAGCCTCCGGTTGAGGCCGACATCGTCTCACTCGAAGCGCAGTCGTATGGTGTAGCGATCGGGTATGGCGGACCGTACTGCGGCGTGATTGCGTGCAAGGAGAAGTTTCTGCGGCAGATGCCGGGGCGCCTGATTGGCGAGGCAAAGGATGTAAACGGCAAGCGCGGCTTTGTGCTGACGCTCTCGACGCGCGAGCAACACATTCGGCGGGAGAAGGCGACCTCGAATATCTGTACGAATCAGGCGCTCGTCGCGTTGATGACAACGATATTTTTGACGGTCTATGGGAAGGAAGGGATGAAGGAGCTGGCGGAGCACAATCTCGCCAAGGCTGCGTACTTGAAGGCCGCACTGAGCACACGGGGCAAGGTGCTGTTTGATGGGGCGCCGCGATTTCATGAGTTTGTGCTCGATCTGCCGAACGACGCGGAAGAGACCAATTCGGCGCTACTCGGGCACAAGATTATCGGCGGGCTGCCGCTGGCGAAGTGGTATCCGGAGCTGGGTCCGAAGGCGAGTCTATGGTGCGCGACGGAGCTGACGACGAAGGTACAGATGGATGCGGCGGCTGAGGGATTGACTGCCTAATGGACATTTCAGGCATCATCGGCCAGGAGTTGACAGCAGTGGAGTTTGTTCAGGATTACCTGCAGCTTCGTTTTGACGGCCCGCTGCTGACACTGTTTGTCTGGCCGGATGTGTTTCGCGAAGAGGGATCGTATGCGTATGGCGAGCCGGAGTTCCGCAACGTACTGTGCGCGCAGCTCGCGGGCAACGTGACGGCGGCAACGCTTGAAGAGAATGAAGCGATCGAGATTGAATTCGAGAATGGCGTGATCCTGCGGGCTTCGCTGCGGGAAGAAGATCTGGATGTGCCGGAGACCGGGCAGTTTTCCGAGAGTGGCCGGACGGGCGATGTGACGTTTGAGTTTTAGGAAGAGCAGAGCGACGTGTATACGGGGACGGACTAAGTACAGGACGACAACAAAGACGAAACGCAGGTCCATCGACTGCGCTACGCTCCGCTCAGGATGACAGTATTTTTGCAGGGTGCACAGATCAGAATTCCGTTCTTGCGAACAATGAGGTAAACGAATGGCAACAGCGACCGTGGTTCCAGAGACAGCCGAAGCGACGAGTAAGAAGTTTGTCGGCACGCCAAAGAAGGCGACGACCCATGTCAACCAGAATGAAGGACTGATCTTCGAGAAGTCGTCACCGGGCAAGAAGGCGTATCGGATGGCGGAACTGGATGTCCCGGCGATCGATGCTACTTCCCTGCTGGGAGATGCGGTACGCACGAACCTGGGCGTGATGCCGGAGCTGAGTGAGATCGAGATCATCCGGCACTTCACGCGGCTGTCGACGTGGAACTATGCCATCGACCTCGGGATGTATCCGCTGGGCAGCTGCACGATGAAATACAACGGGCGGGTGAATGAGGCGGTGGCGCGGTTCGAAGGATTGGCGGAGGCGCATCCCTATCAACCGGAGGCGCTGTCGCAGGGCGTGCTCGGGATCATGAAGCTACTGCAGGATTGTCTGATTGAGATTACTGGCATGGACACGATCACACTGCAGCCTGCGGCTGGTGCGCATGGGGAGTTTACCGGGATCCTGCTGGTGCGGGCGTACCACGAATCGAAGGGCAATGCGCGTAAGAAGATTCTCATCCCCGACTCGGCGCACGGGACCAATCCTGCAACCGCTGCAGTATGCGGATATGAGGTGGCGAACCTGAAGTCGAATGCGCAGGGTATGGTCGACATCGCGGAGTTGGAGCGCATGGTCGATGAGGACACCGCGGCGCTGATGCTGACCAATCCTTCCACCATCGGCGTCTTTGAAAGCGAGATCCACAAGATTGCCGATATCCTGCATGCGAAGGGCGCACTGCTCTACATGGACGGCGCGAACATGAATGCGCTAGTAGGCAAGACGCGGCCGGGCGATTTTGGCGTGGATGTGATGCACCTGAATCTGCATAAAACGTTTTCGACCCCTCATGGGGGTGGTGGGCCGGGATCAGGGCCGGTAGCATGCAAGAAGATTCTCGAGCCTTTTCTGCCTACGCCGATCCTGGTGCAGCGGGAGAATGGGCTGCTGGGGCTCGAGTACAACCGGCTGCAGACAGTGGGCCGGGTACGGATGTTTTACGGGAACTTTGGGATGTTCGTCCGGGCGCTCGCGTATATCCTGGCAAATGGACCAGATGGGCTGCGCCAGACGACCGAGGATGCGGTGCTGAACGCGAACTACATTCGCGCCAAGCTCGAAGGGACCTTTGAACTGCCGTACAAGACACGAACGCTCCACGAAGTGGTGTTCTCCGATAAGCTGCAGGCGAAGAACGGCGTGAAGACGGGTGACATGGGCAAGCGGCTGATCGATTATGGCTTCCACCCCTATACCGTGAGCTTCCCGATGATCGTCTCGGGCGCGTTGATGATGGAGCCGACGGAGAGTGAGAGCCGCGAGGAGCTGGACCTGTTTATCGATGCGATGAAGCAGGTTGCACGCGAGGCGGCGGAAAATCCGGAGTTGGTGCAGACCGCACCGCATTCGACGCGGATGCAGCGGCTGGATGAAACGGCCGCGGCGCGGAAGCCGGTGCTTCGCTGGAAGGGGCCGGTTGCATCGAGCCCGCTCGTCGCAGACTCAGCTGCGAAGGAATGGTAGATACCGCTAAAGCGCGCTGAACCCACGGTACGGTATTCGATCAGCAGGTGGTGTCGAAACATCCATGGAGCGAAGGAACTGACGCCATCGCTGATGGGGAGATTGTGCGAGAAACTGAAGCCATCTCACGTTGAGGTGGGGAGCGTCACGCCTGAAGAGTAACCGCGGATGGCAGGGATTGTTCTTAGCCTATCCATGTTTATCCGTGTCAATCCGCGGTGGATCTTCTTCTATGTACTTCACTGACTCCTATTGGGCGGTGACTTTGACAGACTCGTCGGCGTTGTCCCATTTAATGTGAAGCTCGGTAGAGGGGCCGGAGGTGTGCTCGAAGGAGATGGACATCTTCTCCTGCGGCGTGCTGAGGGTTTTGCCGGTTAGCGGGGTACGGCCGAGATCCTGGCTTTCGTTGTAGACGGTTCCCCACTGTCCGGTTTGTTTGTTAATGATAAGCATCCAGGGGCTGGTCTCGGCTGGCAGGCTGTAGATGGTGTAGGTTCCAGCGGGAATGTCCAGGGTACCGATCTTCAGACTGGTAGCGGTCTTCAAGGTCGTCGCGGGGTTTGCTCCGGTGCGCCAGACCTTCCCGTAAGGCACCTGCTGTCCCATGACCTTGCGGCCGCGCAGGGAGGGGGCGTTGTAGTCGATGGTGACGGATTTCCCATTGAGCATGACGGATGCCTTGGCGGCGGGGCTGGGGAGAGGCTTGGCGGCGGCGCTGGCCTGGGCTTCCGGCCGGATGCCGGGTTCAGTGTGAGACATCGGCATCTGGGCGGCGACGGGGGTGACAGATGTGGTGGCAAGGACGATGGTACAGGCGAGTGTGGCGGTGGAGCGGAGGGACATGTTGGGATCTCTCTTTCAGGAACATTGCTGCTTTGTCGTGCTAGGCTTAAGGTACGCGCCCGTAGCTCAGCTGGATAGAGCGGCAGCCTCCGAAGCTGTAGGTCAGAAGTTCGAATCTTCTCGGGCGCACCATTCTCACATATAAATGAAAGCCTCCGAGGTTATCAGGCCGGCAGGTCGGAAGAACTCAGCGGAGAGTACGTTACGGGTCGTCGAGAAGATGTTGTTTCTCTCGAAGTACAACCGTTCGACGCAGAAGGACCGTACTCCTTAATGTCGGAACCGGGAACATGAGTTTGGCACTGCACGTCCTCCAGCAAAGCCGCTGCGCCTCACTGCAGTTACAAAGTCAGGTTGCGGAGGCATCGGTCCAATCGAGCAGAACCTTCCCGGAGTTTCCTGAACGCATCGCGGCAAAGCCGTCTTCGAAGTTACGCCAGTTCAAGCGATGCGTGATGACCGGCGAAATGTCGAGTCCGGACTCCAGCATGACCGTCATCTTGTACCAGGTCTCATACATCTCGCGGCCATAGATGCCGCGGATGGTGAGTTGATTGAAGACCACCCGATTCCAATCGATCGCGATCTCCTCCGAGGGGATACCCAGCATGGCTATCCTGGCGCCGTGGCTCATGTTGGCGAGCATGTCTCGAAAGGCCTGCGGGTTGCCGGACATCTCAAGGCCGATATCGAAACCTTCCTGCATATGGAGCTGCTGCTGCACTTCCTTGAGGGTTGTAGAGCGAGGATCGACAGCGCACGTAACACCGATCTTCTCGGCGAGCGCACGGCGGAAGGGATTAGGGTCCGAGATGACGACGTAGCGCGCACCGGCATGACGCGCGACGGCCGCGGCCATGATCCCGATCGGGCCGGCCCCGGTAACCAGCACATCTTCGCCCAGCAGCGGAAACTCGAGTGCTGTATGAACGGCATTTCCAAACGGATCGAAGATGGCGCCGACGTCGTGACTGATGCCGGCCGAGTGCTGCCAGATATTCGTCATGGGGAGGACGATGTACTCCGCAAAGGCGCCGTTGCGATTTACACCGACTCCGCTTGTGTGTGCGCAGAGATGCCTCCTCCCTGCGAGGCAGTTACGACAGCGCCCGCAAACAACATGGCCCTCTCCGCTGACAAGCTGTCCGAGCGTCACATCAGCAACGTTCGAGCCAGTAGCGATGACTTCGCCAACAAATTCATGGCCGATCGTCAGTCCAAGCGGAATAGTCGCGCTGGCCCAGGCGTCCCAGTCATAGATATGAAGATCGGTCCCGCAGATGCCGGTCTTCAATACACGGATTTTGACGTCGTTGATGCCCATCTCCGGTTCGGGAACATCCTCAAGCCAGATACCGCGTTCCCTGCGACTTTTCACCAGTGCCTTCACATTTCCTACCTTTCTCCTGCCGAATCTGAAACACAGACTGTTACATGGACCGTCGCCACACCCTCCTGGGGTGAGTTTCGAGTGATGTTCACTGCCGTTGGGAGGAAGGGGGAGCACCAAGGTGGTCCCAGTCCATTACGTCTGCCGGTTGCCTCATCGACCTGAGTATACGACGCGTAGGCGCCTCAACTGCGATGCGGAGATCGAGGAGGCTTTGCCTGGACCGCATTAAGGCTTTTCCAGACAAGCTGAGCGGTCATCGGGATGAAGAGCACACAGAGAGCGGGGTGTCTCTGCAGTAAAGCCCGGTGTCGCTTTATGGAAGCAGACTGCAGAACTGAAGGCTATACGACCCCTTGCACGGAGCCTGCTTATGGATGAGCACGCTCAGACTTTCGGCTCATCATGGTGCATGGATCGGCAGGACTGTTGTAAGAAGTGTTGGACGCGATGACGATAGCTCTGTGCATTGCTACCGCGCTCCACGGCCTACCAGCACCACCTTGACGGTCTCGATGAGAATCGCACAGTCGAGCCATAAAGAAAGATGTTTCACATAGAAGAGATCGAATTCCAGCTTCCGTTTCGACTCTTCGATACTGGAACCATAGTGATAGCGGACCTGTGCCCATCCGGTCAGTCCTGGCAGCACGGTATGCCGTTGTTCATAGAATGGGATACGTTCCGCGAGCATGCGGCAGAACTGCGGCTGCTCCGGGCGCGGGCCAACGAGGCTCATGTCGCCTTTGACGATGTTGAAGAGCTGGAGCAGCTCGTCGAGCCTATATTTGCGGAGAAATGCTCCTTGTGGTGTGATCCGGTGTTCTTCGTCGGCCGCCCAGCGTGCAGAGCGGTTTGCCTCTACAACGCGCATGGTCCGGAATTTGTAAATCAGGAATGGTTTTCCGTTGAGTCCGATGCGCTCCTGTTTAAAGATGATCGGGCCATCTCGCTGGCACCATGAAAACAGGGCGACAATGAGAATTGCAGGGGAGGTAAGGACCAGCAGAGCCGACGCGGCTAGAAGATCGAAGCCACGCATCCACCTTCGCTTTCCCGCACCGTTATTGAAGTTGTAGGAGAAGACAAACTGTTCCGGCGTCAGGTGATCGACGCGAACGCGTCCGGTTGCTCGCTCGTAAAAGCCCTGCGCGTCCTCAATCTGCAGCCCTTGCATCTTCCAGTGCAGGAGATGTTCGAGGGCAGGCGAGGGCTGCGCCCGCATATCCGAGACGATGATTCGATCAAAACTCGCGGGGGCTTCGTCACCGTCCGGCCACTCCACGTTCAACTGTGCGGGGTGAAGGATTTGCGTCACCTCCATGTTCCATTCGGAACAGGCCAGGATCGTCTCCTGGAGTTCAGCAGCCTCTTCTCCGGTGCCCAGCATAAGGACCCGCTCGCGCTTGCGCGGCAAGGCGCCTACACGCGTAAAGACGGTCAGCAGTGCCAGGGTGGATGCGAAAAGAAGGATGTGCGAAAGTACCGGCACCACCATTGGAAGCGCGAGACAGGAGATTGCAAGCAGCGAAGAAAGTAGCGCAAATGCGCGCAACACCCGGACGAGAACGGCCCCGGGGTGGCGAACAACTTGCAGATTATAGAGTTCGTTGTAGTAAAACACTGCCTGACAGGTAAGCCCGACAACCATCAAGCCGACGAGGCTGGGCAGGAACGTTGCGAGCGGTTTTGGTGCTAAGCCGGTGAGGGAGGAGGCGGTTAGAAGCAGTGGCATCACAAGCACGAGGCTGGTGAAGTCAAAGGTGAGCAGGAGTGCCGCTCGTGGGGGAAGAGCCTTTCCGCAAACTCTCATTGTACTGCTCCTCTTGAAGAGCTTGTCGCCTGAAACATGTAGCTTCCACTTCGAGAAGAATGCAGGCAGCACTCCCATCTAGGTCAAGTGATGCCCTGACTATGCGGCAACCGTCAGCGTATTCTCTACAGCTTGCCGAAGAGTCATCGCGATTCGCTCAATATAAGATTCCGGAAGCTCTGGATACATGGGTAATGACAGCACCTCGCACGCGGCTTGTTCGGCAACCGGAAGATCCCCGCTCCTGTAACCGAGACTTCGGTACATTGGCTGCAGATGAAGTGGAACTGGATAGTGCACTGCGGTCTGAATGCCAGCCTGCGTGAGCGCTGCCCTTACCACATCCCGAGCAGGAAGGCGCACGGTGTACTGGTGAAATACATGAGTGCGATGCGGTCCAGCCATCGGAAGCGTGATGCCTTCAACGGTGCAGAGTAGCTCGTTGTAGAGCGCAGCTTTCTTCATTCGCAGATCATTCCACCGATCAAGATGTGGCAGCTTTGCGCGAAGAATAGCAGCCTGAAGCTCATCCAGCCGGCTGTTCCAGCCTTGTATCTCGCTGCAGTACTTCCTGGTGCTTCCGTGACTCCGCAGCATCTTCAATTGCAGAGCATCTTCCTTGCTACGTGTCACGATCATTCCTGCGTCGCCATAGGCACCAAGATTTTTCGACGGAAAGAACGATATGCAGCCGAAGTTGCCATGAGAGCAGACTGGCACGCCATTGCATGTGGCTCCAAGAGCCTGTGCCGCATCGCCCAGCACGGAAAGACCGTGCCTCGCCGCGAAGGCTGTTATCTCCTCCATCTCGGCGGGCTGGCCATAGAGATGGACGGGCACGATTGCCCTGGTGGCTGGAGACAGCAGGCGATCGAGAGCTGAGGCATCCAGGTTATATGTGACAGGATCGATATCGGCAAAGACCGGCGTGGCACCTAACAGGCTGACACTATCGGCGGTCGCAACGAAGCTGAATGCAGGAACGATGACTTCATCCCCGGAACCGATGCCGGCAGCCTTAAGGGAAAGGATGAGCGCATCTGTCCCAGATGCGACACCGACCGCATACGGAACTGCGCAATAGGCCGCGATCTCCTCTTCGAGTGCAGCAACATTCTCTCCGAGGATAAAGTGCTGCGTCGCGAGCACACGCTGAATGGCGTCGTTGATCTCGTCCTGGATCGAAGCGTACTGCGCTCCAAGATCTAACATCAGGATCTCTTCTGACTCTGACATGCGTGCCATCAATTCATAACCTCATTTACTCCAGCAACACACCTGCGGCACAGTTGGAGATACTTCTTCTCAGATTTCAAGATAGCGTCTCAATCACTTGAAGCAAGCCGATAGCCACTTTCCCGACCTAGTGGTTTTGGCGTGGATGGGGGGACATTCCACATCTCTCGCTTCAATGGCTCGCCTGCTGCCAAGACCGCTCCGGAAGACCTACAAGCCAATCGCAAGCCCTTGCACAGTGGTGTGCAAAGCCAGAGTACCCTGAGGAAGCTCTGCGATCGAGAAAGTAAGGACCGGATCTTGGTTTTCCTATCCACGAAGGCGTTCACCGATGCAGGAATGCCCCATGGAGGCTGTGCGAGAGAGTGGCGACGCACATGCTTTGCATGCACCTAGTCCGGCTCTGTGCCGGGCTCCAGGAGTGGACATGGCACGTTATCTCATCACCGGAGTTGCTGGCTTTATCGGATCGTCCCTTGCGCATGAACTCCTTCAGCAAGGACACGACGTTCGTGGCATCGACGACCTTTCCTGCGGAAGTCTGAGCAATCTCGATGGAATTGCTGCTGACATTGATTTCCGTCTTGGTGACATCAATAACGCTACTCTCCTTCACGACAGCTGCAGAGATGTGGAGTACGTCCTGCACCAAGCAGCTATAGCATCCGTTCCGCGTTCTGTGCGGGACCCGATGGCGAGCCACCAGGCAAACATCAATGGCACGTTGAACGTTCTGCTGGCTGCCCGAAACGCAGGGGTGTCCCGGGTCGTCTACGCTGCATCCTCGTCTGCCTATGGAGATCAGCCGACCCAGCCGAAGCACGAGGGGATGCTTCCCTGCCCACTTTCGCCCTATGCTGTGCAGAAATTAACCGGGGAACAGTATGTGAAGAGTTTCTGGCATGTTTACGGCCTTGAGGGCGTATGCCTTCGTTACTTCAACGTATTTGGCCCCAAGCAGGGCGCAGATTCACCGTATTCTGGAGTCATTGCGCGTTTCATCTCAGATATGCTGCAAGGGACAGTTCCTACCATCTGTGGCACTGGCCACCAAAGCCGCGACTTTACATTTATCAGCAATGTTGTATCTGCCAATCTACTGGCCTGCTCTGCCCCGAGAGAATTGGTAACAGGCGAGGTGTTCAATGTTGGTACGGGCACAAGTCAAACCCTCAATGCTTTGTACATGTCGCTTGCGGACCTGCTGGGGTTTTCAGGTGATGCCGTCTACGGTTCTCAGCGGGTCGGAGATGTCGAACATTCGCAAGCGGATGTCTCAAAGGCAATACGTTGCCTCGGCTACAAGCCACTCACCTCATTTACGGAGGGACTGAGCCTGACAGTTAGATGGTATGTAGACCAGCTCTCTCATGTGAGCCCGGGTCTGCCACTTACCTCTCGAGACCATTCTGCATATGCTATGATCCCCTCCTGAACTAACGACCTCGCCTAGCAGTAATGGGTTGTGTACCGGGAAGTGATGACCCAAGAAGATGCAGGCCAAGTCATCCGTCCGGCACTCTATGGACCTCATCTGAACACATCTGACAATTTGTAACCATAAGGTTGCCTTGACCGGGTTACCTGTGCAACCAGTGGCAGGTACCGCTACGCATTACCTGGATTGTTACTTCTTTTAAATTGACTCCATAACAACTTGCGCCCATATTTGTTCTCGCGCGAGACGTACTTTTCTAAGGCGCTCTTCAAAGACCATCTTGTAATGTATTCAACTCGCAGGTAAGAGAAGAAAGGTAAATCTCCAAAGGTTCAGTTGTAACTACTTTCTTTTCTCTTTCACTACTGTGTGACTCTCTGCTCTCTGTTGCCGTGAAACCGCTTTTCTGGAGAATGGTTCGCATGCTTCGTTGCCTGCAAGTTCTGGTTATTACTATCGATCCCAGTGTCTCTATGCTTGCCGGGATCGTCCTGGAGGCAGAGGGTCATCAAATCACCTGCATCTCCGAGCCGCAACAAGCTCTCGCCCGCTTCCATAGCGGCGAGTCGTATGATGTCGTTCTTTTTGATGCTTCCAGGCAGCCGCCTAGCAACCTCTATCTGCTTGAGGCGTTGCTGAAGGCGGCCGGCACTGCGAAATTATGCCTGCTTGTGCCTCTCGGCATCAGCCTATGGAAGCTCGACGCTGAGCGCTTGGGCATCAAGCAGTCGTTACGCAAACCACTGCAGCGGCATGATCTTGAGCAGTTGTTCAACTCGGTGAGTCCATCCTCAAGGATGGGTTCCGAGAAGTCCGCGACGGAAAATTCACCCGGAACGAAACAGCTCCCCTACTACCTGGAAGAGTTACCAGGCGGTCGTTACTTCCTTGCTGGATGTCAAGCGACGCTGAAGATCTATAACACCTTGCGTCTTTTAGCTCCCGTAGATGTGCCAGTCCTCATTCTTGGAGAGAGCGGGGTTGGCAAGGACGTGTTTGCCAACCTGCTCCACACGCACTCTCTTCGCTCCCGAGAGAGCTACCTCAGTGTGAACTGCGCCGCTCTGCCCTCAGACCTGCTCGAAAGTGAGCTTTTCGGATATGAGGCCGGAGCCTTCACCGGTGCGGTAAAAGCGAAGCAGGGAAAGTTCGAACTGGCAAACCGCGGCACCATTCTGCTTGATGAGATTGGAGAGATGAGTGCGCCCATGCAGGCGAAGCTGCTCCATGTTCTCCAGGACGGCCGGTTCTCGAAGTTAGGCAGCCGTACGACAACCCAGGTGGATGTACGCATCGCCGCGGCAACCAATATTAATATTGAGAATGCGCTCGCTGAACAGACGTTTCGAGCTGACCTGTACTACAGGATCAGCGCATTCAGCGTCACCATTCCACCCTTGCGTGAGCGGAAAGAGGAGATCCATTTCTTTGTCGAGGAGATGATTCGCCGGCAGGCAAAGGCGCTCCGCCAGCCAGCCATTTACATACCTTCGCAGTTGATGACTGCTCTTCAGGAGTATCAGTGGCCCGGCAATCTTCGTGAGCTATCTAACTTTGTAATCCGCATGTTGATTCTTCAGGATCCTGACACTGCCCTCTCCGATCTCGAGTTCAAGATGCGGTCAAGGCGAAACTCTGCATCAAATCTCCACGTACAACCAGCGGAGATTGCGCAGGAAGCAGAGAGCATGCAAGCGATTGTGCGCAACTTCAAAGACAAGACGGAAAGCCGTCTGATCCAGGAGGCGCTCGAAGCTTCAGGTTGGAATCGACGCCATGCCGCCTTGCAACTGCGGATCAGCTATAGAGGGATGCTTTACAAGATCCAGCAATATAACCTGAAGGAGAGCGATAGCTCGCTTCACCTGCGGCCACGGTAAGCCCATTTGGGCCTCTTGCTGCTCTTCGGCGATCCTTGCTGGCTCAGGTCGAGTTGGCTCAATCGTTGCAGCCTGGGAGCGAGTCGTCTTCTCTGTGCGGCCCTCCCCATGAAGACCGCACGTCCCAAACTGAAAGCGTTAGCGTAGCACGAGAGCTTCAGCATGGGCGTTCTCCCCCACCCATTGCCGCTGCCATTTGATGGTTTCTCTCAAACCATCTTCCAGAAGGATACCTGCTTCGAAATTCAGCAACTGCCTGGCTTTTCGCGTGTCCGGGATGCGGCGTCGAACGTCTTCGTATTTGCGCTGTGATATCTCACTATACGGAATCATCTTGATCTCAGAGCTGCTCTCACCACCACAGAGCCTTCGAATGCGGGAGGCGAGCTCCAGGATCGTGACCTCTTCGTTGCTGCCGATATTGACGATCTCTCGGTTTGCCGTGGTTGCCTCTGCGGCGGCGACAATTCCCCGGACGGTATCGCTCACGAATGTAAAGGATCGTGTCTGTTGGCCGTCGCCGTGAATCGGTATCGTTTCTCCCCTTAGGATCGCGTCTATGAATACAGACTGTGGACCACCCCACCAGCTGAGGTTCTGTCGCGGGCCGTAGGAGCCGAAGATCCGCAGCACCGTGGCATAGATGTCGGCGTCCTCAGCCATCGCAAGTACCAGATGCTCATCAAACAGCTTCGAGGCGGCATAGGCCCAGCGCGGGACCGTCGGCGGACCCAGCACCAGGTCTGCGTCTTCGGAAAACGGCAGTACTGGATTCTTTCCATATACATCGGAGGTTGAGGTGATCACAAAGCGTGCGGACTGTTCGCATGCAAGCCGCAGAGCATTCAGAGTGCCTTGCGAGTTGATAAGCAGTGTATTCGTTGCCGTACTGTAGCGCGGAATTTTATATGCCGCAAGATGCAGCACCATATCGATACGCCCTACGCAGTCGCGGAGCGCGGGTAGATCGCACACGTCAACCTCATGAAAACGAAATCGGTCGTTGCTGTTCGCCTGTTCCAGATTTCTCAGGTTTCCATGAGACAGGTTATCAACGCCGATGACTTCATATCCGCGATTGAGCATAGCGTCGGTCACGTGCGACGCCAGGAATCCTGCAGCTCCTGTGATTAAGATTCTGCGCATTAAGCTGCCCTCATAAATTCTAAGATCTGCTGCACACTGTGTGCCCCGGCCTGTCCATCGCCGAAGAAGCGGAGGTTTCTGGGTTCTTGAGTTCCGCCCCGTTTGGTTTCGAGCAGGCGATGAACTGAGGACAGGATCGATGCAGATTTCGTACCGACCAGCCTGTTCCATCCGCCATGCAGCGTTTCGATCCACTCTGTCTCATCACGCATGGTGAGGCAGGGCACACCCAGAAAATATGCTTCTTTCTGTACACCTCCAGAGTCAGTCAGGATCATGCGGGCCTGCCGCTGCAAGGTAAGCATCTCGAAGTAGCCTACTGGCTCAATCAAATGAATGTGCTGATGGCTCGCCAGCATACGTTTTCCTTCTTCACCCAGCAGGTGATTGAGCCGAGGATGAACGGGCAATATTAAAGGCAGCCGAATCCGCTCGAGCGAGTGGATGATACTGCCAAGGCGCTTCACATCGTCTGTATTCTCGGCGCGATGAAGTGTGACTAAAGCGTAGTCGCTGTCATTGAGTCCCAGGTTCGCCAAACTACAGCTCTGCTGCTCTCTGCTGGAGAACTGCTCGACCGCGTCCAACATCACGTCTCCAACAAACACTGCACGACTACCAAGCCCCTCTAGATGCAATTGGTCAACGGCCGTCTGGGTAGGACACAAGAGGAGGTCAGAGACATGATCGCTGACAAGGCGGTTAATTTCTTCCTGCATGCGGCGATTGAAGCTGCGTAAACCCGATTCGACGTGAACGAGCGGAATATGGAGCTTGACCGCAGCGATCGCAGCGGCAAGGGTTGAGTTCGTATCGCCATAGATCAACACAGCATCAGGCTTCCAATTGATGAGTGCCGCTTCGATGCTCGCGAGCATCGCGGCCGTCTGGACACCCGGGAGCCCAGCGTGGATGCCGAGCGAGATGTGCGGTTGTGGCATGCCCAGCTGGGTGAAGAAGATATCCGACATCATCGGATCGTAGTGCTGACCCGTGTGGAGGAGCCGGTGTTCGACCTGCATTCCTCGACCTAGATTGTAGTCGTTGAATGCCTTGAAGATGACCGCCATTTTGACAAACTGTGGCCTGGTGCCGCCGATGGATAAGACCTTCATACTTCTCCCGCGACATGCTTCATCTGTAAAAGAGCGGGCAGGAGTTGCTCGGAAGGAACGACACGCACCAGGCGTGCTGGCGCGCCCATCGCGATCATGCGGGGGACGACATGGCGCGTCACCACCGAACCTGCGGCGACCAACGCATCCGCACCAATCACGACGCCCGGCAGCACCGTTGCGTTTGCACCGATGCGAGCTCCACGTTCAAGGGTGGCACCCCTGAAGTGTTTGAGCCGTTCCTCAGTCCGTCCGATGTAGTTATCGTTGGTCAGGGTAACTTCGGGAGCAACGAAGCAAAGATCCTGGATCGTGGACATAGCCGTTATGTAGGCACCGGTTTCAATTTTGCACCGCATGCCAATCCGCACCTGATTCTCGATCGCGACACCTCTCCCTATGATTGTGAGATCGCCGATACTCGTCTGCTCGCGGACTGAGGCAAAGTCGGCAATGAGGACATCCTCACCAATCGTCGCTCCCCGATAGAGCACGGCGTATGTCCCAAGGAGCGATCGGTCGCCGACGACAGCAGGCGACAAGGAAACCGAACGAGTGACAGCACTCAATCGGGAACGAAGCGGGAGCTTGCCGACGACACTTCCATCATCGATACGCACATCGTTGCCGATGATGGTGTCGTCGTGCAGAACGACGTTATGGCCGATGATGGTGCCCGTCCCGATGCGTACATTGCTGCCGATCGAAGGATGATTCCCGAAGGTGACACCTGGGTAACGTTGCTCGAGCTTTGGGTTCATCGAATGAGTAACCTCGAACGTGGTGAGAGACTGCATGTAAGAGAGCTCCTTCACCGGGTGCTGAGCGGAGTGCGGGGGAAAGTAGAGGGAGCGGAGAGAGCCGCAGGAACGAGGCCACCGAATGGCTCGCGCCACTGCTTCGGAAGTTTGGTCTGGCGAGAGATCACTGGCCCGGACGGTGCGCCAGCAAAGTACACCGTGCGCAAAATCTGCGGAAGTGGATTTGGGTTGATAGCGTCCGGACGACAGAAGTTTGGATGACCGTTGTTGCCGGCGAGCAGGCAGTCCGTCAGCAGTGCTGCATGGGTTCGGATGGTGCGCAGAATACGCATTTTACTAACGCCTGCAGAGCGGCGGCGCAACGTGAGCGGTATCTCCGTGACGCGCTGGCCAAGGCTGGACGCACTCAGAAGAATTTCAACCGCAGATACAAACCCATGGCTCTGGAACTGTACAGCACGAACGAACGAACCCCTGTACGCACGAAAGATGCTGGTATAGGTGTAGAGCTTCAATGGGGATACGACACGATACAAGCGAGAGCACTGCGCACTCAGGAGTAGTCGCCAACGCTGTACGCCATCGACACCGCCATCAGGATGGTAGGGCGATGCGACTACGACGTCGGAACGCCCGCTCGCTACCTCCTGGATCATGGCTAAGAGATGTTCCGGACCGTAGCTGCAATCCGCGTCGATCGTACAGACTACGTCAGCTGCGGCATGATGGAAGCCCGTGCGAAAGGCGGCACCGAGTCCATAGTTGGTTGCGTGTACGTGAATCTCGTAGCTTGCTCCGGCAGGGGCGGCAGCCGGCAGCATGCGGCTGGTTCCGTCCGAGCTCCCATCATCGACAAACAGGTAGTGCACTCGGAAGCGTTTGCAAATACTCTCATGGAGGCTCTTCAATCGATCGCGGAGCAAGGGCAGCGATGCTTCTTCGTTACACACGGGAACAATAATGCACACAGTGGGAAGTGCTAAAAAAGACGCTGGGGCCATTCTGACTCCTTCTTTTGAAATCCACTTGCAAACGCAGAAGCTTGTCTGATTAGCACCGAACGATGTTTCCAGATTCGATACCCCGTGTGGCGTTACGGGTATCTACCACCAATTTGGCTGCTTTGACGATGGCTGGATAATCGTAGTCCGAATGGTCCGTGACGATGACCACGCAGTCGTAATCGGCAATCGTGTCGAGGGAAGCGCAGGTCAAGCCGAGGTCATAGTGGCGACCACGACCAACGGTTGGAAAGTAGGGATCGTGATATTCCACCAGCGCCTGCTCCTTACGAAGCAATTCAATGATTTCGAGTGATGGCGACTCCCGCAGATCATCTACATCCCTCTTATAGGCAACGCCGAGCACGAGAATGCGAGAGCCATTCAGCGACTTGCGGTGAGCGTTCATCGCCTCCGACACGGACTGGACGACGTGCCGGGGCATAGCTCCATTGACTTCACCGGCGAGCTCGATAAAGCGTGTATGGAAGTCCCATTCACGCGCTTTCCAACTGAGATAGAACGGGTCAATAGGGATGCAGTGGCCGCCCAGCCCAGGACCCGGATAGAAAGGCTGGTAGCCGAACGGCTTTGTAGCAGCCGCATCGATCACCTCCCAGATATCGACGCCCATGCGCAGGGAGAGGAGCTTGAGTTCGTTGACGAGCGCGATGTTCACGCACCGATAGATGTTCTCGAGCAGCTTGGTCATCTCGGCCGCCTGGGTGGACGAGACGCAGACGGTACGATTGAAGATGCTCCCGTAGAGCGAAGCTGCAAGCTGGCTCGCGATCGGCTCATGACCACCGATAACCTTGGGGATGTCGCGACGGGCGACGGTGTTGTTACCGGGATCTTCCCGTTCAGGCGAGAAAGCGACATAGAAGATATCGTCGTCACTCGCTGCACTATCCTTGCTTTGAACAGCAAGTCCGGGGCGGCTTCCTGCATTGAGGATCGGAATAAGGATCTCCTCCGTGGTACCCGGATAGGTTGTGCTTTCAAGAACAATCAACTGTCCTGCGCGCAGCCACGGCGCGAGCGCCTCGGCCGTCTTCTGAATAAAGCTTAGGTCCGGCTCGCGGTGCTCCGTGAGCGGCGTCGGCACACACAAGATGACAACATCCTGGGCAGCGATCTCCGCGAAGTCAGTGGTCGCACGGAATCCCTGCTCACGCGCTACTTCAATCTCGGTTTGAGGAATCCGGTAGATGTAAGAGAGACCTTGCTCCAGCTGCGCGACCTTACGCGCGTCGATGTCGAAGCCTTTGACTTGAAAGCCTGCTTCGCAGAAGAGAAGCGAAAGCGGCAGCCCGACATACCCGAGGCCTACAACACCGACCTTGGCAGTCTTTGTTTCGAGGCGAAGAAGCTGCTCCTGAGCGATCTGGGGAAGTGTGGGGGTCATCGTGGTTGTCATGCAGCGGTCTCTAGCATGCTGCCTGCCAAACCTGAAAGACCTGACACGATCGAAGGTGCCAAGATGGTCGACGATCTTCAAGCATAATGGCGGCGAACTTGAGCAATAACGAAGACGCCTCCCGATCGAGACAGACCAGAAGTATGCAAAGCCTTGCGTTACCTTGCGCAGACTTTCGCAGTATTCTTGCGACAGTCCGCCGATACAAACAGTTTTCAGGGAGCCACTGCTGCTTTGCTCTGGAACGCTCTCGTTGATGGCCTGCGCGCTCCCCTGTCGGCCCGCAGTTGTTTGCCGCCTCTTGGCACCAGAATTGCTTCTCCTAAACGCAAGACACATATCAGCAGACCACAATGGCTGCCGGCACCAGGGCGTATATGGAGAAGCGATGACGCAGATCAAGGTTGGGATGGTAGGGCTGGGCGCATGGGGATGCAACGTGGCACGGTGTATGTACGAATTGTCCGACTGCGCCCTGGAGGTGTGCAGTGATCTCAGTCCTGCGCGGCGGGCGATGGCAGAGAAGATCTGGGGTGTTCAGACTGTGGAGTCGTTTGACGACATGCTGCTGCATTACCCGCAGATTACTGCGGTTGTCATCAGTTCGCCCGCGATCACCCACTACGCCCTGGCTAAAAAGGCCCTTCTCGCCGACAAGGACGTGTTTGTAGAGAAGCCGTTTACGTTGAATGTGAGCCATGCCGAAGAACTTCTACGGCTCGCTGAGGCGCGGAACAAGATCCTAATGGTCGGCCACCTGCTCGAGTACCATCCCGCGGTGAACTATATGCGTGATGTAATCCAGCGCGGAGAACTCGGCGATATCTATTACATCTATACGCAGCGCGTGAACCTTGGACGGATCCGAGGTGATGAAAATGCTCTGTGGAGCTTTGCCCCTCATGACATCTCGCAGATTCTATACATGCTCGGTGACACACCAATCGATGTGAGTGCGCGTGGACAGAGCTTTATCCAGGACGGCATAGAAGATGTGGTCTTTCTCAGCCTGTACTTCAGCAACCGTGTTATGGCGCATATTCACATCTCCTGGCTCGACCCGCACAAACTCCGGAGTACAACCATTGTGGGCAGTAAAAAGATGGTGGTCTTCGACGACGCGGCAACTTCAGAGAAGCTGCGCATCTATGACAGCTGTGCACAAGTGCCGCAGACCTGTTCCTACGGTGAGGGGATTCAGGTGCGGTTCGGTGACATCCATATTCCACGCATCTCCTCAGCAGAGCCGCTGAAGCTGGAGTTTCAACATTTTCTGGATAGTGTCGCTCATCGGATTCAACCCAGGAGCGATGCACATGATGGACTCCGTGTTGTGCGCATTCTTGAAGCGGCACAGCGTTCGCTCGATATGGACGGAGTTCCGGTCTCGCTCGAAACGGGCGAGACCGGCAGCCGGTTCGAGAACGACGCACCTCCGGCAAGGCGCTGGACTGCAACCGCCACAGGAGCTCTTCAGTATGCCGCAGCGAACCAGTAATCAAGAGAACGAGACGGGAGTTGAAGCGATGAAGCGTTGGCACCTTACACTCGGCGCAGAGGCTCTCGTTGCCGGCTCCGTAGTGCTTGCTACGATCGGCCAGCTCACCATCAAGCTCGGCCTCGGCAAAGCTTCAGGAATGTGGACGCTATCGCCACAGCCGCTTCATGCTCCGTTTACGATTGGTGTGCTCTGCGGGCTTCTGGTTTATGGGGGAGGCACCCTGCTGTGGATGGCGGCCATCTCGAAGCGCAATATTAGCTACCTGTATCCGCTCGCCTCACTCAACTACATTCTCGTGGCGCTTGGGGGACACTTCCTCCTGCATGAACCGCTTCTGCCGGGACGCTGGATTGGTATCGCAATCATGGCTTCGGGCATCGCACTTCTGGCCCGTGTAGCACCTCGATCGGAGCTCGCATGAATCCTTTGATTGCTCTTGGAAGCAGCATCGTCCTCGGCGCATGCGCACAGATCGCACTGAAGCATGGCGCAAACACGCGTCATCGTGAGGCCGGTGTCTCGGGTGTCTTCGGTACAGCCGTGTCTCCGTGGGTGCTCGTATGGGCGATCAACTTTCTTGTCGCAACCGGGTTATGGATCGTAGCGCTCGGCCATCTCGACATCTCGTATGCCTACCCAATGCTTGGTCTCGGCTATGTGCTGGTTACAGCGATGGCGGCACTCCTGCTCGAAGAGCGTGTCTCCCCGTTGCACTGGCTCGCTGTGTTCATTATTGCGGGCGGGGCGGCGTGTATCGCAAGGAGCGCATAGATGACTGCCACGGAAGTTTCGCCCGTTTCGCCGCAGTCAGGCTTCTCTCGGCAAACGGCCCACATTGCCGTCGCCGGCGGAGGGTTTACCGGCATGGTATGCGCCCTTCAGCTGCTCGAGGCCGGCTATCGGGTGACCGTGCTGGAGGCACAGGAGGCGCTGGGCGGCCTGACGGCGAGTCACGATTATGGCCCGTTCTGCTGGGACAGGTTCTATCACTGCATTCTCACCTCCGATAGTGCGTTGCTCCATCTCCTCCAGGAACTCGGACTTGCAGAGCAGCTACGCTGGACCAGAACTCAGGTCGGCTTCTTCTCTCACGGGAAGCTTTACGCCATGACCAGCCCGCGCGACCTCCTGCATTTTCCGCATCTTTCGCTTGCAAGCAAGCTCCGTCTGGGGCTCGCTACGCTCTATGCCTCGCATCTCCGCGATGGGAGCCGGTTAGAGCAGATACCGCTCGAAGTCTGGACGAAGCGCCTCTTTGGGCGACGCGTCTATCGGGAGATGTGGGAGCCGTTATTCCGTTGCAAGCTGGGGGAACTGCGTCACGAGGCTTCGGGAGCTTTCCTTTGGGGAACGCTGCGCCGCCTCTACTCCACGCGCGAGCAGGGTGCTGAAAAACAGGAGAAGCTCGGCTATGTCCATGGCGGCTATTGCGCCGTCTTCAATCGTCTCTACGAACGCGTGATCGATCTCGGAGGAAGGATTGAGACCGGAGCAAAGATCCTGTCGATCTCTTCTCTCGCCCCTGGCGGTCCCGTCGTACTCTCTGAGGGTTATAAGGAGTCGCGCTTCGATGGTGCGATCCTGACGCTTTCAAACCGAGCCGTGGCAGCCTGTCTTCAAACGAACGATGCGACGTATAAAGCTCGGCTCAACGAGGTCCGCTACCTGGGCCTGGTATGCGGAGTGCTCGTGCTGCGACGACAGCTTAGCCCCTTTTATGTGACCAACATCACCGATCAAAGCTCCTTTACAGGGGTGATTGAGATGACCAATCTTATTGATCGGGAAGAGACTGCGGGATATCACCTTGTCTATCTTCCTCGCTATACGAAGAGCGATGACCCGCTCTTCGAAGCCACCGACACTGAAGTATGGCAGCGTTTCGGGCCGGAGCTTCGGCGCATGCACCCGGATCTTACGGAGGAGGACATCGTCTCTCGCTTCGTCTTTCGCGAGCGCACGGTGCAGCCGGTGCCGACGATCGGTTATTCGCAAATTGCTCCCCCGATCGAGACGCCGCTTCCCGGAGTCTATCTGGCCAACACCGCGCAGATCCTGAATAACACGTTGAACAACAATGTGATGACGCATCTGGCGAACGCCGCCTGCGCAAACCTAATGCGCGACATTCCTCGAGGCGCCGGCACAAAGAGACAAGGGCAAGCTTCCCACCTACTCTCAACCACTGACGAGTCTGAGCCAGTTCACGGTGACCCATGTTTATTGGTTTAACTACACCCCTGCTTCTTTCCGCGAAGAGTGGCGTGGAGTCGCTACTCTTGCGTCGTCCTTCGCTGATGTTGCTGCTGCTCTCGCTTCTGCTGTTTGCATTGGCCGATCTACTGCAGCGGATCCTGAAACCGGCTCCCCCCTCTGAGCCGGAGACGCCACCTGCCGCGGTGAGCAAGACGGAGGAGACGTGGGCGTGAGGCGCGACAGTCCCGCCGACCCACCCGCGTCAGGTGACGGTGCGATTCGGCGTGTTCTCGCGTATCACGAGTTTTCGTGCCTGCTCTCCAGGGACGTCTATCAGCTTCATCCTAAAGTCTTCCAGTCGCAACTTCGTGCACTGCAAACGACAGCCCAACCCGGCGTGCGCTTGCAGATCACCTTCGACGATGCGCATCGCTCGCAGCTCGAACTGGCTACACCGCTTCTAGAGGAGTCCGGCCTTCGCGGGCTCTTCTTTGCTCCTGCCGGCTGGATCGGCGCTCGTCCCGCCATCGCTACATGGAATCAGCTACGCGCACTGATCGGCGCAGGGCACGCTGTCGGCTCTCACGGTCAGACCCACACGCTGCTGACACACTGCTCACCCGCGCAACTCAGAGAGGAATTGGTTCGTTCCCGTACGACCCTCGAGGATGGATTGGGACAGTCCGTGAGTGGAATCTCGATGCCCGGCGGCCGCTGGAACGCGACCGTTGCGGCGGCCTGTCTCGCGGCAGGCTATCGCGAACTGTACACCTCCGAGCCGGGTTCTACATTGCAGTGGATAGGCGACGACACAGGAAAGTCTCTCGCGATTGTGGGACGGCTTGGAGTTCGGCGAACGATGGCGTTGCATACTCTCGTCGGGTATGCAGCGGCTGATCCGCTCGTCACGATTCGCCTCAAGGTGGAGTACCGAGCGAAGCAGGCGCTTAAGCGCGCACTTGGCGATGTCAGCTATCAAAGACTCTGGCGCCGGCTGCTTCGGTCTCCGGTCGAAACCGCCTTCTAGTGCAGTTCCCTGCTTGTTGGCTCAGGAAGCACGCTGCGAGGACGACACAAAACCAGAAGGAGGGCTGATGCGCGTTTTACAACTGATTGCAAGTAACGGCTTCTACGGCGCCGAGCAGGTAGTCGCCCTGTTGTCGGCCCGGCTCGCCGAACTGGACTGCGAGATCACAGTCGGCCTCTTCAATGCTTCCAAGATGCCAGGGCACCAGCTCGTCCGATCTCTAGAAGAGCGTGGTATCAGGGTATGGGATCTACCGTGCAGAACTCGCGTGGATCTACAGGCAGTGGGGAGACTGGCACGTTTTCTCAAAGAGGAACGGATCGATGTTCTCCATACTCACGGCTACAAAGCGAACGTGTACGGTTGGCCGGCGGCCCGCATCGCCGGTTGCACTGTGGTTGCGACCTGTCACAACTGGACCAACCGAACTCCCGCGCTGCGCCGCTATGGTTCGCTTGATAAGTTTCTTCTACGCGCCTTCGATGGTGTAGTTGCCGTGTCGGATACAGTCGCATCCACACTCACGCGCTCGGGCTATGCCTCTCAAAAGCTTCGCATCATCCCAAACGGCATCGACACGGCTCGATATCACGCGGCAGCAAGAGGACCGGTCAACGGAAGGGCTCCGGTACTCGGGACACTGTCGCGCTTGTCGACCGAGAAGGGCGTTGACGTGCTGATCCGCGCACTACCGCGCATCCTTGAACGGTATCCGACCCTGCAGTGTGTTGTGGCTGGCGAGGGACCGGAGCGAGCGCAGCTTCTCCTGCTTGCCGCGGAACTGGGTGTTAGCGATCACCTTCAACTATTGGGCTTCTGTACGGACGCCCCCGGTTTTCTCTCCAGGTGCTCCATCGTTGTGCATCCTTCCCGGGTCGACGGCATGCCGCTCGCGCTCCTCGAAGCGATGGCAGCGGGAAAACCCATTGTTGCTTCCGCGGTGGGCGGTATACCTGCGCTTCTTCGTGATGGCATCGCCGGCGTTCTTGTGCCAAGCGATGACCCCGATGCCCTCGCCGACGGTGTGCTTCGTCTGCTTGCAGACACAGACCTGGGGGAGCGCTGCGCATTAGAAGCTGCAGTCTACGCGCACCGTTACTTCGACGCGGCACTCATGGGATTTCGTTATCTCGAGGCATATCGGGAGGTTTGCAAGGTTCTGCCATCCACGGAACATCCGGCCGCGAGGGTAGCCTGATCCGTGGAGCATCCCTATGCATACAGGAGAGAGAATGACATCGATCGCTGACGAGTTCCTCACAGGGTCCTTAAGCGATACCGCGCCAGGCTTAAGCGACGCCGGGCCAACCTCAAGCTCGCCTCGAGTCTGGCTGCTCGATCCGTTCTGCTTCACGCCCTGGTATTCAGCTGCGCTCGCATCCTCGCTTAAAGATGCGGGCGCGGAGATACGCCTCATCTCCGGGACGTTCTCGAGAGAGCGCACGTACCTTCAACGCTATGGCCTCAAGGCTGAGCCGGGACCGTTTCAAGCTCCGGAGATCTGTAAGAACAGCCCGCCTCCGATCGGCCGCGCCGTTCGTCTCGCAGAGGTGCTCCTGAACACGCGCATGCTCGCCCGGTCGCTGCACGCAGGTGGTCGAAATCTTCCGGACATCCTTCACTTTCAACAGATGCCGATGCTAAACCATGGTCTCCGCTCCGACTACCGCCTGATCGAGGCCGCACAGCAGGCCGGCATTCGTGTCGTCCATACCGTGCACAATCTGCTGCCACACGACACTGGCGACAGGCTGCGAACCATCTACGTCGAGCTGTACGGGCGCGTGGATCACCTCGTCTGCCACTCCGCAGGTGTGGCGCAGTGCCTCCGTGACGACTTCCGCATTCCGGAGCATCGTATCTCGGTCATCCCTCACGGTCCTCTCTTTGCGTCAGAACATCTGCCCTCTGCAGCCGAAAAAGAGCAAGCGCGAACGCGACTGAAACTTCCGCGCAAGCAGCCGATCGTGCTCTTGCAAGGTGTGCTCGCCACCTACAAAGGCCTGGATGTTCTGCTGGAAGCCTGGAAGCGATGTGTTCAGACGTTCACGCATATGGCCGGGGTGTCTCCGCTCCTGCTGATCGCGGGTGGCGGACCATCGAAGCTCGAAGCCGAAGTGCGGCAAGCCGTGCTCGCCGCGGGGGGCAGCATCCGTGCGGATCTCGGATACATCCCAACGCACCGCCTCCCCGACTACTACGCCGCCGCCGATCTTCTCGTCTATCCCTATCGCACTATCACCACGAGCGGCGCGCTGCTCACGGGCCTCACCTACGCGAAGCCGATCGTCGCCTCCCGCCTAGCACCGTTTGAGGAGTACCTGACGGACGGCGAGAATGCCCGGCTCGTCACCCCGGGCGACCCAGCCGCACTGGCGGATGCACTCACGTCCTTGCTGCAGGATTTGAGCCCAGAGGTTCGTCCAGACTTGGTCCCACATAGAAGCCCGGAGCGCAGGACCGAACCCACCAGCAACTATGCCCACCTGGCACACGGTGCCACACACAATCGCTGCCGCTATATCAGTTGGGCGGAGATTGGAAGGCGCACGCATGCACTCTATCGAGAGCTCGCATTGCGCAAGCCAGCACGATATCCAGCATAGATATGCAACTGCTTGCACACCGTACGAGACAACTCCTGCGACTTTGGCAGGGGGCGCCGCAGTTGAAGCTCGCAACTGGCGTTTTTGCTTCAGGGCTTTGGTGAGGTAATTGCACGTTTGTTCGCGAAATGTAAAAGGGGCTGCTTTCATGAACAAGCGTGCCGGACTGTTCCAAGCTGTGACGTGCATCGCGCTGCTGTGCGGCTTCAGCATGACCTCCGCGACGGTGAGCGGCGCGCAGGGGCCAGGCAGCAGCAGCATCAGTTCCGTGCCACGCTCCGACCGGCAGGCTGCGCTGCGGAGCGCGGTCAGCACGCATCTCTCCACGCCCGCTGCTATTGTCGACGCACCGTTCCGGGTAGGGAGCGGCGACCTGCTGAACATTTCGGTCTGGCAGGAGAGAGAGCTGAGCCCGACGGTCACGGTGCGGCCCGACGGCAAGATCTCCATGCCGCTGATCGGGGAGATCGCGGTCACCGGCCTGACGCCTGTGGACGTTGAGAATCTGCTGCGAGAGCGCCTCGCGGCGATCGTCATCAACCCCAAGGTCACAGTGACGGTCGTCGAAATTCATAGCCGCATGGTGTACATCACGGGCGAGGTGAGCCGACCTGGTGCCTATCCGCTGAACAGTCCGTTGAACGTGCTGCAGTTGATCGCTCAAGCAGGTGGTCTCACGGAGTTCGCCTCGCGAAAGAAGATCCGCGTCGTCCAGGCAAACAGCACGGACAGCAGCATCACCTTTGACTACAACCGCATTCTACGATCTGGCGATCCGAGCCGCAATCTCCCGCTCTCTCCCGGCGATACGGTTGTGGTGCCATGAGGCCGCCCCGCAGCTCGGTCACTCGCAGCCTCTCAGGCAGGACCATGGCACGCGCTTGGCGTGTGCTTTGGGTCTCAGCTATCTTGGGCGGCATGAATGTCGCTCGAGCCCAGGGCACACTCACATCTCCGATCGAGCCTTCGAGCGAGTCTCCGATGCAGGAAAGAAGTACCCGGGCCGGCCTTCCACCTCTTGTCCTCGAACCAGCGGCACCTCCGCAAGATGTCGGAGCCGCTTCTTCCAGGCAGTCGTCTAGGAGAGCGCCGGTAGAATCTCTAATCGGCGTCACTCCGATCTTCCTCAGCGAGGAGCGCGCGTTGATCTTCCACTACTCGCTTTCCGTCAGCTCCGGGTATATCAAAGCCGCGAATGAGCCACTTGATCAATCGGGCACAGTGACTCTGGCCGAAGGCTATGTAAGCGCGCTTCTGCACAGACGCCGTTTCAGCCTTCTGGCGCAGCACGATGCACAGTTCACGCGCGCCCCCGGTATCGGCATCGGATTCGGGCAGTATGAGCGGTCCGCCCTCTCCTTCGCCGGCAGAAAGAGCCGCCTCACAACCTGGACCTTCCTGTTCGAGAACGGCTATGGGTCGGATGGCGCCCGTGCGGCCGGAGATCTGGGCAACGCGGCGCTTAATGGAGAGGCCGTTCCCAATCTCAATGTCGTTGCCTTTGGCTTGACCACCGGGAATATCCTGAGCGACCATGCGCTGTTCAGTATGGACCACAAGCTCTCTCCGTCGCGTGTACTCAACTTCAGCGCGGGCGGATACTTTCATCACTTCTTTGATGGCGGGACCTCGGATCAGCAGTACAGTCTGACGACGGGGATGCAGCAGAGAGTATCGACGCGACAGACTGTCGGCATCAACGTCAGGGCAGTGCAGGAAAACTACACGCAAACACACTGCACCACCGGCTTCGTTGGTCTTTCCAGTTTTACGCAGCTTACTCGCACTCTTCGATTTGAGGGGATGGCGGGACCGGCATGGGGGACAGCGTACTGCTCCGGCACCTACGAGTACACCGCGTCACTCGCCATGAGAGCCGGTCAACACGGTCTGCTTTATGTGGGCAGCACACGACAGCGTAATGACGGTCTGGTCTTGAATTCCACGTGGGAGACTTCGACCTTCGGCGGACTTGCTCTCGGGCAGCCACGGCGAATCCAGGCACTTGCGACAGGCGGCTATTCGAACTACGCGCTGGCGAAGCATACGGCGGCCTTCCCCAACCTTCACGGCTACTTCGTCTCCGGCGAGCTGCACCGTCGGCTCACGAGCGCGGCAGAGGTTTCAATGACGGCCCGCTATTTTTCTAACAGTCAAGGCCAGGCGACTGGCAACATGTTTCTTTTCACCTCAACATACACATGGTCTCCAGAGGACCGCCACACACACCGGTGGAGTCAGGGGATCGTCCATGGTAATCGCTAACAAGCGTCCCGCCGCGCGTCTCGCGGAGGTATATGGTCTGCTGCGGCGACACCTGCTCCTTGCCTGCGGTGTGGCTGTCGCTGTCTTCGCGGTTGCGGCAATTTACGTAGTGCAGATGCCGGACGTCTATCAGGCGGCGACTCGTATCCTCGTCAATCCGCAACGGGTTTCGGACAAGTATGTGAGCAGCACGGTTTCCATGGGCTCGAACGAGCGGCTCAACACGCTCAGTCAGCAGGTGCTGAGCAGCACCCGTCTTGAGGCTATCGTTGAAGAGCTCAACCTGTTCGCCGCGCAGCGCCGCACGTTGGGGCAGGAGCAGGTGCTCGACACGATGCGGCACCATATTGCCATTGAGCTCAAGCAAAGCTCCGACGGTCCGAGTTCCTTCACGATCACCTATACAGGCCAGTCCGCCCAGGAGGTCGCTGCAGTGACAAACCGGCTGGCCGCGTCCTTTATCGGCTCCAACCTGCACGATCGCGAGCAGGAGGCGCAGGGCACAACCGCATTTCTATCGAAGGAACTCGGCAGTACCAAGGCACAGTTGGACGGGTTCGAAGAACAGCTCCGCATTTACAAGCTGCAGCATTTAGGGGAGCTGCCAGATCAGCTGCCGGCGAGTATGCAGACACTCTCCCGACTCCAGGTACAGCTGCAAGCAAATATCGATGCGCAAAGCCGTCTTGATCATGAAGCGTTCCTCGCCAAGGTTGAGCCGTTTGCAGGGAGCGGAGCCTCACCCGCCATCTCGCCGCATCAGCAGTTGTTTGCACGCGATGCACAGGCGCGTCGCGAGCTCGTGGAGCTGCGCTTGCGCTACACCGCCCAGTTTCCGAATGTGGTGAGCAAGCAGGAAGAGGTTCGCAGGCTGGACGCCCAGCTGGAGAAAGCCTCGATCCCTGCTGCTCCAGCTCAGCTTGAGAGCACCGCAGCCGCTATTGCAAATGACAGCGACCCACGTTTGCAACTGATCGCCGGCGATCGCACGCGATTAGGGCGCGAACAGCGGCAGATCGAAAAGGAGATCAGCGGTTATCAAGCCCGCGTCAACGCCGCTCCCATTCGTGAGCAGGAGATCTCTCAATTGTTGCGAGACTACGACACCGCGAAAGAACACTATCGCTCCCTGCTGGACAAGACGTACTCAGCCCAGATGGCGACAGAACTGGAGCGGCGCCAGGAGGGTGGCAGCTTCACGATGCTCGATCCGGCTCGCATCCCGGATGCACCGGTAGGCCCTAACCGAATGGCGCTCCTGGCAGGGTGCTTTCTACTCGCGGTGGGCGTCGGCGCAGGTGCCGGGACCTTGCGCGAAGTGATGGATGGCTCTATGAAATCAGAGAGCGACCTGCGCGAGGCATTTCCTGGAGTTCCGTTGCTGGGTGTGACACCCCATGTGAATGCCGCTCGCGATCCACGGTTCGGATTCTTTTCAGCTAGACAGAAAATTTGGAGTGAGCGGTGACATCCTTCGGCAACAACGTAGAGAAGCAACGTTTTCGTACCGTGCATGAGGTGAAGGGCCTCGATGTCCTACTCGCTCGTCCGGTGCCGATCAAGCTCGGGCCTGGCCGAGAATCAGATCAGCGCGGCAGCGGAGCACTCAATTTGTCGACAGAAAAGCTAACCGATGGTGAGTTCCCCTCCGTCGACCCAGACCTGTGTTCTGCGTTCGATCTCAAGATCATTCTGGACCGGGTGCCCTTGCTCACGCGTAACCCGTTAAGAGGTGCTTCGGGCAGTGTGTTTGAGGCAGACCCGACGGGCTTTGCAGCGGAACAGTTCCGGCTGATGCAGCGTCGCCTGACCAATGTTCGGCCGGAGGGCGGTTCCGTGTTGCTGACCAGCCCGGGCGCGTGCGACGGCAAGAGCCTGAACACCCACAACCTGGCATGGGCGCTTGCCGAGGCGAAGCAGAGCACACTGCTGCTTGAGCTGGATCTCCGGCGTCCCACGCAAATGAAGTATTTTGGTGCGCAGCTCACAGAAAGTGTCGTGAACGTACTCTCCGGTGAGATCTCCCCTGCAGTCGCGGTTCGCCGACTTGACGGCCTGCCGCTCTGTCTCCTCGGCTTGAGCACGCCGGCAGAGAACCCGATTACTCTCCTGCGCTCCGATGCTCTTCAACGGCTGATCGGCTGGGCGCGGCGTAACTTCCGCTGGGTGCTCATCGATGCACCGCCGATTCTGCCCGTTGCCGATCTGGAAGAGTTGCTGCCGAGTGCGGACCTGGTGTTGATGGTCGTCCGTGAACGGGTGACACCGCGAGTCATGGTGGAGCGTGCAGCGGATCGTCTGGGCAAACGACTCGATTATCTGATTTTGAACGATGTCACCGTGTCCCCCGCCAACGGGTATGGATATGACTATAACTAGCGCCTACTTCTTCTTTCTGTGTTGCTGCAGGCGTCGCACTCTGCCGTAGAAAGGCTTTTATGAACTTCGATTCGCTCTCTGCTCCTCTTCGCGCCGCGCGATACTGCCTGCTCCTCCTCGCGTTTCTGATGACCTCCCGTCATGTCTTTTCGCAAAGCGAAGAGCTGACAGCAGTGGTCCTGGTCGATTCATCGAACACAGTCGACTACAACACCAGCACCTCTAATCCGGGCACGTACCAGATGGGCCCAGAGCGGTACCTGGTGCATCTGCAGGTGCCCTATCGGGTTGTCGACGTCAGCAAGGTAGCAGCCCAGGATCTGAGCGCTGTCCAACTCATCATCGCCGGGCATCGCCGTCTCGGCCTGGGGCCGGATTGGCAGAATGCGATCGCGCTTGCCGTCCAAAACGGCACTGGCTTCGTGAACCTCGACAGCGATCCGGGTATCGGTCAGCAGACGCATATTCAAAGCATCTTCAGCGCTACCGGTGCAACAATCGGTGCAGATCAGACGAGCATCGTCATCCCCGCAGCAGTCCAGGCTGGCGGCGCAAAGTCTCACTACATCACCGCACTCCAGCAACATTGGGCGGGCGATCCGGCAGGCGATCTCACGTACACCTACCATGGCAATGGAACGGTACTCATTCCGTCGAACGCAACGATCCTGACGACAACCGCCGGCACGGTCGTTGCAAAACTTGGAACCGATCCCCTGATCCTTGCGACGACCTACGGCAAGGGCCGTGCGGTGGATTTTTCAACCTACGACTATCTTCATGCGGACCGCTTCGGGTTTGTGATGGGTGCAGACGATCTATTTTGGCGCAGCTTGGTGTGGGCAGCGCGCAAGCCTTTTGTTCTGCGGGGCTATCCGCGGATCGCAGCCGTCCAGATGGATGATAACGAGCCGGGAATCATGTCACGGATCCCGGACCTCTGGAACACGGCGCTTACCGGCCAGAAAGCTGCTGATGGTACCGGCGGCCCGTGGCAACTGCAACTCAACATGCAGCTGAGCTCGCTTGCGGACCCGGGCGGCGAGCGCGCCCAGCTGATCGCCGCAACCCAGGCCAATCAGATGCATGCTTCGCCACACGGCCTCAACTATGGCTCCGGCGGCGATCTCTACTGGAATCTCACTGTGCCGAATACCGATGCGCAGTGGAAGGCCAACGTCGCTTCAACCATGACGTGGAAGGCGGGCCAAGGCGGCGCCGACAGCTATCCCGCCTTCAGTCGATCCATGGTTGCGCATTATTGGGACATATCGAACAACGCTGGGTATGAGATGTGGAATACCCTCGGACTTCGCTACATCACCAGCCCGCAGGCACCCGGCGCCTATTACTTCACCATACCGAAGACACCGAGCCAGCGGATCCCCCTTGGACCGTTCCGCATCTACGAGCAGCCGCCGATCTATTCCGGAGACGAAGAAGAGACGTTTCCGTTCTTCTTTGCCGATGATCTGACTGTTGGGAGCGTATCGGGCGAACCAGCCCAAACGTTCTTTTCCTTTGGAAGCCAGGTTGGCCTCGAGGCTGGCCGTTTCAATCGGCCCGATGCCATGTTTCCGAGCACACAGAAGAGCTCGACCGTCGCGCAGAGCCTGAATCAATGGGAGTACTACATGTGGCGCTTCTGGTCTGGGATGGAGCCCGTCCAAATCTACACGCACGATGGAGACAACCTGGAATACACGACGGTCCCTGACCGCCAGACGTTCATCAAGCAGCTGTCGCAATGGTTCAGCACCAATCGCGGCCAGCACTTCTTCATGGACACTATGGGCGACTACCTGCGGGCGCGGAACCACTCGCAACTGACAACGGCTACGCTGAACAACGCCTCCCTCACTCTCAACTTCACCGGAAACGCCGCCGACGGAGATGGGCACCTGATCGACACAAAGACGTATGTATTCTACGGAGACGATGAAGGAACATTGCTCGATATCCCGGGCTTCTCGAACGGAGCCTCGTACTCCTTCCCCAATACGCAACCTCCGTCGTTACAGGTTCTACCGCTCTCGCTCTCCTTCCAGGCTCTACCGGGAAGCTCTCCCGCCGCACAAACTATTACGATCGCTAATGTAGGCTCCGGAAGCTTCAACTGGACCGCGTCCAGCAGCGTTCCATGGCTTACGCTGAGCGCCCCGAGCGGCACGTCAGGCAGCAGCATCACCGCCAGCGTGAATAGTGCGGGCTTTACTGCCGGCACCTATACAGGCATCCTGACCTTCACGTCCGCTGGCACACTCAACAGCCCGCAGACCGTTCCTGTGACCCTTCGGCTGGCGTCACCGGCGCTTGTTGCCACGCCAGCCTCACTTACCTTCGCTGGTGTAGTCGGATCTGCGGCTCCAGCTTCACAGACCGTCGCGGTTAGAAATCCGAGCGGCAGCGCGCTTGCCTGGAGCGCAACCTCGGACTCTTCGTGGCTGACGGTTTCGCCTGCCAGCGGCAGCACGCCTGGCTCGCTCGTCGTGTCTGTCGCTCCCGGCAGCCTGGGGCTTGGCATATATACCGGTCAGATCACCCTTCACGCGGCTTCAGGCTCTGTCGCGAACGTTGTCATCCCCACGACCTTCCAGCTTGAAGGTCCGATCGACACGCCATCAACGGCAAACCTGAACAGCTGGACCGTGTCGCCGCTCGGCAATGCCGCAGGCTGGACCTCATCGGGAGGATCCATTCGCTACACCGGTGCCACGGCGTCACAGCTCTATACCGGATCGGCTGCATGGACGGATTATGACGTGGATGTCAATCTTTCGCTCTCTACCCTATCCGACTACCCGGGAGGTATACGCGCGCGCGTAAACCCGGCGACCGGCGCTGGGTATGCGCTCTGGATGTATCCTGGCGAACACGCGTTGACCTTGTTCAGCGTAGTGAACTGGAACATTGGCAATGGCTATACGTCGCTCGGCACCGCGAGCAATATAACCTTCGACACAAAGGCGCATACACTGCGGCTTGGCGTCCATGGCAGCCAGATCTCCGCCTCCTATGATGGAAACATCGTTCTCTCCGTTACCGACGGTCAGTACACCTCAGGGTTGATTGCGCTCGATGCCTCCAACCAACCCATGGCGTACAACAGCGTCGTCGTAAGCAGCAGTTCGCGACAGACCACCACCTTCGCCACGACGCCAACAGCGCTCAACTTTACCGCGGTACCGGGCTCGGCAAGCGCCTCGCCGCAAACCGTAAGCCTGTCGTCCAACCCCGCCGGGATTAGCTGGACGGCTTCGAGCAACGTCCCATGGCTCACCCTGAGCGCGGCACAGGGCACCACAACACCTGCGAGCGTCACCGTGTCCGCCACGGCTGCGAGCCTCACGGCAGGCACCTACAAGGGTGTCCTTACCTTTACTCCCTCTACAGGGAGTGCCGTCCAGGTCGGCGTAACGCTGACGGTCACAGCTCCATCTCCGATGCTTGTAGTCACCCCGACAAGCGGTAGTTTGCAGGCGTATACCGGTCAGGCGATACCCGCATTCAGCGCCGCCGTCCAAAACCAGAGCGGCGCGCTGTTCAACTGGACAGCCACTTCCAACCAGAGCTGGCTATCGGTGGCGCCCTCCTCGGGCTCCGGTTCAGGAACGTTCACCGCAAACCCTTCCGCAACACTTACACCGGGCACGTATACCGCCACGATCACGGTCGCTGCGCCTGGGCTTCCCAACTCGCCGGTTCTTATTCCCATAACCTTGACGGTCAGCACGGCCACGCTTTCCGATAACTTCAGCAACAACGCATTGGGCTGGATCATCTCACCCAACGGTCTCGGTGCGAGCTTCAGCGTAGCGAATCACGCCTACTCCTATAACGGTGGCGGCAACACGCAAAGCTGCTCGGGGTCGGCCACCTATGCGGATTACGAGTTTGACTTCGGGCTGCAGCTCCTCTCTGGCAGCGACTATCCCGGTGGCGTACGCGCACGTGTAAACCCGGCGACAGGCGCGGGCTATGGTCTGTGGTTTTATCCTTCAGAAGGTGTCGTCAAGCTGTTGAATATTCCGACCTGGTCGGTGAACGGTTCTACAACGGTCATTGCACAGGCCGCGGTGAAGCTCGATATGTTGTCGCACAACTATCGGCTGGTTCTCACGGGTTCTACGCTCACTGTTTACCAGGACAACGTAGCTCTACTGACGGCTACCGACACGGCGTACACCTCGGGCTATGTCTGCTTCGATCCGTCCGACCAGCCCCTCTCCTATACACACCCGCTGGTGCTCTCGTCCTCGGCTGGCGCAACGCTCACACCATCGGTCACAGCATTAACCTTCAGCTCGCCAAACTCAGGCACAACACCTGCGCCACAGAGCTTCGGTGTGGCTTCGAGTATGCCTGTAACGTTTGGCGTCTCGAGCAATATGCCGTGGCTTACCCTCGCACTCTCTTCGTCCACCGCTCCCGCAACGGTGACCGCAACCGTCAACAGCGCGTCGCTGGCGAATGGCACCTACACAGCAAACATCACCGTTGTCTCTCCAGGCAGCGCAAATACGCCGCTGGTGATTCCCGTGACCCTCTCACTCTCCTCGGCCACGCTCGCGGTCGTTCCTGCAAAGCTGGATCTGTTCAGCGCGACGGGAGCATCCCCCGCTCCGGTCATGCTGTCCGTCCAGAATCTTGGCACCGGCCTGATGCCCTGGACCGCGGCGAGTGACAGCAGCTGGATGGTTCCCTCCCCCACCTCGGCTTCCGGGCCGGGAGTCCTTACCCTTGCACCCGCGACCAGTGTGCTCAGCTCCGGCAATCACCTGGCCACGGTGACGGTTGCCTCTTCGGGAGCAGCCAACGGCTCGGTGGCGATTCCAGTGATCGCACACCTTGGCGCCTCTGCCTTCAGCGATTCGTTCGCATCCGGTTCAGCTCAGTGGTCTGCTTCTCCCCTGGGACTGGCAAGCAACTGGTCGGTGGTGAATGGCTCATTCATTTACAACGGTAAAGGTCATACGCAGCAGTACGCAGGGAATCAGAGCTGGACGAACTATATCGTCTCGACCAGCATGACACTCTCGAATCTGTCCGACTATCCGGGAGGTTTGCGTGGCCGCGTCAATCTTACGAGTGGTGCTGCCTATGTAGCATGGCTCTATCCCGCTGAACACCTGATCAAGCTGTTCAAGACGACTACATGGAACATCGACGGCGGCGAACTTACCCTGCTCGGGCAGTCCTCCACTCTCAACTTCGATACGGCGGCCCACATGCTGCGGCTTGGCTTCTCAGCGAGCCAGATCGCGGTGTACTACGACAACGCTCAGGTGATCACAGCAACTGATACAAGCCTTCCCACTGGAGCCATTGCGCTCGACGTTTCGTCGCAGCCAGTGAGCTTTAGCAACGTTACGGTACTGCAGCAGTAACGGAGAGTGATGCCAGCCATGTTCCTCGATCTGCTTTCCTCGACCGATGTGCAGACAAGTGTTGCCCTTAAGCCGTCGCTCGGGCGAGGGCACCTTTGGTCGATAGCGCTCCCGATCGCTCTCAGCTCGATGATTGCCGGTGTATGGAGCGATCTCGCCTTCTTCCATCACCCTGGCAGGATGAACGGAGGCGTGGCGATCCTTTTAGCGCTGCTTTGCTTCGTCACCTGCTTCATCGCCGTTGAGGTGCTCGCAGGAGCTAGTGGAAAGACGGTACAGGCACGCGAGAGGCTTCGGCATCAGCTCGCCCGAGCTTCCTTCGCAAGCATCGTACTCGTCTTGTTTCTTCCCGAGTACATGGCCCGCGTACCGCCGCCCTATCTCCGCTCCTGGCTGCTCCTGACCATCGTCCTGCTGCTCTGGGGGGCGCTCTCTAGAGCCTGCATCCTCTACGAACGCGCTCCTGACGGGCCGCGGATCACGGACAGGGCTACCCACCAGCTCGCCGCCGCAGGTCTTCTTTCCCTCTTCACCATAACCACGACTCTCGCAGTGCGTAAGTACCTGGTCTTCGGCTATGTCGGGCAGGATCTTGCCTATTTCGGTCAGATCTTGCACACCACCCTGCACGGCCATCTCTTCTGGGGAAACCTGCTGCAGGATCTTATCTACTCGCGAACGGTCACGACCGACTTCGCCGGCCATAACTCGCCGATGATGTTTTTGTTTCTCCCCTTCTATGCGCTCTTTCCCACCCCCATCACACTTCTAGTTCTGCGCAATGTCGTCATGCTCGGCTGCGCATTTCCCGTGTTCCTGCTGGCGCGGCGTCACGCCTCTGTCCCGATCGCCTGGCTCTGGGCAGCGGCGTTTCTACTTACGCCAGCCATTCTGTATCAATCGTTCTTCGACTTCTATCCTCTTTCCTTTGTCACGCTGCCCTTGCTCTTCACACTCTTCTTCTATCTTGAACAGCGCTACAAAGCCTTTTGTGTTGCGATGCTCTGTACGCTTCTGGTTCGCGAGGATCTGGTGTTCTTCGTCTTCGGTCTGGGTCTCCTCGCGCTGATTCGACATCGCTCCCCCCGCTGGACGCTCGTTCCTCTTGCCGTGGCCGCAGCATGGGCCATCCTCTCTTTCTTTGTTGTGCTTCCGGCCGGTCTCCATGGCGCTACCTTCGTCACGGATGCATGCTTCAGCCATCTCGGCACGAACGCGCGCCAGATGCTTCAAAGCGTCGTCTTTCATCCTCGCGAGAACATTCTGGTGCGTGGCAATATCGTGTACCTGAAGACACTGCTGACTGCTACCGGCCTCTTCCTCTCGTGTGGGAGTCTGGTCACGCTACTCTGTCTGCCCTACGTCGCCATCAATCTCCTGGCCGGCGCGGGACCCTGCATCACGACCGTGATCTTCGCGCAATATTCAGTCGTTCCCGCAACGCTTCTTTTTGCGGGTGCACTCCTCAGCATGGAGCGGCGCACCCCAGAAGGTCGTCTCGCACGCTTTGCGCGTCTCGGTCTCTTCAGTAATGCTGTCCCGCCCTTGCTGCTGATCGCACTCTGCTGCGGAAGCCTGGTCTTCGTCACCGGCAAGCCGCAAGTGGATGAGCTACGCACGCAGCCGTGGGGTAACGAAGCCAGGCACGTTCTTAGCCTTGTTCCAGCCACTGCCTCCGTTGCCGCGCCGCGCTACATGCTTCCGCATCTTGCCAATCGCGATTGCCTCTACCAGGCCCATCGACTCCTGCAGTACCATTCGGCCATCTACGAGTACCTGATCCTCGATCTGGAATGGAGCCACATTAACGCGTCCGACGCCTACCGTACCCAGTATGCCCGGGTGATCGAGCAAGCGGCGGCCGACCCTTCCTTCGAGACCATCTACAGCAGCGCCGAATACCGTGTCTATATGAACGCCGCCGCAGCCGGCCGCACCTGCCGTACGACCGGCGACACAAACGTTCGATCACCCGGGAGCGTGCCTGCGCATGTCCGCTAGCCCTTCACTCTTACGCGACATCAAGCATTACCTCTCCGGCCGGGTAGTGCTGGTCCTACTGGGCTTCGCCACGTTTCCGCTGTTGACGCGTATGCTCTCGGTGGCGGAGTATGGCGTCGTTTCGCTGACCCTGCGCATCGTCCTGCTTTTGACCGTTCTTTCGAAGTGCGGACTTCAGTACTCAGCCGCCCGCTTCTACGATGGAGGTGTTGCTAGGGGCACACCCGAAGTGCGGCAGCGCTTCTACTCGACCCTGGTGCTCGGCCCCCTGCTAACCGCGGTAGCCGTCATCGCACTCTATCTGCCGCTGCTGATCTTTGAACGTGAACGGATCGCGGACCCACTGCTCTATACCTGCCTGCTGCTCGCCCCGGCGCTGGTGCTGCTTCGTTCCGTGCAGTCGCTACTGCTCAGCCTACTCCGCAACGAGGGACGCAGCCGTCTGCACAGCATGCTCGAGGTAACCACCAAGCTGCTGACCTTGGGAGCGTTCATCGCCCTTCTGGCCACGGGTCTCAGGAGCGCTGCTGCTATCCTGGCGGTTACCGCGGTCAGCGAAGCTGTCGTTGTGCTCCTGCAACTCGGCATGCTTCTGAACCGGAACCTCCTTCTCCCCCGTGCACTGGATTGGACCCTGATCCGCACCTCTCTCGCCTTTGGTGCCCCACTCATTGCCTACGAGCTTTCGAGCGTTGTGCTGGATTCGGGAGATCGCTTTCTCGTCCGGCACTATCTCGGAGACACTTCGCTGGGCTACTACTCTGCGGCCTACAACATATCGGGCTATCTGCAGGACACGTTAATGACGCCGTTGAATCTGGCGATCTTTCCGATTTACATGCGGCTCTGGAACGACGAAGGCCGTGCCGCAACGCAGCGGTTTCTTTCGCTCGCACTCTCTTGGTTTACAGTTGCTGCCGTTGCACTCACCGCACTCGCGTTTCTCTGCGCGCGGGACACCATCGTGCTGCTGGCATCGCGACGCTTTATCGAGTCGTCCCGTCTGCTCCCCCTACTTGTCCCCGGTCTGATGCTGTATGCCACGCACATCTTCCTCAATGTGGGCCTGGTTCTCGAAAAACGCACGGTGCTCATGTCCGCGCTTGTGTTCGGCTCGGCCGCCCTCAACGTTGCGCTCAACATTCTGCTGATCCCGCGCATCGGCATCATGGGAGCAGCCTGGGCCACGCTGCTCAGCTATGCAGCACTCGTCGTATGTCTCGCAGTTGTGAATCAACGCATTCTGCCGCTGCACTTCAACCTGCTGCTGCTGCTCCAGTCAGTCGTTGCCGCGATCGGTGCCTACATGCTGCCGGCACAGATCCAGACTCGGTTCCCGGCACTTACGCTGGCGCTTCGGATACCGTCATATCTGGCGTTCTTCGTACTTCTGCTGTTCCTGTTCTCGAAAGATTTCCGGCGCACCGCGAGGCCTTTGGTTGACCGGGTGTCGGCCGCGCTGGGTCTCAAGCGGGCTTCTCAGGAAGAGGCGATGCCACGCAGCCTTTATGTTCCCGCCGCAGCCAAGCGCAGGCAATCATGATGGCTCCACTGGCCGACGTCATCTTTGCTGACGGCGCTATCGGCAGTTTCCGGGCCGTTGCGCTCTACGGCCTTGTAGTCGCAGGCGCACTCTTGAGCCTTGTCTGGAAGCAGGAGATTGGCTTGTATCTCCTGACGCTGCTGCTTCCGCTCCAGACCACACGCTATCACCTCCATGCATTTCCGCTGGGCGCCAATATCGTGGACATCCTGCTCTTCTGCTCGATCGTCGGCGCGCTCCTGCGGCCTGGACCCTCTCTGGCGCGCAGATCGCCGGTTTTCAAAATTCTGATCGTAATGGGCCTTTTCTACTACATCTCCCTCTGGCGCGGCGCATTCTTTCTTGGAGCGCCGATGCCGCTCTGGTTCAACAACGTGCGGCTGGTCGACTACAAGAACTTTATGATCATGCCGCTGCTCGCCCTCGCAACTACTCTCGTCATTCGTACACGCCAGCAAATCACGATCATTCTTCTACTCTGCTGCGTCACTTCAGCAGCCGTGGACTTCAGCTATTTCAAGAGTTCCGCCGGACGCGACTTTGCCCACTACTCTGAAGAGACCCGCGATGCTGGCCCGCTCGGGTATGCCGGCGAAAATGGACTTGCCTCATACGCCGTAGAGATTACGGCGTGTCTGCTGCCATTCCTTGCGCTCAAACGGCACCTCCTTACGAAGACACTGCTGCTTCTGCTGCTCGCGGCGAATATCAGCTGCATTCTCTTTTCCTACTCACGCGAGGCGTATCTGGCGCTTGCGGTCTGCCTCCTGGTTCTTGCTCTCTTGCGACTTCGTTGGCTTTTTGTTCCGCTGCTTCTGCTCGGGCTGGCATGGCAGACGATCTTGCCCGTTGCCGTGCAGGAGCGTATGACAATGACCTACAGCAATGCGGATGGAGGACAGGCCGCGAAACTGGACAGCTCCGCACAAGAGCGGGTGATGCTCTGGACAGACGCCATGTCCCTCTTCCGCGAGAACCCGGTCTTCGGCACAGGCTTCCTCACCTATAGCAACATGAACCGGGTTGGCTCCTACAAGGACACGCACAACTTCTATCTGAAAATTCTTGTCGAGACCGGGGTCGTTGGTTTGCTGCTCTTCGTGACGCAGCTCCTGCTGTTCTTTCGTGAAGGCCTGCTGCTCTTCCGTCATACCAAGGATCCGTTCCTCTCTCTCTTTGGTTTGGGATTCGGCATGCTGATCCTTGCGGCGGCAGTGGTCAACATCTTTGGCGATCGCTGGCTCTTCATCCAGGTCGATTCGAATCTCTGGATCCTGCTCGGCTGCGTCCTCTCTGCCGCCTCCCTCGTTGAAACAGAAAAGACTACGCCGGCGTTACTGCTGGATTCTGTGCAGTGGCGCCCTCCTGCAGAGGGAGACATATTTCGTCCCGCGCTGCACTCCCCTGCACCTGTGTAGCCACTTCGAGCAACTCGCCATGAACTGGAGCCGCTCCATACCCCGCGCACCGCTTGCTCGCAGTCGCGATCAGAGCCAGTACCAGACCATGGCCACCTACTTGCACGATGGAAGATGGAAACCTCGACGACGATGACACTGACGGCTCAAAAAGCACTCCAGAATGAAAGTGTTGCGCGTGATGCGAATGCAGTGGCACGCATACCGGCTGCCGCAGTGTGCAAAAAAATGCGGACCGCCCGTCCGAATTCCGATCCCTGCATTCTCCTGATTGTCGACCAACTCACCGAGCTCGGAGGCGGCGAGCGCATGCTGTTCGAGTTGGCCCGTGAACTGCCGCATCACGGCTTCCGTATCGCCGTAGTTACTTTTCGTGGGAACGTCGATCCGGCTGCATTCAAGCTGTGTCCCTCCATCACGATTCTGCCGTTTCCCTCATGCTTCAGCATGAAGGCGTTGCATGCTGCTCAAGCATTGCGCAAGCTAATTCGGACGCAGAACGTCCGGATCGTACAGACCTTCTTTGAGACCTCCGATCTCTATGGCGCGCTGATTGGCCGCCTCGCCGGCGTCTCTTGTATTGTCTCGAGCCGAAGGGACATGGGCATTCTCCGGTCATCCAAACACCAGGCTGCCTATCGCCTGTTTGGAAGACTGTACAGCGCGGTACTTACCGTGTCTGATCAGGTACGCACCGCACACATCGCGGCGGATCATCTAGCGCCTTATCGTGTGCGCACGATCTACAACGGAGTCGCACTGCAACAGTTCGATCGCACGTTCGACCGTGCTGCAATACGAAGCGCGTTCGGTCTTCCCTGTGATGCGCCTCTCATCACGACAGTCACCAACATCAACGCCTGGAAGGGTGTGGACGTCTTTCTGCGAATGGCCGCGATCGTGCTTCGAACCTGCCCTGAAGCGGCCTTTGCAATCGCGGGGGACTGGACGGATAAGGTCCTGGTCGCGGAACTTCAGCAGAAAGTTTGGTCTTCAGGCATTGCGGATCGGATTCACTTTCTGGGACGCGTCGCGGATGTGCCCTCTCTGTTGCTGGCGAGTGACGTCTTTGCGCTGCTCTCTCGCTCGGAAGGATTTCCAAATGTAGTGCTCGAGGCCATGGCTGCGAGCCTGCCGGTCATCGCGACGGCGGTCGGTGGCACCCCCGAAGCGATCGAGGATGGAGTCACCGGCTTCCTGGTAGAGGATCAGGATGCAGAAGATGCCGCGGGGCACATGATAGCCCTCTTGTCTGACCAGGGTCTGCGACGGACGATCGGTGCAGCCGGGCGTAAACGCGTGGAAGACAGATTTTCGCTGCAGCGAATGGTTGGCAGCCATGTGGAGCTCTACGATGAACTTCTTGCAACCCACAGCTAACACGGTCCAGATGGCGGTGGTTGCCTTATTCTGGGTATGCGCCTCCCTCATTGCATACACCTATGTGGGATATCCGTTGCTGCTTCGCTTCCTTGCAGCCTTCATCCGCAGGCCACCCGTTGAGCCTTCGGAGGAGCCGACGATCACCGTCCTGATCTGTGCGCACAATGAAGCAGCGGGTATCGAAACGAAGCTCCTGGACACGCTCGCCCTGCACTATCCACTTGGCAAGCTGCAAGTTCTGGTTGCCTCCGATGGTTCGACGGATGAGACAGATCGGATCGTGCGCAGCTTTCAAACTCGCGGCGTGGAACTCGTGCGCATCTCGCGGCAGGCGGGCAAGACCCATGCGCAGAACGTCGCGATGGAGCACGCACGCGGTGAAATCGTCGTCTTTTCGGATGCTACGACGCGCTACCATCCCGACGCTCTCCGCTTTCTGGCGGGCAACTACACCGATCTCCGCGTAGGTGCAACCTCAGGCTGCTACACCTATCTAGACCCGACGTGTCACTCGCCGAATGGCGCCGGAGCACGCGCCTATTCGAGCTATGACAATAGAATCCGCGACCTTCAGTCAAAGGTATGGAGCATTAGTGGCTGCTGCGGATGTATTTACTCGGTGCGGCGTCACCTGTATACGCCGCTCGGCGACGACATCATCAGCGATCTCGTGCAACCGCTCCATATCTTGCGGCGGGGTTTCCGCGTGACGCTCGAACCACGGGCGCTGGCATGGGAGATGGCCACCTCGTCGCCTCGCGGCGAGTTCCTCATGCGCGTTCGGGTTGTCGCCCGTGCGCTGCTCGGTCTGCTCAGCGTGCACCAGCTCCTGCTGCCCTGGCATGCGCCGTGGATCGCCATACAGATCTGGTCTCATAAGCTCCTACGCTGGGCCGTATCTCTCTTCCTGGTCGGCCTGCTGCTCTCGTCCGCCAGCCTGCTGCGGCTCCCCTTCTATCGTGCAGCGTTTGCTCTGCAGGTGCTGCTCTATGCGACCGCGGCGTTCACCCTCCTGTTCCCTGTGCATCGCCGCTGGCGGCTTCTAGGACTTCCGCTTTACTTCTGCACGGTCAACGCCGCGGCCGTGGGCGGTCTCATCCAGTTGCTGCGCGGAAAGCGGTTTATCACCTGGCTGCCAAAGCGTGAGGAGCCGGATGCGATCCGTTGAGTACAGTAAGGAGTTACACCGGATGACCACTTCCTCTAACGTGGCGCTTCGAGGCAAGGCACGCGATGCCGCCATCCGGGCGCTTGATATTGCGGGTAGTCTGCGTCGAGCTCGTGAGCGCATCGTTCAGCGGAGCGGGATCATTGTATTGACACTTCACCGCATCGTGCCCGACGCAATGCGACCCGTATGCCGTTCGCCCTCCGGCATGGTTCTTCGAGAGAGTCTCTTCATCCGGCTCATCGAGTACCTGGGTGAAAGGGCGGTCTTCATCTCACCGGAAGACCTCGACCATCTTCAGCCTGATATGCCGGCCGGGAACCCGGCTCGTCCACGCATCCTGATTACCTTCGACGATGGCTGGCTTGATAACGCAGTTGTCGCACTTCCTCATCTTAGGAGGGTGAAGATCCGCGCATGCTTTTTTGTTGCCACTGCATTGCCGGGTCACCCATGCCCGTTCTGGCCGGAACGCGTGCTGGGCTTGCTTGCATGCGCCAGAAGACTGGGTCTCATCTCCGTCCTGGCAGCGCACCTCGACCACTTGCAGGCCGAGGCCGATCACGCTCCGCCCTCTCTGATGAGTACCCATGGAGAGGAAGCGTTACTGGGCTGGCTCAAGCAGTTCCCTGCCTCCGAGCTCTTCTGCTGGATCGAATCGACTTCAAACGCGTTGCATCATGAAACGCTGCGGGTCGCAGCCAGTCCGATTCGCAATACACTCAACAAGCCGTTACTGGATCCCATGGAGAAGATGATGACCTGGGACACTCTGCGCACCTTGGCGCGCGATGGCCACCGCATGGGTTCCCACACGTGCACGCACGCGATCCTGCCGCAGCTGAATAAGAGATCGATGGCATACGAGCTGGAAGCGTCACGGTGCGCCTTGCAAGAGCAACTGCCGCATCAGGCGGCGGATTCGCTCTGGGTCTCCTACCCGAACGGCTCGGCATCCCCTGAGGTTCTCGAAGCCGCTCGCGATGCCGGTTACCGCTATGGTTTTTCAAATACACCTGGCGTCTGGCATTCGAACTCCGAACCTTTTCTGATCCCACGTCTGAATGTCTGGGACGGAACGCTTGTTGACAGCCAGGGTGCCTTCTCCGAAAAGCATCTGGAGTACTCACTCTTCTGGAGAACGAGCCGTGCACAACCTGACCTCTAGAGCATTTCTCCTGTGGGTGTACACCAGAGCCATAACCCTCCACACCTTTTTTTCTCGACAAAAACGGTATTCGCATGCTTTCTCCATTTCACAACAGCAGGAGAAATGCTCCAGAGTCCTGCAGCTTCTCGCTCTCTCGGCATACGTCGCTTTGAGCGGCACAGCCAGGGTTGGCTTTGCGCAGCACTCCCTGACGCCTACCTCTCCGGCGCACATCTTCTACACCGATCTTCTGAGCGGTCCTGCGACAGGAGGCGAGACTGGAGAAGGCGCGTTCGTCACACTCTATGGAATTGGCTTCGGTTCCTCAAAGGCCACCTCCAAAATCACCATCGGCGGGAGTGAGGTCTATTCTTACCCGGTGTGGACCGACACACGCGTCACGATCCAACTCGGCAGGACTGCACGGACTGGTCCTCTTGTAGCTCAGATTGCATCCGGTTCAACCTCGAACGAGATGCCCTTTGTCGTACGCGCCGGGCGCATTTACTTCGTCTCTCCGCATGGCAAGGACGAGCAGAATGGGAGCTTCGCTCATCCGTGGCGGACGCTGGTCGTCGCAAAGAACTCCTTGCGTCCCGGCGACATCGCCTACGCGATGGACGGCGTCGCAGAGGGCACAGTCGAAAAGTATGACGCTGCCCTCTCGATCGAGCGTAGCGGTGAAGCAGGCGCACCGCTGGCCATCGTCGCCTATCCAGGAGCAAAAGTCACTCTGGGCAGCTTCGATGGACCGCGCATCGCCCTGCGAACACCGAATATCGATCGCACTTCGAACCACTGGGTGATTGCCGGTTTCAGCTTCCTCGGCGGACAGGAGGCGCTCGACCTCACCGCCTCCAGCGACTGGCGCATCATCGGCAACGACTTTACCTGTCCCAAAGGTTTCGGACCTACCGGCTGCGTTCAAACAGAGCGGGCCACCTATGTAGCCTTTCTTGGAAATACCGTTCATGACGTAGCTCAACCTGGCACCACAAAGGCGTATCACGGCGTGTACTTCGGCACTGACAGCAATCACATCGATGTCGGATGGAATACGATTGCCTATGTTCGCGGCTGTCGAGGCCTGCAGTTTCACTCCTCACCCCTCGATAAAGGAACAGGAAACAATCAATTCGACCTGCACGTGCATGACAACATCATCCACGACGTTGTCTGCGACGGAATCAACTTCGCCACCATCGATCCGTCGAAGGGCCCAGTCGAGGCCTACAACAACCTCATCTATAACGCCGGCACCGGTCCTGACCCCATGGATGGCGGAGCCGACTATGCCTGCATCTATGTACAGGGCGGCGCAGAATACGGTGTTCCGGGGTCGGGCACCGTCGAGCTTTATAACAACACGCTCTATGACTGCGGAGCCCGCGGCAACACCGACTCCGGTGGCCTGTCGCTCTCAGCCGGATCACCACAGCAACGTGTTCGCATTCGCAACAACATCATCGTCCTGCGCCACAACGAATCTCTGCTGACGCCGAACAGTACACGAGCTCCGCTGCTCAGCCAGACAAACATGATCTGGTCCGAGTCGAAGCCGCTTACTCTCAGTCCACAGGCGCTCGGCGCTGGCACGCTCCTCAAAAATCCACTGTTCCTAGACCCGGCGCATGTAAACTTCACCCCTGGAAGAGGCAGCCCTGCCATCAACACGGGAACTGTTGTGGGGCTAGCCTGGGATCTGCGCGGGTTTCCTCGTCCCCACGGAGCTAAGCCGGACATGGGAGCTATCCAGAATCATCCAGATGACCTGAAGTGATCGTCTTTCTCAGCAGCCGCGATGCTGCATCAGCACACCTTCCAAAAGATCGCCAAAACGCTTCGCGGCATGATCAACCGTAAAATCTGCTCGAACGCGCGCTGTTCCCTGAGAGCCAAGTCTAAGCCGTAACGCAGTGTCCGCGCATAGCGGCCGCAGCACACGGGCAATCGCCTCTGCTGACTCCGCATCGACTCTGTAGCCGGTCACACCTTCTTCGATTGCATCTGCGGTCCCACCCGCAATGCCGCCTATTACAGGCAGACCGCACGCGCTCGCCTCGAGGAAAACTACGCCGAAGCCCTCGGTATCGCCGCGAATCTCTCGATTGGGTTGCAGGAAGACGTCAGCGGCTTCATACAGTGCAGGAACTTCGCCGTCCGGAACAAAGCCGAGGAAGGTCACGTGCGATGCGATGCCAAGCTCCCGACTCAGGTCTTCGAGCAGCTTTCTTTCCCGGCCGCGGCCCGCAATGACGTAGATCCAATTCGACGGAAGTTGCTCTTGTCGCGCAAGCAGAGCGAGTGCGCGCATTGCCTGATCAATCCCCTTGCGCGGTTCCAGCCGTGCAAGTGTCAGAATGACAAGCTGCTGCACCCAGTCACGCTTCGCGCGAAGTTCCGCGCGATGGCCGGATACGTGGAATCTGCTTGTATCGATGAAGTTTGACACAATGACGATCCGGGCCGGATCAGTCCGGGCAAGCATCTCCGTCATGCGCGCCGTATACGCGCTCACAACCACGTTCAACTGTGCCCTGCGAATGGACCGCATCTGCCATCGGCGCATCTGGGGCATGAGTAGTCTGGGACTTACTTCCATCGTCAACTCTTCTCCGTGAATGTAGTTGACGAGTGGCAGCGAACGCGACAAACCATGGGTCAGCCAACCCGCGGAGTACGTACCGCCACACACGACCATGTCGGGTTGGTACTGCGAGAGCAACTGATTCCACTCGCGCCTGCCATTTCTATAAAAGCTCAAAACCTTCTGCATGCTATCCGTAAAACGAAACCTCGATCCAGCATGGGAAGGCTCTTCTTTGCTTCGAAGGTGAAGCTCAAAAGCGGCCATCCTGCGTACGGTGATGCCGTACTCACCCGCCGTGGCATCCCATATCTGCTGATCACGGAAGTTGCTTCCGCATCGATCGGTCACGACAACGATGCGGAACTGTGTCAACCTGCTGAGCAGTCCAAGATAGATCTGCACCACGCCCCCATAGTATGCAGGCGGAAAGTAGGGTGCTATGAATAAGATAAGGGGACGGCGATCACTTGTGCCTGTCGCATCCATAGTTACTCAAGCCCCACTGCATCGACCACAGCTTCAGATTCGCGCAATGGCTCACGCCTTCGTACGATTTGGGCGGGCACACCCATCACCGTTGCGCCTGCGGGAACGTCACGGTTGACAAGGGAGTTCGCCCCGATGCGTGCTGCATCCCCGACGGTGATCGGTCCAATCAGAACTGCTCCTGTCCCGACATAAACGTGGTTACCCAGGCGAGGTACACCGTTGTGCCCTACTCCGCGCGTTCCCAGCGTGACATGGTGCGCAAGATCGCAATGACGCCCGATCACTACATCCGGATGAATCGTGATTCCACCGCAGTGTGCAATCAGCAGGCCCGGACCAATCTGCGCTCGTACATTGAGACGCATCTGAAGGAACGCCTCAACCCAGACAGAACCAAGAACATGCAACGCCCTAAGTGGAAGAGTGAGCATGTGCCACAACCCGGTGCTGCCATAGACAAAGCGTCCAAACCGATACCACAGGATGCACCATACTGCCGGGTTCAACGCAATGCGGCGTGAAGATTCTCCAAACGCCTTATAACGCGAGAGGTCCTCTTTGAAATCATTCATCATCGGGCCATCCTGCTGACTTTGCTGTCTGAATGACATAAGCGGATCAATCCCTAAGCGTACGCGCAAGAGTGCTTTTTCGCACGACAGAGGTGCTGCGATTCCTTATAGCAGGCATCTCCGGGAATGTTCTCTGGTACAGATTCAGCAGATCGGTATGCAGTGGTTCGAAGCAGGAGTCGGATTACACTACCACGTCAATCCTCCAGGTGTGCAAGTGAGGACCTCTCCGGTGACCAGGATTCACTAAAAGCACGTCTGCCACACTTGATCGGCCCCAGATCTGACCACGGGTTGCCTCCTATCACTTCGCATGAGCAAAAAAGTTCCATTACGAGTGTTGTTTTTTCTATTCTGCTCACAACACGTTGCATCCTGAGGAGCTAAACCCAATGTTTGCCAGAGATGCACATTGGCATGACACATGCCATCATTATGTGTAGGATGTAACTAAAGTAACTTACTTTAATGCACTAAGAGCAGTTAACTTTAGTACTCAAATTAAACATCCAGCCATTTAGAACCTGCACCTCAACCCATAAATCACAGGAGTCACCTTGAGAAGTTCTTTATTAACTTCCCTCTTTCTGGGAAGCTTGCTTGTCGCCCAGCCCACACGGCCTTCGTACGCTCAAGGATCCACCGCCGGTATCAGCGTCTCTATAAGTGTCACCCCAAGCAGCGTAACCGCTGGGCAGAATGCCACGGTCGTTTGGAGCAGTAATCAGGCTACCTCGGCTAATATTAATGGAAACAACGTTGCTCCGTCCGGCTCCGGCAGTTTCGCTCCAACAGCATCCACGAAGTTGAATTTTACAGTGGCTGGCCCGGGGGGTACGGCAATGGCACAGACCATGGTCAATGTAGTGGCCTCCGCTCCGGCGCCCGTTCCCCCGGCACCTGCGCCCGCTCCTGCCCCTGTCACGGCTCCACCTACCCCGCCGTCGACTAGCGCTGGTGCGCCACATATCAATTACACCGATCTGAATGCAGGTTCTGGAACAGGTGGAGACACTGGAAATGGCGTGTACGTGCGAATTTTTGGCAGCCACTTCGGATCTGCACAAAATGGCAGCACACTTACACTTGGCGGCAATCTCGTGACCAACTGCAGCCTATGCTCCTGGAGTGACACGGCAATTGTGGCTCAAGTTGGAGGCAGCGCTTCAACCGGGAACATTGTTGTCTCGGTCAATGGTGCCTCTTCGAATGGCGCCCCATTCACAGTCACCCCAACGACGATCGTCTTCGTCTCCCCTAACGGTTCCGACAACAACAATGGCAGCTATGCCTCGCCCTTCAAGACGTGGCGTGCGGCATTCAATTCGGTCACTTCGAATGACAACGCGTCGCCCTCCCAGAACGCGGTGATTTACCTGGAACCAGGTGTGTCCGCCTCCACAGATGACGGCCGGCAATACCGCGCCAGTGTATCGACCGACATCGGCGGCAGTTCTCCTGTGAAGCAGCTCGCGATCGTTGGTTTTCCTGGAGGCACGGCACACGTCGGTAGTACGAGCGTCGAGAACGGTATTCATGGCTGGGGCAAATACCTCACCATTGCCAACCTGACCATCGTCGGCGGAAGCTCGGCGATCGACGCTGAATCGGGCAACATCCGCATTATCAACAATGACCTCTCCTGTCCAGCTCCAGCAAAGGGACTCGGTGGGACCGCGTGCGTTCTGGGAGAAACGGACAATCCAGCCGACACATGGGTCTTCCAAGGGAACACTATGCATGACACAGGAGGCAATGTAGATAAGACCTATCACGCTGTGTACTTCTCCACAGGAGTGAACCACGCGGATGTTGGCTGGAACGCCATCGGTCAGAACTTCAAAGGTTATTGCCGCAGCATTCTGTTCCATGCGACGAGCGGTGCAAACTTGTCCGACCTGCACGTTCACGACAATACGATCACTGGAGGATATTGCGATGCGATCGGCTTTGCTTCCGTAGACCCTTCACACGGTGTCGTGGAGGCCTACAACAATGTCATCTCGCACGTAGCCATTGCTTCGAATCCTTACGGTGTGGCAAACGAGGCCGGGATAGCGGTCAACTCGGATCCTGCAGGGTCGACCAGTGGGTCAGTGCAGGTCTACAACAACACGGTCGTTGATGCCGGCGGCTACACGCTAGGTCACCAGAACGGGTGCTTTGGTATCGTAACGCCGGGGGCCGGTATGAACCTGGTCAATAACATCTGCTCACAGCCGTCATCCAGCGAACCTTACATCGAACCGGGAAGTCAGAATCTCAGCGGTTCGCACAACCTATGGTATGGAGCTGGCAGCCCACCTTCATGGGATGCCTCACCGGTGACTGCGGTTCCAGACTTTTCGTCACTCACCGCCTTTACACTGCAACCCTCATCGGCCGCCCGTAAAAGCGGCTCGTCTTCAAAATCCTCCGCCTTGGACGTTACTGGAGTCTATCGTTCTAATCCACCGTCCATCGGCGCAAACGAGTAGTATTCATGTCATCACCGCGGGAGATCGTATCAGGCGATCTTCCGCGATGGCGTTCTCTCTCACGACCTCATGACGCTCAGAGAGGCAGCGCTACTTTCGTCGGGTCGGTTGACGGTGTATACCTCCTCGAGGCTCCCCGCCGAAAGCGGAAGGCATTGTCATAAAGGCACCGAATGACTAGATTGAAAATGAATCGGAGTTCGCTTTCGCTTTAGGCCTAGGTGGCTTTCAGGAGCCTATCTGCTTGCGTTGCAGCGGCACTCTATAGGATGGTCACGATGAACCGCTCTCAGAATAAGGTTTGCGCTTCTCACGGTAGAGCTGTTGTCGCTTTTCTGCTCATGCTTTCTACAACAAAACTCCTCGCCGCGGCCGCAGCCCAAACGGCCGAGCTCGCAGCTACTCCGCCCATGGGTTGGAATAGCTGGGATGCGTACGGAACAACTGTCCGAGAGATCGAGGTCCGGGCGAATGCGGACACCATGGCCTTAAAGCTCAAGCAGTACGGCTGGCAGTATATCGTCGTGGATATCCAGTGGTATGAGCCCAATGCGCAAGCGCATGGCTACAGGCCGAACGCGCAGCTTACGATGGACGGTCAAGGACGACTGATGCCGGCCGTCAACCGATTTCCTTCCTCGACGGATGGACAAGGATTCAAGTCCCTTGCCGCCTACGTTCACAGCAAGGGATTGAAGTTCGGCATCCACATTTTACGTGGCATCCCCCGACAGGCCGTTCGAGAAAACCTGCCTATTCTGGGCACTTCGCTGCATGCAGGCGACGTCGCCGATACACGCAATCTCTGCCGTTGGAACACGGACATGTATGGCGTCGACATGACCAAACCCGGAGCACAGGCGTACTACGATTCCATCGTGGCTCAGTATGCGGCCTGGGGAGTCGATTTCATCAAGGCCGACGATATGTCAGAGCCTTATCACACGGCGGAGATCGAAGGTCTGCATCAAGCAATTCTTAATTCAGGCCGATCGATCGTTCTCAGTCTTTCACCCGGGCCAGCTCCTTTGGCCGAGGTTGCTAGCCTGCGTGTAAACGCGCAGATGTGGCGCATCGAAGGCGACCTGTGGGACAACTGGGCCTCAGTCAAGAAGATGTACACGCGTATCGAGAGCTGGTCCGGGCTGGCAGAACCCGGTCACTGGCCCGATGCCGACATGCTTCCCCTGGGTCACATCGGCTTACGTGCCGAGGTGGGCAACGACCGACTTTCGTTGCTGAGCCATGATGAGCAGCAGACCATGATGACGCTGTGGTGCATCTTCCGCTCCCCACTGATGTTCGGCGGTGATCTGCCTACCCTGGATCCATTTACAACGTCTTTGCTCACCAACAGCGCAGTCCTTGCAGTCAACCAGCACAGCACGAGAAACCGGATAGCCTACAGCGACGGCTCGCTGCGCGTCTGGACTGCCCAATCGAGTGTCAATGCACCGGGTGCACATCGAAGCTTTATCGCGGTGTTCAACCTGGGCGATAGCTCGATTGCCACGCACGTGTCCTGGGCTAAGATCGGCATGGAAAAAGGTGATGGGAATCTGCAGGATCTGTGGACTGGAAAGGCTACAGCCTCCTCTGAGATCACCGTCAGGCTGGCCCCACACGCGTCTCTCTTGTACAGCATGGCTCAACCGTAGATGTTGTAGAGCAGGAGCGCCGAACGTGCAGCCTGCAATGATCTAGGGCTGGAGATGAGTGGGAAAGCTTCGGTAAGGGATGGAAGAGATCACCCTTCCGCCATATTGAACGGTCACGATACCGTCTCCCACCACGTCCGTCAGCGTATCGGTATGCCCGTCCGGCCAACGGATCTCCACACGGTCCGCCTTTGTAGCACTCCCAAGACCAAACCTCAACCGAAGGTCATTCTGCGATACGTAGCTGCCGCCGCTGCGTACCTCCGCAATCATGAGATGCCCTTTCACAGTTACTGACGCGCGAGCACCGATTGCCAGTTCATTCGGTGCCTTTCCAATCAGATGCAATGTGAGCGCCCTGTTTTTATAAGCCATTTGATTGCAGAGCAACGTCGGTCTGTCACCTAAGTTGTTGATGACGATATTCGTCTGACCGGTGTTGAACAGATCGCCAAACGCAACTCCCCGCGACGATCGTTTTACGAGAAGTCCAGGTCCTCCGCGCAATGAAACATCGTCGAAGGTCCCGTCTCCCTTGTTGCGGTATAAAATTTTGCGCTGTTGAAAGGACGTATCGTGCAGCGCGTCCACCTCCGGATAGATGTGTCCATCTGCCATAAAGATATCGAGCCATCCATCATTGTCGAAGTCCAGGAAGCCAGTCCCCCAGCCCACAAAACTCGTATTCACACCGAGCCCACCTGAGAAGGTGACATCGTCGAAGGTACCGTCTCCACGGTTTTTGTAAAGCGTGCTCGTGTCCTGCTCGAAGTTGGTCTTGACGATGTCAAGCAGGCCATCACTGTTAAAATCTCCGGCATCGGCACCCATCCCGCTCTGCTCGCGTCCGTCTTCGTTGTAAGCCACTCCACTCAAGACGCCTATTTCGGTGAAGGTGCCATTGCGATTGTTCTGGAACAGCAACGATGGCGTGGAGTCATTCGCAACATAGATATCGGGCCAGCCATCGTTGTTGTAATCGGCGATGAGCGGTGTGAACCCATAGTTGAGCGCGCTCGTGATGCCAGCCTTCGCCGTGACATCCTCGAAGGTGCCGTCACCCCGGTTCCGGTAGAGTGTGTCGGTCGCCCCCTTTAATCCACGCGGTCCGCAGAGCACAGAAAGGCCGCGCCACTTGCAGCTATCGCCATGGAGCGCATCATGCGAGGTTGCCTCGTTATAAGCGACGTAGTGCGCCACAAAGAGATCAAGATGACCGTCCCGGTCGAAGTCTACGAAGGCTGAGCCGGTACTGTAGAGGCTTTCAGTTGTAAGCAGTCCCGCAGCCTGCGTCACGTCGCTGAAGGTTCCGTCCCGGTTATTCCGATAGAGCACATTTTTCCCGTAGTACGTCACAAACAAATCTGGCCAACCGTCTCCGTTGTAGTCGCCGACCGACACACCTTGACCCCTTCCGTGCCGCTGGAGACCGGCCTTCTCCGTCACATCGGTAAAGGTGCCGTCGTGGTTATTCCGGTATAGGTGATTGGTCGACGGTGAGCCGCTGGGCACAGTGGGCGGACCGCTACCGACCAGAAAAATGTCGAGCCAGCCATCCATGTCATAGTCGACCAGGGCCACGCCGCCCCCGGTCATCTCGTTTATGTGGTGCTTCGAGAGCTCGCCGCCGACTGGTGTCCGGGCATCGAGTCCGGCACGATCCGCAACATCGACGAAGTCAGCTACGGATGACCCGGATGGCGGTTGAATCTGCGGGCGTGGACGGTTGGATGCCATCTGTGCTGTGCCGCTCGCACCGATGCAGCTCATCAACAGCAGACGGACAATGCTGGCTTTCATTAAGCTCAAGGTGCACTCGCTTCCACGGTACTCATCGAGCCCCCTTCCAGCAGGGTCGAAGACCGTATCGTGGCCGGCTGAGCTTTTTTCTGAAGAGCAAACGCAGCTTCATGCCGCTGCTTCAATGATCTCAGCTTGTCACTCCACACGGTCGCCTGCTGCCGGTCTCCCATCTGCAGGTACGTTCGTGCAAGCAAATAATAAGCTGCATCCAGCTCAGGGTTCAGCTCCGCCGCCCTTCGCAGCTCTCGCACTGCATCCTGTCTTCGGCCGCCTGCCGCGTACAGCTTGCCAAGCAGGACACGATCGCCGGCATCGGCATCCCGCAGCGCATTCGCCCGTTCGGCAAAGGTCAGCGCTTGATCATTCTGGTTTGCCCGCTCGTACGCGAGTGCGGCATCCCGCGCGTACAGCAGGCGATTGGGCTCGAGTTCGGATGCCTTTCCGTACGTCTCCGCAGCCTGTACATACCGTCCTTGCTGAAAGAGGCAGAAGCCAAGAACATTGTGTGCGAGCGCGAGCGCGGGATCCTCTTCGATGGCTTTTCTCAGTTGCTCCTGAGCTTTCTCGATCTCATGCGTCGCTGCCAGCGCAACGCCGTCCATCATGTGGATTGGGGCTGCGAGCTTTATCTGGGCTGCATTATTACTCGCGATCGGCATATGCGAAAGCAGGACCTTCGCCTCTTCCGCCTGGTCGGTCGCCAGCAGCATACGCGCGAGATGAACGGTCGTGGTTTCATCCGCTGGATCCAGCGCATGTGCGATGGCAAAATGTTCTTTCGCTTCAGCAAGTGCGCCCTTGCCTTCAAGCAGGATCGCCAGATTGTACTGCGGCTGCACTGCCTTCGGCTGGGCCGCGATGACAATCCTGAGCTGTTCGACAGCTGCATCTATCTGATGGAGCCGAATCAGGCTGAGAGCAAGATTGTAGTGGGCCGGAAGCGTCGCAGGATCCATCTGAAGTGCCGCTCGAAAATCTGCGGCGGCCGCGGCATACTGCTGCATCTGGTTCTCGCAAATACCACGCCAGGTACGTGCATCCGCCGATTGCGGGGCTATCTTAATCGCAGCATCAAACCTGACCTTCGCATCGGTAGGCTGTCCCCTTCGAAGAAGCTCGAGACCCTCGGCTATTGCCGTCTGCGCCGAAGAGACTACTCTCTGCCCGAGCAACTCCGTTAGACCCAGTATGAGAATCAGCATAAGAATGCCGCCGGCCCACACTCGCACTCGGCATGATGCAGAGGGCAGGCAGTTCGTCGGGCCGAGGGTCAGGCGAATCATGTGGCGGACTGTCGCATGATCGTCACCTTCCCACCTTCTTCAATTCGAATGAATTGATCTACCTGGATCTTTCGCAGCCGATCGACAGCACCGCTTGGCCAGAAGATCTCGATCAGGTCGATAACCGTTTGTTCCCGCACACCAAAGTGCAGGCGAAGGTCGCTCTGTGAGAGGTAGCTGCCTCCGCTGCGCACCTCGCCAATTTGCGAGAGCGCGCCCGTCAGGCACCGCACTCGTGCGCCGATCGCGCTCCGATTGGATTTCGTGCCGATGAGTTTTAGATTGATCCAATGGTTGCTGTTCTCCTGTCTGAATTTCAACAAGGATGGCTTTGCGCCTTGATTATTGATGAGCACGTCTACGCAACCATCATTGTTGAAGTCCCCAAATGCGCAACCCCGCCCGTTTGAGGGCGCGGTCACTGCATCTCCAGCAAACCGAGACACGTCTTCGAAATGTCCGCCGCCGAGATTCCGATACAGCATGCGCGGCTCGCGATACGTCGTATCAACGTGAGTCCGATCCAACTCCGGGTAGACATGCCCGTTGCAATACAGGATATCCGCGAGGCCGTCGTTATCAGGATCAAAAAAGCCGCAACCCCATCCTACAAAGTGCGTCTGTCGATTCAGGCCGGCCGCTTCTCCTGCATCGGTGAATAGCCCCTTGCCATCGTTCCGGTAGAGATTCGGCACTTCATCTGAGAAGTTCGTCTTCAGGATGTCGAACGAGCCCTTATTCTCGTAGTCGCCCGCAGCGACACCCATGCCCGCCTCTTCCGTGCCTTCGACACTGTAGGCTACACCGCGCAATGTCCCCTCTTCGCGGAACGTGCCGTCGTGGTTGTTCATGAACAGCTGGCTGGGGGTGGAGTCGCTCGCAATGTAGAGATCGGGCCATCCGTCGTTGTCAAAATCAGCTACAAGGACTCCCATGCCGAACAGATCACGCTTCCCTGCAACGCCTGCCTTCACTGACGTGTCCGTAAATGTTCCGTCACGATTGTTGTGGTACAGGGTGCTGGTTTCGGCTTTCAAACCACGCGGTCCGCACATGACGGGTAAGCTGCGATAGACACAATAAGGATTGCTGCCCGGGTCCTGCGCAGTTTCGAGCGAGAAATCAACATAGTGCGTTACGAGCAGGTCCAGCCAGCCGTCGCGATCGTAGTCCACAAATGCGCAGCCGGTGCTCCACCGTGTGGCCGATCCGGCAACCTGGGCTTTACGGCCTACTTCGGTAAAGGTGCCGTCGCCATTGTTGTGATACAGCAGGTTCTCGCCCCAGTAGGTGATGAAAAGGTCATCCAAACCATCGTTATCGAAATCCCCGATGCAAATACCCTGTCCCCATCCGCTCTTTATCAGGCCCGCCTTCGCAGTTACATCTTGGAACGTACCATCGCGATTATTGTGAAAGAGTTTATTTTGTGGCTGCTGTCCAGTAACAGATTGGGCAGGCCGCGCAAGTTGCAAGCTATTCACAAGAAAAACATCGATCCAGCCATCATGGTCATAGTCAAAGAAAGCGACCCCTGAACCGGTCGTTTCGATGATGTATTTCTTTTCATGATCGCCACCCGAGACGTGCAGGAACTCCAATCCTGCTTCGCCCGCAACGTCGCGAACGGAGTATCCCAGGGGCTTCGTCTTCACCTCTGACGGGATCGGAGTGCGCGCATAAGCGCTGCCCGGAAGCAGAGCGGACAGCATCGCTCCGCCACTCACCTTCAAAAAAGATCGACGGTCTAAATCAGGATTCACCGGGGGATGCGACAAACTCCCATTCTCTTTCTGAGCATGCGGCTGCGCCTTGCTCATGGATTGAGCGCCGCGCCAGCACCTGCCGTTGTATCTTCCTTGTTCCCGGTCAGCAACGCGTTGAGCTTTTTCTGAAACTGGTCGGCGCTCCCTTGCTGCAGCCGTTTGAACGTTGCCAGTTCCGTGGCCGCTTCGGGCAGCTTTCCTTGTTCACGGTACGCCAGCATCATGATGTAATGCGCCTGCGCATTCTCGGGATGCTCTGCTATGAATGCGCGCAACTCTGCCTGTGCTGTGTCGGCCTGATGCTGCGCCAGTAGCGTCTGCGCCATGCCGAGGCGAGCCTCTGGAAGCCCTGGTTCCAGCTTCATTGCCAATGTGTAGTCCCCGACCGCTTTCGTCAGTTGTCCCTGGTGCCGTTCGATCTCACCCATAGCGAGCGCGGACGGCGCGCTTTGCGGGTTGATCGCAAGCTCCGCACGGAATTCGTCCATGGCCTTTGCGTCAGCGTCCGTATCTCCAGACCGCAAAAGAAGCTGGCCGATTCGATAGTGCATCTGCGGCAGTTTCGAGTTCTGACCAAGAGCAGCCCTGAACTGCCGGATTGCCTGCGTGATGTTGCCTTGTGCCTCATTCACCTCCGCAGCCAGCTGATGGACCCGATACGAGTCGGGATGCGCTGTGAGCAATTCATCCGCAGTCTCAGTCCACATCCGCGTATAGAGCTCAGCCGACGCATAGAGCACATCCGGATCTCCCGGGTAGTTCTGCTTTAGCTGGGCAGACGTCCTCAGGGCCGCGGCAGGATCCTTGCTTCGAGTGGAACATTCGAGAAGTGTCAGTCCAGTCAACCGCTGCAACTTTCCAACGGGCTCGCTGTCGTAGTATCGCTGCAGGACCGGAAGTGCTTTTTCGCACTGCTGCATATCCGCCTGGCTGAAGCTGAGGAAAAGTTCCGCGCGCGGAGCAGCAGGGTTGATGCGCAATGCCGCTGTAAGTGCGTTGGCCGCCTCCGCAGCATGTCCCGAACCATAGAGCAGAACGCCCAGCCCAGTCCACGCCTGGCTGTTCTGGGGGTCGGCGGCAACCATTGCGCGATACTCCTTCATGGCTCCGGGAAAATCCTGTACACGAAGTGCCTGCTCCGCCCTCGCCGCCCAATCCTCAGGCGCTGAGGACGATGGCTTCTGCTGCGCGTCCATCGGTTTCCATGTACTGCCGGCGCTAAGAAGAAGCACTAACAGCAAAGCTCTCAGCACCAAAGCTCTCGGCATCGTCTGGCCTCTGTCCGAGCGCATCCTCGACGGAGCGCTCTTCGTTGTAAGCCAACATTCCACATCATCGAGGTGATGCTGCGCAAGGCCCTCCTCTATGAGTGGCGCCGGATTCTGCGCAGTTCAAGGGAAAGATGTCCGCGATGCAGCAGTGGCGCCGCTGATAAGCTCCGTTAGAACAGGTATTTCAGGGCGAACTGGGCTATTCTGCCGTCCCGCGCGGAGTGGATCTGACCAAAAGTTCCATTCCCCACGGTGTTGTCCGGATTGAAGAAGTTCGGATGATTGAAGAGGTTGAACAGTTCGCTTCGGAACTGCACCTTCCCGTATTCGTGTACTTGGAACTCCTTGAAGAGCGACATGTCTACGTTCACGAGGCTCGGCCCATTCAGAGAGTTTCTGCTCGTATTGCCAACAGTTCCAGGCGCTGCATTCGTGAATGCAGCGGTGTTGAAATAGGAGTTCACGTTGCGTGTTGCAGGGCTGATACTTTGTCCTGGTACACGATCGGCTGTCGCTCCACCAACGCCGGCCGCGGCAGAATCAACTCCAGAATTGATCGAGTAAGGAGCTCCGGTCTGGGCGATAATGATTCCCTGGTTCTGCCAGCCATTCACAGCTCCTGAGATTAGACCATGTGCACTCCGGACTCTGGGCAGCTGGTAGATGTACGACGATGTGAAGCGGTGCCGTACATCGTTGTCCGATGGGCCGTAGTTCTGCGCGAAATTTTCGGGGTTTCGCGGTCCATTCCCACCCTCAGCGGTGTAGGACACGATGTCCAGGTACTTCGCATAGACATAGGACGCCTGCAGGCTCAAGCCGCGCTCGAAGCGGTGATTCACCTCAACCTGTACCGAGTTGAAGTTCGAGTAGCCTGTCGGCTCCAGCATCTCGGTCGGACCATAGCACGGTCCTGTTGTGCCACTGCCGACAGCAGTCGGGCACTGCACAGCACTGAGACGGCGACGCGTGGATAGAACCGCATCGCTGTTGTTATAGGCGATAGGATCCTTAATCCCCGAGGAAGCTGGCGGCGTCTTGATGAAACTCGAAAGGGGAGCGTAGTTATATTCGCGCGAGATGAAAAGATGCGTCCCCTTGTTCCCGATATAGGAGACCGTCAGCGTGTAATTCTTCGCTATCTGCTGTTCCACTGTCAGGTTGAACTGCTGTGTATAGCCCTCATTGAAGTGAGGGGAGAACACCGTTTCAGCGGCCTTTGTAGGCCAGAGGAAAGTGGATCGTTGTGCCGCCGTGCGGGGAATGATGAAGGGGAATGGATTGACTCGTCCACTATTCGTGAAGATGCTATTCCCAGTCAGACTTGGCGCCAGAACGTTAGGTCCACTTACAGTTGAGTTTGAATCAAAAGGTTGCGCCGTCGAAAAACGATTCCACGCAATCAGCCTCGCCTGGTCGTAGAAAATTCCATAACCGGCTCGAATGGAAGTCTTGCCGTTCTTCGCGGGATCGATGTTAATCCCGGTTCGAGGCGCGACGTTCTTGTATCGATTCGGAATTCCGGATCGCGGGCAATTCGCATCGCCCTGCCCGAACGATCCACTGCCGACTGGGGGGCCCGGAAAGAGCAGGCCTGCAGGTGCAGTCGGATAGAAAGACGATTTTGCCGCCAGCGTCGGATCGAAGCATAACTGGTCGTTCAAGTTATCAACGGGGGGCAGGAATGGCTCCCAACGGATACCTGCATCGATCGTTACATAGGGATTGACCTTGTAGTTGTCCTGGGCAAACGCGTCCAGACCGTTATGCCGCAGGCGACTCTGTACCTCGGTCTGCTGGTTGAAGTTATTCGGCAGTCCGAGTAGTAGATCCACAAGGGCATTCCCGGAGTACTGACCATTGAAGTTGAAGCTTGGGTCAGTGGCAAAATCCTCGACCCGGTTCGAAGCCTCACGCCGATAGTCGCCACCAAAGGTAAGCGTATGCCGTCCCTTGATGATATTGATGCTATCGGTGTATTGCCACGTCTGCCGATTCTGTACGAAGGCTCCATCGCCGCCGGCGTTGATCGACCCATTCACCCCGGTAAAAAGATCGCTAAGAACGCCGGGAGCGGAACCCGTTGCAGGACCGCCGAAGACCTCCCATCCTACTGCTTGCGTAGGCCCGCGATGATGGGCGACACGCGTGAAGCCGAACACCGCTGTGTTGATCAGATTCGGGCTAAAGGTGTGGGTCCAGTCGAGGGCGACATTCTGGTTACGAAAATACTTCAAGTGCGGCCGGCCAGGAAGATTCCCGCCGCCGAGCCCGTTCGAAACGTCCTGATTGTAGAAGTAGCGTCCAAACCCACTGTCATGAGGACCGAAGGTGCGATCGATCCGCCCAAGATACTGGTCCTCATTCAGGTCATCCTGGTTATTGGCAACCGGGCTGATAAAGGTGTATCCGCCCGTACTGTTATTCGGCAGCGGCATCAGGGCCTTGATCAGGTTCAGAGCCGTGGGATCGAGCCGTGCGGCAGGAATAACGTTGCCCGGAAATGGCTGGCCGGTGGTCGGATCAATCGGCGCGCCACCGGCGGTTTTCTGGTTCTTGAGATCGCTGATGTTCGAGACTCCGCCATTCAGGTCGGGGCGCTGCGCCTGCGTCAGTACTTGGCCGATCGTGAGCGTCTCGTCCTTGCGCTGCCGGGTGCCCTGGTAGTACCCGAAGAAGAACATCTTGTCCTTCTGAATCGGTCCACCAACAAATCCACCGAATTGGTTCAGCTTGAATGAGGGCTTTCTCTGGCCGGGAGTATCGAAACGGTTGTGCGAATTCAACACGGTGTTGCGGAAGAACTCAAACGCACCGCCGTGGACGGCATTCGTGCCCGAGCGGGTCACGGTGTTCACCAGTCCACCGGAGTTCCGGCCATACTGCGCCGTGAAATTGCTGGTCTGAATGTCGAACTCCTGCAGCGCATCCGGGGCTGGAAACACGGGAGCGGTCGACAGATAGTTGTCCGTCATGTCCACACCGTCCAGGAGGTAGTAGTTTGAGCCGGGCCGATTGCCGTTCACGACCACACCTTCGTGCTGCCCTTGTCCATGCGAGACGTTGTTGTTGTCATACGAGACGCCCGGCATGATGTATTGCAGTTGCAGAGGATCGCGTCCATTGAGGGGCAGATCCACAACGCGCTGCTGATCGACGACGTGACTTACCGTCGCGTCCACCAGATTCACGCCTTGCGGCGTCGAAGAGACTTCGACGGTCTGAGACACTGCGCCGACCGTCAAAGGAGTCTTCAGGGTTACATTCTGGTCAACCTCGAGAAGAATGCCACGCTGCACGTAGCTTTGAAAGCCCTGATCCTCCACCCGGACCGAGTAGCTCCCGACGCTCATCGAGGGAAAGGTAAAGTTCCCGCTAGCATCGGACGTATCTATCCTGACCTCATTCGTGTTGTCATTCGTGAGCGTGACTTTGGCACCGACAACCGGAGAGCCACCCGGGTCCGTCACCGTTCCCACAATCCTGCCGGTAGGGCCGACGGCGTAGCTTACGTGCGGGGAGACGATCATACCCACGATCACGAAAAAAACGAGAGCTAAGATCCTTCGGAGACGGCTGCGCATACTCACCTCGACTCGACTGCTGCGATGTTGCGAGCCCGGCGTTCGTCGCCACGGGCGCATAAAGACAGAGTGGCGAAGCTTTACAGCGCCGCCTTACGGTCTGTCTCACAACCAGAAACATGCAAAAACTTAAGTGCAGAGACGCTATACAATTTGTCGAAAGCTTGTCAAGTTAGCGAGAACTCGCCAAGTTGATCGAGGTCTTCGTTTGCTTGCACGCCCTCGATGCTTCGGCATGGTCGCTCTTTGAGAATCGATACGGAATGCGGCCACAATAGGAAGAGGGTGAGTTGAATTGACCTACTTGAATCGGCGTCAACTAGCAAAAGGAATCACCGCGGGAATCGCCGCTGCCGGCGTCGGTAGCCTACCCGCAATAGCTGCCCAGACCATCGCGCAGGGTGAATCGAAGACGCTTGACTGGAGGCAGATCCACCCGGGTATATGGAAGGCAACACTCGGAGAACCGGAGGCGCATACTCCCGTGACGATGCGTCTCGTTCCACCCGCCCTCGAACAGCTGGGCAATCTGCCCGCAGTCTCGCTCGCTCCAGTCTCGGGTCTCGACGGGATAAGGACACCGCGTGGCTGCGCTCTTTCATTACCCTTAGCGGCCGGCGAGCAGATGTACGGCTTCGGGCTTCAGCTCCTCTCTCTTCAGCAGCGAACTAAAAAGCGCATCATCCGAGTAAATGCAGATCCAAAGGGCGATTCGGGCGATTCGCATGCACCAGTTCCCTTCTTCGTCACGACGAAGGGATACGGTATCCTCGTCGACACGCTGCGCCAGGTCGAGTTCTACTGCGGCGACGCCCACGCGAAGCCCACGCAATCGATCAGCCCACAATCAGTCGCGTTGAACACTCCGGAACAGACCAACCAGCGAGGTCTGGACCAGCCCGGGAGAGTCCTGATCGAGGTGCCGCGCGCCGCTGGAGTGGATGTCTATCTGTTCGCCGGGCCATCGATCCTCCAGGCCGTCCAGCGCTATAACGTCTTCTCGGGTGGTGGCGTCAGCCCCCCGGAGTGGGGACTCGGCTTCTGGTACAGAGCAGAGATGCACAGCGACCACACGGCCGTCCTGGCACTTGCCCGGGAGTTCCGAGAGCGCAACATTCCGTGCGATGTTCTTGGTCTCGAACCAGGATGGCAAACCCATGCCTATTCCTGCACCTTCGCCTGGAACACCAGCCGCTTTCCAGACGCAGCCGCCTTTCTTCGCGATGCTGCAGCGTTGCAATACAAGGTCAATCTGTGGGAACACGCGTTTACTCATCCCTCGTCACCGGTCTTTGAGCGACTAGTACCGTACGCAGGGGATTACGCGGTGTGGGATGGTCTGGTTCCGGATTTCGCAGGCGAACCCGCTCGCAAGATCTTCGGCGAGTACCATGGCACGCACCTGATCGATACCGGAGTTTCGGGATTCAAGCTCGACGAGTGCGACAGCTCCGACTACACTGGCGGTTGGTCTTTTCCCGACCTGAGTCGCTTTCCCTCCGGACTCGATGGCGAGCAGATGCACGCCATCTTCGGCCTTCGTTATCAGCACGCCATCTGGCAGCAATTCAGGGACAGGCGGCAGCCTACGTACAATCTGGTTCGCTCGAGTGGTGCCCTGGCCGCACCGTATCCCTTCGTTCTTTACAGTGACCTCTACGACCATCGTCAGTTCGTCCGCGGCCTCGTGACCGCCGGCTTCTCCGGCCTTCTCTGGTGTCCCGAGGTGCGGGATGCGACCAGCGAAGAGGATCTGATCCGGCGTCTCGAAACGGTCGTATTCTCTCCGCTCGCGATGGTGAACGCCTGGTATATCAAGCATCCGCCATGGAAGCAGTTGGACAGAACACTTAACAACGAAGGCAAACTCGCGGAGAACTGGCCGGCGCTCGAAGCACGCTGCCGTGAGATCATCGGCTGGCGCATGCAGCTTCTCCCATACCTGCGCTCCGCCTTCGCCCGGTATGCGATGGATGGCACACCACCCTTCCGCGCCCTTGTGCTGGACTATCCCGACGAGAAGGGTCTGCAGCAGGTCGACGATCAATACATGATCGGCGACCGCATGCTCGTCGCTCCCCTCTTTGCCGGCGAGGCCAGCCGGGATGTCCTGCTCCCCCCAGGAGAGTGGTATGACCTCTGGACAAGACAGCGCGTAGATGGCAACACTACGCTGCACAGGGTCGCGGCACCAGCTGAAAAGATACCGGTCTTTGTCAAAGGAGGCGCTGTGATCCCAATGGCTGCCGTGGGAGCGTCGACCGCGAGCCCTGCCAGCCGGGAGCTTACGGTGTCCATCTTCGGAGACGGACATCTTCCCTTCTCGATCGAATCGCCCGCCGGGCCGGAGCTTGCACTCTCATGGAATGCGGCAACGCGACAGGGACATCTGCAACAGAGCAGCACCAAACGACCGTACCGCGTCGTTCGTTGGCAACATGCGCCCTAGATCGTAGACAACTCGAAGACGAACATCATAGCGTGCGTTGCACGGAACGGCATTGGAGGAACGTGGGGTCATGCGCATCAATCGTCGCAGCTTTCAACTCGCTCTCCTGATGAGTGCGGCCTACCAGGCGTTGCCGATGGAGCGGCACCTGCTTGCGCTGTCGGCTGATTGGCACGATCTCGCGCAGCCTTTCACCGCGCAGATTCAGCGGCTGCTAAAGGCATTGGAGTGGATCGGAGAGCCTCTCCCGGTGAACGATGCGGCTGCACTCAGGCTTCTTCTTTCTTCGCCATTGAAGCCTGACACCGTGGAGCAGATCGAAGCCGTCCTCCGCCCGCGTGTTCTTCTAAACGTCGACATCAATCCGGAGAGCCGGGTAAGCGCCACCGCGGGGCAGGCCAGGCCGCAACTGGTCGAGCACGGTTGGCGCAGCTTCCTGGTGCGCGTCGGTAATCAGGCAAGAGATACGTCGGTGCTCACGATCCGCTCTCCTCAGGCACGGCCGATGGGCCGACCATCCGGGAATGAAACGGACAGTGTCCATGACTTCACCATCGGAGCAGTCGATGCCGTGGAAGCACAGAGCCGGTGGCTCGATCTCACCATGTGGAACAAGCCGCCTCTCGAACCCGCGCTCTCCGGACTCGAACTCGAGTACCGCATTCTCCAGATCTACAGCAGGGACCATGGCCGGCGGGAGGCCTCGCTTGAAGCCCTCACCGGCCAGGGAGAACAGGACCTTGGCTACCGCAGCACCGTGGCCATCCTCTTTTAATGTCTGCCCGCGCAACAGGTTCAGTTACACATCCACGACGCGGATGGCCGTGCCGCAGCGGCCTCTCTCCGGATCACGGACAAGCTCGGCCGTGTCTATCCGGCACAAAGTAAGCGCGCGCTCCCCGACCTCTGGTTCCAACCCCAGATCTATCGTCGGGATGGAGAGAGTCTTGCACTTCCACCGGGACCCTACGACCTCGAATACAGCCGTGGACCGGAGTACCTGCGAAAGAGAATCACGCTAAACGTACAGGAGGCGGCTCTAAATGCCCTTGTACTTCCGCTCGAGCGATGGGTGAATCCTGGTAATTCAGGCTTCTACTCCGGCGACAGCCACATCCACGCCGCTGGATGTTCGCACTACGAAAGCCCTTCCGAGGGTGTGACTCCCGAGGTGATGCTGCGTCAGGTGCAGGGGGAAGCTCTGGACATTGGCGCTGTGCTGACCTGGGCACCGGGCTTCCTGTATCAAAGCCATTTCTTCACCGGACACGTCCATCACCCGCAGCCCGACGCTGGCAGTCTTCTACCCCAGGCCAGCGCCGCACCTACTCTGCGCTACGACCTCGAAGTCTCCGGCTTCCCCTCCAGCCACTGCGGACACCTCGTCCTTCTAAAGTTGACCGAGCAGATGTATACGGGCACTACCATGCCCGATGACTGGCCGAGTTGGAATCTTCCCATTCTGCAGTGGGCAAAATCGCAGGGAGCCATCACGGGGTATGCCCACTCCGGCCACGGAATGGTCGTAGATACGACAGAGTTGCCGAACGATCGTATGCCGGCATTCGATAGCTGCGGAGCCAACGAGTACCTGGTCGATATCACGCATGATGGCCTGCTCGATTTCATCTCAGGGTGTGATCTTTGGCCGTTCGTCGAGTTGAATCTCTGGTATCACGTGCTCAACTGTGGATTCAGTCTCAGCTTCGCTGGAGAGACTGACTTTCCTTGCATCACTGACAGGTGCGTCGGGGGCGGACGATCCTATGTCAAACTGGACAAGCCTCCAGTGGGCGATCAAGGGTACGATGCGTGGCTGGTAAACGGCCTGCAGCACGGTCATTCCTACTTCGGCGATGGCCGAAGCCACCTCTTCGACTTCCATGTAGAAGCTCCCGATGGAGAAGACGTGGGAGACATGTTGCATGGCGGGCCTTCTATAAAAGTGAAGGTTACAGCTCGCGTATGCGCCCGCCTCGATCCAGAAGTTTCCGCCGCAACAGAACAGATCCGCCGGAGGTCCCCTTACGATCAGCCGTACTGGCATCTTGAACGAGCGCGCATTGGCCGCTCCCGATCCGTTCCGGTCGAACTGGTGGTGAACGGCCTGCCTAGGCAACGTGCCGAAATCGAAGCTGATGGACAGGTCCACCCTGTCTCTTTTGACGTGACGCTCGCTGAAAGCAGCTGGATCGCACTTAGAATCCTGCCTTCGTCCCACACGAATCCAGTCACCATCCGCATCGCCGGTAAGCCGGTCCGCGTATCAGCGAGCGCGCAATGGTGCCGCCGTGCCGTAGATGTCTGCTGGAAGCAAAAATCTCCCCGGATCCGATCCGCAGAGATCCAGGCTGCTGCAACGGCCTACGATCACGCACGCGCTACGTATGACCGAATTCTGTCTGAATGCGGCATCTGAGCGCTGCTGTTCCTTTGTGAACACGAGGTGATTCTTCGTATCGGCTTACGACAGTTCTGGCCATTTTCTTATCGAAGTGTCTTTTTCCGGATAGCGACGGTTCGATTGAGTTCATCTACGACCTCTAAAATCTTGAGCCGGAGATCGTGATCCACGGGTGCGCTCTTCAGGTAGTCCTGTACCTGGGCCTGAGCCGAGAGGGTGACCTGTCCCTCGATGAAGGCATTCAGCCAAGCCACGAGAAAGAAGATCTTCCGCTGTCGTTTGATCGCATCGAGGGCGGCGAGTGCCGGGTGCAGGTAGGGCTCCGTCAGCGCAGTTTGATTCCAGAAATTGAAGGCGCCCAGGCTTCCTTCAATCCAGTCCTCCGGGCGGGCCGGATTGTGCAGGTAGTCCTCGAAGTACTGCTGCTTGTTTGCAACATCGGCGCGTGCCGCCCGGGCGATGTACGCATACTTTTTGCCGTCACCTGAAGCATCGGCGTGCTCTTCCTCCGCAAGATAGATCGCCGCCTCGGGATTGCCATAAGCGATTAGCGCCGTCACCAACCGCCAGCGGTCCTGTTGCCGAAGCTGCACGCCAGGCACGGTGATCTGGCCATGCAGCAGGGCTTTTGCGCTTGCCTGTCCAGCCTCAGTCTGTGCGAAGTTGGCGATCTGGCGAAACCAGACGATGCGCATATCTTTGTGCTCATCGTGGATCATGCGATCGACGGCGACCTTCGCAAACTGTTTCGTCAGCTCATTCTGTTCGGATGCCGATATATATCGATGAAGCGCTACGTCCGCGTGCTGCAGGATGCTCGCGGCAAGCGCTTCATCCTGCTCGGTGAGGAGGCTCTGGAGCGCGAGGTGCAGATAGTCAGCCGGCGGAAGTTGTGCCAGTCGCACCGACGCCCAGAGCGAGCCCCAGAGCAGCGACCGGTTGAAGACATCCGGCATCTTCGCGATGTGCTGCATCACGTACGCGCGGCTGGTGCTATCGAGGAGAAAGAGCCCATAGCCCTCGTCCCGCGCATTCGCGAAAATGTAGGCAGGACAGGGCTTTCCGATCGCCGCAGCGATACCCGCGCTGGCGGCGTTCAGACGTATCTCGATCGTCTCTGAGCGGCCATTGCCATAGCCCAGCATGGCCTCCGAGGCAATAGGCCACACATATCCCTGATCGAGCACATCATGCTGGGTTGCGCCGAAGCTGGTAATCCGGCCTGCGCTGCAGCGCCACGCGACATCCACCTGAGGCATTCCGCGATGCTTGATCCACATATCCGCCCACTGCGCGAGCGGTTGGCCCGATACCGTCTCGAAAGCGTAGGTAAGATCGCTCCACTGCGCGTTGCCGTATGGGTGCTGGTGCAGGTAAAGCTGTAGCCCCTTGCGGAAGTTCTCCTCACCGAGCACGAACGCAAGCTGCTTGATGATGCCCGGCGCCTTCGAGTAGACGATCGCGCCATAGGCGGACTTCGCATCCCTGAGATTGCGGATGTCCTGGTAGATGGGAGTCGTTCCCTCGGTCTCGTCAATCCCATAAGCGCCGGGCTTGATTGATTCGTAGAAGCGCTTCCAGATGGTGTTATTCGGATGGAGCGTGGCCAGAGTCTGGTACGCCATGTACTGCGCAAACCCTTCCTTCAGCCAGAGGTCATCAAACCACTTCATTGTTGTGAAGTCACCGAACCACTGGTGGGTCAGTTCGTGCAACACAAGGATGTCCCGGCTGACACGGTTCGTCTGCGTCGGTGCCGTGCGGAAGAGAACGGACTCCTCTCTCAGGAAGGTCGCTCCAGCGTGCTCCATGCCGCCAAAGGCAAATCCTGGAATCAGGATCATGTCGTATTTCGGAAAGGGAAAGGGCTGCGCAAAGTAGGTGGCGAGATGCTTAATTCCGTCGGCGGCGATCTGCTGCACCGCAAGTGCCTCGGTCTGCGCTGCCTTCGCCTTGGACTTGCGCACGTAAAGGCCAGGCAGCCCGGCGACGTCATGCACCTTCGTAAAGGGCCCTGCCGCATATGCGAAGAGATAGGTACTGATTGGTTCGGTCTCGCCAAAGACGGTCTTCATCTGCGTGTCAGCAGCTTTCTCGCTCGATACAGGACGGGTGTTCGAGATCACCGTCCAGACTGCCGGTGCTGTGAGCGCAAGACGAAACCGTCCCTTCAGGTCCGGCTGATCGAAGCACGGAAATGCCATGCTGGCATCCATCGGGACGAAGAGCGTGTAGACGTACTCCGATCCATCATCATGATCCTCAAATCGGGTGATCGCCTTCTCGGCCGCCGCGATGTTTGCGGTGAAGTGAACCTCTACCTTGTTGGCGCCTTCACGAAGCGCAGCACCCGGCAGGATGACATGGCCGTTGCTTTCGGCCACCGCCGCCGGCCGTCCGTTGATCGCCAGCGCCGAAATACTGCCGTCGCGAAAGTCGAGCAGCAATGGAGAGTTGTTGCTCTTGAGGGTAAACCGCAGATGCTCAATCGCGGACGTAGCCGGTGCATGCGGCACCAACGTATAGGCGAGATCGTAGTGCAGATCGGAGATCCGGGCCGCCCGTTCGACTGCAAGCTCACGCGGGATCCCGACGGGAGCCGCTACAGCGGCAGAGGGCGCGGACGCAGCGGAAAGCATGACCAGCGTAGCAAGAATCATTGAGACTCCCCGGAATCATTGCTTGCGGACGCGCCGCTATCTGCCGCTGTTGCGTCGGCCTTGGCAGAGCCCCAGCCACCACCGCCAGGTGTCTCGATGCGAATCAGATCGCCGGGCTTTGCCTCGAGGCTGCACTTACCCGGAAGCTCCTTCGATTCTTCGCCGGACAGTAGCAGCGAGCGGCCTGCGGCTCCTGCCACTCCACCCCGAAGTCCGTACGGCCGGAAGACACGCCGGTCGGTCAAGAGGGTGATGCGGGCCGGAGCCGTCATCTCGATCTCCCGGATAATGCCGTCGCCCCCGCGATAACGCCCGTCACCACCCGAGCCTGCGCGATAGCTGTAGGAGCGGACGCGGAAGGGGTACGCATACTCGAGCGCCTCGACGGGCGTGTTGAATGAGTTCGTCATATGGGTGTGAATGCCCGAGACGCCGTCCGCCCCCGGCCGTGCACCCATGCCGCCGGCAACCGTCTCGTAGTACGCAAAGGGACGTGCTGTACGCGGGTCGACGCCACCGATGGTGAGATTGTTCATCGTGCCGGAGCTTGCCGCCGGAATCCGCTCCGGCAGAGCCTGTGCCAGCGCGCGTAGAAGCACATCGACGATCCGCTGCGACGTTTCGACGTTGCCGCCCGCAACCGGCGCGGGCAGGTTCGCGTTCACGATCGAACCCGCGGGCGCAAGCACCGTGATGGGACGCATCAACCCAGCTGTAGCTGGCGCCTCCTCAGGCAGCAGGCAGCGAAAGACGTAGTACACCGCGGAGTAGGTGATCGCGTAGACGGCATTGATGCTGCTTTCCACCTGCGCATCCGATCCGGCAAAATCGATCTCCACGCTGCGTTGCACGGCATCGAAGCGGATCGCCGCGCGGATCCGAATCGGCTGGTCGCTGAAGCCATCGTTGTCGAGGAAATCCTCTGCCGTGACCGTACCGGTGGGCACCTTCGCGAGTTCGGCCCGCATCAGCCGTTCCGAGTAATCAAGCAGCTCCGCCGAGAGCCGGCGGATCAGCGCGGCTCCATACTTCTCAATAAGCTCCTCCAGACGCGACGCGCCCACACGGCAGGCGCCGATCTGGCTCATGAGATCCCCCTCGCGCTCGCCTGGGGTCCGCACATTGTGCAGAATCAGCTGCATGATGAGGCGATTCAGCTCGCCCGCATGCACGATCTTTACCGGTGGAATCCGCAGGCCCTCCTGGTAGATCTCGCGGCAGAGGCCCATCGAGCCTGGATACATGCCACCTACATCCGCATGGTGCGCGCGCGCGGCAACGTACAGCAGCGGCGCTATCTCGTTCGGAGCAAAGACGGGGAGCACCATCGTGATATCCGGCAGGTGCGTTCCGCCCGCATACGGGTCGTTGAGGATTGCGATGTCGCCCGCGCCAAGTTCCAGCGCATCGATGGCAGCACGGACCGACATCGGCATGGAACCGAGATGCACCGGCATGTGATCGCCCATTGCGATCACATGACCTTGGCCATCGAAGACCGCGCAGGAGTAGTCGCGGCGTTCCTTGATGTTTGGAGAGAAGGACGTCCGGCGCAGCACCGCACCCATCTCCTCCGCAATCGAATGCGTCGCGCTCTTAAAGACGGCGAGTTCGATTGCGTCGACGCCTCCCGTCGCCAGTTCTGCGACTTGCGGAGCCATGACTTTGCTGATCGGCGATATCACTGGTTTACCTCGATAACAAGGTTGGCATACTCGTCGACACGTGCGAAGCACGCGGGAGCAAGCACGGCCGTCGAGCTGTACTCAGTGATGAGAGCAGGACCGGCAAAGCTGTCGCCAGGAACAAGCAACTCCCGCCGGTACACGTTGCTCTCCATCCACTTACCCGCGAAGTGAATGGCTCGCGTCTTCAGCACGGCCTGCGATCCATCTCCCGCGCGTTGAGGCCTACGGGGCAGGTCGACCTGTGCGGTCTTTGCCGTAAGTCGCACCCGCACGTTCACCACCTCAACCGCCTTTGCCGTATCCGCATAGCCATAACGCTTGCGGTGCGCACCGTGAAAGTTCTCAAGCAGATTCTCTCCCTCCGGCACGTTCAGTTCGTATCCCTGGCCGACATACCGCAGATCCGCTGAGCGTGCGCTCTCTCCCGCAAGCCCGTCACGCGCAAAATCCGCGCGCCCGCGTTCTTCAAGTTCCGAGAAGTACACATCAAGTTTCTCGGGCGCGGCTGTCGTCATCACTGTTCGCGAATAGTCGCGGACGACATCGGCCATCAGGATCCCGAAGGCAGAGAGCACACCCGGCATGCATGGAACGAGCACCCGGGGGATACGCAGCGACGTCGCCAACGAGCACGCATGCAGTGGTCCAGCGCCGCCAAAAGAGACGAGCGTAAACTCGCGCGGATCGTAGCCGCGCTCGATCGAAATAACTCGGATCGCTTTCTCCATTGCGATCTCAGCGAGCTTAACGATACCGGTTGCATAGTGCTCCACACTCCCGAGACTGCCGCGCGTTCTATTCATGATTCCGCGCGCACGCTCGGCGTCGAGAGACACGTCGCCTCCAAGAAAGAGGTCGGGATCAAGCCGCCCGAGGATGAGGTTTGCATCCGTGACGGTTGCCTGCTCACCCTTGCCATAGCAGATCGGCCCGGGCACCGCGCCAGCCGACTGGGGACCGACGTGCAGCACGCCACCCGCGTCGAATCGAGCGAGCGAACCTCCACCCGCGCCCACAGTATGGATGTCGAGCATGGGCACGCTCACCGGCATTTCGGAGACGACCGATTCGACAGTCGTCTTCGGTCCGCCTTCAGCCGCATCCATTAGCGAGACATCGGTCGAGGTGCCTCCCATGTCAAAGCCGATGAGCTTGGTAAATCCTGCACGGCACGCGATCTGGTAGGCGCCGATCACGCCGCCAGCAGGGCCGGAGAGCACCGTTCGCACTGGCTCCTGCGCAGCGAGCGATGCGGAGACGATGCCGCCGGAGGACTGCATCACCTGCACGGTGCCTAAGGGAAAATGTTTTTTAAGCGAGCTCTCAAGCTCCCGAATGTAACTGCTGACAAGCGGCGCCAGGTACGCGTTGGTCACCACGGTCGAGCCGCGCTCATACTCCCGGAACTCCGGCAGGATCTCGTGCGAGATGGATATCGGAAGCCCAAGCGGCGCGAGCGCCCGCGCGACCAACTGCTCATTCGTAGGATTTACAAAGGAGAACAGGAGCGAAACTGCAATCGACTTGGCCCCGCTCTGACGAATCTTCTCCCGCAGCTCTTGAAGATGCTGCCCGGAGGGCGAACGCAGAATAGCGCCCTCGGCGCTTGTCCGCTCCTCTACCCCAAAGCGCAGCGCAGGAGGAGCAACGCATGGCAGCGGCGAGCGAAACCAGTCGTACAGGCTGGGTCGCGCCTGCCGGCCAATGGCGATCACATCCTCAAACCCGATCGTGGTCACGTAGGCAACGCGCGCGCCGCGCCTCTCCAGCATCGCATTCGTCCCTACCGTGGTGCCATGACGGACCTCCGGATCGACTCCCACGGGCGTCACCTGGAGGAGCGCATCGAGCACTGCCTTCGCGGGTTGTTGCGGTGTCGAGAAGAGCTTAAGAACCTTCAACTGCCCGTCTTCAAGGTAGACACAATCGGTGAAGGTGCCACCGCTGTCGACTGCAATACGCATGCGAGAAACTCCGAAGTTTTATCGAGCGCTGGCGTGAGGCTCTCTCGTATGCTTCAGTATAGAGACGGCAGGGTTCCTGTTTCCGATTGCTTCAGCCTGGTGTCTCGATCTTCGATGGTCCACGGGCCAGATGTACGTGCAATGCGCCTGTGTCGGTGAGTATCTACGAACACGGTTCACCAAACACCAGCAAAGGAGTCCATGTCCCCGGCAGAGATCCTGACACCGTCGCCGTGCACCTTTTGGCAGCTTGCCGCGCAGCCCGTGCGTCGCAATGCACTGCTGGCCGCATCGCTCGGCTGGATGCTCGACAGCATGGATGTCATGCTCTACGCCATGGTGATTCCGGCAGCGCAGAAAGATCTGCACATGTCTTCCGGGATCGCCGGCGGCATTATGTCGCTCACCCTGATCACAGCGGCGATCGGCGGCATCTTTTTCGGTTTCGTAGCCGACCGTCTGGGCCGTACGCGAGCGCTCTCGATGAGCATCCTGATCTACTGCGTCTGCACCGGCCTGTGCGCCTTCGTCCACACCGTTCCCGAACTCGCGATCTGCCGCATGCTGCTCGGCATCGGCATGGGAGGCGAGTGGGCCGCGGGAGCCGCCCTGGTCGCCGAGACCTGGCCCGATGAGCATCGCGGCAAAGCTCTTGGCATCGTGCAAAGCTCATGGGCCATCGGCTATGCGTTCGCTGCCCTGGTCGTCGCGCTCGTCATGCCGCACTTCGGGTGGCGCGCCGTGTTCCTGGCAGGCATGCTCCCCGCGCTCGTGACGGTATGGATCCGCCGCTCCGTCAAGGAACCCGAGGTCTGGATCCATGAACCTCACGCTCGCAGCTCCTTCGGTCAGCTCTTTCACGGGTCGCTCGGCCGCAGCATGCTCATCATCACCGCCATGAACGCCGCCAGTCTCTTTGCCTGGTGGGGACTCTTCTCCTGGGTGCCGGCCTTTCTCTCGCTTCCAGTCTCGGAGGGAGGCCACGGACTGAATATTGTCCATACTGCAGCCTGGACCATCCTCATGCAGGCCGGCACCTTTCTCGGGTACACCAGCTTTGGCTATCTCGCTGACCGCTTTGGCCGCAAGCTCACGTACATCACCTATCTGCTCGTCGCGGCCTGCGTCGTTCCCGTTTATGCGCTCGTCTCCAGCACGACCGCTCTCCTTCTGCTCGGTCCGGTCATCGGCTTCTGGGGATCAGGCTACTTCAGCGGCTTCAGCGTCATCGCCAGCGAAGCGTTCCCGACAGCTCTTCGTGGCCGTGCCATGGGCTTCGCCTACAATCTCGGCCGCATCGTCAGCGCTGCCGCACCCTTCACCATTGGCCGCTTCTCGGAGACGCACGGCATGGGTCCAGCCCTGCTGATCACATCGGCCGGCTTCCTCATTGCCGCAAGCATCGCTTCAGCCCTGCACGAGCCGCATCAACAGTCTCCAAAGACCGGCGCTCGCGTCGTCGTACCGGTATCGCCAAGAGTTGGAGAATCCGCAGGCCAATCCTAACCGCCACCATGCCTGCTGCAATCGCCGTCGAAGCGTCACTCTGCATGGTAGAGCAACCCTCGTTCCACAAGCACTGGCGGCCTGCGGTGCCGGGTAGTGTGCTCATAGGCGTACGCCCACCCGAGAAGGTCGCCATCTTTCCAGAGCCGAGCTGACAGCTCTAAACCGAACGGTAGACCACTGGGATAAAATCCGCCTGGAACGACCACCGCCGGAACACCAATCATGTTGACCCATCCAGTATCGCTGTGTGGACCTCCACTGATTCTCCCGTCCTGCGGCATTGTTTCGTCGGGCGGAGGCATCTGTGCCGCCGGGTAGACGAGGCCGTCCAGGTGCAGCCGGTCGAGCACTTCGTTGTAGGCGGCGAGTGCCTTGCGCCGGGGTAAAAGGACGTTAGCTTCGGCCTGCGGATCTGTCTCGAAGACAGCCTGGACCACGGACCGGCGGTCCTTCTGCGTAACGCCATCCGTGCCCCCGATGATCGTGGATGGTAGAGCCGATCCAACAGCCTTCAGGTACTCGTCGGCCGAGTGGTATTGCATTGGGCCAAACTCGGCCAGGAACTTTTCTGTTCCTTCGCGGACGTAAGGAAACGTGCCAACGCGAGCTGCGGTCACCGCAAAGCTGTCGGGAAGGATTGAATCGTCAAAGACGACCGTTGCACCCGCTGCACGCAGTCCGTCCAGCGCCTTCATGAATGCCTCGCGCGTCTCCGGCCGCAACGACAGACGAGCAGCAGCCGTGTCCGTTGCGACTTCGGCTGCCGACTCGGACGCAGGAATTCCCTGAAACGGAATGCCTGCTCCTTCCAGAATGAAGGCAGGAACACCGAAGCGTCTCCCCTTCAGCGCATCCGCTTTCAAATACTGCGTATAGGGACCGGGCTGGGCTTTCGCGGCAGAACCGATCGTGCGCGGATCAAGGGGATCTTCTCCGGCCATGACGTCAAGCGCAATGGCGGCATCGGTTACGTCACGGGCGATTGGCCCCGTGTTGTCGAGCAGCCAGTCTAGTGGCGCGATACCCGCGATACTCACCAGGCCGCGCGTTGGAAAGACACCGACAACGGAGCTCGTCGCGGCCGGCATTCGAATGGAGTTGCCGGTATCCGTTCCATTGCCGAGCAGAGCATAGTTCGAGGTGATGGCTGTAACCGTGCCGCCCGAAGAACCTCCGGGGCTGAACCGCACATCATAAGCATTGCCCGTGCGTCCATAGGCAGTGCTGCGATTCGTATCGCTAGCCGCAAAATCCGGCATGTTCGTCTGCCCAAGGATGACGATTCCTGCCGCACGCAGCTTTGCGATGATGGTTGCGTCCTTAGGTGCGACCAGCTCGTGACCGGGGATCATGTATCCCTTCCATCCATCGGTCGTGATCAGGCCCTTGATGCTGGTGTTCGCCTTCGTAACCACCGGAACGCCCCACATCGGGCCGCGCACGAAAGCACTGCCGCCTGCCTTGGCTGCGGCGTCTTCGCGCGCAGCGGTGGAGAGCGCTCCGGGCATGTCCAGATTTTGTACTGCGCGATAGATTCCGTTGTATCTCTCGATGCGCGCCGCGTACCAGCGTACGACTTCCGTGACGGTGTATCGATGGCTGCGGTACAGCTGTTCTAACTGAGGTATGGTGATCTCGAGCAGGTCGCGATCCATCTGTGCATGAGACGTATGTCTTCCGGGAGACGAAGCGGTGCTCTGCGCGTGCACGCCGCTATCTGCAACGATGGCGCAAATCCCAAAGACGAGCAGAACCCCAAACCTGGTGTGCATCTCCATAAGATCCTCTCCATAGACGCGGTTCTCTCATAAGAACATAGGGGTTCTCCTGGACCGGCGGCAAGCTCTCTCGGCACAAGGCTACACGGCGAGCTCAAGATGAAGACCACTGCACGTGCATAGCCGCTTTATTCAGCCATCCCGCGTCCGCTGCAGTTCAGAAGCAGCTTAGGCTCCGACTCAGTTCATCCAGCGAACAGCTTGACCCTCAATAGAGCGTCGAAACGCATCGCCAACCGGGCCAAAGCTCCCGCAGATCGCACACTTAACCGACCTTGAACATTGCCTTGATGCCGCGCAATGCCTGCCGGGTGCGCTCCTCGTTCTCAATCAGCGAGAAGCGAACATGCGTATCACCATGGTCCCCAAATCCCACACCTGGGCTGACCGCAACCTTGGCATCCAGCAACAGCTTCTTCGAAAATTCGATCGATCCCAGCGCCCCGTACTGATCCGGGATGCGAGCCCACACGAACATCGTCGCTTTCGGCAGCGCCACGCTCCAGCCCAGCTTGTTCAACCCCGGCACCAGCACATCCCGCCGGCACCTGTAGTTCTCGACGATCTCCGTCACACAGCCCTGGTCACCCTCCAGTGCAGAGATCGCCGCCACCTGGATTGGTGTAAACGTTCCATAATCGAAGTAGCTCTTGATACGCCCCAACGCCGCTACCAGCCGGGGATTTCCAACCATGAAGCCCACCCGCCAGCCCGGCATGTTGTAGCTCTTCGAGAGCGTAAAGAACTCGACCGCAATCTCCTTCGCGCCTGGGACTTCGAGGATCGACGGCGCGCGATATCCATCGAACACGAGATCGGCATACGCCAGGTCATGGATGACATAGATCCCCAGTTCGCGGCACAGCGCAACGATTCGCTGAAAGAACAGAAGATCGACACACTGTGTCGTTGGATTTGCAGGGAAGTTCAGAATCAGCAGCCTGGGCCGCGGCTGCATGCGTGGCAGATCATGCTCCAGTTGATCGGCCAGCGCATGCGAGTCGCCATCGGGTGTGCCGTCGATCGCGATGCTCTGGATCTTCGATCCAGCAATTACCGGCCCGAAGATATGGATGGGATAACTCGGATTCGGAACCGCCACCGTATCCTCGTCATCCAGCACCGCCAGACACAGGTGCGCGATCCCTTCCTTCGAGCCAATCGTGACAATCGCCTCGGTTTCAGCGTCAAGATCGACGTTGTATCGAGTCTTGTACCAATTGCAGATTGCCTTGCGTAAACGCGGCACACCGCGAGAAAGGGAGTAGCGATGCGTCGCCGTTCGTTGCGCTGCCTCGATCAACTTGTCAACGATCGCCTTCGGAGTCGCGCCATCGGGGTTCCCCATACCGAAGTCAATGATGTCTTCGCCTCGGCGGCGGGCGTCTGCCTTCAGTTCACCGGTGATGTTGAATACATAGGCGGGGAGGCGGGTTAGCCTTCTAAACTCTTCCATGATCTTTGGGACAGCTCCTGAGCATGAGCCTGCTCGTGTGTAGCCCTCTCGTCTTCTCTACTCTTGTTCTTCTTTATCTTGCCGTAAACAAGACCTGCAGCGGAAGTAACTTCGGTGGGTAGCATGCCGCGCGATCGCATGCCTGGTAGCGAAGCGACGCATCCATCATGTGCGTTCCAGCGTCCGCAACCACGGGCAGCTTGACCGTAAAATCGCCGCTGTAGACGTCTAATTTCTCCGTCGGACTAAAGCTGAAGCTGAAGTCGTGGCCAGCAGAATACACCGCCGCACTCTGAATCACACCCACAGCCGGCTGCACCGTCAACTCCGTAGGAATCAGGAAGTCAGACTTCGGCGTATGCGAGTTGACGTGATAACCGTCGACGACCCGGAAATGCAATTCGACAAGAGACTGCTTCCCCGCGGGCACATTCTGCTGCTCCGCTACATAAACGACCGTACTCTTCGGCTTGGGTATGTCCTGCGCCGCGGCTCCGTTGATGCTAAGCGGATTCGAACTGAAGAGAAGCAGACCGTCCAGCAGGATGCCTGCACAACGCTTCACTCCCCACCTGCTGTGGCAACTCCGGTACCTGTGGAGGCGATGATCTTCTTAATATTGGCCTCGACCGCGTCCTTCGATGCGAGTCCGGCCGTCTCCTCAATGACAACGCCCTTACCGTCCACGTAAAACGACATCGGCAGATAGTCGATGCCTCCATAAGCCCGTGCAACCTTACCATCCGTAAGCAGGATGGGGTACGTGGCGCCCAGCTTTAGAGCTGACTTGGCAATCTCATCCTTACCGGCATCGTCCTCCGCAATCCCGAGCACTTCGAAGCCCTGTCCGGCGTACTTTCCGCGAAGCTCTTCGAACCAAGGCATCTCGAGCTTGCAGGGGGCGCACCAGGTCGCCCAGAAGTTCACCAGGACAGGACGACCCTTATAGTCGGCGAGCGATACCTTCTTGCCATTGAGCGCAACCAGAGCGAACGCCGGTGCAGCTTTGCCGCGAAGCTGGGGAGGCGCCTCCGAATCGCCGCCTTCTATCTCGCCCTTGCCGGAAGCACCCGGGGCCAGCATCACCCGGTTTTCCTGCGCCTTCTGCAGCGTGAGGCGGCGCTCCCGAAGGTTGTGCCATCCAGCCCACAGCATGAGGGAAACACCTGCGATGAGGGCAATCACGATGAGCGCACTTCGTTTCATGACGAATCCTTAAGAGGGCAGGCATAGGTCGCCGAGGCCCCAGGCTCAAGTTTAGAGCAAAACCAAAGTTGCTGTACCCGGAAGGACGCAGTTCAACGCGCCGCCATAGAAGCCAGGTTCCTAGAAGTTCCTTGGCAGCAATCGGTCGTAGGTCGCGCGGACGATGCGGTAGCACTCGCAGGCTGCGCTCTCGAGACCTTTCCGGTTAGCGATTCGAATGCGCCCGCGGGTATAGTCGATCCACCCCGCGCGCTGCAAATCTCCAGCGGCGACCGTTACCGTGGAGCGGCGGGATCCTAGCATCTGGGCCAGGAACTCCTGCGTTAGTTGCAGCGTCTCTGATTCCATGCGGTCCGCTGAGGTGAGCAGCCAGCGGGCGAGACGTGCCCCCACCGGATGCAGCCGATTGCAGAGAACGGATTGCGCCATCTGGGACATCTGCATGTAAAGAAAGGAATGCACAAGCTGCTGCAGCGGACCGCCCTTGAGAAACTCCTCCCGGAAGATCGGCATGCGGATCCGATAGCCGAACCCGGCTCCCTGCATGTTCACGCTGTGCGCCATTTGAGAGTGTCCCAGCAGCCCGACAACGCCGGAGAAGCCCTCGCGTCCTGTAACGCCAACCTCAACCGAGTCGCCACTCTCCGCAAGCGCATCGGTGGAGATCAGGCCGCTTGTAGGAAAATAGAGGTACTCGACATCTCGAGAGGGTTGTGAAAGGGAGAAGTGCAGCGGCAGTTCCAGTGGAACGAGCGACTTCGCCAGCTTGGAGAACTGCGCTTCCGGCATGCGCGACAGGATGTAATTGCGCGGTCTCGTGTCGGAAAGAACTCCTGGTTCCAGCGCCGATGGGAACACAGAGACAGAGCTGCGCAAACGAAAGCCCTCCAAACCGTTCTGGCGTTCGTTTAACACTTGTTTCCCCGCCGAGAAGGACGGCTTTCACCCTTGGACCGGCATGCTCTGTTGTCTCGTTAATCGATTCAGATTAGACCGAATGTACGCCGTGTGGTCGTCCGAGTCTGTCCTGCAGCAAACATATGAATGAGATCCTCGGCGTTACTGTCAATTCGCCGCCTAGAACGTCGGCGCGCGAACGCACCCTGCTGAACTTTAGGGGGTATTCACTTTGCTCACCCCTGGCGAACATCAGGATGAATGTGGACGGTAAAATAGGTTGCGTCGGTTTACCTGCTCCTGCACGCTGGAAGGCCCCACAGAATCTATGCACCGCTGGTCACAACTCTTCATTCCCACCCTTCGCGAGGCTCCGGCTGACGCTGAGGTCGCCAGCCACAAACTCCTGCTGCGCGCGGGCTATGTTCGCCAGCTCGGCGCCGGCATCTACAGCCATCTCTTTCTTGGCACCCGGAGCATTAATAAGATCGTTGCTATCGTTCGTGAAGAGATGGACTCGATCGGCCAGGAGTTTCTGCTTCCGGCGTTGAACCCGAAGGAGATCTGGGAGACGAGCGGCCGCTGGTCCGGCATGGGTGACAACATGTTTCGCCTGAAGGACCGCAAGGGCGCCGAGCTCTGTCTCGCCATGACCCACGAAGAGGTGGTTACCGATATCGCTCGTAAGGAGTTGCGCAGCTACAAGCAGCTTCCCCAGATCTGGTACCAGATCCAGACCAAGTTCCGCGACGAGCCCCGCCCTAAATCAGGGCTTCTCCGCGTCCGCCAGTTCCTCATGAAAGACGCCTACTCCTTCGATATCGATGAGGCTGGCCTGGACCTCTCCTACCAGAAGCATGACGACGTCTACCGGAAGATCTTCGCCCGTTGCGGCCTGCAGTTCGTCGCCGTCGACGCTGACTCCGGTGCGATGGGCGGCTCGCAGTCGCAGGAGTTCATGGTCTACACCGAAGCCGGCGAAGACCTCATCGCCAGTTGTCCTACCTGCAGCTACGCCGCCAATCTCGAAAAAGCCACCAGCACCCTTCCTCCCGTCGAAGACCTCGCCTCCACCGGCGACGGCCTCCCCGAGCGCGTCCATACCCCCGGCAAAACGTCCATTGCAGACGTCACCGCCTTCTTCGGCATTCATGCCTCGCAGGACATCAAGTGTGTCGCCTTCATGAGCATTCCACAGTCGCCGTCATTTCAAGCAAACAACTCGTATGTGATCAGGTGGTCCGAAGCTCGACCTATCGTCACCTTCCTTCGAGGCGACCACCAAGTCAATGAAACTAAATTGATGTCGGTCACTGGCGTTTCCGAGATCCGGCCCATGACCCCCGAAGAGCTCGCCATCCACATCGGCGGTCCAGCAGGTTTCCTTGGCCCTGTTGACATCAAGCAAATCATGACTCAGGGCTCGCTCAACGGCCTCAAGTCTGGAAAGCCCATCAATAAATTAAAGGGTGTTCAACGCGACAATCCCTCTGAAGGACTAAAGACCATCGTCATCATGGATACAAGCCTCGAAGGCCGAGAAAACCTCGTCGCCGGAGCCAACCAGGCGGAGTATCACCTCCGCAATGTCACCCCCGGACGAGACTTCACGCCAACCCTCACCGCCGACGTCCGCACTGTTCTCGAAGGTGACGGTTGCCCCATTGACGGTAGTCCGCTACGCCTCGGTAAAGCCGTCGAGATCGGCCACATCTTCAAGCTGGGCCGCAAATACACGTCAAGCATGGGAGCCTCCGTCCTCAACCGCGACGGTAAGGAGACGACGCCCATCATGGGCAGCTACGGCATCGGGATCGAGCGTATCCTGACCGCCGCTGTTGAAACCTCTGCTGCTGCATCGGAGGGCGCGAGCTTTGCCCTGCCTGCCTCGATCGCTCCGTTTCAAGTCGTCGTCACAATCACAAACGTCGGCGATGCGGCCCTGCTCGCAGCCGGCGAAACGGTCGCCGTCGATCTCGAAGCCGCCGGGTTCGACGTTCTGCTCGACGACCGCGACGAGCGTGCCGGCGTCAAGTTCAAGGACGCTGACCTCGTCGGCTTTCCGTACCGGATCAACATCGGACGCGGAGTCGCCGAAGGCAAAGTCGAATTTGTCGACCGCCTCGCCTCCGCGGGCTCCGCCTCCGCCAATCGAAATATCCCTATCGACCAAGTCGTCACCGCATTCCGCGACGCGCTGTCCTCATCCCTGTCAACAACAACGCTATAGCTCGTCCGTCTCAAGAAAGATCACCTTGGCAGTCAAACTCAAGCTCGCACGCACCTCTCCCTCGCCGCACTCGATCGCTCTCGGGTGGCGGATTGCTCGCGCCTTCATCATCCTTGTGCTCGCGGCACTCCTTGTTGGCGCCTGCGTCTTCGGCTACTTCTATCACCACTACGAGACCGTCGTCGATGATCGCCTGGCTGCCGGTCCGATGTTCGCGAGCGTCGCCCAGATCTATGCGGCGCCGCGCGAAGTACGCACCAGCCAGAGGACGACCGTCGCCCAGATCGCGCAGGATCTGCGGCGCGCCGGGTATAACAGCAATCCCGAGCTTGGCTCCTTCGAAGTCAACGGCGATAACATTCTCATCAAACCCGGTCGCCAGAGCTATCACTCGACGGACGGCGCGACCATCAACACCACCGGCAACGTCGTCCAGACCATCACTGCCGAAAACGGTGCTGCCCTTCGCGCCTATGAACTCGAACCACAGCTCATCGCCGCACTCTCCGAAGATAAGAACCGCACCAAGCGCCGCCTCGTCAGCTACAAGAACATTCCTCCGCGCCTCGTCCAGGCCGTCACGGCCATCGAAGACCGCAGCTTTTTCGATCACGGCGGGGTCGACTATCGCCGCATGGTAGGCGCCGTTCTCAATGACCTCCACAGCAACCGCCGCGTCCTTGAAGGCGGATCCACCATCACCATGCAACTCGCTCGGGGCTTTTTTCTCACGCCCGAACGCCACATCAAGCGCAAGCTGATCGAAATTCTCATCACTTATCAGCTCGAGGCACGCTTCACCAAGCAGCAGATCTTTGAGATGTACGCCAACCAAATCAACCTCGGGCAACGCGGCACCTTCGCCATCAATGGGTTTGGTGAAGCCTCGCAGGCCTTTTTCGGCAAAGACATGCGCCAGCTGAACCTCGCTGAATCCGCCCTGCTCGCCGCCATTATTCAAAGTCCGAACCGGCTCAATCCCTATCGCCACCCGGATCGCGCCATGGAGCGCCGCAATCTCGTGCTCGATGCCATGGTGAAGACCGATGCCATCACCGCAGCGCAGGCCGAACGAGCTAAAGCGGAGCCCATTCGGCTGGCGCCTCCCAATGTCGACGCCAGCGAGGCGCCCTACTTCGTCGATCTCGTTCACGAGCAGCTCACGCAGCGTATCAGCGAGCAGGAACTCGGCCACACCAGCCTGCGCATCTACACCTCGCTCGACCCCGAGTTGCAGCGCGCAGCGTCAGAAGCCGTCGAGATCGGTATGAAGAATGTAGACGAGCAAATTCGCAAGGCGCATAAGACCCGCAAAGGCGAGCAGCCCACCGCGATCACCTACCCGCAGGTCGCGCTCGTTGCCTTGAACCCCCATACTGGCCAGGTGCTAGCGCTGGTCGGAGGACGTAATTACGGTGCCAGCCAGCTCGACCACGCCGTGGCCAAACGCCCTACCGGATCCATCTTCAAACCCTTCGTCTACGCCGCCGCCTACAAAGCCGCCGTCGACGGCCAGACTCTCGGCGATGGTGGTCCTTTCACCGCCGTCACCACGCTCAACGACGTCCCCACCACCTTTACTTACGACAACGGCCGTCAGACTTATACGCCGCGCAATTACATGGGCGTTTACCACGGCAGCGTCACCGCAATCTACGCGCTGGCCCATTCCCTGAATAACGCGATCGTCTCGCTCGGCCAGCAAGTCGGCTTCGAAAACGTCGCCACGCTCGCACGCGCCTCTGGCGTGAACGGAGTGAAAGGAACGCCATCCGTTTCGCTCGGAGCCTACGACGCCACCCCGCTCGACATGGCTGGGGCATACACTGTCTTCGCCAACGGAGGCGTCCACCTGAATCCTTGGATGCTCGCCTCCGTGCGCAACACCTCGGGCGATATCGTCGCTGACTTCTCGCCCGAAGCGCGCCAGGTGCTTGACCCCCGCGCCGCCTTCCTGACCCAGAGCCTGATGGAGGGCGTCATGAACTTCGGATACGGCTATGCGGTCCGCCAGCGCGGCTTTCTCGCCCCTGCGGCTGGAAAGACCGGCACCGACCACGATGCCTGGTTCGCCGCTTACTCAAGCAATTTGATCTGTATCGTGTGGGTCGGCAACGACGATTACACGGACATAAAACTCCAGGGCGCAGTCGCCGCCGCTCCTATCTGGGCGGAGTTTATGAAGCGCGCCATCAAACTTCCGCAGTATTCCGACATGATTTCCTTCACCGCGCCTAGCGGCGTGTCCACCGTGCGACTCGACAAAGTTACAAATCTTCCTGCCGACGCCTCCTGCCCGAACGACTACAACGCCGCCTTTCTGGACGGCACTGTCCCCCAGGGGACCTGCAGCCGAATGAGTGAAGATCCGCTGAACTTCATTCAGAAGATCTTTGGCGGGGGCAACTCCTCTACGCCACCGGTTCCCATAAATCCCAACTATCTTCCTGGCTCTGTCTCGCCGACCCTACCGAAGGCGTCGAAGCCAGCCAACCCCGCGGCTCCCCTTGATCCAAACACACCTGTGACGCAGCCCGTGCGGCCGAAAAAGAAGAACTTCTTCAAAAAGCTCTTCGGCGGCGGCGATAAGCAGGATTCAAGCCCTCAACCTCCTCCGCCGCCACAATAAAGCGTAAAGGACCAAGAGTCCGCTCTATACCAGCCTGGGCGGCCCTACGCTGAACCTTTAGCAGCCCACCCTCCGCCGTCCCCCCAATACCTTCACCATTCCACCCACCGGCGCATTCCCCACTCCAATCCACGGCTGGCATTCAGGGCACCAGTAGGTCGACCGCGCCTGCTCGCCCTGTTTTCGCATCATGACAACGGCGCCGCACCGCCGGCACTCTTGGCCCTGCCGTCCATACACCCACAGCCGCTCCTCACGATTGTTCGCATGCGTCGTTCGGCGATTCCCGGAATAGGTGACGATCCCGTCACCCGAACCATCCAGCACATTTGCCTTCATGTAGCGCTGCGAGACATCCGTCATCACCTCCAGTTCTTTCGAATTAATGGTGCTCATCGCGCGAAACGGATTGACCCCGGCAGCAAATGCGACCTCGCTCTTGTACACGTTTCCTAACCCGGCCAGCACTCGCTGATTGAGCAGCACCACGGCGATCTCCGCCTCAGGATGCGTGGCTCCGTAAGCCCGCAGTCGCGCAATGCCACCCTCAACTGTAAACTCCTCGGACAATAGGTCTGGCCCAAGCTTCGGAATCTGACTGTAGCGTTCGAGCGACCGCGCCGTACGGAACTCGGCAATAGGCACATTGAAGGCAATCGCCTCCCACTCCGCCGTGCGAATCACCACACGCATGTGGTCGCGCCGCATCCGCCATCGCTCGCCTGTGCGGTACAGATGCCAGCTCCCGCTCATCAGCATATGAGTCACCAGGATCAGGTCTCCCGAAAAGAACACCAGCAGCCACTTCCCCCGCGACTCGACCTTCTCAACCACCCGCCCAACAAGCGGCGCGTTATCATTGGCGCTCGCCAGCTTCGCGAGCGCTGTATCGAAGCCAGTTACTATCCTTCCCCCAAGCACCCTCTGCAGCGCGCGTGCAGCCCGATAGATGGTATCGCCCTCAGGCATTCGCAACCACCTCGTGCTTCGTCCCCGGCAACGGCGGTAGATTCCTCCGCACATTGAATCCAAGCGGCGCCGCATGAAACCCCGCATCCAGCAGAAATCGCGCAAACGGATGCTCCGCCACCGTAACCCCATTGACGCTCGCAATCAGCATCCCCACGCGCGCACTTGCATCGCTCCCCTGCTCCTGCACGCGATGAACCAGAAACTCCGCCAGACTTCGCGCCACCTGCGAGCGCTGCGGCTCCTCCTCCGGCAGAAAAACCTGCAGGTTCGGATTTCCGCGCCGCAGGTAAGCCGCCAACGCGCCATCTGCGAGGATCACCCGCGCGCCCACGCTACGCGTCAACGACGAGCCCGTATCCGCCGCCGCCGGCCACCGCAGCAGCGCGCCATATGGATTCGCCGGATCGGTCGCTGCAAGCTGCACCATCTCCGCCTTCTCATCCTGCCTCTCCACGCGGAGAGACCGCAGCAGGTCGACCGCCGCCGGCATCGCAAACTGCGTCGCTCCCAGATCCGCGGCGAAATACCCGCGCCGAACCTTCCCACTCTCCTCCAAAGCTTTCATGACATCGTAGATCGCCGAGAATCCGCCCGGCAGATTCTCGACATGCGCGGTTTCGCGAAACACTACTCCATACCGCGTGAGCAGCTGCTGCGCAATGGCATGCGCCCACGCCGTCACAGACCGTTCGGTGTCGAATGCGGCTGCCTGCAGCGACCAGCGGCCCTGTGCCGTCGGCGGCGTCGTGCGGCGGCTCCGAAAGCCTGTCTGCTGGTGAACCCGACGATTGGGCTTCCCTCCGCGTCCACTGCTCGCCGCGGGCCGTTCGCAGTAGGCACGCAGCGCCGCCAGGCCATCGTTCCGCAGCAGTCCCTTCCACACCAGATTCCAGAGCGCATCGAGCGTCTCGCCCGGGTACCCCCCACCAAGCCCTTCATGCAGATCGCCGAAGAAGGACGCCCCGCTGCGTCGCAGATATGCGACGATCTCCTCTTCACGGGTGGCAGCCGCCGCCAGCGCTGGAATGACAATCCCATCTGCATCTCTCTGCGGTCTTTCCGGCGACACTGCCGGGGCCACCGGCCAAAGCTGCGAAAGCCGTTCCGCCAGATACAAGCCGATTCGCCCATCACGCTCGCCGATCGGATCGAAGCCGCACCACACCACCTCGCCCGCGGAGATCAACGTATCGAGATCCGCAGGCTTGTAGTTCACGATCCGTGCCGGCAAGATCTCCGTCTCGAGAATCGACGCAGGAAGCGGTGTCCCTTGAAGATTCTCGATCACGTCCAGCAGCGCATCGAGACCCCGGCGCGGCTGCACCACACCCTGCCAGCGCGTAAATAGCCGTGCGAGCGTTTGCTGCTCGACCGGCTCAATCTCCTTTCGCAGTCGAGCGAGCGATTTCCTGCGTATCGACCGCAGAACTTCGTTATCACACCACTCGCGATGCACACCGCCCGGCCGAAATCCTCCCTCGACGATACGTCCCGTCTGCACCAGCCGGTTCAATCCCGCCTCGACACTTTCAAGCGGCAGCGCAAAACGCAAGCCCGCATCCACCGTTGTAAACGGTCCATGCGTGCGTCCGTAGCGCCGCAGCAGATCAAAGAGAGCCTCCGGAACCGCATTCAAAAACGCAGTCGGCAATCCCGGTGGCAGCGGCACACCCAGCGCATCCCGATAGCGTGCCGCGTCTTCCACCGCAATCAACCGCTTCTCAGCGGCAACCGTAACTTCAAGCACACGCCGCGCCCGCATCAACCGGGTTACACTCTCGGCCACCTCGTCCGAAACGCTGCGTGCACGTAACTCCGCGCGTGTCAGGTCGCCAAGCCGCAGCAGCAGATCATGCACCCCATCCATCGTGCGCGCGCGATACGTCTCGGCCGTACACTGCAGTTGTTCCTCGATCTCTTCGATCGCATTCAGATCGAGCAGTTCGCGCAGATCAGCGTCGCCCATCAGTTCGCGAAGCTGGTCCTGGTCGATCGACAATGCCTGCGCGCGCCGCTCCGCCAGCGGTGCGTCGCCATCGTAGATGTAATTTGCCACGTAGCTGAACAGCAGCGCGGATGCGAACGGCGACGGAGTCCGCGAATCAACTGTATGCACCCGCAGACTGCGGTTCCCGATACTGCGCAGCGTCTCCATCAGCGCTGGCATATCGAAGACATCACGCAGGCACTCGCGATAGGCCTCCAGCAATATCGGAAACGACGCATATCGCGATGCGACACTGAGCAGGTCATACGAACGCTTCCGCTGCTGCCACAAGGGTGTCCGGCCATCCGCCCGCCGACGCGGCAGTAGCAGCGCACGCGCCGCACTCTCGCGAAACTTCGCTGCGAACAACGCAGTTGCCCCAAGCTGCCGCAGCACGAACTCAGCAGCCTCCTCCGGCTCTGGCAGAAGCTGCTCGACCACCGGTGCATCATCCGTCTCCGGGAAGCGAAGCACGAATCCGTCTTCGCTCCACATGGTTTCAATCTCGGGGCCGCCGTTTGCGCGAATCTTCGCCGTCACCGCCATCGCCCACGGTGCATGGATGCGGCTGCCGAACGGCGTCAGCACGCACATTCGCCAGTCTCCAAGCTCATCGCGAACCCGCTCAATCACAATGTTCCGGTCGTCCGGAACCACCGTCGTCGCAAGCTCCTGATCGGCGAGGTAGCGCATCAAATTTTCAGCCGCTCCCGGATCGAGATCATGCTCCTGCGTCAGTCGCGTGATCGCCACGCTGCGTGGCATCTCCCGCAGCTCACGAATCAGTGCGCCGATCCGCCGCCCGAACTCGAGCGGCCGCCCGGCCTGATCGCCATGCCAGAACGGCATCTTACCGGGGTCGCCCGGCGCCGGCGAGACCAGCACACGATCATGCGTGATCTCTTCCACGCGCCACGTCGACGCGCCCAGAATAAACGTATCGCCGGTGCGCTGTTCGAACACCATCTCTTCATCCAGCTCGCCCACGCGAATTGGTTTCGCAGATGACCCCGCAAGGAAGACGCCATACGATCCACGATCCGGAATCGTCCCACCATTCAGAATTGCGATCCGCTTCACGCCACTCCGTGGTGTGAGCCAGTTGCGCGTCCGATCCCATGTGATGCGCGGCCGCAACTCCGCAAACTCATCTGACGGATACCGTCCCGCCAGCATGTCGAGCACACCATCGAACACTCCCTGACTTAGCGCGGCGTACGGTGCCGCACTCCGAATGAGCGAGAGCAAGCCCGTATAGCTGATCCCGGGGCTCTCCTCCTCTTCCGTCTTATGCTTCGTCCGCCTCTCTGCATCCGCTACACTCAACGGAGGATGCGCAATCACTGCCACCATCTGCTGCGCCAGCACATCGAGCGGGTTGCGCAAGAAGCGCGTCGACTCCACATGCCCCTCATGCATCGCCCGCGTGACCGCCGCACACGCAATCAGATCAGCCCGGTACTTTGGGAAGATAATCCCCGCCGACGGCGCACCCACCTGGTGCCCCGCGCGCCCAATGCGCTGCATTCCACTCGCGACTGACGGCGGCGCTTCAATCTGAATCACCAGATCGACCGCACCCATATCGATCCCAAGCTCGAGCGACGAAGTTGCCACCAGCGCACGAATCTTTCCCGCCTTCAACAGCTCTTCAATCTCACTCCGCTGCGCCGCTGCCAGCGAGCCATGGTGCGCTCGCGCAATCTGCTCGCCCGCCAGTTCATTCAACGCTCCAGCCAATCGCTCGGCGACGCGGCGTGCATTGACGAAGATCAGCGTCGAGGTCCGGGACCGAATAATCTCCAGCAGCCGCGGATGGATCGATTGCCAGATCGACGTCCGCTTCGGTCCCTGCGAAGCCGCCCCACTCGGCTGCTCCTGGATCTCGCCGAGCTTCGCCATATCCTCAACCGGCACCTCGACCTTCAACTCCAGCACCTTGCGCGCGCCCGCGTTCACGATCGTCACCGGCCGATAACGCGGCGCGTTGGTCCCGACATCGATGGCGGCCTGATCACCCTCATCGCCGGCGACCTCCATCAGCACACTCGAAACCTCCGCATCGATCTCCGCAGCCTGCGGCAGATCTGTAACTGAATCCGTTATATGTGCTCCGCTTGTATCGGCACCTCCAAGAAAACGCGCCACCTCCTCAAGTGGTCTCTGTGTTGCAGACAAACCAATGCGCTGCAGTCTCCGTCCAGACTGGCCGCATGCGAGCGCCTCCAACCGCTCGAGCGAAAGCGCCATGTGCGCCCCCCGCTTGCTGGGAACCAGTGCATGAATCTCGTCGATAATCACCGTCTCCACACTACGCAGCGACTCTCCCGCCTCCGACGTCAGCAGCAGGTACAGCGACTCCGGCGTCGTGATCAAAATATCGCCCGGATGCCGTCGGAAGCGCGCCCGCTCCTTCGGCGATGTGTCGCCCGTCCGCACGCTGATCTCGGGCATCCGCACCGCCACACCGGCGCGCTTCGCCATGTTCGCGATCCCCGCCAATGGCGAGCGTAGATTACGCTCCACGTCCGCTGCCAGTGCCTTCAGCGGCGACAGATACACGACACGGCACCCTTCCTCCGCCCCCGGAGCCGTCTGCAACATCAACTTGTCGAGACACCATAGGAACGCGGTCAGTGTCTTGCCCGTTCCAGTCGGTGCAAGGATCAACGTCGATTCCCCACGCGCGATCGACGGCCACCCTTCCACTTGCGGCGCCGTAGGACCATCGAAGACCGCCTTGAACCACTCCGCCGTCATCGGATGAAAGAGCGCAAGCGCCGCATCCGCAGCCGCCCCCACCCGTATAGCTCCCGGATCCAGAACGCCGGAGTCCACCGCTGACCCGGTTTTCACCTCAACCGGAGCCGCCTTCCTACGAGACTTCTTCGGGATGGGAACAGAGGGAGTACGCGGCATATCGTTCGTCTTGGCAGCACGTGTGCCCAACCAGAATACCCGCTCTGCTCCTCATTCGATGCAGAAGCGCAACACCTTGTCGATGTCACCAAAAGCATCACTCCACTTGCTATCCACAACTCCAGCCGGTACCCTCACCCCACATGCAGGAGAAGCAGCAACCCGATCATCCCGGCGGCCTTTCAGCAGACCAGATCGTCGATCTCACTCATCGAGCCGCCAAGGTCGCGCAGCACGCCTACGCTCCCTACAGCAGCTTTCGCGTAGGCGCAGCCCTCTTGCTGACCACCGGCGAGATCGTCACCGGCTGCAACGTCGAGAACGCCTCCTACCGCCTGACCACCTGTGCCGAACAATCCGCCATCGCCGCAGCCGTCGCGCAGTTCGGTCCAGCAATCAAGCTTCGCGCTATCGCGGTCGCCAACCTCAATGCCACAGCAAGCCAGCCCTGCGGAGCCTGCCGCCAGAACCTCCTTGAGTTCAGCACGCCCGACACCTGGATCTTTTATCCCGCCGCCGAAGGCGCGATCGCGGCTGCCTCCATCAGCCACCTTCTTCCCGCCGCCTTTCTGCTCCATCACAAAGACCCTTCATGAATGACCAGCCACAGACCATCCACGCCATAGACATCATCCGCCACAAGCGCGACGGTCTCACCCTCACCGACGCCGAGATCCATTTCTTCGTCCGTTCCGTCGTAGAACACACCATTTCGGAAGCCCAGATAGGCGCTTTCCTGATGGCCGTTTTACTGCGTGGACTGGACACACGAGAGCTCGCGACTCTCACGACCGCCATGCGCTTCTCGGGCGAGGTCTTCGACTCGTCACCACTCCAGTTTTTCACTGTAGACAAGCACTCAACAGGCGGCGTGGGCGACAAGACTTCCCTGCTCGTCGCGCCCATCATCGCGGCAGCAGGCTTCGATGCCCCGCAGCGCCTTGCAGTTCCGATGATCAGCGGCCGATCCCTCGGCCACACCGGCGGCACCCTCGACAAGCTCGAGACGATCCCCGGCTACCGCACCCAGCTGACACTTGAAGAGTTTCGCAATGTAATAGCCCATTGCGGCGCCAGCATCGTCGGCCAGACCCCAAACCTTGTTCCCGCGGACCGTATCCTCTACGCCCTGCGCGACCACACCGGCACCGTCGAATCCCCCGACCTCATCTGCGCCAGCATCATGAGCAAGAAGCTCGCAGCCGGTCTCAACGCTCTCGTCCTCGACGTCAAGACCGGCAGCGGTGCTTTCCTGCCGAGCTACGGAGCCGCGGAGCACCTCGCACGCTTGATGGTCGCCACCGGAGAGGCCGCAGGCACACGCACCGTCGCGCTCCTCACCTCGATGGACGAGCCGCTCGGCCGCCTCTCCGGCAACTGGGTCGAGGTCTGGGAGTGTGTCGACATCCTCAAGGGCATACGCCACCCGCCCCATGTTCAGCGAATGAGCGCCAACCTCATCGAGCTCTCGACCGTCCTCGCAGGCTGGATGCTCTTCCTCGGCAAGCGCGTCGACTCTCCCGAAGCAGGCGCAACCCTCGCCAACCAAGTGCTCCAGAGCGGAGCCGCCTACAAATCATGGCTCGCCATGGTCGAGTTACAAGGAGGGGACGTAAGTGTCTTCGAAGACCCCGCAGCCCATCACAAGCCACACGGACGCCGAACCATAACCGCCGATCGCAACGGCTTCCTTGCAGCCATGGATTGCACCCAGGTCGGCTGGGCGGTGCAGCGCCTCGGTGCCGGACGCACAGAACCCGGCCAGCCCGTAGCCGCCCACGCCGGCATCGAGATGCACGTTAAACTCGGCGACCGCCTTACTGTCGGCCAGCCCATCTGCACCCTCTTCTCAGAGTCCGACAAGGAGACCGCCCTCGACGAACCCGAGCACCTCCTCCGCTCCACCTTCGTCCTCGCCGATACACCGCCCGCCCCCATTGCCCTCATCCGCGAGATCATCACAGCCCAGCATTCATCCTGAGCGCAGGCGCTCGCAGCCTCATCGCGAGAACCGCAAGCGAAGGACCTGCTTTTTCATCGTCCCATCACGCACCTCCCGGCCGCGGCTCGCACTTCATTACACTCTCTTTACGCCTGCTTTCCAAAAGAAACACAGGAGCAACACTTGGCCCGCTTCACCGGTCTTCTAGGACTTCTGACGTTCCTCGCGCTCGCCTACGCCTTCTCGACCGATCGCCGCGCCATCCGCTGGCGCACCGTGGCCTGGGGCCTCGGCCTCCAGCTCCTCTTCGCCGTCCTCGTCATCAAGTGGACCTTCGGCCAGACGATCCTCCACGCGGCCAGCAACGCCATCACCGCCGCTCTCGCCCATTCCGTCGACGGCTCCTCGCTTGTCTTCGGTCCTCTCGGCACCCCCGGCAACCCCCTCGCTGTCCTGGCCTTCGCCGTCCTCCCGACCATCATCTTCGTCTCCGCCTTCTTCGCCGTGCTCTACCACATCGGCTTCATGCAGCAGGTCATCCGCGTGGTCGCCTGGATCATGCAGCGGACGATGGGCACCAGCGGCGCCGAGAGCACGAACGTCGCCGCCAGCATCTTCATGGGCCAGACCGAAGCGCCCCTCACCATCCGGCCCTTCCTTGCAGGGGCTACCCGCTCCGAGCTCATGACCATCATGACCAGCGGCATGGCCCACGTCTCCGGCGGCATCATGGCCGCCTACATCAGCTTCGGCATCAACGCCCAGGACCTGCTCTCGGCCGTCATCATGACCGCTCCCGGAACCATCCTCATCGCCAAAATGCTCGTGCCTGAAACCGAAGTCCCCGCCACCGCCGGCGTCGTCAAGATGCCGCCCAACGAGGAGCATGCCAACGACAACCTCATCTCCGCCATCGCCCGCGGCACCATCGACGGCGGCGCGCTCGCCTTCAACGTCGCCATCATGCTCATCAGCTTTCTTGCTCTCGTCGGCCTGCTCAACGGAGCCATGCTCGGCCTCTCGAACTTCGCCTGGGCGCACGGCCGCATCCCCTTTCCACATTCCCTCAACCACGTCCTCGGCTTCTTCGGCGCACCCGTCGCCTGGCTCATCGGCATCCCCTGGCACGACGCGCCCGTCATCGGCAACCTGCTCGGCACCCGCACCGTCATCAACGAGTTCGTCGCCTTCACCGAGCTCGGCAAGATCAAAGCCGCCCTCGCCCCCCGCACCTTTTCGATCGCCACCTTCGCCCTCTGCGGCTTCGCCAACATCGGCTCCATCGGGATGCAGATTGGTGGCATCGGCGCGCTGGTCCCCAACCGCCGCAACGACCTCGCCCGTCTCGGCCTCCGCGCCATGCTCGCCGGAACCCTGGCCAACCTCATGTCCGCCAGCATCGTCTCCATGCTCATCAAGTAAGCGAAACGAACTCGCCGCGGCTGAGACCCCCCATCTCGCCCTTGCTCTTGTCATTGCCGGTTCCCCAGCTGATCCTGAGCGCACGTAAGATCAATCACCCCCGCCAGGCCGCCGCGAAACCTGTGTCAACCCCCCACCGCCCCGCTCAGGCGACCAATAGCCGCCCTCAGCATCTCCAAAGCCCGCTCCAGCCGCCACGTTCAGCGTCACGCGGCCCCATCAAAATTAAGTCCAAAGCCATGGCATAGTTCCCTCCTCCATCTTGGTACACTGGATATACAACACCAAAACAACATGGATCACGAAGTCAGCATTCAGGAAGCGGGGTAAGCCTTTTGTTTTGAATATTTTGCCTCTAACCCTTTTGCATTGAATATTTTGGAGCCTGCATTCATTCTAAATAGCTGATTAGAGGATGCTTAGCCAATCCCACATAGGGGGGTGGGGGTATCCCTCCACGACACGAAGCATGATCCATCTATATGAACGCGCACAGGCCGCAACGAACCACATCCACAACCGGACAAGCCTCACCCCAGCTCTCGGAATCATTCTCGGCTCCGGCCTCGGCGCGTTCGCACAACAGGTCGAAAACGCCGTTTCTATCCCCTACAGCGAAATCCCGCATTTCCCTCAGTCCACCGTGGAAGGCCACTCCGGCCGTCTCGTCTTCGGCCACCTCGCCGGAGTTCCCGTCGCCGTCATGCAAGGCCGCGTACACGCCTACGAAGGCTACACGCTGGACGAGGTGACCTTCCCGATGCGCGTCCTGGGCCTGCTCGGAATGTGCTCCGTTATCGTTACAAATGCAGCCGGCGGCATCCGCAACTCGCTCCGGCCCGGCGAACTCGTCGTCCTCTCCGATCACATCAACCTCACCGGGACCAACGCCGCCCTCGGCCGCAACGAGCCGCGTTTCGCCACAACCCCCGGCTCCGGCCAGCGCTTCTTCGATATGAGTGCCGCGTATGAACCACGCCTCCGGGCGCTTGCTATCGCGGAGGCCGCACGCCAGGGTTTCATCCTCACCGAAGGCGTCTACCTCGCCATCCTCGGGCCCAGCTTCGAGACGCCCGCCGAGATTCGTGCCTTCCGCACGCTCGGCGCCGATCTTGTCGGTATGTCGACCGTCCATGAGGTGATTGTCGCTCGCCATATGGGTATCAATGTGCTTGGCCTTTCGCTCGTCACCAACATGGCGGCCGGCGTCGCCAGACAAGGTAAGACAGCCGAGACCATTCACCACGAAGACGTCATGGAGACAGGCCGCCGCGTCGAGCAACAGTTTTCTACCCTGCTCACTGCCCTCGTTCCACAACTCGCTTCAGAGAGTGCCAGTCGGCCGTAATGTACTCCGATCAGCTGTTTAGCCGAATGTGCAAGTGGCTTTTACAACGCTCGATCAGGCTTCCTTCATGCTGGCCTTCGGGAATCGAAGCGGTTGCAGCCATACCACAGCACTCGTCGTATAGCTCCGCCACCGCCGCACGCGCACTCTGGGAAAGCTGAAAACGATCTTCGCGCGTCAAGATCTCTTCGCCGAATCTCACTCGCGCCCTAAGCCCTCGCAGTCCAAGGCAGCCAAAGATATGCGGCCCGAAGAGTGCATCGCCCACGAAGCAGACATCCTTCGCAACCATCGCCTCCCCATTGCCGTCGCCTATCTGGAACTGTAGCGCCGCCGTTCGCAGCGGAACTCCGCCTTGCAGTACCGAGTGGAACAGTCCCCGCCGGAACGGAAGCACCTCCGCTCCATCAGTCGTCGTTCCTTCGGGAAAGAACAGCACCGGCAGACCGCGTTCATAGGCCTCGCTCATCAATCGGTTGACCTCCGCATGCGTCTGTCGTTTATCGGTCGCAATCGAGTCTTCCGACCGGTTTACATAGACCGTCGCCGCCTGCGCTGTGAGCCAGCCGAGCAGAGGCCAGCTTCGAAGTCCGCTCTTCGCCACCATGACAAAAGGCGTTGTCGCGCTGTACAGCAGAATATCCAGGTAGCTGAGATGATTCGAGACCACCGCTCCACCGGACGGCAGCGTTCCTTCGACGCTGCACTCAATATCCAGTGCCCTCACGATCCGTTTGCACCAGCCGTGAATCCAGATCGCGCCTTCGGCTCCTCGTTGCGGTCGACGAACGATCCGGCCATCGACGGTCGCGGCAAGCAGCAGGCCCAGCAGCTTAAGACTCCGCCAGCTGGATCGAACCATCCGCCGGGCTCGAACAGCACGCCCCGTACTCACCTACCGCTCATCCAGGAATCGCGCAGCCATGCGCGGATGCAGCATCTGCAGATCGAGCAACGTAAGAAAGTCGATAGTCTTGAACTCGCGATCGATCGCAGGCTCACCACAGATCTTCGCCCCGATCGTCAGGTAAGCGCGCAGCAGCTTCGGCGCCCGCACGTTGCCCATCGGTTCAACGCTCGCGGACATCGCGAACTCCGCTGTTGGGACCGTCTGGAGCATCGGCTCTATCATGTAGTTCGCAAGCGACCGTGAGACCGCGTGGCCCATCTCGGGATCCTGCGACGTCAGGCTGCAGCAACCCATCATGTATCGGCCGCCATTCGCCAGCGCATACCGCGCGATCCCACGCCACAACAGATGCAGCACCTCGATGGAACGGTGATCGCGATGGATGCATGCCCGGCCGAGTTCCACAATCTGCTCCCGCATCGCTTCAAACGGGCCAAAGTCGAACTCCTGCTCGCTGTAGTAGCCGAAGTGCCGCGCAGCGACATCGCCCATCTGAATCCGGTAGGTGCCGACGATCTCGCCTCGTGTCTGTTCCTCGATGATCAGGTGGTCGCAGACTTCATCGTATCGGTCGACATCATAACCATCTACGTACGCGGATTCAAGCCCCTCCTGCATCTCCAGGTTGAACACCAGAAACCGCAGCCGGAACGCAGCCGCTCGCTCCCAATCAGTGACCGCAAGCCGCGCAACATAGCTGCCAGCTTCGAGCCGGACATCTTTCTTGAGGGAGATTTGATCTGCAAAAGGAACGGCGGGAGGTACGGATGGGATTGAAGCGGGGAACGGCGAACCTGCAGCACTGAGCATCGACTCTCCTCAAACGTTGCGAAGCCAGAACGTTTCCAATCCAGGAGCTTTCGATCCCATCTTGCGATAGGTTTTGTAATAGGTTGTCTACAGGAGATCAACATTCGTTGAATCCATGCGCGCAGACCCTAGAAACTCTTCGCAAGTGCATCAACCACATGTCGCGCTTCGATTGCCGCCGTCTTCCTGTGCAGAAGGTTGCTTGAGAATCGAATCGGCGCGGAGGCAAAGCTGACGTCCACATGAATTCCCCGCAGTCCAAGAAATGTGAAGATATGAGTCACCATCGGCAGATCGCCCCAGGCCACATTCTCCTCGACCGAGACATCCGCACCGTTCTTCGCAGCCATCGAGTACCGTATGTAGCCCGCCGTGACCGGCTCTTCCGCTGTCATCACCTGGGCCAGCAAACCGGAACGGAACGGAAGCATCTCTCTCCCGTTCGTTGTTGTTCCTTCCGGGAAGAAGACAACGGGCAGACCTGCGTCCGACGCTGCCTTCAAACCACTACGCGCTCGCAGAGCCGAACCGCCCCGCCCACGCTCCACGTAGACGGCGCCCGACATTGTCGTCATCCACCCCAGAACCGGTATCGTGGCCAACTCCGCCTTCGACACAAACACGCATCGATGCAGTGACGCGAGCGTCACGATATCCATATAGCTCTGATGGTTGGTGATGAGCGCACCGCGTTCAGGAAAGCTTCCATGCACGCTGACCGTGATGCCCATTCTGCGCATCGACCGTGCGCAGAAGTGGTGCAGCCACTCCGCGCGCAACTCGCGGGTCGCCGGACGTTTCAGGATCAACTCCGCTCCCGCTTCGACAAACATCGCCAGCAGAAAAGCACTTCGCGCCACTGACCGCATCCACCGTCCAATGTTCAAAATCATCGCTCGTTTCTTCGTCCTGCCACTCTTCGGGCATCTTTGTGACGTTGTTTCCATCGGACACAGGATGAGACGCAACCAGCCCGCCCCTTCTGCACTCTATCTTCATAGGACTTTGCGCAAGCCCTTCCATCACGGCTGGTTGTATCGTCGCCTTGTTTCGCCTCTTCTTGCCCTGCTGAAGATGGGAGCTTCTCCACAGAGACTCGCGTGGAGCATTGCCGCCGGAGTTCTGGTCGGGATCAACCCCATGCTCGGTACTACTACCCTCTTGTGCCTTGCCGTCGCTTTTGTCTTTCGTCTCAACGTCGCTGCTTCGCAGCTAATCAATCACCTCATGTACCCATTTGAGCTCTTGCTTGTGGTTCCCTTCATTCACCTTGGAAGCCGCATCTTCCACACCGAACCCATGCCGCTGACTCCGGCATTGTTGCTGCATGCGGCCCGCACTCATCCGATTGCCCTCACGCGCCAGCTTTGGCTCTGGGAGTGGCATGCCTTGCTGGTATGGCTGGCGGTCGCACTCATCGCGATGCCGTTCCTTGCCCTTCTCCTCACGCCGCCCCTACGGAGGCTGCTGCTCCGCGGAGATCGCGACGTTTGCGCTACTCTGCCAGTCGCACACCGATCCGGTTCCATCGTGGGAAATTAGAGCTTTTCTCCCGTGGGTGTATACCGAAGCAAAGGGTTCCACAGTTTCTTCCCGAGGAAAACGATGCTCATACGTCATCGGGTGCATAGCAATAGGAGAAACGCACTAGCTACTATTGCACCTTCGCACCGGCGGCTGCTGTCATCGCGGAATGATATTCCGGCACCGGATCACCGGACTTAACCCAGGCCGTATAGATCACGTTCCGTAGCTCCGTAGCGCCTGCCGCCAGCTGTTGAACAGCCAGCGCCTTACCATCCGGCGTCCCCGCGCCCGTGAACGCCCCAGCCTTCTCCAACTGGTAGACCTTTTCTACCAGTGTGTTCGAGTGGCGCAGATACGTCATATAGTCCATAAACACATCGTTCAGCACAGTCGGCTTCGACGCGAGCAGCGGAGCGACATCACTCGCCTTCACATGCGCCGCAACAAACTCGCTCTCGAACTGCGCATGTATATGGTGGTCCGTTGTATAGCCGTTCGGATTTGGTCCAGTCCATCCGTTGTATTGAATCGTCGTGTGGAGCGGCATCGAGCCGTCCGCGACGTAATGCCCCAACCAACCAGCAAGAAATGTAATCTCGCATTCAACCGGCTTTGTATCCTGTTTTGCCGCGAGTAAAGCACGATAGTCCCGCATGGCGCTCTTCAGCCGCTCATACACTTCGACCGTCTGGTACGGTTGCAGTCCCACCCTCTCCGCCGTCAGGGGCAGCTCCGGGTGTGCCGCCTGGACGGGTACGAGAGCCCGCACAAAATCGTACCGGTCGCGTGGAAGCGTGCCCACCATATCGGCGTATTCCATGTCGAGGAAGTGTTCGGGCGCCGAGGCCTTCGCTAGTTCCGGCTCCGTGCGTCCGCGCCAGTGGTCCGGCTCCGGTCCGTAGTATTCGAGTGCCGTCAGGCCCTCAGGCGAACGCAGAAACTTCGGCACCTCCGTAGGCAGCGCACTTCCTGCGAGCCGATTGATCATCCTGTGCCCGTCCACACCCCAGGCAAACGACTGTTGAACCGTCATCAACGGTACGAGGCACACTGTGGCAGCAAAGCGAAGGGCGGAGGGCAGTCTGAACATGCGCCGAGTATAAACGCGTCGCGTTACGCCACCACCGCACGGTCGAACCACACCCCGGCGTTAGACCACCACCAGGCGTTCGTCGAGTTCGCTGCCAAAGACAGTTCGGTAGCGGACGATCTCCTCGATCGGTCCGGTGGACTTGCGCGGATTGTCCGATAGCTTTACCGCCGGCCTGCCATTTACCGTCATCAGTTTGCACACCAGGCTGATCGGATCGAGCGTTGTCTCGCCGCGCGGATGACATCCCCGAAAATCATTCGTCAGCAGTGTTCCCCAGCCAGCGCTGAATCGGATCCGACCCTTGAAGTACTCATGCAGCCGAAGAATGTCATCCACATCCAGGCCATCGGATGCGATCAGCAGCTTCTTCTTCGGGTCGCGACCCCGGCTTTCCAACCATGCAATGTACTCGTCTCCCGCAGCGAACGGATCCTTGCTGTCGATCCGCTGTCCCGTCCAGTCCGCCACCCACGCCGGTGCACCCCTCAGAAACTGCGTCGTCCCGAACGTGTCGGGCAGCAGGATAAGCAGCGATCCACCATAACTCTGCTGCCACAGCTCCAGCACGCGATACTGTGCAAACCGAAGCTCCTCGTCGGTATCGGCCAGGGCGGCCAACGTCATCGGCAGCTCATGCGCATTGGTTCCGATCGCCTCGAGATCATGCTTGTACGCGAGGAAAGTATTCGAGGTCCCGGTAAAGCTCTCGCCGAGCGAGACCCGCATCGCCTTCACTGCATACTCCTGCCATAGAAAACTGTGCCGCCGCCGTGTGCCGAAGTCCGACATGCGCACCTCCGGCACTGCACGGAGCCGCTCGATCTTGTCCCAAAGCCGCGTCTTCGCTCGCGCATAGAGCACATCAAGCTCCAGCTCGCTCAATTGCCCGAGCGCAAAGCGGGTCCGCATCTCGTTGACCAGCGACAACGCGTAAACCTCCCACATCGTCACCTCGCTCCACAGCCCGGAGAAGCGAATCACCAGCCGTCCCTCCACCTCGGCAACGTCATACGCGGATAGCCTGAAATCGTGTTCCAGCCAGTCCAGAAATCCCGGCTCGAAGATGCTCCGCGTTCCGTAAAACGTGTTGCCCGCGAGCCACACCAGCTCCGACCGCCGGAAGCGCAGGCCCCGCACATGGTCCATCTGCTCGATCAGCGCGCCTACAGACACTTGCGCCGCCAGTTGCACGGTCAACGTCCGGTTTACAATCTCCGACATCACCTGGACCTGGGGGAAGTTCTTCCAGATAAACTGGAGCATCAGCAGCTTGTAGAAGTCCGTATCGAGCAGCGACCGCACGATCGGATCCAGCTCCCAATTGTGATTGTCCGCCCGCTCCGCAAAGTTCACCTGCACGTCAGCTCTCCCTCAGAAACCCGTTCCGCCAGCCTACCGCATGAAGTCAAACGAGGAAGCAAATAGATGCTTGACATCGATCCACACTGGTTTTTAATCGATCCAGAAGCGCATAGAGTAACGAACATCGGTGTGCTCGGCGGGATTGGCGTTACGCTCTTCGCTTCGATCGGACTGCATTAACCTGCGGACGCAAGACTACGCAGGCACGAAAGGCGTGGGAACTTAGCAGGCAGCGTGAGAACTAATGTGCTTTGAGCCACCGGCGCGCAGTGAAGTCCGTCGCGATACTTGCCGCCAGCAGCAAAAGACTGATGGCGAACGCGCTCACGATCCAGCTTGTCTCCATGCGTCCTGTCGCGATAAACCGGTCGAGGAGCGCAAGCACCAGAACAAGCACTGCCGCTTCGGCGAAGAACGACGAGCAGCGGTGTGCGGAGATCGCAATCAGATCGACCAACGCCGAGGGAGGGGATGGAACTTGGGGGGTACCGCCGCTTCCCGAAGACACTAGGACCAGGCGGGCCGGATTGGGATTGCTCTGCTGCGGGTGCTGTTGTTCTGAGACAGGTGACGCTGAAAAAAGACTCCTTACGGAGTTCCGTACATTTTTGTGAAACATAAACGAACCCTTGTGGAACTTACTCAAGTATGCGCCTGAAACATGTGACTCCACCATGAAGTTCCCATAAATGGTTTTTATGCAATAAGTTATGCATATGCATGCACTCGGAATGAGAAAATACAAGCGTGGAAAACCTGACAAGCATTCGCATGATCGCCGTTGACATGGACGGTACCCTGCTCGGCTCCGACGGGCGAGTCAGTGCCAGAAACCTCGCTGCAATGGTTGCAGCCGAAGCTGCGGGCCTGCAGGTCGTTGTAGCTACCGGACGCCGGCATTGCTATGCGATGCGACAGCTTCGCGGACTCGGTCTGGCTGACGCAAACGCCCTGGTCAGCTCGAATGGGACAGTCACCCGCATGCTGGGTGCCGGTGCGTGCTTGATCAACCGAAACTTCCTCTCCACTGAAACCGCGCTCCTGCTATGTGAGCATCTCCGCGAGTTCCGCAATGCTCTAGTCCTGACCTTCGATCGTGTAGGCGTGGATGGCGAGGACGCACGCGGAGCGCTGGTCGTCGAACACATGGAAGAGTTGCACGGCAGTATCGACCGGTGGATGATCGCGAACGCTCCCTATATTGAGCAGGTAAGTCCAATCGAGCGAGCCCTGGTGGACCAGGACGGCCAGGCTCTCGACCCTCCCATCCAGATGATGGTCTGCGGGACGATTGACCGGATGCAGCGGGCCGAAGCACGGCTGCTTGAATTGCCCGGGGTCTCCGTCGCTGGGCTAACGTCCTCCCTGTCGGATCATGCCGGATCGGGTCACGCCGAATCGGATGCGGCAGCAACCGTCGCGCTCAGCCGAACTGAGTATCCGGACCGCGATCTCAGCATCGTGGATATCCTCCCCGCGGGGTGCAGCAAAGGTGCGGCGCTCCTGCGACTGGCTGCAGACTGGGGCATCCGGCCTGACGAGATGATGGCCATCGGAGACAACTGGAATGACGTCTCGATGCTCAAGATCGCCGGCCAGGCAGTGCTGATGGAAAACGCTCCCGACGACCTCAAAGCCCTCGCCACTGAAAAAGGCTGGACAATCGGTAGCCATCACGATGCCAATGGCGTCGCTGAAGCGATCGAACGAGTTCTTGCCACCTGCGAGCAAGTTCTCGAACCCAGCAATGCGCTGAACCAGCAGATATCGAACCAGCAGGTGTCGAGCGAACAGATGATGAGCACGCTGGCCTAATAAGCAATGATAGGCTTTCAAGGTATGACGTTCTTCGCTCCACTCCGATGCGCATGCTGGATGCTGGCGATGCTTGCCGCCGCACCCGTGGCTCGTGCGGCAGAGCACGTCACTCTGAAAAATGGATTCGAACTCGATTGCGTGCGGCGTGAAGCGGACGGCGAACACGTCCGGCTCTACTTCGCATCCACAGCGAGCGAGCCGGCAAACTATATCGAAGTCGTCCCGGATTCGATCGTCCGCATCGAGACGGTCTCGGCTGATCCTGCACTGCCGGCGAGTCTTGCTGGGATCAAGACACCGGCCGCCGCAGCCACCAACATAGCTCCCACCGCATCCGAGATGAAGGAGATGCTGGCCCGCGCAGGCGAACGGCACCACATCGACGCCGACATGCTGGCCAGTGTCGTCAAGGCGGAGAGTGGCGGCCATATCCATGCCGTCTCAAGGACTGGCGCCAGAGGCCTGATGCAGTTAATGCCCGGTACAGCCGACCAGCTTGGCGTGGCGGATGCCTTCCGGCCAGACCAGAACATCGCAGGTGGCACAGCCTACCTCGATCGACTGCTTACCCGATACCATGACAATGTCGCCCTCGCTCTGGCCGCTTATAACGCCGGACCAGGTGCGGTCGACCGATGGCATGGAATCCCGCCTTATCGCGAGACACAGGCGTATGTCGCCCGGGTCATCCGCGAGTTCAACCGGCGTAAACAGACGCTGCTGGCAAGCGCCAAGTAGTGGCTTGACCCTCAATCCCGGCATCAGGATCGAATCTGCGGTTCGAGTGAGAGCGACTATGAAGAAGCGCAACGCCATGATCGTCATCATTCTGATTGCGCTTGCAATTGCCGTCTACCTGAATCGCTCCCGGATCCACTTCGACTGGGGCGCATTCTGGCTGCAACTACGCTACGTTCGCATCGGACATCTCCTCGCGGGAGTCGCGCTAATCTATGCAACCTACTGGCTGCGGTCCATCCGATGGGCGGTCTTCCTTTCTCCGACTAAGAAAGTGAGTGCTGGCAGCCTCGTCGGATCTCAGTTCATCGGCTTTACGGCAGTGGCGCTCTTCGGCCGACTGGCCGACCTGACCCGGCCCTATCTGCTGGCGAGACGCGTCGGTCTCTCACTCAGTTCGCAGATCGCGGTCTACACGATAGAGCGCATGTTCGATCTGGGAGCTGCGGCAATCATCTTCTCAAGCGCGATGGCCGTGACCCCCAAGAGCCTTCCGCATCACGAACTGTTTATCAGGGTCGGCGTGGGCAGCCTCGCACTGACGATTGCCATCGCCATTTTTGCCGTTGTGGTCCGTGTCGCGGGCGAGAGGGTCGCCCGTTTTGCCAGGCATACGCTTGGACGCTTCTCGAAGTCCGCAGGCGAGAGCGTCGCCACCAAGATCCTCGGGTTCAGGGATGGCCTGAATACGCTGGCTTCCTTCAAGGAGTTCCTCATCGTACTGGCGATCTCGCTCACCATGTGGGCGATGATCGGCGGATCGTATGTAGAGACAGCCCATTCCTTTGTGCACACGCCACAACTGGCGACCCTGAGCTTCTCGCGCACCATGCTCATGATGGCTGCGAGCATCGGCGGTGGTCTGCTGACGCTGCCGGTCATTGGCTGGTTTACGCAGATTGCAGCGATGGCGGCGGCCATGCAGGCCTTCTACGGCACGCCCCTCGAGACGGCGACGGCCTGCGGAGCGCTGCTGTTGATCGTGACGACGTTGAGTATTGTTCCGGCCGGGCTGATCTTCGCGCGAGTCGAACATGTGAGCCTGAAGCGTGCGGCCAATGAAAGTAGCGAAGACGAGAGCGTCAACGTCGATATCGCTCCCGTGTCCGACTAACGCAGAGTCATAGGTGGTACACCTGAACCCGACCGCGGGTAACACCGATAACTCGTCTCCTCCGTGCCATCCATTGTCGATCATAAGTGCGTGCTTCTTTGAACGGCTGCGATCAGGAGAAATGCTCTAAAATCGTAAGACTGCAATGAAGTGCCCCTACTGTGGATTTTCCGAGGACCGCGTCGTCGATTCGCGCGAGAGTAAAGATGCGGACTCGATTCGTCGCCGGCGGGAGTGCGAGCGCTGCAACAAACGATTCACGACTTATGAGCGTATCGATGAGATCCCCTACATGGTCGTCAAGAAGGATGGCCGCCGTGAAAAGTTCGACCGCAACAAGGTCCTCGACGGCCTGATGCATGCCTGCCTCAAGCGCCCCGTGGGCTCCCTGCAGCTCGAACATATTGTCGATGAGACTGAAGCCTTTGTCGTCGATTCGCCCGAGCGCGAGCGATCCACCAGTGAAGTCGGGGAACTCATCATGACTCGTCTGAAGGGGATCGACACCGTGGCATACATCCGCTTCGCAAGCGTCTATCGCGACTTCAAGGATGTAAGCGAGTTCAAGGCAGAGTTGGAAGAGTTGCTGAGTAATCGAGATCTAAAGAAAAGAAAGTAGTGGAGACAATGGCGACGAAGACTCATCAAGTAACCCTGATCCCTGGTGACGGCATCGGCCCCGAAGTGACCGGAGCGGTCGTAAAGATTTTGGAGACAGCCGGAACGGCCACGAATGTAAGCTTCGATTGGCACACCTTCGATGCCGGGGCCGATGCATTCGCGAAGACCGGTGAGTACATCCCGAAGGCCCTCTATGACTCGATTGAGCAGAATAAGGTGGCGCTGAAAGGCCCCGTGACCACCCCTATCGGTGGTGGCTTTTCGTCGATCAACGTGACGCTCCGCAAGAAGTTCGAGCTCTTCGCGAACTTCCGCCCCATCAAGAACCTGCCTGGCCTGAAGACCAACTATCCCGGTGTGGACCTCATCATCGTCCGCGAGAACACCGAAGATCTCTACGCTGGCCTGGAGGTCATGGTGGTTCCAGGTGTGGCCCAGTCGCTCAAGATCATCACCGAAAAGGGCTCGACACGGATCTCGAAGTTTGCCTTTGAATACGCCCGAAAGCATGGCCGGAAGAAGATTCACGCAATTCATAAAGCAAATATCATGAAGCTCACGGACGGCCTCTTCCTCGACTGCGCGCGCAAGGTGGCCGCCGGCTTTCCCGAGATCGAGTACAAGGAACATATCGTTGACAACACTTGCATGCAGTTAGTGATGAATCCCTACCAGTATGATGTGCTCCTGACCGAGAACCTCTATGGCGACATTCTGAGCGATCTCTGTTCAGCATTTGTCGGTGGTCTTGGTCTCGTGCCCGGGGCCAACCTCGGAACCGAGTGCGCCATCTTCGAAGCCGTGCATGGCTCGGCTCCCGACATTGCCGGCAAAGACATGGCAAACCCCACCGCCCTGCTGCAAAGCGCGATCCTGATGCTCCGTCATCTCGACGAAGCCGCAACCGCCGAGCGCGTGCAAGCCGGCATGGAAGCGGTCTACACCGCAGGCAAGACACTTACAAAAGATGTTGGTGGAACCAGTGGAACCAGGGCCTTCGCCGACGCGGTGATCGCCGCAATGAGTTCCATCGCCTAGTGCTTTAACAGTTTCGGAGTGATTCATGAAGCGCACATCCAATTTCGTTGTGGCTGTTCTATTCGCGTGTCTGATGCAGGGCTGCAAAGCGAAGCAAGATCCGGCCGCTCCACCATTGAGCCAGGCAGGCGAGTCCGGTGCAGCCGCTCCAGCCACCCGTCAGGCCGCGCCGCTCGATCCGGCAACGCTCGGCGGTCTCAGCGGCGCCGTTCGATTCATGGGCACCCCGCCCCCCGCCGTCAGGATCGACACCAGCATGGATCCCGCATGTACCGTTGCGGGCGGTGCGGACTTCAACTCCGAGCAATATGTGGTCCATGACGGCAAGCTCGCGAACGTGTACATCTATGTAAAGAGTGGCCCGGCGGCCGCCATGAATGCACCGGCCAGCCCGAACGCTCCGGTTGTGCTGGACCAGAAGGGCTGTCGCTACACCCCGCATGTGATCGCTGTCATGCGTGGCCAGAGCGTCTCTTTCGAGAACTCCGACGCGACCATGCATAACATCCACACCATGCCTGCGAGCATCGGAAGCGGCAACGAAGCAATCGATGTCTCGCAGGGGCCGAAGGGCGCGCCCATCATCAAGCGCTTCAACAATGCAGAGATCATGATGCCCGTGCGCTGCAACAATCATCCGTGGATGAATGCGTTCATCAACGTTGCGGCAACGCCGTTTTTTGCGGTAAGCGATGCGTCCGGTAGTTTTGACCTGAAAGGTTTGCCCGCAGGCGAATACGTCCTCGGCGCAGTTCACGAGAAGCTGGGCGAGCAGACACTCACCGTGACCGTTAGCGCAGGGAATATGACTAAGAGAGACTTTACCTTTCGAATGAAGTAGCATGCGGCATCTGGTCTCGAAAGGAAGTGTGCGGATGATCGTTCACTGGCTGCCGTTGTGGTTTCTCATCTTCTCCCTGTTTCTGCCGCGCATCGCCCTTATCGTCGCCTGGTTCGACCACGATCTGGTGCACTTTCACCTCGGCACAGGCCTGATCCCCGCTATCCTTGCACTCCTCGTCCCACGTCTTCTCATCCTCTTCCTCATCTATCAGGACCAGGGCTTCAGCATCTGGTTCCTGATTCACGCCGTAGGGCTCTTGCTGGTCTGGGGCGGGGGCGGACATCAGGTAAGCCGTCGCAGCCGCCGCGACGACTAAGAGCGAGCCTCTGAACAATTCGCTGTTTTGAAGGGCATCCCACCGCGTGATTCGTTGAAGCAGCTACCGGCTACCTTCGTCCTCAATCTGCTCATAAGAAGAGGAGTCACGACGCCTCCTTCCCATGCTGGAGTTCATCGTTATCCCCTCAGGCTCCGCGTACTGCGGAATTCGCGCCGGCTGGACCCCGTAGCGCGTTATCCTTGATGGAATATGGAACGGCGCAAGGTAGGCATCCTCGGCGCGACCGGCATGGTCGGGCAGCGGTTTATCCAGTTACTGCATCACCATCCGTGGTTTGAGGTCACGTGGCTCGCTGCAAGCGATCGCAGCGCAGGCAAGCCGTACGGCGAAGCCTGCAGGTGGAAGCTCGATACCCCCCTCCCGGAGGAGATCGCGGCCATGACCGTCCAGCCGAATGTGCCCGAGGGAGTCGTCGGCGAGCTGCCGAGGGTCATCTTCGCCGCACTCGACGCGGAGATCGCGCGCGAACTGGAGCCGAAGTTTGCCGCAGCCGGCTGCGCGGTCATCTCGAATTCGAGCGCCTTCCGGATGACGGCAGACGTGCCGCTGGTCGTCCCGGAGGTCAACGCCGATCATCTTGCCCTGATCGAAGGGCAGATCTGGCGCAAACAGTCCGGTGGCTATATTGTCACCAATCCCAACTGCTCGGCCATCGGCCTGGTTCTTGCACTCAAGCCGCTCGAGGAGCGCTTCGGCATCGAAAGCATGTTCGTCAGCACGATGCAGGCGGTCAGCGGCGCCGGCTATCCGGGCGTCGCGTCGCTCGACATCCTCGGCAATGTAGTCCCTTACATCAAGAACGAAGAGGAAAAATTGCAGGAAGAGGTTGGCAAGCTGCTCGGCACACGCACCGGCAGCCGGATTGCCACGCTCGATGCGAAGGTGAGCGCCCACTGCAACCGGGTCGCCGTCGAGGACGGTCACACCGAGTGCGTCAGCATCAAGCTGCGCAAACAGGCTACACGCGCCGAGATTCTGGCTGCCTGGAGTGAGTTCGCTCCGCTCGACAGCGCGCACCTCCCCACTGCCCCTGAAATTCCTGTGGAATATGATGCGTCTCCGGATCGCCCGCAGCCGCGACTCGACCGCATGCGCGGCAACGGCATGGCCGCCACCGTAGGCCGGCTGCGGGAGTGCCCCTTGCTGGATTGGAAGTTCGTCGTCCTCTCGCACAATACGATTCGCGGCGCGGCAGGAGCGGCCGTGCTCAACGCAGAGGTGCTCGCGCTTCTTGGCAAGCTCGATCCCATGAAGAAAACTACGACGGTGCACGCATGAGCACGCCGCGAGAGCAGCTGGTCGTAATGAAGTTCGGCGGGACCTCTGTCGAAGATGCGAAGGCAATCGTGCGGACCACGGCAATCGTCGAAGGCCGCCGCCAGCGCGGGAAGCAGGCCGTTGTCGTCGTCTCGGCGATGGCCCGCGTCACCGACATGCTGCTGGCTGCGTCGGATGCGGCTGGCCGTGGCGACAAAACAGGGGCTCTCGCGCTCAGTGCGCGACTGCGTCATCGCCACGTCGACACCGCCGCGGAGCTACTCAGGGACGATGCTTTCATCGCGCTGCAGAGCATCCTCCACCACGACTTCGACGCACTGGATGATCTGCTGCGCGGCATCGCTGCCGTGGGTGAGCTGACGCCGCGAACCAGCGATCTCGTCGTCAGCTTTGGCGAGCGGCTATCCGGCCAGCTGGTCGCGACAGTCTTCGAGCAACGAGGTCTTCACGGTGCTCACGTCGACGCCCGCACCTGCATCATTACGGACGACCACTACGGCCGGGCCATCCCGCAGGAGACCCTCATCGCGCGCAAGCTGCTCGAGTTCGTGCTGCCCATGCTTGAAGCCGGTCAGACGCCGGTGATGGGCGGCTTCATCGGCTCGACCGTCCAGGGCGTTACAACCACCCTGGGCCGCGGCGGCAGCGACTATACGGCAGCCCTGGTCGGCGGCGGCCTGCACGCCACGGCAATTGAAATCTGGACCGACGTCAATGGCATCATGACCACGGATCCGCGCATCTGTCCGGATGCACTGCGCGTAAGAAATATCAGCTTCGAGGAAGCTGCGGAGCTCGCCTACTTTGGAGCGAAGGTGCTGCATCCTGCGACCATCCTGCCTGCTGTGCAGAAGAGCATTCCAGTCTGGGTCCTCAACTCACATAACGCAGAGAACGAAGGGACCAAGATCACGGCGATGGCTCCGCCGTGCGCCAGTCCGTTCAAGAGTATCGCCGCCAAAAAGCGCCTCACGATCATCGACGTTGTGGCCAGCCGGATGCTGATGTCCCACGGCTATCTGAAGGCGGTCTTCGATGTCTTCGACAAGTACGAATGCGCCATCGACATGGTCTCAACCAGCGAAGTAAGCATTTCGCTCACCGTCGACTCGAACCAGCGGCTGCCCGAGATCTGTGCGGAGCTGAGCAAGATCGCCGATGTCAAGTACGAAGGCCGCAAGGCCCTCGTCTGTCTGGTGGGCGAGGACATCCGCGGCCATAACGGCATCGCCGGCCGCGTCTTCTCGGCGATCGGGCACGTAAATGTCCGCATGATCTCGCAGGGCGCGAGTGAGATCAACATGAGCTTCATGATCGAAGAGGACGATGTAGACGAGGCAATCCGCAGTCTCCATAAAGTTTTCTTTGCGCAACCTGACGAGACGGTCTTCGATGTTGCTGCAAGAATCCCGACAGGCGTTCACACATAGACCGCGTTCACAGGCAGATAAGCGCACAGATTCAGAGAGGAAGACGATGCGGATTTTGGTACTGGGACACGGTAAAACGGGCAAACTGGTTGCAGACGTAGCAGCGGAACGCGGGCACAGCGTCCATGTGCTCGATGCCAAGGAGAATAAGGATTCGGCCGCGCTGACGCCGCCGTTCGTTGCGGGATTCGATGTAGTGATTGACTTCACCGCTCCCGAGGCTGTGGTGCAGAACATGCGCGCCTGTCTCGCAACGGGAGCGAAGATGGTGATCGGCACAACCGGCTGGTACCAGAAGCTGCCCGATATGCGCGCTCTGGCAGAACGGCGCGGCGGAAGCCTCCTCTACGGAACCAACTTCTCCGTGGGCGTCCAGGTGATGCTGCAACTCGCAAACACCATGGCTGCGACGCTCGAAGGCGCCGGCTATGCCTTCCAGATTACCGAGACGCACCATGCATCCAAGATGGATGCACCTTCGGGAACAGCGATCAGCCTCGGAAAGGTTGTCGAGTCGGCCGCCGGCATTCCAGATGTCCCGATCGAATCCATCCGCGAGGGCGATGTCATGGGCCTGCATGTGCTTGAGGCGCGTGGTGTCGCGGACCGGCTGGTTCTGACCCATGAGTCCTTCTCCCGGCGGAGCTTCGCCGAAGGCGCAGTCCGCGCGGCCGAGTGGCTGGTCCAGCAACGATCCGGGAGCCATGATTTTCACGATATCTACACGAAGCTATAGGTGATAGAAAACTCAACTGCCTCTTAACGCGCAGACATCGTCAACTCAGCGGTAAGCCCGCCCTTGATTACGTTCGCTGCATCGAATTGACGCACGCGCTTGCTATTTGCAGGCCCCAACTCTTACCCTGAAATGATGCACTCCGCCGTCGCTCCCGAGCCCTCCGAATTTAATTTTGCATCTCTGCCGTTCGAGGAAAAACTCGATCGCTTCGCGAAGGTAGCGGTCCACGTTGGCCTGAATCTCCAGGCAGGGCAGGAGCTGCTGATCTCGGCCTCGATCGAGATGGTGCCTCTTGTGCGGCGAATCACCGAGCACGCCTACAAGGCCGGAGCGCTGCTCGTGACTACCTTCTATGGCGATGATGAGGCCGTTCTGGCCCGCTATAGATTCGCGCAGGATGCATCCTTCGACCATGCCGCTAAGTGGATGGCGGACGGTGTCGCAGCGGCGTTTGGAGGCGGTGCCGCACGGCTGGCGATCGCCGGCGCAAACCCCGCGCTCCTGACGGGACAGGACCCCGCCAAAGTTTCGCGGGCCAACATAGCCGCTTCAAAAGTCAACAAGCCGGCAATGGAGTTGATTACACGGCATGCGATTAACTGGTCCATTGTTGCGGCGGCGACGCCAGCCTGGGCGAAGCTGGTCTTTCCTGCTCTCGCTGAGGCGGAAGCGATGACCAAGCTCTGGGATGCAATCTTCACCGCCTCCCGTGCGACCTCGGACGATCCGGTAGCCGCGTGGAAAGCGCATAGCCAGCACCTTCACGACCGTGTTGCATATCTGAACCAGAAGCGCTTCCACGCCCTGCGGTTCCACAACGCCCAGCGAACGACCGATCTTACAGTGGGTTTGGCAGACGACCATCTCTGGGCCGGTGGCGGTGCCGCGGGTGGTAACGGCGTCTTCTGTAACGCAAACATCCCGACTGAGGAGTGCTTTACGACGCCGCACAAGGATCGCGTCCACGGTGTGGTCAAAGCCTCAAAACCGCTCTCGCACCAAGGAACGCTGATCGAAAACATTACCTGTGTCTTTGAAGGTGGACGGATCGTGAAGGCGACCGCTACGGCTGGCGAAGATGTCCTGAACCGTCTGATATCCACGGATGACGGAGCACGGCGGTTGGGCGAAGTAGCGCTCGTGCCCCACTCATCCCCCATAGCGCAAAGCGGTGTCCTCTTCTGGAATACACTCTTCGATGAAAATGCAGCCAGCCACATCGCTTTAGGTCAGGCCTATGCGACCTGTCTCATCGACGGCGAACATATGGATCAAGCGACTTTAGCGGGAAAAGGTGCAAATGCAAGTCTGATTCACGTGGACTGGATGATCGGTTCGGGAGCTATGGATGTGGAGGGAATAGCCGCGAATGGGTCCTCCGAGCCGCTCATGCGCCGGGGTGAGTGGGCATAACCAGGCAGACCTTCGCCTGGCGCATTCCCCGTTCGAATCCGATAAGCCTGGAACGAATGAGTGGAAGCCGCCGTATGCTTTCCTGATGAGCACACCGATCACCCGCCACACGGATCATGAACTGAACGAGTGCCTTCGTCTCGCGACGTTGTTTGCGGCGATTAAGCTGGTTCTGCACATCGCAGCCAACATGTGGCAGGCGCATCTCGGTTGGGGATACTTTCGCGATGAGATGTACTACATCGCCTGCGGGCGGCATATGGCCTGGGGCTATGTTGATCATGGACCGCTGGTTGCCGTGCAGGCGAAAGTGGCACTCGCTCTCTTCGGCAAGTCGCTGGCCGGGATCCGGATGCTCTCGGCGCTGGCAGGCGCCGGCCGCGTCTTTGTAACCGGCTTGCTGACGTGGGCGCTTGGTGGCCGCAGGCCGGCTCAGAGGCTCGCGATGATCGGGGTCCTGCTCGTTCCGCAGTACCTTGGTCTCGATAGCTTTCTCTCGATGAACTCCTTCGAGTCGCTGTTCTGGATGCTGTGCCTGCTGTCGCTGATTTTGATTCAGCGCGGTGGCTCCGATCGGCTCTGGCTGCTCTTCGGTGTCTCCGCTGGTCTCGGTCTGCTAAACAAACCGTCCATGACCTTCTTTCTCGTAGCGTTACTGCTCGCATTGCTGCTGACGCCCAAGCGCAAACTGCTTCGGACCAGATGGGCTGCGGCAGGTGTGGCGCTGCTGATTCTCATTGCGCTTCCAAACCTTCTCTGGCAAGTGCATCACCACTGGCCAACCCTCGAATTCCTGCGCAACGGCCAGCTCGCAGAGAAGAGCATCCAGCTCGTCTTACCTGCTTTCGTTTTGAAGCAGGTCGTCAACATGGCCCTTTGCTGGCCTTTATCTGGGTTGCCGGCCTGGTTTATCTCCTCGGCCACAAGGACCGCCGCTGGCTGGGCCTGACGTTCCTCTTCTTCTTTGCCGTCATGCTGGCGCTGCACGCCAAGGATTACTACGTGTCGCCCATCTACCCTATTCTCTTTGCCGCGGGTGGAATCGCCTGGGAGACTCGCCTGAAAGGGAGGCGCAGTGTTCGAGCTGGTGGAGCCTTTGCATTCCCGATCTTCGAGCCGACGATTCTCCTGTTGGCTCTTCCCGTTCTGCCGCTGTCGCTGCCCCTTATGTCGCCCACGCAGTGGATGCGCTATACCAAAGCCACCCATCTCTACGGTCTCAATGGCAATACTGAGAATAATGCGAGCGGTCCCTTGCCCCAGTTTTACGCCGACCGCTTTGGCTGGCAGGAAGAGGTCGATCAGGTCACGCGCATCTACAACGCGCTGCCGCCTGCGCAGCAGAAGATCACCGGCATTCTCTGCGCGAACTATGGTGAAGCGAGTGCGATCAACTTTCTCGGGCACGATCTGCCGGTTGCGATCTCCGGCCACAATACCTACTGGCTATGGGGAACGCATGGTTACACCTTCGACTCCATGATCGTCATCGAAGGCAGCACACCGGCTCACCTGCGCCTCTTCTTCGATTCCGTGCAAGTCGTCGGCCACATGGGTACGTCCTGGTCCATGCCCTTCGAACACCGCACCATCTACCTGGTGACGGGACGCCGCTTCGATCCCAACGACCTTTGGCCAAAGAAGAAAGATTACATCTAAGCACGGAACCGTAGCCTTCTCACGCCGACACGCCCCTGCGAACAACACGATCGCCCAGCGGCACAGCCACCTGTTCCACGATCTCGATTCCAAAACCCTGCAGCGCGGGCACATGCGTTGGCGTGTTGGTCAGCAGTTTGATCCGGTGGATTCCAAGATCAGACAGGATCTGTCCGCCCAGACCTACCTGGCGCAGCGTCCGCTGGCTGCGGTCTTCCGGACGATCCTTCCCGCGCGACTCCCGATGAAAGATCACGCGTGCCGGCGTCACCGTCTTGTCGATCCCGAAGCCCTTCGTGCCGTTGTGGAGATAGACCAGCGCGCCGCGTCCCGCCTCGGCGATGATCCGCAGCGAACCCTCGACGACCGCGCGACAGTCGCACAAAGTCGCACCGAAGACATCGCCCGCCAGGCAATGCGTGTGCACCCGCACCGGCACGACATCGTTCTTGCCGGTCACATCGCCGTATACCAGGGCCACGTGCGACTCGTCCCCTTCAACTTCGCTCTCGTACGCAATCATGCGAAACTCGCCGTGCCCAGTCGGCATCAGCGACTCGGCGACCCGGTGAATGTATCGCTCATGCTGCAGCCGATAGCGGATAAGGTCCGCCACCGTCACCATCAGCAGGTCGTGCTCCTTGCAGAACGGCACCAGATCCGGAACCCGCGCCATGGTCCCATCCTCGTTCATGATCTCGCAGATCACGCCCGCCGAGATCAGTCCAGCCATCCGCGCCAGATCGACCGACGCTTCCGTCTGTCCCGCCCGTACCAGCACGCCACCTTTGCGGGCACGCAACGGAAAGACATGCCCCGGCCGTGCCAGGTCGTGTGCCGTCGAACGGGAGTCAATGGCGACGCGAATCGTATGCGCCCGGTCCGCTGCCGAGATTCCCGTCGTCACCCCCTCGCGAGCTTCGATGCTTTCGGTAAACGCCGTTCCGAAGCGGGACGTGTTCGCCTGCGTCATCGGTCCCAGGCGAAGATAGTCGGCGCGCTCTTCGGTCAACGTCAGGCAGATGAGGCCGCGTCCGAATCGAGCCATGAAATTGATTGCCTCGGGCGTGACAAACTCGGCCGCCAGCGTCAGATCGCCCTCGTTCTCACGGTCTTCATCGTCGACGACCACAACCATGCGCCCTGCTTGGATCGCGGCAACTGCCTCTTCGACTGCAGCAAACATGCGTAAGTCCTCAAGGCCATCATATTCCCGGGTAGCACAACAGAAATGCCGGGCGACAAACAGAAATGCCGGGCGACAAACAGAAACGCCGCCCCGAAGGACGGCGTTCTTAGTATCGACATACCGTACCTACAGGGTTGACTCGATCTCGAAGCCCCACGCCTCCAGCAGCGCCTCCGGAATGTACTTCGAGTTCTTGTTCCGCCGAGCCCACTCGCGTAGCCGCGTCGACCGGATGTACTGGTCCGGAGTCAGCTTAAACTCTTTTACAACCATCTCAAACGATGTAACGGTCGGCACAACCGGCCCTATAGGCTCCGGCTTGCCCCAATTTGGATTTCCACGACGCTTTGCCATCTCTTCTATCCCTCGGCAGTCAGTTGCGAGCGAACGCTCAACATCTGACCTATTTCGGCCACTCTCAACATTCTAAGCTACTTACCTCGATAAAGCAAGACCTGGGATCCAGACTGGTGGGTGCCACCGAACGCCACCGCGTCCGACCGTCAGCCATGCAGCGCCGAGCTATAGAACCGCTCCATATCTGCCTTCATCTGCTTCAAAGCGTCGACATTCAGATACACCATATGACCCGCCGGATAGTAGCCGAACTCCACATTGTTGACCAGCTTCGGAGGCAGTGCCATGTGGCTGAGATCGAACTCCGTCGAAAAGAACGGCGTCGCCAGATCGAAGTATCCATTCGCCGAAAACACCCGCAGCTTCGGATTCTTGCGCATCGCATCCGAAAGATCGACAGCCACATCCGGCGCGGTCTGCTCTCCACCGCCCTGGCCCGCATATCCCGGAGCATGGTGTTTGAAGTCCCAGGCTTGATTCAGCCCCGGTCCTGACAGATAGTAGGTCTCCTGGCTCATGTACTTCAACTCATGCTGCATGTACTCATGGAAGGCCCCGACATACGCTCCACTGATCCCCGTATCGGACGGGTCGTATCCCGGATTTTCGCCTGCCGCATCCGGATCCCATCCCATGAAGCGTGCGTCGTAGCGCCCCAATGTGCGCTCCTCGTCGCCGCGCAACAGCTCCTTGCGAAAGCGCGTCGCCGAGATCCGCAGCTTCGTCTCCTTCACATACTCGACGCTCAATCCGGTAAACGCCGCCACCTTCGCAGCCATGGCATCGAACTGCGCCGCCGGAAGCCGGTCGCCCTGCTGAATCGCCTCCGCATATGGTCCCCGGGCGAACTCGCGGGCCTGCTGAACCCACTCCGCCAGGCTCGCCGTGGTCTTCACCTTCTTGTGGTGATACGCGATCGCGGCGAAGGACGGCATATACCCGACCGATTCGTAGTCGAGCCCCGAAGCGCGCCGGTTGTAGTTCAGGATGGATGACAGCAGCACCACGCCGTTGAACTCGACACCGTCTGTCTGGAGCGCGCTCACAAGACCGGCCGAGCGGGTCGTCCCGTAGGACTCGCCGAACAGGAACTTCGGCGAGTTCCACCGCTGGTTCGCCGTGATGTAGCGAACGATGAATTTGTCGAAGGCGCGAATATCCTGGTCGGTCCCCGCAAAGTCCTTCGCTGTGCCCTTCCCGACCGCCCGCGAGAACCCGCAGAGCGGCGCGTCGATAAACACGAGATCACTGCGGTCGAGCAGGCTGTACTGGTTCTCGACCATCTCGAACGGAGCGGGCTGTGTCGCCTCCGGGCTCTGCGTGATGACGCGCACCGGACCGAACGATCCCATGTGCAGCCAGATCGTCGCCGCTCCGGGGCCGCCGTTGTAGAAGAAGGTGACAGGACGGCTCTTGGCGTCGGCGCCATCCGCTGTGTACGCGGTGTAGAAGATGCTTCCGTTCGGTGCATCCTTGTCATCCCGGATCAGCAGGTTGCCCGCGGTCGCGGTGTAGTGGATCAGCTTGCCGCCAATCGTCGTGTCATGCTTCGTAACCGAGCTTGTCTCGGGCGGAACCGGGATCGTCTCTTCCCTCGTACTCTTATCGACACCTCTATCGGCAGTCTTATCCGAATCGGCATGGGCCGCGCGTTCAGGACTCTGTGCAAAGCCGGAAACCGCGATCGCCGTACAACCGACCGCTGTACATAAAAAAAATGCCCTTGAGAAACGCATCGTGTTTCTCGTCGAAGCGCTGCTGCATACTCCCGTTCCACGGCGACTGGCGATCAAAATAGCTCCAGATTACATAAGTTCACATCATCATAACGCGTCGTCTTCGCCCGCGGACGGAGATGCATCTTTCGTGGCCGCATCCTCGTCTACACTTCCTGCTACCGTATTCCTCCGTCTAAACCGTCAATCACGAGGAACCTTTATGAGTACCCCTGTCTGTCCAGTACTAGAACCTCACGAGCAGGAAACCGAGTCGCGCACCGCACCAAGCAGTACTCAGCCTGCTCGGGGCGATGCCCAGACTCTACGCGACGCCCAGAACAGCGGTGACCTGACTCGCCGCACCTTTGTGCAGGCCGCCGGAGTCCTCGGGGTAATCACCGCCACCGGCCTTCCCCGCGTCGCCTCGGCCGCGCCGCAACACTCCGTCGCCCCTCAGATGGCCCACCTCACGCTGAACATCAACGGTACGCCGCAGACTCTCTCCGTCGATACACGGACAAGCCTCCTCGACGCGCTGCGCGAGCACCTCGACCTGACCGGCAGCAAGAAGGGCTGCGACCACGGCCAGTGCGGAGCCTGCACCGTCCTCCTCGGCGGCCGCCGCGTCAACAGTTGCCTAACCCTGGCCGCCGCCGCCGAGGGCGCCAGCATCACGACCATTGAAGGTCTCGCCCAAGGCGAAAACCTTCACGCCGTACAGGCTGCCTTCCTCGAACACGACGGCTATCAGTGCGGCTACTGCACCCCTGGCCAGATCTGCTCAGCCGTTGCCCTGCTTGACGAGGTGAAGAGAGGTGAACTCAGCCGCGTCAGCTTCGAGACCGGGAAGACCTCCGCACCAGTCCTTACTGACGATGAGATCCGCGAACGCATGAGCGGCAATATATGCCGCTGTGGAGCGTACCCGAACATCGTCGCCGCCGTCCGCGCAGCTGCGGGCCGGGTCGCAGGAGCACACGCATGAATCCATTCGCCTATCAGCGCGCCACCGCGCCTGACGCAGCCATTCGCGCCGTCTCCGCTCCCGGAGCAAAGTTCCTCGGCGGCGGCACCAACTTGATCGATCTAATGAAGGACGATGTCGAGCACCCGACCCTGCTCGTCGACATTAATCATCTCGAACTCACGCGGATCACGAATACGCCGGCCGGCGGTGTCATGATCGGCGCACTCGTCCGCAACAGCGACCTCGCCAATCACGAGCTCATCAAGACGAACTACCCCCTGCTCTCCGAGGCCCTCCCTGAGCGGAGCCTCGCCGCAACTCCGGAACATGGCGACAACGGGCGGCAACCTCCTCCAGCGGACCCGGTGCTATTACTTCACAGACACCGCCTTTCCGGCTTGCAACAAGCGCAGCCCAGGCAGCGGATGCGGCGCCATCCAGGGTTTCAATCGCATTCACGCCATCCTTGGTCAAAGTGATCACGGCCCAGCCAGCGCAGAGAGCTGCATCGCCACCAATCCCTCCGACATGAACGTCGCCATGGCTGCGCTCGACGCGACCATTCACGTCCAGGGTTCAAGGGGCAAGCGCAGTATCCCCATCGGCGATTTCCACCGCCTGCCCGGAACCACACCGCAGCTCGACACCAATCTCAAACCAGATGAGCTTATTCTCGCGGTCGAGCTTCCTGCCGCAAAGTTCGCGAGGACCTCGCATTACCTGAAAGTTCGCGATCGTCAAAGCTACGCCTTCGCGCTCGTCTCGATTGCGGTTGGCCTTGAGATGGACGGTGGCACCATCAAGTCGGCCGGGCTTGCGCTGGGCGGAGTAGCCCATAAGCCCTGGCGCTCGCTCGAAGCAGAGAAGACCCTCACCGGCGCGACCCCCGGCCCTGAAGCGTTCAAGCAGGCTGCTGAACGTGCCGTTGCTGGAGCAAAGGGCTACGAGCACAACGCCTTCAAGATGGAACTAGCCAAGCAGAACATCGTGCGTGCCCTGACCATCGCCGCACAAGGAGTCCAGGCATGAGCATGATCGAGACACTCGACCCAAAGATGATGCCCGAGATAGTGCAGGAAGAGACGCCAAAGCCGGCCGCTGACCAACTCACCGAACGCTACGATGGCCGCGCCAAGGTCACCGGCAAGGCAACGTACGCGGCCGAGTTCCCCGTCACGGCCCCAGCCTATGCCCTCATTGTGCAGAGCACTATACCGAACGGTAGCCTCGCTGCAATCGACCAGACAGCCGCATCCCGCGCTCCCGGCGTTCTGCGGATCATGACGCCCTTCAACGCACCGAAGCTTCCCGCACCCAAGATCGAGCCGCCAGCCAGCCGCCACATCACGGTGCTGCAGGAGACCGACATCTGGTACAACGGTCAGCCCATCGCCGTCGTCATCGCCGCCTCGCTCGAACAGGCCCGCTACGCCGCGAAGCTTTTAAAGATCTCATACAGGCAGCAGCCAGCGAAGCTCGACTTTGCCGGCCGCCTCGCTGAGGCCCGCGCCCCGAAGCGTCCCGGCCGTGAACCCGCGGACAGCGCTCGTGGCGACATTGCCGCCTCCCTCGCAAAGTCCACCGTCAAGGTCGAGGAGACCTACACCACGCCCATTCAGAACCACAACCCTATGGAACCGCACGCCACCATCGCTTGGTGGCAGGGCGACAAACTCAACCTCTACGACTCCACCCAGTACATCACCGGCTGCAAGATGACGGCCGCCAAAACCCTCGGCATTCCCGTCGACAACGTTCACGTTCAGTGTCCCTACACTGGCGGAGGCTTCGGCAGCAAGGGTTCCACCTGGTCGCACGTCATCCTCTGCGCCATGGCCGCAAAGCTCGTCAACAAACCCATGAAGCTCGTGCTCGACCGCACCCAGATGTTCGGTCCCGTCGGCGCGCGCCCGTGCACCGTGCAGGCGATCAAGCTGGGCGCAACCTCCGACGGCAAGCTCCTCGCCATCCAGCACGACGTCATCGTTCATACCTCGGTCATGGAGGATTTCCTCGAGCCCTCGGCCATGCAGACGCGCATGCTCTATGACAGTGAATCGAACGTGACCAGTCACAAGCTGGTCGAGATGAACCTCGGCGTCGCCACCTTCCAGCGCGCGCCCGGCGAAGCGACAGGAACGCTTGCCCTCGAGGTGGCTCTCGATGAACTCGCCTGGAAGCTCAAGATGGACCCCGTCCAGCTCCGCCTCGCCAACTACGCCGAGAAGGACCCCGGAAAAGACCGTCCCTTCACCAGCAAACACCTCCGTGAGGCCTACACTCAGGCTGCGGACCGCTTCGGCTGGGCAAAGCGCGCCTCAGAACCCGGCATCACTCGCGAGGGCAACAAACTCATCGGCTACGGCATGGCCACCGCCGTCTACGGGGCAAACCGCTCCGCTGCATCGGCCACCTGCGGCTACCTGCCGAACGGTCGCGGTTTCGTCGCCTGCGGCTCGCAGGATCTCGGCACCGGCACCTACACGATCATGGCCGACACCGCCGCCCAGTTCCTCGGTCTCGACCCTAAGATGATCGACGCGAAGCTCGGTGACTCCACCCTTCCCAAGGCTCCCGTCTCAGGCGGCTCGCAGTCCGCCGCCAGCATCGGCCCTGCGATCCAGGCAGCCGCCCAGCAGGCCAGGCTCAAGCTCGCCGAGGTTGCCGTCGCTGACTCCCAATCCCGGCTCCACGGCCTCAAGGCTGCTGACCTCGACGCAAAAGACGGCAAGCTTTTCAGTAAGTCCGCCCCCAAGAAGTCCGAGACTATCGCCGCGATCCTCACCCGCAACGGCGGCAATCCCATCGAAGCCACGGCTAGCGCCGAGCCGGAACAGGACCACACCGCCTACACTGCCTACTCCTGGGGAGCCGTCTTCGCCGAGGTCGCCGTCGATAGGGACACCCACATGGTCCAGGTCCGCCGCGTCGTCGCCTGCTACGACATTGGCACCCTCATGAACCAGAAGACCGGCCTCAACCAGCTTATGGGCGGCATCGTCTGGGGCGTTGGGACCGCGCTTCACGAAGAGACGCACATCGATCCCATTTACGGTCGCACCGTGAACGAGAATCTCGCCGAATACCACGTTCCCGTCAACGCCGACATCGGCACCATCGACGTCTCGGTAGTCGGCATCCCAGATGCGAAGTTCTCCCCCTTGGGCGCTCGCGGCATCGGCGAAATTGGCATCACCGGAGCCGCTGCCGCCGTCGCCAACGCCGTCTATCACGCCACCGGCAAGCGCATTCGCAACTTCCCCATCACACCCGACAAACTTATGTCAGCGTAGCGTCACCACTCTGGCATCCGGAGCGAGGTAACTGATGGGTGCCTCTTGTAACCACGGGCGACGAGTGACATCTTTGACCACGGACTGCGCATCGTATTGCGCAGTTTCCCATCGTGAATCATGCGCACAATTGAACGCGTATGCTGCGGGAAGACTCCCGCCGATTGACGGAACTGCAATGGACGTATACGACCACAACAGAGGCTAATCTCCGCGGGCTCGGTAGGGCCACGGGGGTGCGCCGCAAGGGAGCTTTTCAATGCCATCGCAAAACTACGCATCCAACCGCCGTAATTTTCTGAGGAGCGGTCTCGCAGCAGCAGGCGCTGCTACACTCGCACCCGCCCTGCTTTCCACGCAAGCCGTTGCACAATCCAATGGCTCCGGCGCGACATTACCTCCAGGCGACATTGCCATTCTGAAATTCCTCGCAGCAGTCGAGCTGGTGGAGACCGACCTGTGGACCCAGTACACGCTCCTCGCTGAGCACAATCGTGGCTTCCATCGGGCGTTAAAAAACATCGATCCCGCGCTGGTTCGCTACAACCGCGACATCCTTCGCGATGAGAAGAGCCACGCGGATTTCATCAATGCCGGACTCCAGGCTGTGGGACAAGCCCCGATCAATCTGGACGCGTTCCGTACATTGCGGATGCCGCAGGTCCAGGGCTCGAATCAGGCCGGATACATAACGAATCTCACCGAACTGACGGTGGATACAAGCTGGTACACAAAGCTGCGCTCCAGCGCCAACCCTGACTTTGGAAGTGCACCCGTCCAGCTGGTCGAGCTCAATGGCGTTCCCGCAATCCCGCCTGCAGATAACCTGACAGAAGACGACTATCAGGGCCTCGCGAACGTCGCAACGCTGCATTCTCCAAGCATCGATGAGGCTGGAACGAGTCTGTATGCACACTTCCTCTCGAAGGTAAGCGACGTTCGCGTGGTCAACGTCTTGGCCTGCATTCTCCCAGTTGAGGCCATTCACTTCACGGGATTCAACAAGGCACTCGAAAACATGCCGGGGTTGACGGTCGGTGGCGTGACGTTCCCCGACCTTCGCAACAACCCAGCCTACGCGCGAGGAATCTTCCCGACACCCTGCCCGTTTGTGAACACCAGTCTGCCCACCATCTCGGTGATTCGACCGGTGAATTCGCCAAACGTCGGTGCGGTCGCTCTCGTAACCAAACTAACTGCATCAGGCCTCTTCAAAGGGCAATCGAACGCGTTCACGGATGCGGCGATGATGTTGGCGACCGCGGCAGACGCGGCGGAGCGCGCCTTCTAAGAAAGGCAGCTTGATGGGATGCAGGCGAGGTGGGACAGGATCGAAACAACGGTTCTGTCCCACTCTGTCCTTGATGCCGCGTCTATCCGCTCTTTGGAGACTTAGGCCTAGAGAATCTATGATTCCGTCTTCGTCTCGAAGGGGATGGTTTCAGCCACGCCGTAAGCCATCTTATTGCAAGGAGCTTCAGCTCCTAAGGGGTTGCTAGCGAACGTAATCAGAGTCTCCTTGACGGGAGAGTAGGGGTAATCTCCCAAGCTCCCTGTCTGACTCCACACGAAGATCATGCGAAACTTAGACCAGCCGCATGAACCTCGAAACCCTCCTCCACCAGACCTTCGGCTTCCCCGCCTTCCGCGCTAACCAGGAAGCCGTCTGCCGCGCCGCCACTGACGGACGCGACGTCCTGCTCGTCATGCCCACCGGTGCAGGCAAAAGTCTCTGCTATCAACTCCCGGCCATCGCCCGCGGAGGCACGGCCCTCGTCATCAGCCCGCTCATCGCTCTGATGGACGATCAGGCCGCCAAGCTTGCGGCCTCCGGCCTCAAGGTCGCTCGCATCCACTCCGGGCTCTCACGAGACCAGTCCCGCGAAGCCTGCCGTGACTACCTCAACGGAACGCTCCAGTTCTTGTTCATCGCCCCGGAGCGCATGCGCGTCCCCGGCTTCCCCCAGATGCTCGCCCGGCGCAAGCCCGCGCTCATCGCCGTCGACGAGGCGCACTGCATCTCGGCCTGGGGTCATGACTTCCGCCCTGACTATAGGACCCTCGGTGAACACCTCCCATCGCTCCGCCCGTCCCCCATCATCGCCCTCACCGCGACCGCCACCCCCACCGTGCAACGAGATATCGTGGCCCAGCTCCAGCTCTCCCAGCCCGCCCTCTTCATCCACGGCTTCCGCCGCGACAACCTCCATATCGAGATCGTCGAGATGTCCAAACCCTGCCGCACCGAATTTGTAACCAAATTGCTTACGAAGCCGGAGAACCGTCCCGCGATCGTCTACGCACCCTCGCGCAAGTCCGCTGAAGAACTAGCCGGAACGCTCGGAAGCAAAGCCGCCGCCTATCATGCCGGCCTCGAGCCCAGCGTCCGCGAGCGCGTCCAGAGCGGCTTTCAGAGCGGCAAACTCGACGTTGTCGTCGCCACCATCGCCTTCGGGATGGGAATCGACAAAGCCGACGTCCGCACCGTCGTTCACATCGCCCTTCCCGCCTCGGTAGAGGCCTTCTACCAGGAGATCGGCCGCGCCGGGCGCGACGGCCAGCCTAGCCGCACCGTCCTGCTCCACTCGTTCGCCGATCGCAAGATGCACGACTTCTTTCTCGAGCGCGACTATCCCGCCGCCACGGAGCTTGCACGTGTCGCCGCAGTCCTCACGCCCGACTTCCAGATGCCCGACATCCTCCGCCAGAGGCTCAAGATGGCTGCCGAGGACTTCGATAAGGCCGCTGAAAAACTAGCCTCCCAGGGAGCAGCCAGCTTTGACATGGAAGGCAACGTCCGCGTCACCGGGAAACCCGGCGCTGGCTCTGCATGGAAGTCCGGCTACGAGGCCCAGATCGCCTTCCGCCGCTCCCAGATCGATCGCATGGTCGCCTTCGCCGAATCGTCTCAATGCCGCATGTCCGCCCTCGTCCAGCACTTCGGCGATACTGCCGACGGCCTCCGCCCCTGCGGCCACTGCGACTTTTGTGCCCCCGAAGATGCCGCCGCCCAGCCGTTCCGCGCCCCAAATGAACTTGAAGATCGCCACCTCCGCGCCATCCTCTCTGCGCTCAAAGGAACCTCTCGCAGCACCGGCAAACTCCACACCGATCTGGTTGCCGGCCCACGCGACATCGCAGATCGTCATCTCTTCGCAGGTATGGACCGTCGCGCTTTCGACACCTACCTCGAGGCCTTATCCCGCGCAGGTCTACTGACTCTGCTTCCAGACACCTTCACCAGGCCTGACGGTGCCGTCATCACCTACAAGAAGGCCTCGCTTACTCACGAAGGCAACACGATCACCAGCACCACCCCGCTCCACACCCTGCTCCGCGATACTGTCCCGGTGGCCAAATCGAAATCTCGCATCACCGCCTCCAGCCGGCCTTCGAAAACCAGCCTCAAAGCTGAGCGCGACCAGACCACCGCCTCCTACAGTCCCGTGCAGAAAGAGCTCGAATCCCACCTCCGTGAGTGGCGCAAATCCGAAGCCGCGAAGACCGGCAGGCCAGCCTTCATGGTCTTCGGCGACACCGTCCTCCGCAGCCTCGTCATAGCTATGCCCCAAAATCTCACAGAACTCACACGCATCGCTGGTATAGGCCCGGAGAAGACCGACCGCTACGGCGCCGATGTCATCGCCCTCTGCCGCTCCACCGATCGCCTCACGTCCTCATCTTCAGTTGAGATACTCCCGTCAGCTCGACCGGAGCGCAGCGACGTGGAGAGCCCCCCGCATTCCGCTCAAAGCCACATCCATATCGACGCTCAACAGACAACGGTAAACTTCACCCGCACGCGCGCCTCCAGCCCCGATCCAGCCAAATCCCTCACACCCGGCCAGCAACTCCTAGACGCCCACCTTCGCGACTGGCGCAAGTCCGAGTCCGAAAAGCTGGGCCTTCCCCAGTTCTTCGTCCTTAGCTCCTCCACCCTGCGCAGCATCGTGCTCAATCGTCCACGCACGTTGGCCCAGCTCAAGACCATCACCTGCATCGGCTCGGAGAAGCTCGACAAATTTGGCCCAGCCATCGTGAGCGTCTGCAATCAGGAGAGTGACGTCCTCAACTCAGAGAGCAACGTTCGCCGTGAAGAGCTCGCTTAGCCCCATGCCCATCCCCGAAGAAGCCTGCCACCTGCCTGCCGCCATGGACGACCTCACGCTCTCACTCGAAGCCGCCAAGCGCGGAACCAACTGCTTCGGGTGCGGCACCTCCAATCCCCAAGGACTTCATCTCAAATTCACCACCAACGCCGAAGCGCTCACCGTCTCTGCGACCGTCCAGCTCACTCATCTGCACGAAGGTCCGCCCGGCCACATCCACGGCGGCATCATCGCCACGCTACTTGACGAGGCCATGAGCAAGCTCAACCGTCCCCTCGACGTCCTCGCCATGACCCGCAACATGCAGGTCGATTACCTGCGGCCCGCGCCCCTCAACCAGCTCCTCACCCTTACCGGTCGCCATCTCCGCCGCGAGGGCCGCAAGCTCTTCCACCACGCCGAACTAGCGAACGCCGAAGGCGCGGTCCTCGCCCAGGCGACCGGCCTCTTCATCATCATCGACCCCAACCTGATCTGCCCTCAAAAGCTAGTATCCTGAGCGTAGCCGCGGGACCCGCATTGGTAGTCGCCTACCTCGCTTCGCCCCAATACCCACGATCCCTCAGGAAATACCCCTCATCCCAGCTATGGGCCATCGTCTGGAAGAACAGGAAGATCATCCGCAGATGCCCCAGTTTCTGGAATCGCCGGTTCGTCGTTAGCACCTTTCCCTTCACGATCCGGAACCGCTCCCGCGCCACGCCCTTCGACAGCAGGTAATCTTCGGCGAAGAGTGCCTGCTCGTTGAACCCGCCGAGTGCCCAGAACGCCTCCCGGTCGAAGAGCATGAACATGCCCGTCGCAAACGGCTTCAGCTTCGAGCCGATGTATTGCATCAGGTTGTTCCCCATGTAAAGCGCGTCGTCGAAGAAGCCGCCATACCGGCAGGCAATATTGGTCGTCACCAGGTGCAGCTCGCGTCGCTTCATCGCCCCGACCGACCGCCGCAGCAACGTCGGCTCGGCAAGCTCCACGTCCGCATCCAGAAACAGCACATACTGTGTATCAGCCAGCCTCGCGCCCGCGTTTCGCCCTACCGCAGGCAGCCCTCCCGGAACCATCTCGATTGCCAGCCGATCCCTAAACCTCAGCGCGGTCTCGACCGTGCCATCGGTCGAACCTGCATCCGCCACCAGCACCCTTGTTAAGTGCATCAGTGCATAATCCTGCTTGCACAGCGATGCCAGTAACCGGGGCAGCATCTCGACTTCGTTCCTTGCAGGAATCACAATTGTCAGTTCCGCAGCATGGTCCGGAATCATCGAATCTCCTGAATGCAATCTCCCGAGCGTGACGCAAAGCCCGCCGCTCTCGACAGCATGACCCCATCGATCCGCGCCGTGAGTGAATTTAACTTGAATATCCAGCCAAAATCGATCGTGCCGTGCCTTCTATGTTAATCACGCTGCCAACTCGAGGATCCAGTCTGTAAAACTGGTATCCTTGAGGTTCGCGCGGATATCACATGCAGGCACATCTGCCCACCGCCCGAGAGAAGGAGAGCACATGGCAGACTACACTTCGAACGGAAACGGCAACTTCGGAACATCCACGGCGCAGGGTCTGCGTCTCAAGGTCGGTCTGGCCGAAATGCTTAAAGGCGGCGTCATCATGGACGTCATGAACACTGAGCAGGCCCGCATCTCCGAAGAAGCCGGCGCCATTGCCGTCATGGCGCTCGAGCGCGTTCCTGCCATGATCCGCGCGGAGGGCGGCGTCGCTCGCATGGCCAACCCAAAGCTCATCAAGGAGATCATGGCCGCCTCCTCTATCCCCGTTATGGCCAAGGCCCGCATTGGGCATTTTGCTGAAGCCCAGGTGCTCGAGGCGTTGGGGGTCGACTTCATCGACGAGTCCGAAGTTCTCACTCCGGCCGACGAGACTTACCACATCGACAAGCACGCCTTCAAGACGCCCTTCGTCTGCGGCGCCCGCAACCTGGGCGAGGCTCTCCGCCGCATCGCCGAGGGCGCAGCCATGATCCGGACCAAAGGCGAACCCGGCACCGGCGACGTCGTCCACGCGGTGCAGCACATGCGCCAGATCGTCCGCGAGATCAAGGCTCTTACCGTGCTCGGCGACGAGGAACTCTATAATGCCGCCAAGCTCCACGGCGCCCCCTACGAACTCATCCGCATGGTCGCCAAAGCCGGCAAGCTCCCCGTTCCAAACTTCTCCGCCGGCGGCATTGCCACCCCCGCCGACGCCGCCCTCATGATGCAGCTCGGCGCTGAGACCATCTTCGTAGGCTCTGGGATCTTCATGAAGGAGGGTGCCCTTCCCCTCGACATTGAGCACAGTTCCGCTGATCGCGCCGAGGCCGTCTCTCGCGCCAAAGCCATCGTCCTCGCTACCGCCCACTTCAACGATCCAAAGATCGTCGCCGAAGCTGCCGAAGCGGTCACCGGCTCCATGAAGGGCTTGGCTGCCGCTTCCATCCAGGAAAAAGACCTGATGCAGACTCGTGGCTGGTAAAGGCCGGACCTACGCATCAGGGCGGCTCGCGTGCCGCTCCGTCCTGCTTCGATGCACCCATCCCTGGGGAATCTCTGATTAAACTTCTTTCTGAAGTGCCGATGCATTAACGACGCAGTAAGCTCTCTCATCGCAAGGACTTAAGCCCCGAAGGATATCTGTGAACTTGATCAGAGTATCCATAAAAATTGTCAAGACGCTCACACACGTGGACCGCACAGTCGCGTCCTGCCCGCGACGGCCGGGCAGTCGATTATCCTAAACACAACGTCTGCAATGTGCATCACACCACCAGCAGGTGACTTCTCGCCACACTGGAGAGACAATGATTATCCTTCTGATCGTTTTAGTGTTGCTCTTTGGCTTCGGCGGTTTTCGCATGGGACCAGGACTCGGCTACTATGGCGGGGGCGGCCTCAGCCTCATCCTGCTTATCGTCCTCATTCTTCTTCTTCTCAAAGTCATCTAGGCGTATCCGGCATCCCCGGCCGGGATAAACGAGCCTCTAAAGCAAAGCGGCTGTCCTTCGATATCGAAGGGCAGCCGCCTCTCTAGCTCTGGGTCTGCTTAGCGATGCCCGCCTCCGCCGTGTGAGCCTCCACCGCCGCCGCCGCCACCGTGAAAGCCGCCAGCACCACCGCCATGGAACCCGCCCCCGCTCTGGAAGCTGCTGTTCCCGCCATGAAAGCCTCCACCGGCAGCGCCCCCACGATACCCGCCGTTGTGATCGCCGCCGTAGCTCCCACGATACCCGCCGTTATGATCGCCGCCGTAGGCCCCGTGTTCGCCGCCGTAGCCCCCGTGTTCTCGATATTCCCCGTGCTCGCCGCCATAGCCGCCACGGTATCCGTATCCACCCCGATAACCCTCATAGCCGCCTCGATATCCGCCCCAGCCGTCGCGATACCCATACCCGCGGTATCCATAGCCGCCATACCCGTAACCGCCGCGGAACCAGGGGCCGGCCCCGATGAAGATGCCACTGTTAAACCACGTCGGACCGTAATAGCCGTACGGTGCGCATGGATACGGCGCGTAATCGTAGTACCCATACGAACAGACCGGAGGCGCATAGGCGTATCCACCTTCATAGACCGGGCCTCCAATACCAATGCCCACAGAGACCTGGGCTCGACCGTGACCGAGAGACCCGAGAAGCAGAACACCAAGGAAAGCGAAATATCCTAACGACCGCATCATGAAACCTCCGTTGAGCCTGCCCAGATCGGCAGAGCTTCGAGGGTCTCGGTATGCCTCACGTGCCCCGAGTTCCCTGTTGATTAGAACGTAACTATCTGTAAAAAGTTGTTATTCTCGCTCCGCCGTACGCCTCAGTGAGGTCGGATGAAGCGGCCAGCTCTCACTCAGCGCGACCGTCACATTGGTACGGTGAAATTACGGCGGGACTGCAGTCCACTCCTGCAAGACACCAGCTGTTCAGCGATCAGGCCTGCCGTTTCTCTGCTTGCTCCCGCATCCCTCGCGGAATAAACTCCTCCCATGCCTCGCCAGACTCTCAAACTCCTCGCCACTTTCGCAGTGCTCCCGCTCGCCCTGTTGTCTGCCCTGCCACTGCACGCGCAGGATTGGGCAAAGGCTCGTCTTGATGCCTCTCCCCGCCATCGCGAGTACGTTTCGATCAAGCACAGTGACCGCACCCTCCAGGCGTTCGTGGTCTACCCCGAGGTCAAACAGAAGGCGCCTGTTGTCGTTCTCATTCATGAGATCTTCGGTCTGTCAGACTGGGCCAGGGAGATGGCCGACGAACTCGCCGCCCAGGGCTACATCGTCATCGCGCCCGACTTGCTGACCGGCCTCGGCCCAAATGGCGGCAACTCCGACGCCTTCCCTAACCAGGACGCCACCGTCAAAGCCGTCTCCGGTCTCAACCCCGACGCTGTCACCGCTGACCTCGATGCCGCCGCTGACTACGGTAAGAAGCTCCCCTCAGCTAACGGCAAACTCTTCGTCACCGGCTTCTGCTGGGGCGGCGGCAAGTCCTTCGCCTTCGCAACCCACCGTCACGACCTTAGCGCCGCCTTCGTCTTCTATGGCCCCGGGCCGTCCGACGTCAGCGCCATTACCGCTCCGGTCTACGGCTTCTACGCCGGCAACGACGCCCGCATCGGCGCCACCGTTCCCGCCACCGTCGACGCCATGAAGGCCGCCGGCAAGAAGTTCGAACCCGTCACCTACGATGGCTCAGGCCACGGCTTCATGCGCGCCGGCGAAGCTCCCGACGCCACCCCCGAGAACAAGAAGGCCCGTGCCGAGGCCTTCACCCGCCTCTCCCAACTCCTCAAGCAAACCAACACTGCCGCCGCGGTCAGCACCCCACATCCCAGCGTCACGAGCAAAGCCTCCACAAAAAAGACTCGCCGCAGTCTCCTACCACGGTAAAGCCGCCCAGTCGATATAGCTACTGAAATTCTGTTCTCCGGGAACTTCACTGAGGTTTATTGATGCCGACTCCTTTCGAAAGCGCTGAACTGAACCTTAGACTATTCGAACTCCGCCGCGAGCCTGCGTTGCGAAAGGCGCGTGACTGGTTCACCCGCGAGTTCAATCCAGAGAGCTTCAACGAACTGATCGCGTCAGTTCGTGGCGAATACAATTCCTCGTTTCGAATGGTACTCGGCTACTGGAACATGGCCGCTTCTCTGGTGACAACGGATGCGATCGACGCAGATGCCTTCCGTGCCGCGCACGACGAAGTTTTCGCAACGTTCAGTAAAATTCATCTGTATCTTGCCGAGTTGCGGACCGCCAGTGGAGAACCAGAGTTCTGCAAACACATGGAAACCGTTGTGCTCGCTGCTCCGAATGCCGAGAGATTCTGAAGCGGCGCAGGAGAGTGCTGAGGACCGCTGCGAAGGCGTACCAGCCGAAAAAGGAAATCACCATGGCGTTTGGAACTCACTAACGCGCGCTACCGGCAAGTTCAAGCTCAGTAGACACGCAATTCTTACGCTGTCTATCCTGCAATAATAAAAACGTGGCAGAACAATACCCCGATCGCACAGCAGGCGCCTCCCTCCAGGACCGGCTTGACACCATCACCGCCAACACCCGACGCCTTGTCCAGGCCGACCGCCTCGCCATCTCCGAGCGGGCCACCGCCGACCTATTCAGCACCGGCATCGAGGACAGGCTCCTCCCAATCGGGGCAAACGCTCCCGGCTTCAGCCTCCCAGATGCCGTCACCGGCCGCACCGTCAACTCCGCCGACCTGCTCTCGCTCGGGCCGCTCGTCATTAACTTCTTCCGCGGCCGCTGGGATCCCTACTGCGTCACGGAACTTGAGAGCTGGCGCGATCTCTATCCCGTCCTGCGCCGCGCCGGCGCGCTCCTCGTCTCCATCTCCCCTCAGACAGCACGCCAGAATGACTTCACCGTCCAGCAGCACGGTCTGCCCTTTCCTCTGCTCTCGGACGAAGGCGCCACCCTCGCCGAGGCCTTCGGCATCGCCCACACCTTGCCCGAACCTGCACGCCGCTACTACCGCAGTATCCTCGTCAACATCCCGTTCAACAACGCCGGCGTGGGCTACGAGCGTGCCACCGAGGCCAGCTACCGGCTTCCGCTTCCCGCCACCATCGTCCTCCGCCAGGACAACACTATCGCCTTCTCGGAAGCCTACGCCGACCCGCGCGTCCGCCCCGAACCCGCCGATGTCCTCGCCGCCCTCTAAAAAACCCTTGCCTCAAGCACCCGTGGTGTCCGCAGCACGATCCCTGTGCACCAAACTCTCAAATCCTGTCAAGCCCCGAACTTACAGAGCCCGCTCTAGTCTTGGGGTTTCGCGTGGCATAGTTACCCCTGCCATCTTGTATACTTGTAAGAAGTAGAGACAACAGATGCTTTCAGGAACAACAAGATCAGTCCTGGTCTCATCACAGCGGCCTGATCTCCTGATGGAGCTAAGTTGTTTCTTTTGAATATTTTGCCGCTAAGTCTTTTAGAATGAATATTTTGCTGGCATCGATCAGCTATATATATCATAATGAAGAACTTAGGAGAACACAAAAAAATACTTTGCGCAGGTATCCCTTCATCCCAGCTGCGCAAGCGGTAGCTTACTTCTCCCTGCGGTACCGCTGAATCAGGCTGTTCGTTGAACTGTCATGCGTCAGCTCCGGCTCACTCTTGCTATCCAGTTCACCGACAATCCGCTGGGCCAGCACCTTGCCGAGTTCCACGCCCCACTGATCGAACGAATCGATATTCCAGATCACGCCCTGCGTGAACACGGCGTGCTCGTAGAGCGCGACCAGTTTGCCCAGGACCGCGGGCGTGAGCGCCTCTGCCAGGATCGTGTTTGACGGTCGGTTGCCTTCGAACACGCGATGCGGAACCAGCCACTCCGGCGTGCCCTCCGCCTTTACCTGTTCCGCCGTCTTCCCGAAGGCCAGCGCCTCGGCCTGTGCGAAGACGTTCGCCATCAGAATGTCATGGTGCTCGCCCAGCGGGTTCAATGACTTCAAGAAGCCGATAAAGTCGCACGGAATCAGCCGCGTCCCCTGGTGAATCAGCTGATAAAACGAGTGCTGTCCATTGGTCCCCGGTTCGCCCCAGGAGATCGGCCCGGTGGCATAGGTCACCGTCGCTCCGTCAAGCGTTACATGCTTGCCGTTCGACTCCATCGTCAACTGTTGCAGATACGCCGGGAAGCGCTTCAGGTACTGTTCATACGGCAGGATTGCGACCGTCTGCGCATCGAAGAAATCGGTGTACCAGACCGTCAGCAATCCCAGTAGCACAGGCAGATTCTTCTCGAACGAAGTCGTCCGGAAATGTACATCCATCTCGTGAAATCCGGCCAGCATCGCCCGGAAGTTCTCGGGTCCGATCGCCAGCATTGTCGAAAGCCCGATGGCCGAATCCATCGAATACCGTCCGCCCACCCAGTCCCAGAACCCAAACATGTTCTCGGTATCGATGCCGAACTTCGCAACCTCACCCGCATTCGTCGAGATCGCCACGAAATGCTTCGCCACGGCCGTCTCGTCGCCACCTAGTCCAGCCAACGACCATTCGCGCGCTGAGTGCGCATTCGTCATCGTCTCAAGTGTCGTGAATGTCTTCGAGGCAACCAGAAACAATGTTTCGTCAGCATTCAGATCCTCGACCGCCTCAACAAGGTCCGTCCCATCCACATTCGAGACGAAACGGAACGTGAGGTCGCGCTGGCTGTAATGCCGGAGCGCCTCATACGCCATCACCGGCCCAAGGTCCGACCCGCCGATTCCGATGTTCACCACATTTCTGATTCGCTTGCCCGTGTGACCCTTCCAGGCGCCGCTCCGAACGCGTTCGGCAAAAGCCGCCATCTTGTCGAGCACGGCATGCACTGGCGGTACTACATCCTCGTCGTCGACCACAATGCTGGCACCCTTCGGAGCGCGTAAGGCGACATGCAGCACCGCCCGGTTCTCCGTGATGTTGATCTTGGCACCTGTGAACATCGCCTCGGTCCGCTCGCGCAGCCCGGATTCATCTGCCAGTTGGACCAGCAGCTTCAACGTCTCATCATTGATGCGGTTCTTTGAATAGTCGAGAAAGACCCCAGCTGCCTCCGCCGTATACCGCTCTCCGCGCGCCGGATCGTCGGCAAACAGCTTCCGCAGATGCTGCTTGCCAATCTGCTCAAAGTGAGCCTGAAGAGCCTTCCAGGCCGGACGATCGCCAAGTTGCACGAGCTGTGTTGCCATACGCTTGTCTCTCCTTTTATGACACTCAGTTCGATAACACTCAGAATGTACGACTCCAGTGTAGATGCCCACAGCCTTTATGCCGCCTCAACACCGCTTCTACTCGGCTACAAACCGTCATCTCGACCGGAGGGCAGCGGACTGGAGACTCCCGCATTCGCATTCTTCTATTGCCGTTTGCTTGTATTAGGACCGTACTGCAGCCGGCATTCAGTTCCTGCAGAGTCTCCTGTTGCCACTTCACTCACGTCCACGCTTCCTCCATCCCATCAATACTGATGCGCATACCCTTGCGACCAAACCCCAGTGCGCTTATCGTATAGATAGTCCGGGTATCGCACAGCCGCCCAGCCTACGCGAAAAGCCAGGGAAAGGACATCATGAGCCTCAGCACCCTCCGTCCCGCCAAAGCGCCAGGCGCAACGCCTGCCACCACGTTCCAGGACACTCCAGCTCCAGTAATCAAAGCCACACCAGCTTCGGCCCTCGATGTCTATACCGGTGATCCCAACTTCATGACCTCACTCGCCCGTGGTCTTATCGTCATCCAGGCGTTCACCCAGCAATCCCCGCAGATGACGATCTCGCAACTCAGCGTGAAGACAGGACTCTCACGTGCTGCCGTCCGCCGCTGCCTATACACCCTTACCAAGCTCGGATTTGCAGGTGCCGAAGACGGATCCCGGTATGGACTGCGGCCGCGGATGTTGACCCTGTCGCACAGCTACACCGCATCCAGCACGCTCTCGACCGCTGCGCAGCCGATCATCGAGCGAATGTCCGCGTCGCTCCGCGAGTCCTTCTCGGTCGCTACCCTCGACGGCGACGACATCGTCTATATCGCCCGCACGACGGTCGACCGTGTGATGGTTGCCGTCGACCTCCATATCGGCAGCCGCCTGCCCGCCTACTGCACCAGCATGGGCCGCGTCCTGCTCGCCTATCTGGCGCCGGAGAAACTCGAGCAGTATCTTGCCCGCGTCGATCTAGTCCCCCGTACAACGCGCACGGTCACTACAGTAGACAAGCTGCGCCTTGCTCTCCGCAACGTCCGGCGCACCGGCTATGCGCTGGTCGATCAGGAGCTAGAGGTCGGCCTCCGCTCGCTTGCGGTGCCTGTCTATGCGCCATCCGGTCGCGTCGTTGCCACGATCAATTTAAGCGGCCATGCTCCGCGCATGCCGGTCTACGACATGCAGACTCGCTTTCTGCCGCACCTGCGAAATGCCGCCAATGAGCTCGGCGTCTTCCTCCGCTAACTTGTTGAGCTAAATCGTCGGTCAATCCACCCTAGCTCCATCATCCTGAGCGTCGCGCAGCCGCAGTCGAAGGCCCGCGTAGCCGCTGCCCTTCCCTGTTCCCTGTTTCCTATCTGTTACGCTCCCTCACCCTCAAACTCACCTATCGGTATCAGCAGCGGAGTCGGGGGAATGGCCGCTATCTCCGGCGGCCCGCTCATCAGGACCAGGTACGCCAACGCTGCCGTGCCAAATCCCGCAAGCCATGCAGCCGCATAGAGCGCATGCAACTGCGACACAAAGAGTCCCACCAGCGCGACGATCGCCCCAACGCTCCACGCCGTCATCGCCTTTTTGTTAAAGCCGCTTGTGTACTCGTACTGGCCGCCTCGCACATAGAGGCTCTCAACATCCAGCGCTCGCCGCCTCACGATAAAGTAGTCCACGATCATCACACCCGCGACCGGCCCGAGCAGCCCCGAATACCCGATCAGCCAGCCAAAAATATACCGTTCCGGGTCAGCGATCAACAGCCACGGCGCGCAGCAGACACCGAGCAGACCGGCGATCAATCCGCCCGTCCGCAACGAGATCAGGTTAGGGCGTAGATTGGAAAAGGCCTGCGAAGGACCAGCTACATTCAACTTCACGTTATAGACCAACGTAGCCACTGCAACAATTGCCAGACCAAGAACCGCGACGAACGGCTGAGGAAAGCCTGCAATGATCTCGATTGGGTTCCAGATTGCCCGGTGGCCGGGCGTGAGGCGTACCGTGACCGCCGTGATCGCGATTGCTAGTAAAGAGTACACCGTCATCGCTCCCGGCAGCCCCCATGCCTGGCCCAGGACCTGCGCCCTTTGCGATCGTGCAAAGCGCGAGAGATCAGGAATATTGAGCGCCACTGTGGCCCAGAAGCCTATCACTCCAGTCAGTGAAGGCATGAAGATCACCCAGAAGTTCGGTGGGCCCTCACCAGAGAGTGCGGCAGGTCTCCAGCCCAGCGCAGACTGAAGAGTAGCTGCGGGGCGCAACCCGGCTGCGGGTCGAAACTCGGCTGCGCTCGCGAGGATCGCACTCACGCCGCCTACCCTGCTCACCATCCAGAGAAGCAGCGCGAGGCCGACGATCAGGACGAGCATCATCAGCAGGACAGGAAGCCGTATCGCCCTGACCGTCTCCATGCCACGCAGGACGACAACCATCGTCAGCAGCCAGAACGCGGTAAAACAGTACCATACCGCATTCCCTGCTATGGAGGGCACCACTAGCTTCAAGATCGCAAAGAGTGCCAGTCCGCCGATCCAGCACTGAATGCCAAACCAGCCGCACGTTACCAGTCCGTGCAACACTGCCGGCACCTGCGCCCCACGCACACCAAAGCTCGCACGCGCGTACACCAGAAACGGGATGCCATACTTCGTTCCGGCGTGGCTGTTGAGAAGGATAGGTACAAGCACAATCACATTCCCCAGCAGAATCGTTCCCAGCGCCTGCTTCCAACTCATCCCCAGAACGATCAGCCCACTCGCCAGCATATAGGTGGGGATGCACACAGCCAGAGCCATCCACACAAGGCAGAACTGGACCGGGCCCCAGGTCTGCTCCTCATGCGGAATCGGTGCGATGTCGTCGTTCCACAACTGGTTCGACACGCCATGCACACGAAATGCTTTCTTCGTCACGCTTTGACAGCCTCACTCAACCACACTCGTCCCGCAGCAGCCCAGCTACATCCGCTCCAACTCGGCCTTCGGAACATCTCGAAGATGCGTACCGAGGTGCCATTTGTAACCAAACGGATCTTTGACACCGCACATGCGGTCGCCATACGGTTGATCCGCCGGCTCGCGAAGACTTTCCGCTCCAGCCGCTAGGGCGTTCCGATACATCCTGTCACAGTCCTCCGTATAGACCATCAAACTCACGGGCGAGCCGTTGAAGTATTCCGCGCTGTACGCTTCCATCGGCTCGCTTTCGTCGGCCATCATGATCATGCTGTCGCCGATCTGGATCGACGCATGATGCACCCGGCCGTCTGGTCCCTTCATACACAGATCCTCAGTCGCACCGAATGCTTTTGTATAGAACATGATCGCTGCTTCGCTGCTTCGAAAGATGAGGTATGGCTGGACACTGTGGTATCCCTCAGGAATTGCCGTCATTCTGGACATGGACTCTCCTTCCGCTTAGAAACTCGATCGCACGTCTCATTTAGATTCAGCCCAAAGCATACGCGCAACCTGGCGTGTCGGGGAACCTACTCTCCCCCAGAAGCCAGGCAGCGAGCGAACGAGAAGTTTGATTGAGTCTCGACACGAACGCTGCCCAGGCTTACCGGCACCACCACCGCCTGGCCTGCCTTGATCTCGATCCCGTCGATCGCGCCCGTGCCTTTCAGTCCGACCAGGCATCCGACATGCTCCATGGGCACTGTCACTGATCCCGCTGCCAGTTCGAATCGATCCACCGAGAAGTACTGCTCCTCAATAAGGCGTGTAAATCCATTCATCGCAAGCGGGGCAACTTTGCCAGCCTTCGTCTGCGTCTTCATAACGCCGATACCCTGCTCCAGATGCAACTCACGCGGCCGGCCATAGTCGTACAGCCGGAAGGTTGTATCGCTTGTCTGCTGAGTTTCGAGCAGCACGACGCCGGGCCAGATCGCATGGATCGTCCCCGCATCAACGAAGATCATGTCCCCCGCGGTAACTGGAACATGATTCAGCAGCTCTTCCATAGTTCCAGCAGCGACCCCTGCCCGCACCTCGGCCGCGCCCGTTCCCGGCTTCAGGCCAAGGGCGACGGTCGCACCGGGCTGCGCTTCAAGTACATACCAGCACTCCGTCTTTCCTCGCGGCTGCCCCATCGCCTGCGCTTGCCGATCATCGGGATGCACCTGCACGGACAGCTTCTCGTTCGGGAATAGAATTTTCACCAGCAACGGAAACTCTCGACCGACACCAATTACAGAGTCACCAACTTCGCCAACTACCGATGCCAGTGTCCGCCCTGCCAGCGGTCCTGTCTCGATCACGCTCTCCGGCCCGGTCAGCCACGCTTCACCTACCAACTCCTTCGTTCCGGTGGAGTCGTACCAGGGCCGCAGGTCGGCTCTCCCCCAGATCCTGGGACTGAAGTAAGGCGCTAGCCGAAACGGCGCAAGCTTTGTTTGCTTGATTCCAGTTTCTTCAATCATCGTCATCCTTCTTCCTACTCTTGCGACGCTCCAGTAGAGACGCCGGAATCGGCGCATCGCCCATGGCGTCTCTCCATAGGATACCGTTCAACTTCTGAGCGTCAGCACGGTCCGCATGGCGAAAGTCCATCTTCATCGACTCCTTCGCCCCAGACGCCGTCTTCTTGTTTGCGGTGTAGATCAGGCCGTTATCCCGGTTCGACACGTCCGCCGTATATGCAGGCTGGTCGCCGGCTCCTGTAAACAGCGGCGACATCATCGAGCTGAACGCATCATTATTGTTCATGGGTGGCAGGCCAAGCAGCGTCTCCATCGTCCGGATCGTGCTCACGGTCGAATAGAAGTGACTGTCTATAAAGGCGTTTCCGTCTGACGCGCGAGGCGCATACTTGCTGATCACCAGCGCTGTGCTCCGGTGCGCATCCACATGGTCACCACCATCCTGTGCATCGTCCTCGAGGATGAAGAACGCCGTGTCTTCCCAGAACGGCGAGTGCGAGATCGCCTCCACTGCCCGACCGACCGCCAGGTCATTGTCGGCGATGGAAGCCTTGGGCGTCGGTCCACCCGGTGTCGTTCCCGCCGTGTGGTCGTTGCCAAGGCGCAGCATCACAAAATTTGGCATGGTGTCGTTTCCCTGTTCCTTGTCCTTTACCCACCCGGCAAGGTGCTTTATGAAGATGTCCGCACGCACCTGGTCCGGGATCCGCAGGTTGAAATCCGGCGCCTCCTCTGCAAAGTGGCCGACGAGCTCTGGCTTGGTCGCTATATTGGACGCCATCAGCGGAATCCCCCACGGCCACTTGTTTACGCCACCACCCCACTCCGCCGGCAGCTTCTCGCCCGGTTTGATCATCTCGGGCGAGCAGCTCTTACCGGCCAACAACGGCCCCTGCTGCGGGTTGGCCGTCTCCTTCCCGCCGCAGAATTTTGTCGAAATGTACTCTCCAAAGTGGAAGTATGTCTTTCCATGAGCCGCGAGATTGCCCCAGAGATAGCCGCTCGCGGGCTCGTTTACATCTGGGATCTTCTGCATCAGCGGATAGCCTTCGGCCACCACGCCCTCAAAGTCATAGGTTCGCTGCCCGCCGCGATAGCTCTGCTGCCACGTTTTCTCGAGGTAGTCGGTCCCAATCGCCGCGGTCGACCAGACGTGGCCATCGCCCGACACCTCACCAGAGTCGAAGAAGTTATCGAGCACACCGAACTGCAGCGCCAGCTTGTGCTGATTCGGCGTAATCACCTCGCCATACATCGTCAGACTCGGATCGCCGTTCCCGACCGGTTTCCCATCTTTCTTGAGATCGCCGAAGACCTGATCGTAGGTGCGGTTCTCCTTGATGATGTAGATCACATGATTGATCCGGCTCGCGTGTCTATCCTGACCCGCAGCACCGCTGCCCGTAAACGCTATGTGCTCCTCCGCGGCCTTCATCCGGTTGGACTCGATGACGACCGAGGTCCACTGCGGCAGCTCCGCCTCGATTTGGCTAGTATCCAATGACGCCAACGACCCATGCAGCAGTGTCCCAATGTACGTGTACTTGCGGAGAAAGCGCTGCCCGGCGGAGGCATCCGTCGCCTGCATCGGTGCTCCGTTCGGTACCGTACCCTTCCCCTTTGCCGTGGCAACATAGAGTCTGCCACCCGTCTTCGAAGAGACTAGCGCCATCGACATCGGCATCCACTCGGTCGGGACGAAGCCCACCGGCTCCACCATGCCCTGCTTAGCCATTCTTGCTGTCAGCCTGGTTGTGTCGATCACCGCTACGGCATCGAGCGCGGAATCCGCTACATACAGCCGGCTGCCGTCAGCGCTTATCGCCAACGCCTCCGGCTCCGCGCCGAAGTAGCTCTGCCCTGGCAGCCGTGTGTCGAAGTAGCCCTTCACGGAAAACTGACCCGAACCTATATTCACCGCGGCGATCGCATCCCTGTTCGCCAGAGCCACATACATCATCCTGCCATCGGGCGCGATCTCAAGCGCGCACGGATGCGTTCCCGGTGCGATTGCGCTCGGCGGCTTGAGCAGCGCCAGCTTCCGTCCCACAGTTCCCTTCTTCAGATCCAGTTCGACGATCTCGGACGCGTTCCACAGAGCGACAAACGCCCGCCGTCCATCGCGCGAAACTGCCAGCGAGACAGGATAGGTCGAAGGCACCGCATCACTCTCGGAGAGATCAAATCTCGTCTCGATTGCACCGCTCGCCGCATCCAGCAGCAGTACATCGTCCGAAAGATTGCCGGCTACCAGCAGCCGCTCACGCCCGGTGTTCTCGCCGCTCCCGCCGCCGACCACTGCAATCGCCGCTGGAAATGGAACGCCCTTGTCTCTGTCAACACCGCCGATCAGCTTCGTCTTGCGACCCGCCGCAAGCTGTTGCAAGGGAAGATTTATCATTCGCTCGCGGACGATCCTGCCGTCAGCGAAGCCATACACCACCACACCGCTGCCTGCCTTCCCGGGAGCCCCGCCCAATGGATCCGTCGTCGAGCCCATGCTCGCGTATACATGCCTTCCGTCCTGGCTGAATGCCAGCCCCGAATAGAGCGTCTGCCGAGCCCCTACCAGCGTCCGGTCGTCCGGAAAATCCGCAATGGTTCTAGTCTGCGTATCCATCACCGCAATCGACTGCATGTATCCAGATTCGAACGTTCCATACCCGGCGTTTACCGTCACAACATACCGCCGATCGGGCGATACCGCCATCGACATCGGCAAGCTGTTCAGCCGCTGTGGACCCCCAGGAATCGGGCCAATCAGCTGTTTGCTGGTCGGAAGGTCCTTGACCGCATCCGCGCCCTGTCCTCGAACAGCTTGCGCCCCCACCCATGAAACCGCCAGAACCGCTCCGAGTCCCGCTACGACGCCAAAAATTCGCATCCGAGAACCCTACCAAATAAGGTTACATCTCAGCATTACAAAACTCTTACACCCCCATGCTCCTCGTCCTGTTAGCTTTAAGAGAGGCAGAAGGTAGCCAGTAAACAAGGGGTAGTAACCAAATTATGACACCGATTCTCCTCAACGCTGAAGACGTAAAAGAGACTTCTGCAGCGACTTACTCCAGCAAGCAACTTGTCCTTCCGATTGTCGCCGATGTCAAGACGCAGGTCATTGGTAGCCAAGTCGTCAGTGGTCAGGTCAAGCAGGATCTCCGCATGGGACGTGAGCACCAGCAGGGCCGCATCAACTGGATTACTACTATCGCCATGGGTGCCTTCCATCTTGGCGCGATCGCTGCGCTGTTCTTCTTCTCCTGGACGAATCTGGCAGTCTTCTTCGTCATGTATTTTCTGGCCATCAATCTCGGCATCGGCGTTGCCTACCATCGTCTGCTCACGCATCGGGGCTACCGTACTCCCAAATGGGTCGAGTATTTCGTTACTGCATGTGGCTGTCTGGCACTTGAGGGGGGTCCAATCTTTTGGGTCGCCACGCATCGCGTTCACCATCAGAACTCCGATCACGAAGGCGACCCGCATACCCCGCACGACGGTACCTGGTGGGCTCACGCCGGTTGGATTCTCTCCGGCCGCGCGCTCCACTCCGAGACCGCGCTGCTCGGCCGCTACGCTCCCGATCTCACCCGCGATCGAGTCCACGTTTGGCTCAGCAAATATCACTATCTCCCGCTCGTTGGCAGTGGTCTTATCCAGCTTGCTCTTGGCGCCGCACTTGCTGGCCCTGGCCGCCACATTGTCGGCGCTGTCGGCATGCTTCTCTGGGGAACCTTCCTCCGCGTCACCATCGGCCTGCACGCTACCTGGCTCGTCAATTCTGCGACGCATCTTTGGGGCAAGCGCCGGTTCGAGACTAAGGACGACTCCCGCAACAACTGGTGGGTGGCCATCCTCACCGGCGGCGAAGGCTGGCATAACAATCACCATGCACATCCGGTCAGTGCGCGGCATGGCCTTGCATGGTACGAGTTCGACATCAACTATTACTGCATCTGGCTCCTTAGCAAGGTCGGTCTGGCGGAGAAGGTCCAGATTGCCAAGTATGACAAGCTGGACCCTAAACCGGCAGGAGTCTGAACTGTCCAACCGAACCTTTGGAAAGCCGTCGCCCAAAACGACGGCTTTTTTGCGCGTGACCCCAATAGGAGTTGCTACAGCCTGCTATTCACGTCGATACAATGCTGCATTCTAAGAGTGCGCCGTCTGCTCGATCACCTAAGAAGCTTCGGCGCTCTGCTCGTGGGCGTAAGAGGGACAGCAGTAAACCATAGATACGTGCCTAGCCTACTGCGCTTAAAGCGTTATAAATACTTTGGGAGAAGCCTATACGCGTTACATCGATCCGTGGCCGTGTAGACCCTATCGGCTGCGGCCTCATCTAGCGAAATAGGAATGATATCGCTCCAAAGCCGCACGATCGCAGGCACCTCCGCGAAAACCTCCGCCTGCTCCGGATTTTGATACACCAGATCCACAACACCTCCGCCGGTGGATGCCCGCCTGACCAGCTTTTCGAGCAGCCGCTTCATCACCGGAGCGCCAAACGGATTAGCCAGGTAAATCAGACACGGTCCAGGCGGAAGATCGAAGTCCGTGGCATCGGCGCATACGATTCGTATCAAACACAGGGCACGTTCGCGATCATTCCAAATCTCCACGTTCGCCTTCGCAACTCTTGCCAGATCCGGGTTAAGCTCTACGCCGATGACTTCGCGAAACTGCATCTCCGATGCGAGCAGCACGGCGCGTCCTTTTCCGCAGCCTAGATCGACGAATGCATACTCCTCAATCTGCCCAAGGAGTGGTGTGTCGATCCAGCGATGAATCGACGCTCTGAAACGTGAGGGAGGCGCTCCCACATAGGCCGTGATGTATACGTCATGAGCGTGGCCGATTGAAAGCATCCCACCGCCAATCAATCCACCCGTGTCCAGCCCGTACTCGAGATCGAAGGGGTGCTGGCGTGGCTCTGATTCCGGGTCACGCCACGCTATAGTCTGCTTGACCATCATACGCAGGGTTCCGGCGACTCCACGTTGCGCCAGCGACCAGCGGATCTTTTTTAAAGCGCCCTTCAGCGACATGCGCATTGCCTCGTCACACTCTAGTCTAGGGGTACCCTGATCCAGTTCACAATCGTTCCCTCAAGAGCTGAAGCTCCTAGCAATAAGGGAGCTTACGGCGTGTCTGAAGCCACGCCCCCTTAAGACGAAGAACTTATATCAGAACTCCAGAGAGTTTTGCTCCAACTGCAAACTGGACAGGGATTACGAGGGCCGTCTAGTTAGTAGAAGACGCGTGAAGACCAAGCCTCCATAGACGTCCAAAGCAAAACCTGCTCAGGATAGGTAGAAATCCTTCGAAGCACTTCAGCTACGCCATGCATTTAGACCCGGTTCTGCTCGCCTGTCAGGGTCTGTCGGAATCTGCCCTCTAGCAAAATGAAGGTCGCAGGAATAGCATCAGATCGCTACGCCAACTGCAACTCTCTCATTCTGAAAAGGAGTTACTCATGAAACAGCTTCTCTATATCTCAGCGCTCACAGCCGGAATCTTTGCCTGTCAGTTTACCGTAGCTCAGACGGCGCCAGACGCGCCGGCAAGCAAGCCTGCAAACGCGACAGGTCTCTGTAAAGACGGCACCTACTCAACCAGCGCCAGCAAGAGCGGCGCGTGCCGCGGCCATAAAGGCATAAAGGAGTGGTATGCCGCGGAGCCGGCATCTGCCGCCAGCCCGTCCACAGCAGCAGCACCTGCGGCTGCCGTCACTTCCGCACCTGCTGCTCCAGCAACACCCGCCGCCGTGGCTCGAACTCCAAGCCCTTCGACTCAGGTCCGCACGCAGAGCCAGGCTGCTGCCCAGGCCGCCGGCCAATCAGAGACTCCGCCAGCTACTCAATCCATCAAGAAGGGTCCCAAAGCCGACCTCGCGACGACCCCCGTCGCTACCGGAGGAGGTCCAGGCCTCGTCTGGGTGAACACAGCCAGCAATGTCTACCATTGTCCGGGCACTGACTTCTACGGTAAGACGAAAGCCGGAGCCTACATGACCGAAGCCGATGCCAAAGCCAAAGGCGCGCGCGGCAATCGCGGTAAAAGCTGCACTAAGTAAGCAAGGGTTCGGGTAGGGGCAGAAAACGTATTTACCCCTGCCTCTCGCCTCTACTCCCCAGCTCTTGACTTCTACTCCCTACACCCTACCCCCTATACCCTGTCTTCATGAACATCACTCGACGCCGCGGAGCCATTGCCTTCTTCATTACCCTGGGCGCGCTCCTCGTCGGCGGCCTGGTCACCCTCAACATCGGCTGGATCATTCTCAACAAGCGTGCCGTCGCCCTTGCTGTGCTTGGCATCATCCTGTTCGGGCTTCTTATCGTTGGCGTCGTTCTAAATACTGTCTTTCTCGTACGCGAGATTCGCCACAACGAGCGCCAGGACTCCTTTCTCAACGCCGTCACTCATGAACTAAAGACGCCGATTGCCAGCATTCGGCTGTACCTCGAAACTCTCCAGCGCCGTGCAACCTCGGAGGAACAACGGCAGCAGTTCTATGCCATCATGCTCGCCGACTCCGACCGCCTGATTGCCACCGTCGAGCAGGTTCTGAAGGCCGGCGAACTCGGTCAGCGACAGCGCCCCCGTGTTTCCGTCGATCTTGAAATGCTTCTTGCCGACTGCGTCGCCATCACAGTCCAGCGCCACCACCTGTCGCCGGACGCAATCCTCCTCCAACCAGTTCCAGGCTCCGTCCGGCTTTCCGTCCTTGGCATCCCAGAGGACCTACGCACGGCCGTTCTCAACCTATTCGACAACGCCGTCAAGTATTCCCCCGGTGGCGTCCATATTACCTGCCGCCTGGCTATCACACGCTATACCTGGGCGACCATCATCATCACCGACACCGGTCTCGGCATCCCCTCCAATCAACTCAAACGCGTCTTCCATCGCTTCTATCGCGTCCCTGGCCGCGATCCGGGACGCGACATGGTCAAGATCAAGGGCACTGGCCTCGGCCTCTTTCTCGTCCGCACCATCGTCAAGCAGCACGGCGGAAAGATTACCGCTCAAAGCTCCGGGCCGAATCTCGGTACCACTATTATGCTGAAGCTTCCGCTCGCCAATTCAGCCGAGGCGCCGTCGTCCACACGGTAGAGTTCTCTCAGCCAGAGTACGCATGAGATGAGGCCAAGCTGCATCGAACACAGCAATGGTCCGGAACACCTGGTTCCTCCTCCACTCCCCTGACCACATCCTTATCACGGCCGATTTCGATTTCAAGGCAACCGAGAGCGACATCAACATCGAATTCCTTCCATCGAAATAGAGACACAGTCGGGAACTTCACATGCCTAGTTCACCACAAATCGCTCCGCTGATCATCGTCGTCGAAGATGAAGATCACCTCGCCCAGGGCCTCCTTTTCAATCTGCAGGCTGAGGGCTACCGGACCCACCACGAGGCCGACGGCGATGCAGCACTCCATTACCTATTAAACACAGAAGACACTCCCAGCGCTGTTCTGCTCGATGTGATGCTGCCTGGCAAAGATGGCTTCGCGATCGTTCGAGCCCTTCGCGAAGCCGAGCAGTACACCCCTGTCCTGATGCTCACTGCGCGCGGACGGACAGAAGACATCCTCGAAGGTCTCGAAGCTGGCGCAGATGATTATCTTCCGAAGCCCTTCGACCTCACCATCCTGCTCATCCGACTTAAGACGCTGCTCCGGCGCATGGCATGGCAGACTGGTCGGCCCTCAGAGGACGACAGCGTCTCTCTCGAATCATCCCAGAATGAGTACAGCTTCAACCATCGAACCATCCAGTTCGACACGCTGGAACTTGCCTCTCCGAACCGCTTCACTCACCTTACCCTAATGGAGGCCGACCTGCTCCGTTACTTCACCGACCGCGAAGGGCAGATCATCTCCCGCAAAGAGATCCTCGAGCAGGTCTGGCGCGTCCACGAGGATACCGATACCCGCGCCATCGACAACTTCATCGTGCGGCTACGCCGTTACATCGAAGATGATCCGGCTCATCCGGTTCACCTCGTGACCGTTCGCGGCGTCGGCTATCGCTTCCTTCGAGATCCAAATCCGTGATGATGCGAAGAAATGCTTGACACCGATCAATGCCGATCTTCAGTCTTGCAAGGACCCCGGCCGCAACCCGGACCAGATTTATTCGATCCGCCCTTACCGGTAGTAAGTGTTTACTTTTCAGAATCTTGCATATCAAAACAGGCAGAAGTGAGGCTGCTACTTCCCCCAGACGCTGTCCAGAAACAGCTCACGCTGTCGATGCATATCCGGCTTGCCAGCCGGCTCCGGTCCAAGGTGCATCACAGGCCAATGCTGACCTGCTGCATAGACGGGCCACTGTGGCAGACCTTCACCGTTCGGGTCGCCGCGCTTCGCGAAGTTCGTCCAGTACTTCTGCATCTGTTCGCTGACTTGATGATCCTCAGGCCGCCATGCATATCCGAAGCTGCTCAAGAGATCGAGATTTCCAAAGACATACGGGATCTCCGACGAGTGATACGCGGCAATGCCGCCGGAGTGGTTCGGGTCTGCGGGCGCTGCGAGATCAAAGCGATATCGATACACCGGCTGCTTGCCTGTCGTTGTCTGCGCCTCGATCCACTTCCAGCTTGAGTACGCGATAAATCGATCGCCCGCAAAATCCGCCGACGCGCGTACCGCCTCCGCATCATCAGCTGCCGGATAGAGCGCCAGCACCTCCGCCACGTGCTCCGGAAATAGCTTTGTTACCTGGGCCGTGAAGCGCTCCATCGTCATCTTCGAGTCAATGCCGCCCTCGTCGCGATTCCATCCGGCCATCAACGTAACATCATTCTGCTTCCCTGCCGCATAGATCGCGGGCACGCTCTCCGGCAGAAAATAGCCGTCGACATCTCCTCCAAAGTGCATGGTCGTCCCGTGGTCATTCTTCTTCATCTGCGCATCCAGAAGCTGTTGAGCCGGGAGTGCGCGAAGCTGCGCGAGTGTCGTCGCCGAGAGCGCCGACTGTGCGAATGCAGCATCTCTTTCCTCAGTCTCTTGCAGCAGTTTGAAGGAGACGCCGGTGCTGCCATAGAGCGCCCCGCCGCTCTCACCGATTGCACGCTGAAACAAACCCTTTGCCAAGGGAGACGCCATCTGCGCACTCACCGAAAACGATCCCGCGCTCTCGCCAAACAGCGTCACGTTCTTAGGATCGCCCCCAAACGCCTCGATATTCTTCTGCACCCAGGCAAGCGCCGCCGTCTGGTCGAGCAGACCGTAGTTGCCCGACGCATTCTTTCCTGACTCCGCTGCGAGTTCGGCGTTCGCAAAGAATCCGAAGATCCCCATCCGGTAGTTCATCGTGACCACAAGCACACCGTTACCCGCCAGAGTTGCTCCGTCTTGCCGCCGCTCCGACGTGCTCCCGGCAAGAAAGCCGCCGCCATAGATCCACACCATCACCGGCAGCTTCTGGTGCTTGTCCTTGGCTGGTGTCCACACGTTCAGCGTCAGGCAGTCTTCACTGATCCCCGGATCGCGAAAGACCATATCGTTATAGGTCGTGGGCTGCATGCAGCGATTGCCAAACTCCTTCCCCTCACGGACGCCCTTCCACTTCGCCGCTGGCATAGGAGCCCTCCAGCGCAGCGGCCCAACCGGAGGCGCCGCAAATGGTATCCCGAGGAATGCACGGACGGAGCCATCCATCTTTCCCTCGACCCTGCCTTGTCCTGTCTTGATGCGGAGGTCCTTCGAATCTGCCGCCAACAGGCGTGCTGGAGAAGCACACGCCGCGACCGTCGCCGCTAAAAGTACACCGCCGACACGCTTCATGGTGTCTAGCCTCATAGTCGTACATTTCATGGTTTTATGATCCTCTACCCGCGCCGCAAGTTTACACGTCCGTTATTCCTTAGGCCGTCAGCGCACCTTCAGCACGCAGTACACTTAATCCCGTGACGCCACCGAACGCGATCGTAGACTGCCGCAATCTCCGCGTCGGCAATCATCTTCCACTTACTCTTATCGCCGGTCCTTGCGTCCTCGAAAGCCGCGATCACGCCCTCGAAGTCGCCTCCACCCTGAAGGAGATCGCTATCCGGCTCAACTTCGGCCTCATCTACAAAACATCCTTCGATAAGGCAAACCGTACCAGCACCGCGTCGCTCCGGGGTCTGGGCCTTAATCACGCCCTGCCGATCTTTGCCGAGATCCGCGATACGCTGGGACTGCCCGTCCTCACCGATGTGCATGAGGCAGGTCAGTGCGCTCCACTCGCCGAGGTCGTCGATGTCCTTCAGATCCCTGCCTTTCTCTGCCGTCAGACCGACCTGCTCGTCGCCGCTGCCGATACAGGGCGCATCGTAAACGTCAAAAAGGGCCAGTTCCTCGCCCCTTGGGACATGACCAACGTCGTCACCAAGCTCACGGCTACAGGCAACACGAAGGTTCTGCTCACCGAACGCGGGACGTCTTTCGGGTACAACACGCTCATTTCAGATATGCGCTCGCTCCCTATCATGGCCGGGACCGGCGCGCCCATTGTCTTCGATGCGACTCACTCGGTCCAGCAGCCAGGCGGGCAAGGGACAACGTCGGGCGGTCAGCGCGAATTCGTCTCCATCCTCGCTCGCGCCGCCGTAGCCGTTGGGGTCGCCGCCGTCTTCATCGAAACCCATCCTGACCCCGACCACGCCCCTTCGGACGGCCCGAATATGATCCCGCTCCGCCAGTTCGAGAGTCTCGTCCGCAGCCTGCTTGCTATCGACGGTCTCGTCAAATCCCCCGGCTTCCCGGTTCTCGGAGCATGAGCGGTCCCACTCGCCACACTTCTCTCACCCGTACCCTGTCACTCGAGATCGCTGGCCTCGAAGCCGTCCGCAGATCCCTCGACGCGGAACTCGGCACCAAGCTCCTTGCAGCCGTAGACCTGATACTCCGCCGCACGGCGGAAGGCGGCCGCATCCTCGTCACTGGTGTCGGCAAATCCGGCCACATCGGACGTAAAATCGCCGCCACTCTTACATCGACCGGCACTCCCGCCCACTTCCTGCACGCAGGCGAAGCTGGCCATGGCGATCTTGGCATCCTCCAGCAGCAGGATCTCGTGCTTGCCATCTCCTGGTCGGGCGAGACGCCAGACCTCGCTCCCATCCTCGACTACACGCGCCGCGTATCCATCCCGCTGGTCGCGCTTACCTCAAGCGCGACCAGCGCCCTCGGTAGCGCAGCGGAGATCTGCCTGGAACTTCCACAGATGCAGGAGGCCTGCCCGAACGGCCTCGCCCCCACCACCTCGACCACCATGCAGCTTGCTGTCGGCGACGCGCTCGCTGTCTGCCTGCTCGACACTCGCGGCTTTTCGCCCATTGCTTTCCACGATCTGCACCCAGGCGGCGGTCTGGGCGCCCGCCTTCGCCGCGCCGAGACGCTGATGCACCGTTCTCCAAAACTTCCCCTCGTCTCGGAAGGCTCGCTCCTCTCCGCCGCGATCGTCGAGATGACCTCGAAGGGCTTTGGGGTCACCGCCGTTCTCGACTCCGCTGGCCACCTCACCGGCATCATCACCGACGGCGACCTCCGCCGCACCTTCGAGGCCGGCTTCACCGACTGCCCTGTCGAACAGGCTATGACTCGCAATCCATGGACCATCCCCTCTGACGCCCTCGCACCCGACGTCCTCTTCCAGATGAACGCCCGCAGCGTCACCACCGTCTTCATCCTTGACGGAGCCGCCCGCCCCCTCGGCATCCTCCATATTCACGACCTCCTCCGCACCGGCCTCAGATAGAGTGAGAGCAGAACGTGCAACGTCTCACCTGAGCAACTCTGAGTTTTTCATAGCCACCGCATAGCAAGGAATGAAATCGCCATGCCAGACAAGATCAGGAATTATAGACATATCCTTGCCTCTGTCGTAATCCTGCTCTGCGTCTCTCTGGATTCCGTGCTCTCCGCTCAGTCCACAGCGCCCAGAACGATCCACTTCATTCACGGTCAATGGTTCGACGGGACCCGCTTTCTTGCCAAAGATCTTTACAGCGTCGACGGCATCCTCTCCAAGAGCCGCATGCAGCAGCACATCGATGAGACCGTCGATCTCCACAACGGTTACGTCATCCCTCCCTTCGGCGATGCCCACGAACACAACTTCGACTCCGTAGAGCGCACTCCGGCCGTCACCGCCCAATACCTCAAGGACGGCATCTTCTACGCTCAGGGCATGACCGATGTTCTTGATGGCGCGCGCGCAGCAGCCGCCGCAAACCTCGTCAACACGCCCTCTACCGTAGACGTCACCTACGCTCATGGCGGCCTTACCAGCATCAACGGCCATCCGAAGGACGTCTACGAGTCCCTTGCCCTTGGCTTCTACTATCCCTCGAATGAAGCGCAGCGCCAGCAAGTCATCGCCTCGCATCTCCGCGCCGGCCAGGCTTATTGGGAGATCGACAGCCCCACCGACCTCACCGCCACATGGCCCGGGATCCTTGCTACCAAACCTGACCTCATCAAGATTTATCTCACCAATACTGAGCACTACACCCACGAAAACCATGTCCACCCGCCGCTCGGTGGAGGCCTCGACCCCGCCCTCGTCCCCCTCGTCGTCGAGCGCGCTCATGCTGCCGGCCTCAAGATAGCAGCCCACGTCGACACCGCCGCTGATGTCCATGTTGCTCTCCTCGGTGGCGTCGACGAACTTGCCCACATGCCCGGCTACTGCCTCGATCCCAAACAAGCCACCCTCCCTTACCGGCTCTTCGATGCCGATATCGCCGTCGCATCCCGTAAGCACGTCACCATCATCCCGACCGCCTCTATCTGCGACAACGACCGCGTCAGTTCTGCCATGAGAACAGCCATCCGGACGATGCAGCTCGATAATCTTCGCCGGCTCAAGACCGCCGGCGTCAACATCGTCATCGGATCGGACAGCTACGGCAGCGATTCCCTGCATGAGGCGCAATACCTCCATTCCCTTGGCCTCTGGACGAACCTCGAGCTACTCCGCATCTGGTCCATCACGACTCCAGAGGACATCGTTCACAAGCACTCGCCCACCCGCCGCATTGCAAAGCTTGATCCCGGCTACGAAGCAAGCTTTCTTGTGCTTAATGGCAATCCGCTGCTTGACTGGACCGCAACCGGCGAGATCGATCAACGCTGGAAGCAAGGACAACCGATCACACCCGCTCCTCTGCCAGCCAGCAAGCCGTAAGCGACCTCGTCAGAATCTACTTGGATTGTGTTCAAAGAACTACTTCGGTCCTGCCCGACTCCTGAACGCCACAAGCCTTAGTTTGTGACGAAGTGCCGATTCTCGCAAATCTCTACCATCCGCACCCCACCCGCTACACTGAAGCGAGCACCACTCCACCATGCGCCTCTTCACCCGGTACATCCTCCGCGAAGTCGTCTCGCACGCCCTGCTCGGCGTTGCCATCTTCACCTTCGTGCTCTTCATGCGCGATTTGGGAAAGATCCTCGAGCTGGTCGTCCGCAACTCCGCCTCCCTCTGGGATGTCGTGCGCCTCTTTGCGTATACCTTGCCGAACGCGTTGACCGTGACCATTCCCATGGCCGTCCTCGTCGGCATCCTGCTCGGCCTCAGCCGCCTTGCAGCCGACAGCGAGATCACCGCCATGCGCGCCTGCGGGATGGGTGTCTGGGACTTCGTGCGCATCGTCTCGGCTGTCTCGCTCATCGCCTTGGGCTTCGGTCTCGTCAACTCTGTCTATTTCGCCCCACGAGCCGCCGCCGGACTTCTTCGCCTTGAAGATTCACTCAAGTCGAGCCAGGCATCGTTTGAAGTACAGCCTCGCGTCTTCTACGAGGACTTCAAGAACTACGTTTTGTACGTTCAGGATGTCCGCCCCGCCGCCGGTGCAGCCATCTGGCGCCATGTCTTTCTCGCAGACCTGACCGAGCCCGCCACGCCCCACATCACCACCGCCGACCAGGCGCTCGTCGTCAGCGGCGCTCCTAGCTCGGGCGACGCACAGACCCTGCGGTTGCACCTGATGAACGGCGGCCAGCACCAACTCTCGCCCAGCGATCCGAACCAGTATGACGTCTCCACCTTTGCGACCATGAACCTGCCCATCCAGACGGGCGCACAGGAAGACACGCACGTCAGCAGATCGGACACACCACTGCACGCGCTCTCGCTCACTGAACTTTGGCGAAGATCTTCCTTGCGTGGAGCGCCCAAAGAGAAGACCCGCATCTACAGCGTCGAGCTGAACATGCGCTTCTCCTATCCCTTCGCCTGCCTGGTCCTGATGCTGGTCGGCGTTCCGCTCGGCCTCTCTTCCAAGAGAGGCGGCAAGAGCACCGGCTTCGTGCTGACGATCCTGCTCGTCTTCCTCTATTACTTTCTTTCGTCGGTCGGGGTCGCGCTCGCAAAGTCGGGGAAGCTCTCCCCCTTCCTCGGAGTCTGGGGCGTCAACATCCTCTTTGCCGTCGCGGGTGGACTGCTGCTCCAGCAGCTCTCGCGCGGCGGCATCGCGCTCAATATCTTCTCTTCTATCGGGCAGGCGCTCAGTCGCCAGCTCACGCGGTTCTTCCAAAAAGAGAACGACCACGAAGGAGGTCCCTACTCTCCGGCAGAGTTCGCCGGGTATCTGCGCCGCACCTTCCACATCCGCTTCCCGCTTCTGCTCGACGACTATGTCATGCGGGAGTACGCGACCAACTTCGCGCTTGTGCTCTCCTCGCTCGTCATGCTCTTCATCATCTTCACCTTCTTCGAACTTGTCGGTGACATGATCCGCAACCGGACGCCGCTCGTGACCGTAGGCGACTACCTGCTGAACCTGATTCCCTTCATCCTGTCGCAGGTGACGCCGCTCTGCTCGCTCGTCGCTGTCCTCATCACCTTCGGCGCGTTCAGCAAGTCGTCAGAACTGACAGCCATGAAATCTTCTGGAGTCAGTATTTACCGGATCGTCGCACCCGTTCTAGTCCTGGCCGCCGTCCTCGCCGTCTCGCTCTTCGCCTTCGATGAGTTCTACCTTCCCGCCGCCAACCGCCGCCAGGAGGCGATCCGCTCCGTTATTAAAGGCAAGCCCGCGCAAACCTTTCTCCGGCCTGATCGCAAGTGGATCTCCGGCCAGACGAGCCAGAACACCCAGTCCACCCGGGACGGCCAGCCGGCACGCATCTTCTACTACCAGTTCTTCGACGCGGACAAGAACGTCTTCGCCAATCTCACCGTCTTCGAGTTTGACCCGGGAACCTTCAATCTCACACGCCGTATCTTCGCCGGCAGCGCCCACTGGGACAACACCGCCAGTCATTGGGTCTTCGAAAACGGCTGGCAGCGCACCTTTACCGGCGAGACCACCGCCACCTTCCAGCCGTTCACGATAGCCGCCGTTCCCGAGATCCATGAAGCCCCGTCATACTTCAAGAAGGAAGATCTCCAGTCGCAGGAGATGTCCTACACGCAGCTCTCGCGTTACATCACGGACCTGCGCCAGTCCGGCTTCGACACCAAGCGCCTCTCGGTCCAGCTCGACCGCAAGATCGCTTATCCGCTGATCACTTTGATTATGGCCGTGCTTGCTGTTCCCTTCGCGCTCTCAATGGGTAAACGAGGCGGCCTGACCGGCATCGCCACCGCCATCGGATTGGCAGTTACCTATTGGGTCGTCGACGGCATCTTCGGTGCTATGGGCAATGTCAACACGCTGCCTGCCATGCTCGCGGCGTGGTCGCCGGACCTGCTCTTCGCCATGGCAGGGACCTATATGTTGCTACGCGTCCAGACCTGAGTCTCTCCTAATATCGTTTCCGAGCGGTTACGATAGAGACACGATGAAATGCGCCTCCGCCATGCTCCTTGCTACAATCCTTTTTCTCGCCCCCGCAACGCTCGCCCACAGCCAGGCGCCAGCCACAAAGAGATCCGCTGCCCGCCACAGCGCCGGTGCCGCCAGCACGGTGCCGCCAAATATTCCAAGAGTCGTGGGCCTCAGTAAGGCTCTCTATGCGCTGCGCTATATCGACACCAAAGTTGGTAGTGGTGAGCTTGCGCCGCCGACGGTGCTTGGCGCCTCGCGAGCAGATTCGAAGATCATGTTCTACACCGTCCAGTACACCGGATGGCTCGCGAAGAACGGCACGAAGTTCGATTCCTCCTTCGATCACCCGGGCAAGGATCCCATTGTCTTCCCTGTAGGTACCCACCGCGTTATTCCGGGCTGGGACACGGGCTTTGAAGGAATGCACGTCGGTGGCAAACGGCGCCTCTTCATTCCCTGGCAGCTCGCTTATGGCGAGCAGGGTCACCCGCCGGTTATCCCAGCCAGGGCTGACCTAATCTTCGACATCGAACTGGTCGGCTTCTCGGATACGCCGCCTGCACCAAAAGCGGCTCCGCCCACCCGCAATCCGGCGCAGCCAGCGCCAGACTCGTCGATCAGTCCGAGCCATAATCCCGAGGAGGGAAAGCCTGCACAGAATCCTGCTGGTACTGCAACACCAGACCCCGCGGGCAGCGCAACACCGAAGCCCGAAGCCGATCCCGCCAAACCGGCAACTCCAGACAGTACAGCCACGCCGCCTGTGCATCCTTAAGGCCGCCAGCGCGTCCAATGCCTAAAAGTCAGCACCGAGACCCTGATCCTCTATGTTCCGACGACTGCGACCGCTCGCCCCGTATCTCAAGCGCTATTGGAAGAGCCTTGTGTGGGGCGCGGTCGCCACCGTTCTCTATAACGTACTCAAAGTACTGCTTCCGCTCGTCATCGGTCATGCGATCGACGATATGCAGCACGGCCTCACGCCCTCGAAGATTCTGCATCACGCGGTCCGACTCATGGTGATCGCAGTGCTCTCTGCGATCTTCCTCTACATCACCCGTCAGGTCATTATCGGGGCATCGCGCGAGATTGAATTTGATCTCCGCAACGACCTCTTCCGCAATCTCGAACGCCAGCCCGCCAGCTTCTATCACACCCACCGGACCGGCGACATTATGGCTCGGACAACCAACGACCTCAATGCCGTTCGGCAGCTTCTCGGCCCGGCCATCATGTACAGCGCCAACACTGTAGTCTTCACCGCTGCAGCGCTGCCGTTCATGTATCGGATCAGTCCGCGGTTGACCTTCTTCGCCTTCGTTCCTCTTCCCGCCGCCTCGATCCTGGTCCAGTACTTCGGCAACCGCATTCACACGCGCTTTGAACGTATCCAGGCCATGTTCTCCGACATCTCCGCTAAGGCGCAGGAGAACTTCTCGGGCGCGCGTCTCATCCGCGCTTTCGCCCAGGAGGAAGCCGAGATTGCCTCCTTCGAGACGGCCAACCAGGAGTACATCAGGCGCAGTCTGCATCTCGTTCGCCTGATGGCGATGCTCTGGCCCACGCTCGAGTTCGTGCTTGGGCTTTCACTGATGATCACGCTTCTGGTCGGCGGCCACGAGGTCGTGGCTCACCACATAAGCGTCGGCCAGTTCACCTCGTTCAACGTCTACATGGTCCAACTGACGTGGCCGATGATCGCGGTCGGCTGGGTCGTCAACCTCTTTCAGCGCGGCACCGCCTCGGTGGTGCGCATCGATGAGTTGCTGCAGCAGAAGCCGGCGATCGCGGATGAGGAGCCGACCGCCGCCACAGCGCCATTCGATCCAACCAGCCACGATCCGTTTCCGGGCACGATCGAGTTTCGGCACTTGAACTTTTCTTACGCGGAGGGGCCGCCGGTTCTGCGTAACATCAACCTTGTGATCCCCGCCGGAACCAGCCTGGCCATCGTCGGCCCGACCGGTTCAGGCAAATCCACGCTCGTCGGTCTCATCCCGCGCCTGCACGACGCGCCGCCGGGAGGTGTCCTGATCGATGGCCGGCCAATTCGCGAGTACGCACTCGCGGAGCTGCGGCGGAATATCGGCTTCGTCCCGCAAGAGACCTTTCTCTTCTCCGATAGCATCCGCCACAACATCGCCTTCGGCAGACCGACAGCAACCGATTTGCAAATTGAAGATGCTGCCACCGTCGCGCACATCCGAGCCGAGATCCTCGAGTTTCCCAAGGGATTCGACACCATGGTGGGCGAACGCGGCGTAACGTTATCCGGCGGCCAGAAGCAGCGCAGCGCCATTGCCCGCGCTGTCATCCGCGATCCGCGCATCCTAATCCTTGACGACGCGCTCGCCAGCGTCGACACCTATACCGAAGAGCAGATCCTGAGCGGCCTGCGCCGTGTGATGCAGGGCCGGACTACAGTCTTCATCTCGCATCGCATATCGACCGCACGCAATGCCGACCAGATCGCCGTTCTGGTCAAAGGAAGGATCGCAGAATGCGGCACCCACGACGAACTGCTCGCGCTGAAGGGCTATTACACCAGCCTGTTCGAGAAGCAGCGCCTCGAAGAGGAGTTGGCGGTAGCTCAGTAATCAAGCCGACCAGCGCAACGCGCGCTGGCCCGCTTCGACCACGCACTCGAGCCCGATCGGCTGCTGCTTCTCTTCCCGGGTTCGAAGCTCCCTCGGCAGCACCCGGCCCGCTTCTGGATCCCTGGCCACAATGATCCACGCATCGCGCACATTGCGGACGCACGCAATCACCTCCTGAAACTGCTCTTTAGAAGCAAAATGCGAGGCCTCGAGCGTCAGCGTGAACATGGCGGCATAGAACTCCGCAAGCGATGCAGACGGGCCGCTGCCAGCATCCGGACGAAGCCGCGCCTGGAGATAGATGAGGATGTCGACAACCTTTTTTACCGCGACACGGCGCCCATGCACATCGTCCTCTTCGACGCTCTCGATGGCGCGATACAGCGAACGGATTGCTCCGTCGTAGAGCGCCACAACCAATTGCACGCCATTCGCGCCTGCCAAGGATTGCTCCCGATAGTTTCGATCGCTCATAAAGCAGTTCTCCTGTTGTTGTAAATTGAAGGTGAGGCAACCGTTGTTGAAACGGAGCTCTCCGCGGTCGCTTTATAGCTTGAAGAAGTTGATCAGTGTGTTCCCGAGTTGTAGCCAGTGGTGGCACTGTAGATTTCATTGATCTGGTTCAGCTGGCTCGGAATCGATTGCAGAATCTGGTTCGCGGCATTGAGTTCTGCGGTCAGTGAGATCTTTTGGGCCGCGAGTCGTGCTTCTTGGTCGGAGACGCTCCTGTTCAGTGCAGCTTCCTGCACGCTGTTCTGCTGTTGCGCCAGGTAAATCACGCCACTGGGCGCTTGTCCGCCGAGGTTATTCAGCGCTGAGATGAAGGATTGACCAAAACTGCCAGTATTTTGCAAGAAGCCGGTGACATCCGAGTAGTTGTTGTTGAGCGCGGACTGCAGTGTGTCCGTGTTGAGCGCAAGCGTCCCATCCTGGTTGGAGGTGATCCCCAGGTTGACGACGCTCCCGATGCTTCCACTCTTTGCTCCGCCATAGATCGATCCGACAAGTTGACTTTGTATCTGGGCCAGTGTTGCGTTACCGAATAGCGGCTCGGCATTGCCGCTGGCATCTTTTCCTTCCTGGGTCTTGATATCCCTCACAACGGTGTTATAGGCATTCACGAAACCACCGAAGGCATTGAGGACTGCTGTGTTGTCATTTGTAATCTGGACCTGCACCGTCGTCCCCGCCACTGAGGTCGAGAGCAACTGAAACGTCACACCCGGAATTGCACCAGTGATGTTGTTCGTCGCACTGCTAACCGCGATTCCATCCACCTGCAGAGTTGCGTTTTGCCCAGGCTGACCGACCTGAAAGGCAATGGCGCTTCCGCTCGTCGTATCGTTCAGGGAGCTGCTGACGGTGAGCTGTCCGGCGGAGCCGCCAGTGGCGCTGACCAGTGAGAGCCGCGACCCCGACGCGTCGGTGATGACCGACGCGTTCGCGCCGATGGCAGCCGCGTTGATCGCCGTCGAAGGAGCTGAGAGAGTTGCTGCTGCTGTTCACCGTAACCGTCTGCGCCGTGCCCGAACCTACCTGAATTGTGACACTACCGGAGATCGCGTCAGGGGCATTCGCGACGACGCTGGAGTAGTTCGAGGAAGTCTGTGCGAGGTTCTGGATAAAGACTGAATGATTTCCGGCAATCGCAGACGAGGTCGCGCCGGTAAGCTGAAGAACGTTTGTGTTCGAGCTCGAGCCCTGCTTCTGCGCAAGAATGCCGCTGAAGTCGGTAAGCGCCTGGAGCGAGGTCGTCAACGTCGAAAGGTTCGTTCCAAGCGTGGTAAGCGCGACGTCCTGCGCGGCAAGTGATGTAAGCTGGCTTTTCCAAGGAGATTCGATCGCCTGCTCCGCTCCTAGGATCTGCGTCACCGTCGAGGCCACGTCGAAGCCCTGGCCACTGCTTGCCGCTCCGAAGTTGATTCCTACTGTACCCATCGCATCCTCATCAAGCCTGTACCGCAGCGGTGCAATCCTCAGGCGGGGCATTATCGTGCTTCACAAGCAAATGCTAAGAAACTGGCTGACTTGAATGAGTTGGCAGCCGGCGAGAGCTTTGCCGACTGCCAGCGTGGTTTTTACTGCAGCAGTTTGAGAACCTCGTTCTGCACACTATTTGCCTGCGCCAACGCGCTGATGCCGGTCTGGCTCAGCACCTGGTACTTCGCGAGGTCGCTTGCAGCCTGTCCGTAGTTGGTCGCGCGGATGGAACTCTCTGCGGACGCCAGGTTTACTTGCTCTGTGCTGGCAACACTTGATGCGGCACTCAACTGGTTGATGCTCGCACCGATTGTTCCTCGCTGAGCCGCGGTGGCAGCAATTGAGGCCGTGATATCGGCGAGAGCAGTTTTGGCTGAAGCATTCGATGTAAGCACATCCGCACCAAGGGTAACGGCCGTACCGCCAATGCTGGTAGACGTGAGAACTCCGACTACAGGAGCGAACGTCGCCGTGCCGCTCGTCGTTCCATCCGTCGTGACGATCGACGCTGCGGTTGCCGAGAAGACGGCATTGCCATTGAAGTTGGTCGTCGAGCCGATGTTATTGATTTCGGTTACGATCGACTGGAACTCCGTGTTGGCGGCGGTCAGTTGCGCCGTATTGAACGTCGAGTTGGTTGCTTCCGTAGCCAGCGTAGTCGCACGCGTAAGCAGGTTGGTGACTTGGGCAAGCGCGCCATCGGCGGTCTGCAGCAGGCCAACGCCGCTCTGTGCATTCTGTGCGGACTGCGACAGCGCAGCCTGGTTAGCCCGGAGACCGTCTGCAACTGCGAGACCGGCCGCATCATCCGCTCCGCTGTTGATGCGCGAACCAGAGGATAGCTCCTGCAGGGTCTTCTGCAGATTGCCTTGTGTCTGGTTGAGGTTGTTCTGCGCGTAGATTGCTGCGATGTTAGTAAGGACACCCAAGGACATATTCCACTCCTGTACCGCTTGATTTGAGTTACCGCGTTGCCTGTCCCGAGTGCCGGCCCCTGAGACCGCGATCACGTTCTGTGACAGCGATGTCCGGATCCAGTTGGCGGAAGGCTCCGCGTTCCCACACCTCATCGGCTTTGTCCCGCAGCCCTTTAGCTCGTCCACTATTGGAATGGTCCGCCGCTTGTACCCGAAGACGGATTATCTTAGCTGGCAGGAGGTTTCACCATGGAGATTTCGACGATCGGCATTGACCTGAGCAAGACCACCTTTCACCTCATTGGCCTC